>Ga0164243_10006148_pt1 | contig 18255 bp, 15 predicted proteins | sample OricompcompostOP_FD_108781 | JGI IMG/M metagenome (GOLD analysis project Ga0164243, IMG submission 108781) | Organic Plus compost microbial communities from Emeryville, California, USA - Original compost - Organic plus compost (OP) | ecosystem: Engineered > Solid waste > Mixed feedstock >... | reverse complement strand
GTGATAGGCTGCTTCCTTCTCCGGCGTCATATTGGCCTTCACAATGGTGCCGGCACCGCCGTGCAATGCGATTACGGGTACAAATTCGGTCATCTCTGATAACTCGTTATGAAGAATTAACTAACGCTGTGCAGATCGGGATGAGAAACCCGGCGGCTCGGGCCGCCGGGTTTTGCCTATTCTATTTCGGCTTAACGTCCATTGCCAAAGTATCTTCGTCGGAGCGCGGTGTGTAAGAAATCTTGTCCTTCTTCACACCCCATGCCGACAAATTGACGGCAAGCGGCAAATCCGGCCTGTCCGTCGAAACGAGCAGATTGGCTTTTTCAAGAAGAGTCCCCCGCTTGGCCTCGTCCATTTCACTACCGGCGTCCTCAATCAACTTGTCCATTTCCGGGTTCGAGTATCCACGAGTGTTGAAAGCACCCAGCGATTTTTCCGGGTCATTGGTATGCATCAATGAGGAGAGCATATAGTTGGATTCACCCGTCAGCGTCCCCCAGGATGCCATGTAGAGCGAATATTCTCCACGCGTCTTCGCCGGATTGAACACTGCGGCTGGAACGCCACTGACATCGACCTGAACATTGATCGCGGCCAGCAACTGGGCGATCGTCGGCCCTAGTTCCATCGGCATACGGTCATTGGCATAATTCAACGACACCTTGAAACCGTCAGGATAACCGGCATCTGCCATCAGCTTACCAGCCTTCTCAACTTCATATGCAACCGGGGCAATATCCTTGTTGTAACCAAAAATATTGGAAGCCACCATCTGCGTCGGAACGGATCCCATGCCTTCCAGCGCGACTTCCGTAATTGTCTGGCGATCAAGAGCCAGATCGAAAGCCTCACGCACGCGTGGGTCAAGAAACGGGTTTTTGTCCAGTTTCTTTCCGGCCTTATCCCAGACCATTGGCGTTTCCTTGCGGAAATCGAACTCCAGATAGGGAATATAGACGGACTCGTCCTTTACGATCTCCAGCTTGGGATCGGTTTCCAGCGCCGCGAGGTCGGTCGAGGGCACTTTGGATATCAGGTCGACCTGTCCGGCCTTCAGCTGAGCTACACGTGCAGCGTCATTGGGAATTTCCTTGCGCACGACGTGATCCCAAGGCTGAGCGCCGCCCCAATATCCATCGAATTTCTCCAGAACCAGATCTTGCGTTGGGGCCCATTTGACGAACTTGTAAGGGCCGGTGCCGATTGTCGCCTTGCCCGAATTGAAGCCGTCAGCAGCCGTTTCCTTGGTCGAGTACTCTGCCGCAGCCTTATGGGAAACAATAAATAGACGCACGAAATCATTCGGCAAGGTCGGCGCTGGACCAACGGTGGTCACACGGACAGTCAGCGGATTGACTACCTCCACGCCCTTCACCCGGCGAACATAAATGGTGGAAGGATTTGGCCCGGTGACATCGGGAATGCGTTCAATCGAGAACTTGACGTCCTCGGCGGTGAAATCCGAACCATCATGGAATTTCACACCTTCACGCAGTTTGAACTCCCATGTCGTTGCATCGACAGGTTGCCAACTCACAGCCAGTGATGGTTCCACTTCCAGCTTGTTGCCCGATTTCAAAAGCGTGTCGAAGACATGCTTGGTTGCTTCGGCATTCGCGGAAGTTGCCGTGAAATGCGGGTCCATCGAGGCTGGTCCGGATTTCGTCGCAATGACGAGATCGGCGGCCATTGCAGACAGTGGCATCATTAGCGTTGATGCCAGCAAGGCAGTGTTCAATATCGAACGAATGGTCATCTTATTCCCCTTTTCTCATTGGCATGATCAATAGTAAAATCCACGACCGGCGAAATGCCGCCCATCAGCCGAGGATGAGCTTTCTCAGTTGTCTTCGCCTTCGATCGGCTCAAAATCGGCAGCGAGTTGCTGCGGCCAGTTTTCGGAAGCCACCACCAGCTTGGTCAGAATTTCGGACAGGTTCAAACGTTCGGCGGGTGACAGACATTCGAGCATGATCCGCTCGTGATCCATCATCCTGCCCTCGACAGCTTCTACGGCTGAGCGCCCTTTCTCCGTCAGTCTTAATGCAACGCGGCGCTGATCACTGGGATCGAGATCGCGGCTGATCATACCCAGCGTGTCCAGTTTGTTCACGGCACGGCTCAGGGTATTTTTTGGAAAGCCGGATGAGCGGACCACCTCGGTCAACGTCAGCTCGTCGCTCAGATAAAGCGACCAGAGCACAACAAATTCAGGCCGCAGCAGACCAAGCTGCTGCTGGATGAACCCATAGACAGGGTTGTTGAACCGCAATGCCAAGTAGTTCAATCGGAAGGAAAGCCAGCACGGATTTCGCCAAAGCTTGGGATACAGCGGATCACCGTCGGAAAGGCTCGACAGCCCCGGCTCTTCTCGCCCGGCGCGCCCTTCGTAAAGGGCGGTACGCAACAGATCGTCCATCGGCAAAACCTCGTAGATTTTCCAATTAGTACTATTTGGAACGATATTTAAAAATATTCTTGCGTCAACTCTATTTTTTTGTTCCTAATGGAACCGAATTAAAGATTGCGAAATGTGAGGACGCCGTCGCACCACCATCCTCGCGAGGGGTAAGTGCGCTCTGGTTGCCAATCGGAAAATTGCAGGAGACGAAAATGCGCATTCAGGACATGCATTGGTCACAGGTCGAAGCACGTGTGAAGGAAGATGACCGTTGCGTCATCCCCATCGGCTCTGTCGAACAACATGCCTATCTGAGTCTCGCGACGGATATGATCCTGGCCGAGCGCGTTGCAGTCGAGGCAGCGGAACCGACGGGTGTTCCGGTTTTCCCTTGCCTGCCTTACGGAATGGCATCCGGCTTTGCTGATTTTCCGGGAACGGTTACGCTGACCTTGCGCACTTACATCAATGTAATCGAAGACATCCTCAACAGCGTCTACCATGCAGGCTTCCGCCGTATTCTGATTGTTAACGGCCATGGGGGCAATTCGCCGATCAATCCTCTCCTGTCGGAATGGATGAACGGTCATCGAGACACTTCCGTCAAGCTTCACGACTGGTGGCGCGCGCCGAAGACCATGGCGAAAGTGCTGGAGATCGACCCCGCCGCCAGCCACGCCAGCTGGATGGAGAATTTTCCATGGACCCGTCTGGAAGGCACGCCAATCCCTAATTTCCAGAAAGAACGCATCGATTTTGCCGCTTCTGCACGTGTCGATGCAGGCAGAAAACGCGAACGCATCGCCGAAGGCAACTATCACGGCGTCTTCCAAAGGCCTGATCAGGATATGATGGAAATCTGGAAGGTCGGTGTTGAGGAAACGCGCCGTGAGATCGAGCATGATTGGCATTAATCCGCCAGTCCCGTTTTCCTCATTCCTCATAAACCGTGCCCGAATGCAGCTATCGGGGCACTAGCCAGAGAAAAGCCTATGGCCTCATTCATTCTCCGCAGGTCGGGACAAGCGCTCATCGTTCTGATGGTCATGTCCATCCTTGTTTTCATTGGCGTTTACGTCATCGGCAATCCCGTCGACGTGCTCATATCGCCGGATGTTACACAGGAAATCCGCCAGCGAGTTATCGAGGAGTACGGCCTCAATCAGCCGCTCTGGAAACAATATGCCGACTTTGTAGCCAAGATCGTCAGCGGCGACTTCGGCAGATCCTTCGTCTTCAACATGCCGGTCAGCGAGCTCATTGCGCAACGACTACCCGCCACGCTGGAACTCGCAGTAATTGCAGTCTTGCTTGCCTCTCTGATCGGTATTCCTCTGGGCGTCTATGCCGGGTACCAGCCCGACGGGTTTGTTTCAAAGCTAATCATGGCTGGCTCGATACTCGGCTTCTCCGTTCCCACCTTCTGGATCGGCTTGATGCTGATCATGGTGTTTGCGGTTCAGCTTGGTATGCTGCCCGCAGGCGGGAGGGGTGCGACCGTCGATATTTTAGGCATTCCCTTTTCTTTTCTAACCCGGGATGGCTGGTCCCATCTCCTTCTACCAGTTCTCAATCTCGCTCTGTTCAAGATGGCAATGATGTGTCGATTGGCAGCGGCGGGTACGCGCGAGATCATGACGACCGACACGATCAAGTTCGCGCGTGCGGCAGGAATTCCGGAACGTACAATCCTGTATCGTCATGTATTGAAGCTGATCTCCATTCCCCTTGTTACAGTGTTTGGTCTGGAACTTGGATCGACACTTGCCTTTGCCCTTGTTACGGAAACAATTTTCAACTGGCCGGGTCTCGGCAAGCTTATCGTAGACTCCATCGCCTCGCTCGACCGTCCGGTCATGGTCGCCTATCTGATGATGGTCGCGATCCTTTTCGTCGTCATTAACCTATGCGTCGACCTGGCTTATGCCGCCCTCGATCCACGCCTGCGGCAGAAAGGTCGCTGAAATGACTGACACAACGTCGAGCCGATCTACTGTCCCAACAAGCGCTACTTCCCCTCTGAAGGCGTTCTGGCGAGCTTTTTCAAAGAACAAGGTAGCTGTGATCGCATTTGCGGTGGTTATAGTCATTGCTCTCTTGGCGATATTCGCCCCTTGGATCACGCCGCAAGACCCTTACGACCTCAAATCACTAGTGTTGCGCGATGCACGTCGCCCTCCCGGTTTTGTCGGCGCCAATGGCATGCACTATCTGCTCGGCTCCGACAGCCAGGGGCGTGATCTGCTGTCAGCAATTATCTACGGTTTGCGCATATCGCTTGAGATGGGGCTGATAGCAGGTGCTATCGCATTCAGCCTCGGCGCTGTTGTCGGCTGCTTTGCAGCCTATCTTGGCGGCAGGACAGAAACGTTCATCATGCGCCTTGTCGATATACAGTTGTCGTTCCCCGCAATCCTTCTGGCTTTCGTGGTTGCTGCCGTGCTCGGCCAAGGAAAGTGGCAGCTCATTCTGGCCCTCGTCTTTGCCCAATACGCCTATTTCGTGCGTACGGCGCACGGGGCTGCATCTGCAGAACTGCAGAAAGATTACGTTCTGGCTGCCCTGTCCGTACCTATGAGCGGCTGGCACGTGGTGACGAGGCATATCTTACCCAACTCCCTACCGCCGCTCATTGTTGTAGCGACAGTGCAAGTGGCTTCGGCTATTTCACTTGAAGCGACACTTTCCTTTCTCGGCGTTGGTCTTCCGCCGACAGAGCCATCCCTTGGAATGCTGATTGCCAATGGCTTCCAGTATCTTCTGTCAGGCCGGTATTGGATCTCCATTTATCCCGGCGTTGCACTCATCGTTCTGATCATGGCCATCAATCTTATGGGCGATCAGATCAGAGACATATTAAACCCGAGGTTGCGCAAATGACCGCTTTGTTACAAGTCGATAACCTCAGAACCTATTTCGAAACCGACAGCGGCACGGTGAAATCTGTCGACGGCATCTCGTTCGAGGTTGGCAAGGGCGAGATACTTGGCCTCGTAGGGGAATCCGGCTCTGGCAAATCGATCACTGGCTTCTCTCTGATTGGCCTGATTGACAAGCCAGGCAAAATTCAATCCGGAAGCTCAATCCGGTTGGAAGGCAGAGAGCTGGTCGGGCTGCCGGAAAGCCAATTGCGCAACATTCGCGGCAGGGAAATCTCGATGGTCTTTCAGGACCCGATGATGACCCTTAATCCGGTTCTCAAAGTCATCGATCAGATCGCAATGGCAATCCGTGCGCATGAAAAAGTCTCACACGCTGAAGTCCGTCGCAGAGCGATCGAAGCGCTGGCGCGTGTGCGCATTGTCGAGCCGGAAAAGAAGGTTGATCAGTATCCACACCAGTTTTCAGGTGGTATGCGTCAGCGCGTGGCGATTGCTATCGCACTGCTTCACAAGCCCAAACTGGTCATCGCCGACGAACCGACGACAGCGCTTGATGTATCTGTGCAAGCGGAAATTTTGAAAGAAGTGAAGGCCCTCGTCTCTGAACTTGGCATTTCGATGATCTGGATCAGCCACGATCTCGCAACCGTTGCCTCAATTTCGAAAAAGATAGCCGTTATGCAACTAGGCAAGATTGTCGAGACGGGGAGCATCGCGGATGTTCTCGGCTCGCCCAAGCATCCCTACACGCAAGGATTGCTCGATTCCCTTCCCTCACGAAAGAAACCGGGAGAGTTTTTGACATCAAGCGCGACCGAAAAATCCGGACAGTTTTCTATCACAGAAGCAAGGAAAAATCGGCCCGCGGGTTCCAATCCTGATTTCGTTGCCGCCAACGATGTCACGATGATCTTCCAGAAGCCGGTTGGCTCTCTTGGCCGTTTTGCAAAGCGGCTCGGTCTCGCCAAACCAAGCCATGCCGTTCATGCCGTTCAGTCTGCTACGCTTACTATCGCGCGCGGGGAAGTACTGGGGCTGGTTGGGGAATCCGGCTCTGGAAAATCCACCCTCGGTCGTATCATCTGCGGTATTTCCACACCGACATCCGGCAGTGTCCTTGTCGATGGTCGCAAAGTCCGCGAGGATGATCGCAAGATCGGCACTTCGGTTCAAATGATCTTTCAGGATCCTTTTGCATCGCTCGACCCTCGCCGTACTATATTTCAGTCTGTTGCAGAGGGACCTATCGCGCACGGACTCTGCACGAAAAAAAACGCACGGGCTTACGTCGAGCGTTGGCTGAAAGCCGTCGCTTTCGATCCCATCCTGGCCGATCGCTATCCGCACCAGTTTTCAGGCGGGCAACGGCAGCGTATCGCTATCGCTCGGGCACTGGCAATGCAACCGGAACTCATTGTATGCGATGAACCGGTTGCTTCACTGGATGTGTCTATTCAGGCGCAGGTCATCAATCTGTTGTTGCAACTGAAAAGAAGCCTTGATCTGACTTTGTTGTTTATCAGTCATGACCTATCGGTGGTTCGCCATCTCTGTGACCGCGTAGTGGTCATGCACCACGGCAAGATCGTTGAACGAGGCACTGTTTCCGAAGTGTTCGCTCAGCCGAAGCAGCCCTACACGCAAATGCTTTTGAATGCTGTCCCGAAGCTGACCTGCTGACAAGGCTCGCCGCATTCTTTCACTCTTGGTGCGACTGATTTCAGAACTGGGTTGTGAACGCAGCGGCAAATGCGACGTGGTACAAGGCATGTGGCAACGCTGCCCCTCCCCCGGCCATACGCATACCTCGGATCGTTCTGAGCCGCGCCGGGTTTGCAGGAGGTATCATCTCGTGAGAAACTGGAGCCGGCATGAGCAAAGCAACGAGCAACAGGTTTTCACCGGAAATCCGTTTCCACGCAGTGCGGATGGTTCTCGCTGCTGCCGATAGATCTCCGCGCTGCAGGATTGGTATCGATTTTAGTGACGGAAACCATGGAAATTTCGAAACCGTCACGTAGCCTGGTGGCAGATTTCCCTCTGCATATCAGCATACACCCCAGCAGCATCAGAACAATACAGTTCCATGATGCCCGGGCGGTGGCGTTGATTGTTCCTTTGCATCAGCCAATACCAATCTCCGCCAGCCGTCGGCAGCAATCCAGCATTGATAAATCCAAGAGAAAGAAAGCGTTCGACTGTTCTGGAGAGTTCTTGGTTTACGGGAATCTCTAGACAGGCAACCTGATGTGGCGGCAAAGCAATTAATTCATCAACATTATCAACGGCGATCGAATAGCCGCGAAGATCGGCAGCCGGTTTAATGACAGAATTGTTGCGTGCGTGCTCTCCAAACTGTTTGACCAATCTGGATAGCCAGTTGGGATGCTTCTCGGGGAAGCAATTCTTAGGTAATGGGCATGCCTTTATCGGTAAACAACCAATAACCACGCTTTCTGGTTCGGTATAACCGAAGGGGGAACTCACATAGTCGAGGATGAGCCCTGTCGTCAAAAAACCGAGCGACGTCGCTATACGCTGGGTTATCAGGTGTGAGGCAACCTGCTTGATTGTTAAGGCTCGGATACCCATCTGCATGGCAGTGGCGCATAAATGTTCAGCTAACCGTGTCGCAATACCCAGTCCCCGAAACTCTCGATGGACTGCGATCAGCGCTAGTTCAGCTACATCGTCCTCCGGTGACGTGCGAACCAATCCGGCATGGCCCACGATCATTCCATTTTCGACAGCCACTGCGCAACGCCAGTTTTCAGATGCGTTGCTCGCGCGTATTTGTGATGGTAAGTAGATTTTGAGATATGTATACTTGTCGCCATATACGGCTCGAAACAGACCGCTCACTCCCTCAGCATCAGCAGGATCAAAATCTCGTATCGTGAGCATGGAAAGCTCCTCTTTAGTTCACCGGATTTGTTTGATAGGGTCTGTTGTCGACGACCCTCAGTAACTTTCCAGTTCTACTATTCAGCACCAGATCGGAGTGGTTGCAGAAGGTACAGCGCAACTCGGCCTGGCTATTTGCCTCAAGTTTCACCAGTGGCGGATTATTGAGGCGCACGAATTCAAGGACCTTGGCTGCTGCGTCTTGGTTGTCGGGCTGCGCAATTCTGACGTTAACAATGTTAACCGGGTCGGCGTAATCGATGACCAATTGCCATGAACATGCTCCGAGAGTACCAGCTATGAATGCGTCGATATCATCCGGATAAAGAGAGACGTAACCAATCCTGATACGCTTGCCTAAACTGCTGCGTCCCATCAGCCGGAATTTTCGGTTGGTCTGGCCAGTCTTCTCGACCCACACAGCGCGATCGCCAACAGGATAGCGAATGATCGGCATGAGCTTGCGCTGCAGATTGGTCACCACCAACATTCCGGGTTTGCCTGGTTCGGAGATGGCTGTCCCGTCCTGTTCATCGAGTATCTCGATAAGAGTAGCACCATCGAAACAGCGATGTTCATCTGCATCACAGTCCGGCGTGCTGGCGCCAATCAGTCCTGCGTCCACGCTTGCGCAGCCGATGGAGTTGCAGCGCGCGTTAGGAAAGGCACGCGCAATGACACCAAGTTGCGGCTTGAGAAGGCTCTCACCGCCGTAAAGCAGTTTTGTTATTTGGGGCAGGGTTTTCGCTCGTTCTATGAGCCACTCGCTAAGTGTAAGCAAGGTCGCTGGCAGAGCTGCGATGACATTGATTTGATAATTGACGATCCCCTCTGACACGTCAGCCAAGGCTGTCTGTCCAGTGAAAGGGAACTCGCACACCGGCTTTTCAACAAATCCCAGGGTGCCATGAATAAACAACAGGCTGGCGTAAAGGTCCCCACTGAAAAAGAGGTTGGCAATTCGATCATTGGGCTCAATGATTGATGAAACGCCGCTTGAGAATGTCTGCAGAAAAGCGTTCCATTCCTCTCGAGTGAATATGGACAGCTTACTCGCACCGGTCGTTCCGCCGCTTCTAAAGACAATTCCGCTGCCAACCGGGCCTGTGAGCACAGACCAATCCGATATTCCGCGCTCCATTTTCCAGTATTCTGTTGTATCTATGAGAGGGAGGTCATTGATCGTGTAGTTTTGAAGTGAAATACTTCTATAAAGATTGGCGAAAAATGGAGAATTCCGTCGGCTAAAATCAACTATTTCTTCAAGAGAATACACTTAAATACCCTTTGATTTCTTAAAATTGATACCGATTAAATTATGCCGACAGGATCCGGACTTGTGAGCGCCTGTCAAGATAAAGAGCGGTCTTTTTGCTGTGCGGATTCAATTCAAATTGCGACGCAGGGCATGGATTGACCGAAAGACGCAACACACCCTCAACTACAGCTGTCGCAAGCGTCGTATACTGGGATATTGCTTTCAGAACAGCGTCGGCATCACCGTCGGCGAGAACAGTCAGCTTATCACAACCTGTTTCATCCTGATGTAGAATGAACTGCACAGGTACGCCCGCGAGGGTTGTCAACGCAGAGAGATTGAGGAGACGTGTTCCGATACGTACAATCTGACCATGTCGTCCTTCCAATTGGAAGCGTGGAGATTTCAGGCCGCAACCACAAGGTTCGGTCACCCAGCGGCCGACATCGCCGATTTCATAACGCTCGACGTGCTGCCCCTGGCGCTCACGTGAGGTGAAAATCAGACGGCCGCTCTGACCTTCAGCAACCGGCTTGTCGTCGTCCATAGCGACAATCTCCAGTGACTGAACATCCGCGAGCAGATGGAAAATACCATCAGGTGAAGCGGAACACGCATGACCAAGAGGCCCGGCGTCAACGGAGCCATAGATTGCGGAACAGATGAGTTTGACGCCAAATGACTGAATGAAACTACGCTGCTGTACTGAGAGATGTTCCCCAGCATAGAAGATTTTCTCAATGCCGCGATATTTATGCAGTTTTTCACGCTCTCGGAAAAACAGCTGGAATATGGTGCTGGGCATGCCGATAAGCGTGTTTGCCCTTTGTGCAATCAATATGTCGGCAGTTTCACTATAATCGTCATTTTTCGGGGCTCCCATCGGGAAATGAGTCGCCTCGAGTTTTTCCAGAATTGTAGTAAAAGATGGCATGCCACCGTACATATAGCCGGCGTAGAACAGGTTCATCACGCGGTCCCGGATGGGATCGAGACCGGCAGCGTATAAGCCGTCGGCGGCTGCACGCATCTGTCGATGGTAGTCCTGATATGTGAACCCAGCGTGTTTCGGCTTGCCGCTGCTGCCGCCGCTACGGAAGAAAAGCTGCGCGCGCTCACTGATCGGATTTGTCTGAAAGGCGACCTTATCCATGATGTCGCCCCTATCCAGATTGATCGCTGGCGGCATGGTCGGGTTGAGTGCGGCACGTCCGCGAACCAAGTCTGGATTGAGCGTCACCGAGTTGCGCCGGGCCAATCGGGCGAGGGCATACACGCCATCATGCGGCGCCCCTTGATAGTTTTGCTGCATGCGCCCCGGTTCAACGATGCGATTGACCCCGGCAGCGAGCAACAGATCGGTCTTTTCAGCGAGTTCGGATTCCTTGGCGGCAAGAGCACAGCTCTGTAGGTAACTCCGCCATGGTCTCAATGTTCGGACAATCGCGCCTGCCGGCAATGGACGCAAGAGAAGGGTGCGAAACAGAGGAGACGGATCAAGCGCAGCCTTGTGCGCCCATAGTATTCTCCACCCGGTCCCTTCCCAGACGTGTCCTGCGGTGTCGGCGAAACCATTATCAAGCCTGACGAAAGCACTGCTCATCGTGATATCGGCAGCTTCTTGCTCATCAGGTTCCAGTATAGGCCAACATTGCGCGCGCCGATCAAATGCAGCGGCTAAGCCTTCACCTATTTCTCGCAAAACCTGCTTGTCTCCGCTATCGACAAATAGTAATTGCGGGCTCGAACAGGTCTGTTGATTGCTTCTGCAAACGTCGTCGGCGATTGCCTCAAGGAGGCTATCGTTTACGACGTCCGGCGTGACATATCCAAAACTTATACGATGACCCCAGTCGATCCACCGACAGCCAATTGGAAGCTGGTCGCGAATTGTTTTGAGAGCCTTGTCACCACCCCATGCAGATACAGCATCAACGTGCGGAAGCAGAAGATTCAGCTGCGTGGATGGGATTGGTATCACAGCCAGATAAGCGCCAAGCACACTATTCGTATCGAACTCGAGAAACTTGCTCAGCAGCCTTGCTGTCAGATCCGCATCACCCCGTCCCGGGCGAAGCCAGTTGATGTTTCCCACCAGCAGGCTCTCGATCAGCGCAAAGAAAGGAAGCAGCGGCGAGTTGCTGGGAGTGATGTGGAGGACTATGCCGACAGGCGCCCAATTTTCAAAATGGCTTTGTCTGTAATTGATCCGGCGCAGGCTGCGTGGACTTTCCCCCAGTTCTCGTTGCAGCTTTTCGCGCAGCGACGCCGAGTTGCAGAAGTTTTTGATTTCATCGCATTGCGCCTGCGAAAGCAGGAGTTCATCCGCGCAATTATCCACGCCCGCGACGAACCCATCACAGCATTGAAAAAGCGCTTCAATAGGAAACGGTTGCGTCAGGGTCTGATCAACATCTTTCAGGAGAAAATCGACAACATCGGTCGGATTGAAAGCGGCGTGAAATGTTCCGTTGAGCAGATACATATCAAATATCCTTGATCAATTCAGAGGCGGAAAGAGCACAATTTCGGGCCGCCGTCTTGCTGGCTCTGCCCAGCAGGTGAAACCAATCGGTCTCGAGGCCGCATCCGCAGCTTTCCGCCGGGTGCAGCGTGGCAAGGTCACTCATTACAATGCTGTGGGCGGGTGCTGAAGTGATGTAAGGTGAGAGGAAATGCAGGAATCCACTCTCACCATATCCCTTTTGAACGAAGCTGCGTGTGCAGCGAATGCTGACCCTGGAATAAGCGGGCAAATGAAAGTGATGGTTTTTGCATTCGATGTAAGGGACGGGATGTTCCACCGCTCCATAGGAATCGCGACACCTTTCGTCGGCGAGACCTAATTGTTCCTGCATGCGTTGGTAGAGTCGGTGCTTCGGAATCTCTTGATCTGCATGGGTTTTCCAACCGCCGCCAAAAAACGCGAGGGAATCCTCATGCAGGCGCAAGGGCGGGATCGACAGTGCGCTCATGCGTTCGAGCACGAACCACATGAAGGATGGAAAACCCAGAATTCTGACTGGCAGCCCGTCCGCAGCATAGCGCTTCAAGGTTTCCATGACACCAAACGGGTCGAATTCATATCCAGTGCCCGTATGGCGCAGCGCATACGCAACGCTGTTAACAGGGGCAAAGGAACTCAGAAAATTGCTGGTGAACGCAGTGCCAAGTTTGGCGTTCCCCGCTGGTTCATAATTCATCAGCAGGTAGTTGCACGGCTGATCCGGTGTGTTCCATCCATAATAGTCAAAGATTTTGGCGACCATGTATTGAGCCGAACCAATACTATGTTCGTCAAAACGCATCCGGCTCTTCTGCCCGCTTGTGCCGGACGATGTAAGTTCAAGTGCGCCCTCGCCGCTCTGACTGATAACAAGATTCTTCTTAAAGTAGTTTGCAAATAACGGCGGAAGTTTTGACCAGTCTTCCATCGTTTCGATAGTCCTGGCATTGAAGCCCTGACTATCCAGCCAAGTGGCATAACCGTCAGCTGAAGCGCGATGATGCATGACAACTTCGCGCATGGCATCCGAAAAAATCTGCTCCGCTTCTGTTGACTGCTCATAGGGATGTTTGAGGGAGCAAAGCCGTTTAATATTATCCATGTGAATATCGACCTGATGATGGAAATAACGGGTGATTTTAACTTGCGCTTTCGGCGGTGGTGACTCGGGAGGTCACCAAAAGGGAGAACAGCAACGTGACGGCGATCACCGCAGGAATGGAAACAAGGATGATGAAATGTTTCAGGCTATCTCCGGCGCCCATAACTGTCAGAAATACTCCCCCGATCGCGTAGATGGTGACGTTGAGTACTCCGACTAAGGCTGATGCTTTTCCGGTTGCGCCTATGGTCAGCGCGAGTATCTGCTGATAAATGATGGCGCTACAAATACCAAAGCCCGCAGCATAAATACTGAATCCAGAAATAAGTGCGATTGAAGTGTCGTTATATAATGTTGCGGTTAGTGCCCCCGCTGTTCCACCTGCGACCGCAATAATCCCGCCGCACAATACCGTCGTGAGGCTGAATCGTTTGCATAGAATACCGAGCGCGAAATTACCAACAATTAGACCACCGAAAACCGGTATTTGCCAGAGTGAATATTCGAGGCCGCTATACCCGAGGCTATGCATTAGAAGTAGAGGCGACAGGGCAATCCAAGAAATCAGAGGAAGGCCCACGAAGCCGAGGGCTGCACCTCCAAGCAGAAAGTGTCGATTAGCAAGCAAAGCTCTGTAGTCACGGGCAATTTCGCGAATGCCAAGCGGCGTTCGCTGTATATAACGTCCGCCCCGGTGTTCGATATCTACTGTCTCTGGCATGCTCAACCACAGCCCAGCACTCAAAAGAAGGGTAATGACAGACATGGCTAGAAACATTTCCCGCCAATCGATGTAATTTAGGAGAACGCTGCCAACAAAAGGCCCGCCGAGTGGCGAAAGGATTGCGACATTGGAGACGATCGCTAACACTCGCACTGCATCTTTTTCCGTAAAAGTCTCATGCACGGTTGGGAGGCCGATGGCAATGATAAATCCGATTCCCATGCCTTGAATAAAGCGTAGTATTTTGAACATCGTCATTGAACCGATAAATGCCGTGACGAAAAAGGCAAATGCGGATAACAAGCAGCCAGCAATCATTGGTTTGCGGCGCCCATAATAGTCTGACAACGAACCTATAATGAGTGGGACCACAACTCCGCCGAGCAAATAAATATTGAGCGACAGCGGCACATCGAGAGGAGAGCCGCCCAATTGGTCAGCGATCCTCAACATTGAAGGCATGATGACGTCACTGGCAGCATAGACAATTAATTCATAAAGAGCTAGACAGACGCAAAAAAACAAGATTTTTGACTTCGATGATACATTAACGCATTCTTTAATCATAATATTTCCATGAAAATTTCATTTATTTTGTAAATTTGAAATCGAAATCACCTGTTAATTAGAAATTAAGTTTGTATATTTTGTATATTAACATTATATATTATTATAAGTATGATTTATTCTTTCGAAGTTGTTATTTATCGGTAATCGTCTCAAGTTATCAGGGTTGACATTGGGTCAACAGTCCAACAATTTGCTAAATAATAGTGTCGTGACTGCCATATTTACCTTAAACTCCCCTTCTTCAGAACAGAGGTGAGAACGCGAATTAGCGGCACTCTATGCCGCAACCTGATTTCAGTGGAGTTGTGTGTTATGAGGCAATGTCGCAATTTTTCGTTTTTCCGCGCACACGCCGCACGGCCTCTTCCTGGCTTGTTGAGGAAACCTGTATATCAAGGGTGGAGCCAATAGATCTACTTGTATCGAGTGGTAGTCCTCGATGGCAAAGCCATTGATTTCTTGTCATCTGAACGCCGAAACCTGCCTGTAGAGCGCATTTTTTTAAAAAGCGATCACGTCCAATGGCACTCCTGAAAGGGAGCCAATCTCGCTGGGTTGCGAGCTATCAACGACCCTGAAATGTCACGCGGATCACCAAGGGAATGATGGGCTTTCAAAGCGTTTCATTCGGTGTCCGCCCTCTCGCCAACGTTGAGGTGGCCCGCATGTTTCCCAAGAGCCAGTTCGCCGATGACAATCGTTCGCGAGCTTTCAGACCGTTCGGGGCAAGACAAGACGCTCCGAAATTCTGTTGTGCTACGGATAGCGGATCGACCCGTTGCGGTATTCAAAGAAGGCAGTGTTATCAAGTAACTGCCGTCACTTGCAGATGGATCATGATATCCAATTTATGAGGATCAACCTCCGACCCATTATAGCATCCAGTTTTTTAACAAGATGTCTCATGCAACCCGCAATGTCTCGGACGATAATGCGGGGACTTCATGGATAAAGTGCCAAGCAAAGCGCGGCTAGGATCTAAAATTTAAAACCACTGGGATGCCTACTGATCGACCGAGCTTCAGCCTATCTGTCTGTTCTTTTGGGTCTATTGCGCGCATCCGCAAAGGGTGGTGAAATCTCGCTCTTGCGTTCTACTAAGAGATTGAAGTCTGCGACTGGCTGACGTTCCGGAGTTTTATCGACCGCTTTACGGCGCCATTCATTCATATCAAGAACATAGGTCGCCCACATGCCATAGCGAGCCGACATTGCGGCACGTTGGTACCCCATATATTGCGGATAAGCGGGAAAGGGAGAATCGACGCGTGCCCAACCCACGCGAAGCATTTCAAGACCAAGATCGCGGCTACGGACAGTGCAATAGGCTCGTGCAACTGCCTCATCGTCATAGCCAACGACAGTGCATGTCACCACATCCGCTCCTACGGTGCGTTTGAGCCACGCTTTTGCAAGAGGACCGCAGGGGACAGGTGCCGGGACTTTGACTGCCTGCACCTTTTTCTGCTGAGGAGTGAACGTCCATTGGGGCAATTCACAGGCATCTATGTCAGCAAGGCGTACGCGTTGAGCATAGGTTGCGAACCAAAGGGTTCGACCGTCCATAACAACTGCACGCCCTTTAATGGTTGCAACAGGCGCGGCCAAAGCCGGCTGCGCGGCGTGCAGTACTCCAGCGGCCAGTGGCTTGATCTTATCGGCTGCATAGGCCTGAGAAAGGACAAGGGGTGCCGAAATGAAGACGATGAGGGATTTCATTGCTTCGCTTTCTTCTTTTGCTTGCTACTTTTCCATCGTCGAGAGGAGTTATTATAAGCGGACGAGCTTCAGTGATCGGCTTTTGATATGAACTGCCATAGACCCGCGCGACGCTCCCGTGCCTGCGCCTCGGCCGCAGCATAGGGTTCATACAGAGGGCGACCATCTTCACGGACCTCCGCAAAGGCAAAACCGCTCGAAATCAATATCATTGCAAGGTCTTGGCGATTTCCCCCTATTGCGGCGTAGCAAGTTACAGTGGTGGTATCGGCGACCTTCATAACGGGGGCGCAAACTGGCCTGGTATCCTTGATGTATGCGGCCAAAACTGCCCGTGAAGCATCGTCGCGGTTCTTCTTTTCGCCCGCTTTATTTGTAAAGATCGCGCCGGTAGAGAATGACTGGACTCCAAACAGGCGATACCGGGTTCCATCGGTGATCCACCCACCACCAGCCTCCAGAGCTACCGTGGGCTGAAGATCAAAATACCCGTTGGGGCCGGAGGACGCGGGATCGGGAAATAACCAGCACACAGCTGAACAAAAAATTGCCCGCTTCGTTATCCTTTCCCAGGTCGTTCCGCATACCAATGATAATCCTCCTTCACACGCCATATGCTCCCAACATCAAGGCGTCACGGGCGTACATGCCGCCACTTGGGCATTTCTCTCAGCACTGCAAAGTTAAAACTGCAAAATTAAATCTCCAGATAACAGCACCCTCATCCAAGTAGAGATAATTATTTTTATTCCTTACAGCAAATCCATAATTATTATTCCCTAATTATTGTAATTTTCAGTAGTTTCAAGCCATGCTTATCTAACAATACGAGAGTACGAGTATATATTGTTTAGTTCTTTAATTTAAAACGACTTCAACCAAACAAAAAATTGGTTAAAATATTTAGGGGTAGGGATGGGAGACGGAATTCTGAAAATATTCCTGTCGAGCACTGTGCTCTCGATCCAGGTTGGAATTACATCCGCATGGTCTGCTGAAAACGACAGAAGCAATCCCTCCCTGTTGAGAAGCGATGGGGGCGTGTCAGCCGGAAATAACGGCAAATCAGCATCGGTGCCAACAGTATCTGATCGTCGCAAGCCGTCAGAGAGTAGGGAATTCATCCTCGGGGCTGACGGCGTTGCAATAGCCGCAGAAAACAGCGAGGATCCGACCGATAGCGGCAGCACGGCGGTCGCGTATGCTGCGACCGGTTCGCTTAAATATTTTACCGGTATGGCGAACAATAATGCACCGTCGAGCAGATCGGCAGCATCGCCGGTACCGGAGTGCGGCCCCTCTCCGCTCCCCCCTGAAAAGATCAAGATACTGGTGGAACAGGCTGCGCGACGGCATCAGGTGGATGAGTTGTTTGCGGATGCGATCACCTGGGCCGAGAGCCAGTTTGATCGATCCCGAAATTCAGACAAGGGCGCGCGCGGTCCGATGCAGCTCATGCCGGACACGGCAGCCCGGTTCGGTGTGCGGGACGTCTGCGATCCGGAAGCCAACATCGAAGGTGGGATGAAATATCTTCGTGCCCTTCTGGACGAGTTCCGCAATCCGCTGCTGGTAGCCGCTGCATACAATGCAGGTGAAAGCCGCGTTTACGAATATGGCGGCATCCCGCCTTTCAAGGAAACGGTCGGTTACGTGGCAAAGGTCGTCAACTACGAGATGGGCATTCCCATGCCAGCCCTGAAAAGCAGGGTATCCGGCAAAAATATGAATCCGGCTCCCGACATGGCCAGCCAAACCGAAACCGGTGTCATCGCCGTAAAAAAGAACGGCACGTTCGTGGGCGGCGTAATGCATTTTTAAAAGGAGAGAAGAATGAACAATGGCATATACACGGACTGGCGCGTCACAACCGCAAAACTGGCGGTCTGCCTCAGTCTGCTGGCTGCGATGCAAGTTGCCGGAGCAGATATGGCAATGGCGGCGGACGGCAGTCTCGGCGGTGGCTTCGATTCGATCCAGAACGCTTTTCAGGCAATTATAGATTTCATCGACGGCCCGTTCGGTCGGCTGTTCGCTATCATTGCGGTCACGGGACTGGGCTTCCTGGCTTTCGCTGGTCGCCTAAGTTGGTTCTTCGCCGGTAGCGTGATCCTCGGTATAGGTCTGGTATTTGGCGCTCAGTCGATCGTCGATCAATTGGTCAGCACAGTTGGACATAAATGACT
>Ga0164243_10006147_pt1 | contig 18255 bp, 12 predicted proteins | sample OricompcompostOP_FD_108781 | JGI IMG/M metagenome (GOLD analysis project Ga0164243, IMG submission 108781) | Organic Plus compost microbial communities from Emeryville, California, USA - Original compost - Organic plus compost (OP) | ecosystem: Engineered > Solid waste > Mixed feedstock >... | reverse complement strand
TGCTCGACCACGTCGCGCAGGGTGACGAAGGTGCCGGCGCGCTTGGACATCTTGAAGGGCTCGCCGTTCCTGAACAGCCGCACCAGTTGGATCAGCTTGACATCCAGCGGCACCCGGCCGTCCGACAGCGCCTTGACCGCCGCGGTCATGCGCTTGACATAGCCGCCATGGTCGGCGCCGAACACGTCGATCAGCGCGTCATAGCCGCGCTCGATCTTGTCCCAGTGATAGGCGATGTCGGGCGCGAAATAGGTCCAGGAACCGTCGGATTTCCTGACCGGCCGGTCCACGTCGTCGCCATGCGCGGTGGAACGGAACAGGGTCTGTTCGCGCGGCTCCCAATCCTCGGGGGTCTTGCCCTTGGGCGGCTCCAGCACGCCTTCATAGATCAGGCCCTGCTGGCGCAGCCGCTCGATCGCCGCCTCGATCCGGCCGGTGCCGTAAAGCGCCTTTTCACTGGAAAACACGTCCATATGGACATTCAGCAGCGCCAGGTCGGCGCGGATCATGTCCATCATCGCCTCGGTAGCGAAGTCGCGCAGTTCGGCCAGCCATTCGGATTCCGGCTTGTCCAGCAAGCTGGTGCCGTATTTCGCCTTCAGCGCCTCGCCCACCGGGATCAGGTAGTCGCCGGGATAGAGCCCCTCGCGGATCTCGGGCTCCAGCCCGTTGGCCTCGCGATAGCGTTCATAGGCGGAACGGGCCAGCACATCGACCTGGGCGCCGCCGTCGTTGATGTAATATTCGCGCGTGACCTCATAGCCGGCGAAATCCAGAAGCGCGGCCAGCGCATCGCCGAAAACCGCGCCGCGGGTATGGCCGACATGCATCGGCCCGGTCGGGTTGGCACTGACGAATTCGACGTTGATCCGCTGGCCTCTGCCCATGTCCGAACGGCCGTAATCCGCGCCCATGGCCAAGGCGGCGCGGATCACGCCCTGCCATTCGCCGGCCGCCAGGCGCAGGTTCAGAAAGCCCGGCCCCGCCACCTCGGCCGCGGCGATGCGCGGGTCGGCGGCCAGCCGCACGGCCAGCGCCCCGGCGATGTCGCGCGGCTTCAGCCCGGCGGGCTTGGCCAGCACCATGGCGGCATTGGTGGCCATGTCGCCATGTGCGGCATCCCGCGGCGGCTCGACCGTCACATTGGCGGTGTCGAGGCCCGCGGGCAACTCGCCCGCCTGCTCCATCTGCGCCAGCGCATCGAGGACCAGCGCGCGGATATCCGAGAATAGGTTCATGGCTTCCATCCGTAAGATCGTCCGGGGATAGCGCCTGGCCAAGGGGGCCGTCAACCGGGCCGCGGCCGCGCCTTTTCGCATCAGATTGACGAAGGGCGGGTTTTCGGCTAGGCCCGCCCTGTCTGCATCCGGCAGGCAAGGCGAGGGGCGTGCGGAAATTGCGTCCCGACCCGCCGCGAGACCCCGGATTCTTCCGAAGGGCGGCGATGGACGCAAGCACGGCGCGGGCTGGCCCGCGCATTGATACGAAAGCCCCGAATGACCAAATTTTCCGATCTGAAGCTGGACCCCAAGGTTCTGAAAGCCATCGCCGAGGCGGGCTATGAAACGCCCACCCCGATCCAGGCCGGGGCGATTCCCCCGGCGCTGGAAGGGCGCGACGTGCTGGGCATTGCCCAGACCGGCACCGGCAAGACCGCCAGCTTCACCCTGCCGATGATCACGCTTCTGGGCCGCGGCCGGGCGCGGGCACGGATGCCGCGGTCGCTGGTGCTGTGCCCGACGCGCGAACTGGCTGCCCAGGTGGCCGAGAATTTCGACATCTATGCCAAGCATACCCGCCTGACCAAGGCGCTGCTGATCGGCGGCGTTTCCTTTGGCGAACAGGACAAGCTGATCGACCGCGGCGTGGACGTGCTGATCGCGACCCCCGGCCGGCTGCTGGATCATTTCGAACGCGGCAAGCTGCTGCTGACCGGCGTGCAGATCATGGTGGTGGACGAAGCCGACCGGATGCTGGACATGGGCTTTATCCCCGATATCGAGCGCATCTTCCAACTGACGCCCTTTACCCGGCAGACGCTGTTCTTCAGCGCCACCATGGCGCCCGAGATCGAGCGCATCACCGATACCTTCCTGCATGCGCCCGAGCGTATCGAGGTCGCCCGCCAGGCCACCACCAGCGAAACGATCACCCAGAAGCTGGTCGAGATCAGCCCCACCCGCCGCGACCAGACCGCCAAGCAGAAGCGCGAATTGCTGCGCGCCCTGATCCGGGCCGAGGGCGAGGGGCTGAAAAACGCCATCATCTTCTGCAACCGCAAGACCGAGGTGGATATCGTCGCCAAGTCGCTGAAAGCGCATGGCTTCGACGCGGCGCCCATCCATGGCGACCTGGACCAGCGCCACCGCATGGCGACGCTGGACGGGTTCCGCGAAGGCACGCTGCGCTTTCTGATCGCCTCGGACGTGGCGGCGCGCGGGCTCGACATCCCGGCGGTCAGCCATGTGTTCAACTTCGACCTGCCCAGCCATGCCGAGGATTACGTCCACCGCATCGGCCGCACCGGACGGGCCGGGCGGCTGGGCATCGCCATCTCGATCGCGACGCCCGCGGACGAAAAATACCTGGCCGCCATCGAGGCGCTGGTCAAGCAGGCCCTGCCCCGCGTTCCGGTGCCCGAGGGCTTTGCCCTGTCCCCGGTCGCCCAGGACGCGCCCCGGCCGGCGCGCGAAACGGGCCGGCGGGGCGAACGCAGCCGCGACCGCAACCGCCGCCGGGACGAGGACGCGCCGCGCGCCCCGGTCGTCCCCCCCGCACCCGAGGCGCGGGCCGAGGCCAGGACCGCCGAACCTGCCGAACGCCGGCAGGACCGCGCCCCCCGCGACGAACGCAGGGAGGATCGCCGCGAGCGCCAGGACCGGCGGGGCGACCGCCATCCGGTGATGGGCATGGGCGACCATGTGCCCGAATTCCTGACCCGCAGCTTCCGCCCCGGCTATGGCGAGACCGCCGAGGAAGCGCCCGCCGAAGAGGCGGTGGCGATCGAAGAGGCCCCGCCGGCCCGCGCTGCCAGGTCCCGGTCCCGCAGCACCAGGTCCGCCAGGCCCGATGCCGGCTCGGCCCAGGCCAGGACCGCCGAAGCCGCGCCCGCCGAGACCACGGCTGGCGAGACCAGGACTGCCGAGACCACCACCGTCGCGGCAGCCGAGTCGCCGGTGGCGACGGCCGAGCCTGCATCGCCTGAAACCACGTCGCCAGAAGCCGGCAGGGAAGCATCGCCCGCGCCCGAAAGCGCGCCGGCACCGCAAGCGGAACCGGCACGGGACCCCGCCGCCGCTGCCCCCGAACCGACCGAGAAAGAGCCGGCCAGGGAAAAGCCGGTCCGCAAGCGCAAGCCGCGCACGACAAAGGCCGCGGCAAAGCCCAAGCGCGACCCCGCCCCGGCAGCCGAACCGCAGGACCAGCCCGATGACGGCGCACGGCCCGCCCCGGCGGCGGATAGCGCGGCCGCCGAAGCCCCGGCCCCGGCAACCCGGCCCACCGAGGCCGAGGTCGCGGAAACCCGGGCAGCGGGCGAGGTCGCCGAAGATGCGGCAACCGAAAATGCAGCGACCGAAGGCGGGACGGCCACCGAGCCCGCGCGCAAGACGACCCGCAAGCCGGCCAAGCCCCGCGCTCCGCGCAAATCCGCCACAAGCAAACCCGCCGCGAGCAAATCCGCTCCGCGCAAATCCAGGGCCAAGCCTGCCGAAACGGCCGGGACCGGGACCGCCGAAAGCGACGCGACCGGCGCCGAGCCGAGCCCGGACGACACCACCGCAGGGGCCTGAGCCGGTCCCATGGCCATCGCGGCCTTCCCGTCGCTCCTGCGCCACGGGCGCCCATCCTGGGCCCCCCTTGCCATCGACGCGGGACTGGGGGCGGTGGCCGCGCTGGGTCAGGCGCCCTGGAATCTCTGGCCGCTGACGCTGCTGGCGATGGCCCTGCTCTGCCAGCGGGTCGCCCAAGCCTCGACGCCCCGCGCCGCCGCCTGGCATGCCTTTGCCGCCGGGCTGGGACATTTCGCGCTGGCCATGTCCTGGATCGTCGAGCCCTTCCTGGTCGAACCCGAGATCTATGGCTGGATGGCCCCCTTTGCGCTGGTGTTCACGGCGGCGGGCGGGGCGCTGTTCTGGACCGTCCCGGCCTGGCTGGCCGCCCGGTTCGCCGCCGGCTTTACCCGGCAGGGGCTGGGTTTCGCCGCGCTGATGGTGCTGTCGGACTGGGCTCGCGGCTGGATCTTCACCGGCCTGCCCTGGGCGCTGACCGGCCATGTCTGGATCGACACCCCCGCCGGCCAGGTCGCGGCGACACTGGGGGCGATCGGCCTGTCCGGCCTGACCATGCTGGCCGCCGCCCTGCCGCTGGCCTTTCGCCGGCCGGGCCGCTTTCCGGCCCTGCCCGGCACGGTGCTGGCCGCGCTGGTCGTCGCCACCGCCTGGAGCGCCGGCCTCGCCCGCCTTGCCCGGCCCCTGCCGCCCGATACCGGCCTGAACCTGCGCCTGGTCCAGCCCGACGCCACCCAGGCGCTGAAATGGGATCCCTACTGGTCCGAGGTCTTCTTTCGCCGCCTGCTCGACCTGTCGGCGGCCCGCGATTCCGGCCGGCCGCCGCCCAATGCGGTGATCTGGCCCGAAACGGCGGTGAATTTCCTGCTGGAACAATCCGGCACCGCCCCGCAAGAGATCGCCGCCTATGTCGGCGCCCCGGTGGTGCTGGGCATCCAGCGGGTCGAGGGCAGCCGCTATTTCAACAGCCTGACCGAATTCTCGGACCGGGGAATCGGCCCGGTCTATGACAAGTTCCACCTGGTGCCCTTTGGTGAATACACCCCCTGGGGCGACATGATGGCACAGTTCGGCATCCGCGCCTTTGCCGCCCAGCACGGCTTCGGCTATTCCGCCGGCCCCGGCCCGCAGGTCATGCGCCTGCCCGGCCTGCCGCCGATGCAGCCGCTGATCTGCTACGAGGCGGTGTTTTCCCATCACCTGATCGCCGGCCAGGACCGGCCGGCCTGGCTGTTGCAGGTCACCAACGATGCCTGGTTCGGCCAGGTTTCAGGCCCCTGGCAGCACCTGGCCCAGGCCCGGCTGCGCGCCATCGAATCGGGCCTGCCGCTGATGCGGGCGGCCAATACCGGCGTCTCGGCGGTCATCGACGCGCGCGGAACCCTGCGCGCCACGCTGGGCCTGGACCGCGCCGGCCGCATCGACGCGGCCCTGCCCGGCGCGCTGCCGCCGACGCCCTGGTCGCGCTGGGGCGACTGGCCCGCGGTGGCGCTGGCCCTGGCAGCCTTCCTGCTGCTTGCCGCCGCGCCGCGGCGCGCCAAGTTGCGCGGTTGACGGCGCGCCGCGCGTCCACTAACGCTTTGCCTGACCGTCACAACGGCTTCCTGGCGTGGCGGCGTCATTTCAACGGAGCATCTTCATGGCCAGACAGGACTATGTGTTCACCTCGGAATCCGTCTCCGAGGGTCACCCCGACAAATTGTGCGACCAGATCTCGGATGCGGTGCTGGACGCATTGCTGACCGAGGACCCGGCCGCCCGCGTCGCCTGCGAAACCTTCGCCACCACCGGCACCGTGGTCGTCGGCGGCGAAATCGGGCTGAGCGACCGCAGGAAGCTCGGCGAATACATGGGCCGCATCGGCGAGATCGCCCGCAACACCATCCGCGACATCGGCTATGAGCAGGAGAAGTTCCACTGGAACACCTGCCATGTCCATAATTACCTGCACGAGCAATCCGCCCATATCAGCCAGGGGGTGGTGGATCGCGACGGCGCCGGCGACCAGGGCATCATGTTCGGCTATGCCGTGGACGAAACCCCGGAACTGATGCCGGCGCCGATCCAATATGCCCATGCCATCCTGCGCCGCCTGGCCGAGGCGCGCAAATCCGGCGCCGAGCCGATGCTGGGCCCGGATGCGAAATCGCAGCTGAGCCTGCGCTACGAAGGTGGCCGACCGGTCGAGGTCACCAGCCTCGTGCTTTCGCACCAGCACAAGGACGAAAGCCAGAGCTCGGACGACATCCGCGCCATCGTCGAGCCCTATATCCGCGAGGTGCTGCCCGCGGAATGGCTGACCGAGAACACGGAATGGTGGGTGAACCCGACGGGGACCTTCGTCATCGGCGGGCCCGACGGCGATACCGGACTGACCGGGCGCAAGATCATCGTCGACACCTATGGCGGCGCGGCGGCCCATGGCGGCGGCGCCTTCTCGGGCAAGGACCCGACCAAGGTGGACCGCTCGGCCGCCTATGCCGCGCGCTACCTGGCCAAGAACGTCGTCGCGGCCGGGCTGGCGAAACGCTGCGTCATCCAGCTGTCCTATGCCATCGGCGTGGCCAAGCCCCTGTCGATCTATGCCGATACCTTCGGCACCAGCGAGATCCCCGAGGCCGAGATCGAACGCGCCGTCTCGCGGGTCATGGACCTGACCCCGCGCGGCATCCGCGAGCATCTGGCATTGTGCCGCCCGATCTATCGCCGCACCGCCGCCTATGGCCATTTCGGCCGCGCTCCCGATGCCGATGGCGGCTTTTCCTGGGAACGGACCGACCTGATCGAGGCCCTGAAACGCGAGCTGTGACGCCGCAGGGGGCTTTGCCCCCGCGCGTTCCGCGCTCCCCCAGGATATTTGAACACGAAAGAAGCCGGGTCTCGCGACGGTCCGTGCTTCTTTCGTGGAAAAATATCCTGCGGGGGAAGCCCGGCGGGCCTGCCCGGCGGGCGTGGGGGCGCAAAGCCCCCATCTTCAATCCTTGAAGCTGCGGCTGTCCTTGATCTGGTCCCAGGCCCAGACCACCTCCTGCAGCCGGTCTTCGTCCGAGCGGTCGCCGCCGTTCATGTCGGGATGAAGGTCCTTGACCAGCGACTTGTATTGCTTGCGGATCTCGGTCCGGCTCCAGCTGTCCTTGGCCTCGAGGATTTCCAGCGCCCGGCGCTCGGTCGGCGGCAGCTTGCGCGCCGCGCGCGTGCGCAATTCGGGATTGGTGCCATTGGCGCCCAGGATCTCGAGCGGGTCGTCGATACCGTGGCGCGCCCATTTCTGCTCCTGGGCCGCGCGGCCGAAAGGCTTGGTCGGGCGTTCCCAGACCGTGGCATTGTCCAGGAATTCCTGGAATTCCGCCTCGGACTGGCCCTGGAAATAGTTCCAGTTCAGGTTGTATTCGCGCACATGGTCCTTGCAGAACCAATAATATTCGTCCAGCGCCCGGGGCGATTTCGGGGCGCGATACTGGCCGGGCTGGTCGCAGCCCTCCTTGTCGCATCGCCGCGTCGAGGTCTCGAAGGCGCCGGACATGCCGCGGCGGCCCTTGGCCCTGCGTTTCTTGTCCGCGGCCGCGGAAATGTCGAATCCGAACGGGTCGCTCTTGCTCATCTGCCTGCCTTGTCCTGAACGGGACAGGCAGTTTAGGCTATTTCGCGGGACATGAAAGGGGGCACGCGCATGATTGCCGACGAGATGCGGGAAAGACTGGCGGGGCTGAGCCCCTTGCGGCTGGAGATCATCGACGAAAGCGAGGGCCATCGCGGCCATGGCGGCTGGCGCGAGGGCGGCCAGACGCATTTCCGCATCCGCATGGCCAGCGCGCAATTCGCCGGGCTGAGCCCCGTGGCACGTCACCGTCTGGTGCATCGCGCCCTGGGCGACATCATGCCGCGCATCCATGCATTGGCGCTGGAACTGGCCGAAAGCTGAGCCGTTAGCGCGCCCAGTCTTGCCCGTGCCGGATGCCGGGCGTAGAAGCCCGGAAAGGCAGAAAGCACAAGGAATTTCCCGATGACCTCGCCCAAGGATTTCAACGATCGCATGTTGTCGCTGGGCCTCGCCCGCGTCAGCGAGGCCGCCGCCCATGCCTCGGCGCGGCTGATCGGCCGCGGCGACGAGAAGGCCGCCGACCAGGCCGCCGTGAACGCGATGCGCGAGCAGTTGAACATGCTGGACATCCAGGGCGTCGTCGTCATCGGCGAGGGCGAGCGGGACGAGGCGCCGATGCTGTTCATCGGCGAGGAGGTCGGCACCGGCCAGGGGCCGGCGGTCGATATCGCGCTGGACCCGCTGGAGGGCACGACGCTGACCGCCAAGGACATGCCCAATGCCCTGACCGTGATCGCCATGGCGCCGCGCGGCACGCTGCTGCATGCGCCCGATGTCTATATGGACAAGCTGGCCATCGGCCCGGGCTATCCCAAGGATGTCGTCAGCCTGGACATGTCGCCTGCCGAGCGGGTGCGCGCCCTGGCCCGTGCCGGCGGCGTCAAGGACAGCGACATCACCGTCTGCATCCTTGAACGGCCCCGGCACGAGGACCTGATCGCCGAGGTGCGCTCGACCGGCGCCGCCATCCGGCTGATCACCGATGGCGACGTCGCCGGGGTCATCCATTGCGCCGAGGCCGAACTGACCGGCATCGACATGTATATGGGTTCGGGCGGGGCGCCCGAGGGGGTGCTGGCGGCATCCGCGCTGAAATGCATGGGCGGGCAGATGTGGGGCAAGCTCTTGTTCCGCAACGATGACGAACGCAGCCGCGCCGCCAAGGCCGGGATCACCGACCTGAACCGCATCTATTCGCGCGACGAGATGGTGACCGCCGACGTCATCTTTGCCGCGACCGGGGTGACCAATGGCTCGATCGTGGCCGGCGTCAAGCGCGAGCCCGGCTATCTTCAGACCGAGACCATCCTGATGCGCTCGAAGACCGGCTCGGTGCGGCGCATGATCTATCGCAACCCGATCCGCTGAGCGGCCGGGCTTGAACAAGGGGCGGTCATGGGGGATGAAGCCCGCATGACCGCCTTTCTTTCCGTAGAATCTTCGCTGACCGGCCGGCTGTGGCGCGGTCCCGACCCCGCCCTGGAACGCGCCGCCGCGGCGCTGGCCCAGGACAGCCGCCTGCCCCTGCCCGTCAGCCGGGTTCTGGCCGCGCGCGGCGTGCCCGCGCTTGAGGCGCCGCTTTACCTGGACCCCAAGCTGCGCGACCTGCTGCCCGATCCGCTGGCCCTGCGCGACATGGACAAGGCCGCCCAGCGGCTGGTCGCCGCCCTGCTGGCCGGCCAGCGCATCGCCATCTTTGCCGATTACGACGTGGATGGCGGTGCCTCGGCCGCGCTGCTGCTGGACTGGCTGCGCCGGCAGGGGCGCGACGCCACGCTTTATATTCCCGACCGCATCGACGAAGGCTATGGCCCGAACGCCCCGGCCATCGCGGCGCTGTCGCGCGATCACGACCTGATCGTCTGCGTCGATTGCGGCACGCTCAGCTTTGATGCCCTGGCGGCCTCGACCTGCGACGTGATCGTGCTGGACCACCACCAGGGGGCCGAAACCCTGCCGCCGGTGCTGGGGGTGGTAAACCCCAACCGCGCCGACGAGGATGGCAGCCTGGGCCATCTTTGCGCCGCCGGGGTGGTGTTTCTGACGCTGGTGCGCTGCAACAGCCTGCTGCGCCGGGACGGTCACGCGCCGCCCGACCTGATCCCGCTGCTGGACCTGGTGGCGCTGGCGACGGTGGCGGATGTGGCGCCGCTGGTCGGCGTGAACCGCGCCTTCGTGCGCCAGGGGCTGCTGATCATGGCCCGGCGCGAACGGCCGGGCCTGGTGGCGCTGTCCGACCTGGCGCGGCTCGATTCGGCGCCCAATGCCTTTCACCTGGGCTTTCTGCTGGGGCCGCGCATCAATGCCGGGGGCCGGGTCGGCCGCGCCGATCTGGGGGCGCTGTGCCTGTCCTGCACCGACGGCCGGCAGGCCGAGCGGCTGGCCGCCGAGCTGGACGAGTTGAACCGCGAGCGCCGCGCCATCGAGGCCGCCGTGCGCGACGAGGCGCTGGCCCAGGTCGAGGCGCGCGCCCGTGACGCGTCCGGGGGCGGCCTGGTCGCCTGGGCCGCAGGCGCGGGCTGGCATCCCGGCGTCGTCGGCATCGTCGCCGCGCGGGTGAAAGAGGCCACCGGCCTGCCCGCGGTGGTGATCGGGGTCGAGGGCGGCATCGGCAAGGGCTCGGCCCGCTCGGTCCCTGGCGTGGATCTGGGACGGGCCGTCCAGCGCCTGGCGGCCGAGGGGCTGCTGCTGAAAGGCGGCGGGCATGCCATGGCCGCCGGGCTGACCATCGAGGAGGCCAGGATCCCCGCCGCCATGGAGCGGCTGTCGCAATTGCTGGCCCGCGAAATGGCCGAGCGTCCGGGTGCGGGCGAATTGCGAATCTCGGGGCTGCTGGACCCTGCCGGCGCCACGGTCGAGCTGATGCAGATGCTGGAACGTGCCGGCCCCTTCGGCCAGGCCGCGCCGGCGCCGCGCTTTGCCTTTGCCGGGCAGTTGATCGACAGCGCGGGCGCGATGGGCGACAACCATCTGCGCCTGCGTTTCCGCAGCCCCGGCAGCCAGGTGCTGGAGGCCGTGGCCTGGGGGGCGATGAGCGGGCCGCTGGGTCCCGCCCTGCTGGAGGCCCGCGGCCGGCTGTTCCATCTGGCCGGCAAGCTGGAACTGTCGCAATGGGGCGGACGCGAGCGGGTGCGGCTGCGCCTGGACGATGCCGCGCCGGCGGGCTGAAGGCCGGGCCCGGCCGGACCCAGCCGGGGAGTCCGACGGGCGACGGGCAGCACGGGGACCGCAAGGGGGCGCGAGCGGGACAGCATGGCGGCGGGACGGAAAAACTTTGCAGCGGGTGATTTTTCCGCTTGCAGGCCCGCGGCAGAAAACCTAAATACCGCCCCACGCTGCGAGGCACCGCCCGGCAGCCAGCAGAAATGGCCCGTTCGTCTATCGGTTAGGACGTCAGGTTTTCAACCTGAAAAGAGGGGTTCGACTCCCCTACGGGCTGCCATTTCCGCCATTCGCGCTGACCCTTCCTTTGCGCCGATCTCCCATCCGCACCGATCCATACCGCATGATCTGCCCCAATGTCCGGCGCAGGTTCTGGCTGCGTTTTCGCAGCCCCGGAACGCGGTCGATTGACGAATCCCCGGCCGCGGAATAAGAACAAATCAGGAACAATAGACTCGCCATGTCCGCTCGCCCTTTCCCTTTCGGACCGGCGCCTTTCGGGCGGGCGCCGGTCCCCGCGGTGCCGGAGCCGACCGCGCCGACTCTGTCCGAAGCCTTTGGCACCCGCCCGCTTGCCGGTGCGGCGGCCGGTTTCGTGCTGGCCGCCCTGCCGCCGGGGCTGGTGCTCTGGGCCCAGGACCGGCTGAGTCGGGCCGAATTCGGCGCCCCCTTCCTGCCCGGCATGGGCCGCGACTTGCTGCGGCTGGACCTGACCCGTCCCGCCGATGTGCTGGCGGCGCTGGAGGACGGGCTGCAAACCCGCGCCCTGGCCGCCGTGGTGGGCGAGATCCATGGTCCGGCCCCGGCGCTGAGCTTTACCGCCAGCCGCCGTCTTGCGCTGCGAGCCGAGGCGGCGGGCCTGCCCTGCTGGCTGATCCGCCATGCCGCCCGGCCCGAGGCCAGCGCGGCACGAATGCGCTGGCGGCTGGACCCCCTGCCCTCGGTCCCCGACCCGGACGACCCGCAGGCGCCGGGCGATCCGCACTGGCTGGCGGAACTGTTCCGGGCGCGCGGCGGCCCGCCCTCGACCTGGGTGGCGCGCCATGACCGGGCGGCGGATCGTCTCGATTTCTCTGCCTCGGCTGGCGATCGAAAGCTGGCAGAGCCGCGCCGCGCGCCGGGACGACGCCTGGCCTGACGAGATCCCGCTGGCCCTGGCCGCGCCCGGCCCGCATGGCCCCGTGATCCATGCCGCGAACCGCGCCGCCGAAGCGGCCGGCGCCCGCATCGGCGCCCGCGCCGTGGATTGCCGGGCCATCTGCCCCGAATTGCGCATCGAGCCCGCCGAGCCGGAACAGGATGCGGCCCGGCTGGCGCGGCTGGCATTCTGGACGCGGCGCTGGGGACCCTATAGCACGCCGGACGGCGATGACGGCATCATCCTGGACACCAGCGGCGCCGCGCATCTCTTCGGTGGCGAGGCGGCGATGCTGGCCGAAATCCAGGCTGGCTTTGCCCGCGCCGGGCTGACCGCGCGGCTGGCCCTGGCGCCGACGCGCGGCGCAGCCTGGGCGCTGGCCCGGCTTGGCCCCGAACGCGCGATCTGCACCGATCCCTTGCCGGCGCTGGCGCCGCTGCCGGTCGCCGGGCTGCGGCTGTCGGGGGAAACCCTGCTGCTCTTGCGCCGGCTGGGGCTCGGGACCATCGGCGATCTGGCCGCGATTCCGCGCCTGTCGCTGATGCGCCGCTTTGCCCGCGCCCAGCCGCAGGACAATCCGCTGATCCGGCTGGACCAGGCGCTGGGGCGGGCGGCCGAGCCGCTGGACGCGCCCGAACCGGCGCCGGAATACATCGCCCAGGTGCGGCTGGCCGAGCCGGTGATGGACCCCTCCGACTGGCTGCCCGGCCTGCTGGGTGATCTTTGCGCGCAATTGGCGGCGGCGGATCGCGGTTGCCGGCGGCTGTGCCTGTCGGTCTTTCGCACCGATGGCGAGCGGCGCGACATCCGCGTCGCCATGGCCGCGCCCACGCGCGATCCCGGCCATCTGCTGCGCCTGTTCGACGGCCGGCTCGGGCGGCTGGATCCCGGCTATGGCTTCGACCTGATCCGGCTGGCGGCCGAGGCGGTCGAGCCGCTGGCCCAGGCCCAGCCCGGCCTGGACGGCACCGCGGCCCAGGGGCTGGCGCTGGCGCGGCTGGTGGACCGGCTGGCGGCGCGTTTCGGCGCGGCGGCGATCAGTCGGCCGCTGCCGCGCGAAAGCCATGTCCCCGAACGCGCCGAAACCCCCGGCCCGCCGCTGGCCGCCATCCCGGCCCCGCCCGCGCGCCCCGACCGGCCGATCCGCCTGCTGAACCCGCCCGAGGAGATCCGCGTCCTCTACGCCATCCCCGAGGGGCCGCCGGCGCAATTCCTCTGGCGTCGCCAGACCCTGCGCGTCGCCCGCCATGCCGGGCCGGAACGCATCGCCCCGGAATGGTGGCGCGACCGTCCCGGCACCCGCCTGCGCGACTATTTCCGCATCGAGGACGAAACCGGCCTGCGGCTGTGGATCTATCGCGAGGGGCTGGTCCATGACGGCCGCGGCGGGGTGCCGCGCTGGTTCCTGCACGGGATCTTCGCCTGATGCCCGACCATCACGCCCGCCCCGAGATCCTGCTGCCCGCGGTCGAGGCCCCGAACCCGCCCGCCGATTACGTCGAGCTGGCCGTGACCAGCGCCTTCAGCTTTCTGCACGGCGCCTCGCATCCGCGCGAACTGGCGCTGGCGGCGCATCTGATGGGCTATGACGCGCTGGGGATCGCCGATCTGAACAGCCTGGCGGGCGTGGTGCGGCTGCACGCCACGGCGAAAAAGCTGCATCTGCGCCCGGTGATCGGGGCGCGGATCGTGCTGGCCTGCGGCACCGCCTTCCTGGCCTATCCGACCGACCGCGCCGCCTATGGCCGGCTGGCGGCGCTGATCACCAAGGGACGGCGGCACGATCTGGACGGGAACTGGCAGCAGAAGGGCCGCTGCGACCTGAACCTTGACGACCTCGCCGCCCATGCGCAGGGGCTGCGGCTGATCTGGCTGCCCGGCAAGGACCTGTCGCCCCTGCCCAGCCTCTGCGCGCGCCTGCCGGAACTGTCCCATGTCGCGGCAAACCGGCTTTATCGCAGCGACGACCGGGCGCGGATCAACCGGCTGGACCGGGCGGCGCGGGCCTTGGGGCTGTCCATCGTCGCGATCAACGACGTGCATTACCACGCCCCCGACCGCCGCCCGCTGCAAGACGTGATGACTTGCATCCGCGAAGGCACCACCATCGCCCAGGCCGGACTTTTGCTGGCACAGAATGCCGAACGCCACCTGAAACCCCCGGCCGAAATGGCGCGCCTGTTCGCCGAATGGCCCCATGCCATCCGCGCCACCCGCGAAATCGCCGATAGCTGCCGCTTTTCACTGGACGAATTGCGATACGAATATCCGCGCGAAAGCGTGCCGCCCGGCTTGACCCCGCAGCAGCATCTGGAAAACCTGACCTGGCAGGGCGCGGCGCGGCGCTATCCCTCGGGCCTGCCGGGCAAGGTCCGCGCCACGCTGGAAAAGGAACTGGCGCTGATCCGCCGCAAGGAAATTGCTCAGTATTTCCTGACCATCCACGACATCGTGCGCTTTGCCGACAGCCGGGAGATCCTGAATCAGGGCCGCGGCTCGGCGGCCAATTCGGCAGTCTGCTATGTCCTGGGCATCACCCCGGTCGATCCCGCCAAGCATCAGTTGCTGTTCGAACGCTTCATCAGCGAAAACCGCAAGGAACCGCCCGATATCGACGTGGATTTCGAACATGAGCGGCGCGAAGAGGTGATCCAGCATATCTACGAAACCTATGGCCGCCACCGCGCCGGGCTTTGCGCCACGGTGATCCATTACCGCCCGCGCAGCGCCATCCGCGAGGTCGGCAAGGTCATGGGCCTGTCCGAGGACGTGACCTCGGCCCTGGCCGATACCGTCTGGGGCAGTTGGGGCAAGGACATGTCCGCCGCCCATCCCGACCAGGCCGGGCTGGACCTGGACGACCCGCTGTTCAAGCGCACCATCCGCCTGGCCGAAGAGATGATCGGCATGCCCCGCCACCTGTCCCAGCATGTCGGCGGCTTCGTGCTGACCCAAGGGCCACTGCCCGAAACCGTGCCCATCGGCAATGCCGCCATGCCCGAGCGCAGCTTCATCGAATGGGACAAGGACGATATCGACGAATTGCGCATCCTCAAGGTCGATGTGCTGGCGCTGGGGATGCTGACCTGCATCCGCAAATGCTTTGCGCTGGTCAAGGCGCATTACGGCAAGGCGCTGACGCTGGCGGATTTCGACCATGACGACCCGCAAACCTATGCCATGCTGCAAAGGGGCGACAGCATCGGCACCTTCCAGGTCGAAAGCCGGGCGCAGATGGCGATGCTGCCGCGGCTGAAGCCCGAAAAGTTCTACGATCTGGTGATCCAGGTCGCCATCGTCCGCCCCGGCCCGATCCAGGGCAATATGGTCCATCCCTATCTGCGCCGCCGCGCCGGGCAGGAGGCCGTCGATTTTCCCGCCCCCCAAAACGGCGACCCGGACGAGCTGAAGAATATCCTGCTCCGCACCGAAGGCGTGCCGATCTTTCAGGAACAGGCCATGAAGATCGCCATGGTCGCCGCCGAGTTCACCCCGGACGAGGTGGACGAACTGCGCAAGGCCATGGCCACCTTCCGCTCGCGCGGGACGATCGGGCGGCTGGAACAGCGCATGGTCAGCCGCATGGTGGAACGCGGCTACGACCGCGCGTTTGCCGAGCGTTGCTTCAACCAGATCAAGGGTTTCGGCGATTACGGCTTTCCCGAAAGCCATGCCGCGGCCTTTGCGCATCTGGCCTATGTCTCGGCCTGGCTGAAATGCCATCAGCCGGCGGCCTTCGCGGCGGCGCTCTTGAACAGCCAGCCGATGGGCTTCTATGCGCCCGCCCAGATCGTGCGCGACGCGCGCGACCATGGCGTCACCGTGCTGCCGGTGGATGTGAACCTCAGCACCTGGGACAATACCCTGGAGCCCTGCGACGGCGCCTTCGCCCTGCGCCTGGGCCTGCGCCAGATCGACGGGCTGTCGAGGGCGCAGGCCGAACGCATCAGCGCCGCGCGGGACGAACCCTATGCCGACCTGGCGGACCTCAAGGCGCGCGCCGGGCTCGATGCCCGTGCCATCCGGCTGATCGCGGCGGCGGACGGGCTGCGCTCGATGGGACTCGACCGGCGGGCGGGGCTGTGGCAGGCGCGGGCGCTGCGCGACGCGCCGGACCTGCCGCTGTTCGGGCGCCGCGACGAAGGCGCCGAGCCCGCCGTCGCCCTGCCCGCCATGCCGCTATCCGAACATGTCGCCGCCGATTACCAGACCCTGCGCCTGTCGCTGAAGGCCCATCCCATGGCCTTCCTGCGCCGCAGCCTGGCAGAACAGGGCTACGTTTCGACGGCGGGTCTTGCCACCCTGCCGAACCGCGCCCATCTGCGCATGGCCGGCATCGTGCTGGTCCGCCAACGCCCCGGCAGCGCCAAGGGCACCTGCTTCATCACCCTGGAGGACGAGACGGGCGTGGCCAATCTGGTGATCTGGCAAGGCATCTTCGCGCGTTTCCGCAAGGTCGCCATGACCGCCCGCCTGCTGGAGATCCGCGGCCAGATCCAGCGCGCCGAGGGCGTGACCCATATCGTCGCGCATTGGCTGGGCGACCGTTCCGACGCATTGCTGCGCCTGGCTGGAGAGCCCCCGACGGCCCTGCCCCAGCCCCGGCCCGGCCATCCGCGCCGGGTGCGGATGCTGCCGAAGTCGCGCGATTTCCACTAGGGCCCGGCGATCCCGCCCTGTTCAGGTCGCCGGCCATCCTCTAGCCTGTGGGCGAATCCGGGCGGGGGAGGAATCGTCATGCAATGGTCGGCCGCGCAATATGCGAAATTCCTGGGCGACCGCACCCGCCCGGCGCGCGACCTGCTGGCGGCGGTGCCGCTGGAGGCGCCGGGGCTGGTGGTGGATATCGGCTGCGGTCCGGGCAATTCGACCGCGCTGCTGGCAGAGCGTTTTCCCGGCGCGCAGGTCGTCGGCCTGGATCCCGATGCCGACATGATCCGCACCGTGCGGGCCGCCCTGCCCGGCTGTCGCTTTGTCCAGGGAAATGTCGAAAGCTGGCAGCCCGAGACGCCGCCCGAGCTGATCTTTGCCAATGCCTCGCTGCAATGGGTGCCCGACCACCGGGCGCTGCTGCCGCATCTGGTCGGGCTGCTGCGCCCCGGCGGGGCGCTGGCGGTGCAGATGCCCGACAACCTGGACGAACCCAGCCATGCGGCCATGCGCCGCATCGCCGCCGATCCGCGCTGGTCGGAGCGGCTGGCCGGGGCGGCCGGACAACGCCAGCCGCTGCTGTCGCCGGTGGCGCTGCATGCGCTGCTGCGCCCCCGCTGCGCACGGGTCGATGTCTGGCGCACGGTCTATCATGTCGAGCTGGACGGGCTGGAGGGCATCCTGGACTGGTTCCTGGGCTCGGCGCTGCGGCCCTATCTGGACCGGCTGGACAAGGCCGAGCAGCCTGCATTCCTGGCCGCCTATCGCCGCGAGATCGCGCCGCATTACCCCGAGACCGCCGGCCGGGTGCTGCTGCCTTTCCCGCGCAGCTTCCTGGTCGCCACGGCCCCTTGATGGACCAGACCGGCCGGCCGACGGGCGGGCCGGGCCGGCCGAAGGGAAAGCCAAAGGGAAAGGCCGCGCCCTTGCGGGACGCGGCCTTGCATGATCACTTAGAAAGGGTAGGTCCTACTTGATCTTGCCTTCCTTGTATTCGACATGCTTGCGGGCAACCGGGTCGTATTTGTTGACCGTCATCTTTTCGGTCATCGTGCGGGCATTTTTCTTGGTGACATAGAAATGCCCGGTCCCGGCGCTCGAGTTCAGACGGATCTTGATCGTCGTCGGCTTCGCCATCTCTTTCGCTCCTGCTGCGGGGCAAAATGCGTCTCGCCAACCCCGTGGAATTCTCTTGAAGCCCGCCTTTTAGCGGCAGAACCGGCGAAGTCAACGGGGAATCGGCCGGAAAGCGCCGGGGCGGCGGCGAAAATGGCCCGGTCACCACCCCCTTGCCCAAGGCTGGACCCGGGCCGGACCCGGCGCCCCGGAGGATATTTGCGCGGACGGCCTGTAAGCCGGATTTTGTTCCGGGGTCGCCCCCTTCGATGACCATTCCTCTGGCCCCGTCATTGCTGACGGGATCTAGCTGCCAACCCGGACCTGCTGGGGCAAAGGCGGCCCTGTCTTGCGACGCGCGGTCCCTATTCGGCATTGCTCCCGGTGGGGCTTGCCGTGCCGGGACTGTCGCCAGCCCCGCGGTGGGCTCTTACCCCACCGTTTCACCCTTGCCCATGCCTGCATGGGCGGTTTCTTCTCTGTGGCGCTTTCCCTGGGGTTGCCCCCGCCGGGCGTTACCCGGCACCGTGCCTTCATGGAGTCCGGACTTTCCTCGACATCGCTGCCGCGGTCATCCGGCCATCCGCGCAAGGCCCCAGATAGGGCGCGGCGCCTCCGGGGTCAAGCGCCGCGCCGGTTGCCCCGCCGGGTGGGTATTTGAAGAACGAAGAAGACGGCAGCGGCGGTGCAGCGGTGCGGGGATGGCCGGAGGCGCGGTTGCAGGCGCTTCAGAACGGCACGTCGTCCAGCGCACTGCCGGAGGCGGGCTGCACATAGCCCGCCTTGACCGTCTTGAAGCC
>Ga0164243_10006146_pt1 | contig 18256 bp, 16 predicted proteins | sample OricompcompostOP_FD_108781 | JGI IMG/M metagenome (GOLD analysis project Ga0164243, IMG submission 108781) | Organic Plus compost microbial communities from Emeryville, California, USA - Original compost - Organic plus compost (OP) | ecosystem: Engineered > Solid waste > Mixed feedstock >... | reverse complement strand
TCTCGAGGGGCTCGGCTGTTTCACGATTGGCCGACCGCGTGCTCAGGCGACCTTCGTCGTCTCGCTCTTCTCCTCCATCTGCTCCATCAACGTCGGCTTCGTATCGAGACTCTCATCCGCCGGCATGAGCGCGATCGCGAACACCTCGTCGAGCGTGGTCACGCAGTGGAAGGTGAGCTGCTTCCGCACGTCCTCCGGAATGTCCTCGATGTCCGCCTCGTTGTCCTTCGGAAGGATGATGGTCGTGATCCCGGCGCGGTGCGCGCCAAGGACTTTCTCCTTCACCCCGCCGATCGGCAGAACCCGGCCGCGGAGCGTGATCTCGCCCGTCATCGCGACGTCCTTGCGGACCGGACGCCCCGACATCGCGCTCACCAACGCCGTCGACATCGTCACACCCGCCGACGGACCGTCCTTCGGGATGGCCCCCTGCGGAACGTGAATGTGCACTTCGATCGAACCGAGCCGGTCTTCAGGAATCTTCAACGTGTTCGCATGCGTGGCCGCGTAGGTGAGCGCGGCGCGCGCCGACTCCTTCATCACGTCGCCGAGCTGGCCGGTGAGGATGAGGGACACATTTCCCCAACCGCTCACCTGCGTCTTCTCGTCGTCGTTCGCGCGCTGGCCGTAGGCGAACATGCGCCGGATCGCCGCCTCGACGAACATGATGTCGCCGCCCGCGGGTGTGTAGTACATCCCTGTCGCAACGCCCACCTCGTTCTCCTCGGCGGCGCGCTCGGGGTGTACCTTCGGCCGACCGAGCAGCTCGCGCACCTCGTCCGCGTCGATCTTGCCGTCGTCGATGACGGATGAATCGCCGCTGGCGATACGCCGCGCTACCTTGCGCGCGACCGCGCCCACACGCTGCTCGAGCTGGCGAACGCCCGCCTCGCGCGTGTACTTGCTGATCACTGCCGCCACGGCGTCGTCGGTGAACGACACGTTCTTGTCGCCCAGCCCCGACTCCTCGAGTTGGCGCGGGATCAGGTATTTCTTCGCGATCTCGGCCTTCTCACGTTCGGTGTAGCCGGCGAATTCGACGACTTCCATACGGTCGAGCAGCGGGCCCGGGATGTTCTGGATGAAGTTCGCCGTGGCGATGAACAGCACCTCGCTGAGGTCGAACGGAATACCCAGATAGTGATCCGTGAAGTTGTCGTTCTGCGCCGGATCGAGCACCTCGAGGAGCGCGCTCGCCGGATCGCCCTGGAACGACTGGCCGAGCTTGTCGACCTCGTCCAGCAGAAAGACCGGGTTCTTGCTGCCACCCTGCTTCATCCCCTGGATGATGCGCCCGGGCATCGCGCCGACGTACGTGCGCCGATGGCCGCGGATGTCCGCCTCGTCGCGGGCACCACCCAGTGCGACGCGGACGTACTCGCGCCCGAGCGACCGCGCGATCGACTTCGCGATCGACGTCTTGCCGACGCCCGGCGGGCCGACGAACAGAAGAATCGGACCCTTCGCCATCGCCCGCGCCTTGGCTTCCTTGGGGTCGGTGATGGCCTTCTCTTCGGTGGTGTTGTGACCGATCTGCGGATTCGCGTCTTCCTTGGTCGCCTTGAGCTTCGCGATCGGCATCTCGCCGGTCTGCTTCATCTCCTGCTCGAGCTGCTGGGCGCGAAGCTGTCGCACCGCGAGGAACTCGAGCACGCGATCCTTCACGTCGGGGAGACCATAGTGGTCTTCATCGAGGACGGTCTGGGCGTTCGTGAGGTCGAGGTTGTCATCCGACCGCGTGTTCCACGGAAGCTCGGCGATCCACTCGAGGTACGTGCGGATGACCTGCGCCTCCATCGACTCGCGCCCCGACCGCTCGAGACGGCCCAGCTCGCGCTCGACTTCCTGGCGCGCCTCCTTGGGCAGTTCCAGCTTGTTGAGCTTTTCACGGAGCTCGACGATCTCCTTCGACTGATCGTCGTCACCGAGCTCCTTCTGAATGGCCTTCATCTGCTCGCGGAGATACATCTCGCGCTGCCGCTCGCCCAGCTCTTCCTGGACCTGCGACTTGATCTCCTCCTGCATCTCGAGCATGCCGATCTGCTTCTGCACGTGGACGAGCACGCGGCGGAGGCGCTCCTCCACGCTCAGCGTCTCGAGCAGGCCCTGTTTCTCGGGCGGCTGCAGCTCGATGTAGCCCGCGACGAGGTCGGCAAACCGGCCCGGATCCGTAACCGCATCCAGCACTTGGTGGACGACTTCTTCCGGGAGTCCGCGGCGCTCGCCGAGTTCGGCGGCACGTTCCCGGAGCTCCTTATGGAGCGCGACGAACGCCGGATCGTTCTCACTCACCGGCTTCATTTCTTCGACGGGCATGACCACCGCGCTCAGGTAGCCTTCCGTCGTGTTGTATTGCAGGGCCGTGGCGCGTTGCTCGCCCTGTAGGAGCAACTGCACGCCGCCGAGGCCGCGTTGGATCTGCCCGATGCGCGCGATGACGCCCATCGAGTACAGAATGTCGGGGTTGGGCTCGTCGGTGTTGTCGCGCTGCGCGACGGCGAAAACGAGGCGTTCGCCCTTGAGCGCCGACTCGATTGCCCTCAACGTGCCTGGGCGACCCGCCGCGATTGGAGCGGTAAGGCCCGGAAAAATGACGGTCCCACGCAACGGCAGGACGGGCAGCGTCTGGCGAGTTGCCATGTCGTGATCTCAGAAAAGGAAACAGTGGGATGGAACTGCCGCACACTCCATTCCATCCTCGGAGCCGCCTGGCTAGTCGATGTGGTGCTTCGACTTAGCCGCACGGACTCCAGCTAGCCCCATCCCTACGGCATAACGCGCGCTCAACCAAACCCGTCAGCATGGCAGTTCCGGCTAGGACGATGGTGCCATTGGCGTAACTCCGCCTGCCGCAACGGCGTGTCTCCTTTCCGGAACTTTCCACGTATGCTAAAATGCAGAGTCTCCACCGCCGCGTCCGAGAATCCGACCTGTTCCGCCAGTTACCCGAGCGAATCGCTTGCCGGAGCCTGTAGGCCCCTCTCATTCCGATTCTGAGCTGCGCGCCCACGTCGAGCGGGTGCTCAGTCCGAATTACGAGTTGGACGAAGAGATCGGACGCGGCGGCATGGGCGTGGTCTACCGCGCCAAGGACCGCCGCCTTCGACGCACGGTCGCCATCAAGGTTCTCCCGCCCGAACTCGCCTTTCGGAGCGAGATCAAGGCGCGCTTCCTTCGCGAAGCCCAGACGGCCGCCGCGCTGAATCATCCGAACATCGTCGACATCTACTCGGTCGACGAAGCCGAAGGCCTCGTCTTCTTCGTGATGGCCTACATCACGGGCGACAATCTCGCCAAGCGACTCCACGACCACGGCGAACTCTCCGTCGACGAAACCCGGCGGACGCTGCGCGACGTCGCCGACGCGCTCGCCTACGCCCACGAGCGCGGTGTCGTGCATCGCGACATCAAGCCCGACAACATCCTGATCGACCAGGAGTCGGGCCGCCCGATGGTGACGGACTTCGGCATCGCGCGGGCGGTGAGCGAGGGCGACTCGCGCCTCACCGCTACGGGCATCGCCATCGGCACGCCGACCTACATGTCGCCGGAGCAGGCGGCCGGCGAACGAACGGTCGATGGACGCTCGGACCTCTACTCGCTCGGCATTCTGGGCTACCAGATGCTCAGCGGCGAGCCCCCGTTCATCGCCAACAGCACGCCGGCGATTCTCGTCAAGCACATCTCGGAGCGGCCCGTCCCGATCGAGCAGCGGCGCAGCGACGTGCCGCCCGATCTTGCCGCCGTGATCATGCGTCTGCTCGAGAAAGATCCGGCGATGCGTTTTCCGAACGCCGGGGCGCTCGTGACCGCGCTCGACACGCGGCAACTGCCCGCCGTGCCCGGCACGGGGCAGTCGCTCGCGGCAACATCCTCGCAGGCGCCGGCCGGCCGCGCGTCCAGTTCGGGGCTGTCGACGCGCCGCACGAGCGAGCTTGCCCCCGCCGCCGGCCCGACTCCCGAGGAGTATCGCCGCTGGAACGCCTTTCCAGTCGCGAAGTTCCGCCGCGCGCTCGCGCCGTACCTGTTCGTCAACGGCGTCATCGTCATCGCTTCCGTCTTCGGTGGCGGCAATCTGTTCAGCCTCACCGTGCTCTGGAGCATCTGGATGGCGTTCAAGTACGCCAAGCTCTGGGCCGACGGCTACGACTGGCGCGATGTGTTCCGGCAGCCGCGAGATCGCGATCTGATCGACGTCGCCGACGATTTCCTGACGTACATCCGGGCGATGTTCAACCGGAACGATCGCCAGCAGCTCCGAGAGGAGCGCCGCGCGCGGCTGACGCGACAGTCGCAGCCCGCGCTGCCGCGGCCGACCGACGGCATGAGCGACGTAGGGGACAACTCCGCGATCAACGAGCGCATTCGCCGGGCGGAGCGCGATCGCAACGAGATTCTGCGCCTGCTCGAGCGGATGCCCTCGTCCGAACGCCAGCGCATTCCGGATGTCGCGCGGAGCGCGGAGGCGCTCGCGGACAAGGTGCGGCACCTTGCGCTGGCGATGGCAGATCTCGAGCGGGCCGGCGCGGCCGGCGGCGCCGACCAGATCGAAGCGGAGATCCAGCGCCTCGAGAACGCCGCGAACCCGCTCGATGAACGCGCGAGCGACGAACGCGTGCGCCGGCTGGCGTACCTCAAGCGACAGCGCCGGGCGGTCGTCGACGTGTCCTCACGTCGCGATGCCGTCGCCGCGAAGCTCGAGACCTGCGTCGTCGCGCTCGAGAACATCAAGTTCGATCTCATCCGACTCAACGCGGGGTCGCAGACGCCGCAGCACATCACGTCGCTCGCGATGGATGCGCTCAACCTCGCCGACAGCGTGGACAGCGCGCTCTTCGTCGACGACGGTCGAAATACCGCCACACGGCCGACCAGCCGCCAGGCTGCGCGCTGACGGCGTGGGGCTGGATCGGTGAACGACTACCTTCGGGATCGCGTCACCGCCGCCGTCGGTGATCACTATCTGATCGAGCAGGAGATCGGCCGCGGCGGCATGGCCGTCGTCTATCGCGCCACCGATCTGCGGCTGAATCGAACCGTCGCGATCAAGGTCCTGCCGCCCGACGTTGCCTTCAACGGTGACGTGAAGGTCCGCTTCATCCGCGAAGCGCAGACGGCCGCCCAGCTCAACCACCCGAACATCGTCCCGATCTACAGCGTCGACGAACGGGAGAGCGACTCCCTCGTCTACTTCGTCATGGCCTTCGTCGACGGCGAGAGCCTCGGCGTCAGGCTGTCGCGCGAAGGCGCGTGGGGCGTCGAGCCGACGATCCGGGTGCTGCGTGATGTGGCCGACGCGCTGGCCTACGCGCACAGCCACGGCGTCGTGCACCGCGACATCAAGCCCGACAACATCCTGATCGACCGGGCGAGCGGCCGTCCGCTCGTCACCGATTTCGGCATCGCACGCGCCGCGGCCGGCGAGACGCGGCTCACCGTCACGGGCGTCGCGGTCGGCACGCCCGCCTACATGTCCCCCGAACAGGCGCTCGGCGAACGGGAGGTCGACGGCCGCTCCGATGTCTATTCGCTGGCGGTTGTCGCGTACCACATGCTTGCCGGCGAGACACCGTTCAAGGCAGCGAACACTCCGGCGATGCTCGTGAAGCACGTCTCGGAGCGCCCGCGCCCGATTCGGGAGCGGCGCCCGGACCTTCCCGCGTACCTCGCCGTGGCAATCGACCGGGCGCTCGCCAAGCGGCCGGAGGATCGATTCGCCGACGCCTCAGAGTTCCGCGATGCCCTCGCGGCGGGAGACGAGTCGATGGTCCGCGCGCACCAGCGCCCCTCGACTCGGCTCGCGCACGATCCGCCGCCGCTTCCGGCACTCGGTTCGGCAATGCCGTCGGGCGCGCCGGCGGAGCCGTCGTCGTTCGATGCCGCACCGTTTCCGGCGCCGCCGCCGGGGCTGACGCGCGGTGAACTGCGGCAGTGGTATCGAGCCCAGCGCCGCCTTTCGATCAATCAGCAACTTCAGGCGGCCGGCGGCGTAGGGCTCATCGTGAACGACCGCGTCTATCCACACCCCGGCCGCTACGAGGAGCGTCCGCTCGAGGAGCGCGTCTCCGCGTTCCGGCGCAGCGTCTTCAGCTTCCTCGGCTGGAGCTCGGTGCTGTTCGGAATCAATGCATCGATGGCCGGCATGCCCTGGTTCATCTTTCCGAGCGCGCTCCTGCTCATCAATGTCCTGCGGCGCGGTGCTTCCATCTGGTCCGACGGCGTCGGACCGATCGAGGCCTTCAAGAAGGGGATCAACAAGAAGCTGCGTGCCGAGCGGATCGCCGCCGGCGAGTTGCCTCCGGCGGGGCTCGCCGGGCCGGCTGGCCAGCGAGAGCTCACGCCCCCGGCTCCGCGGATGACGGTCGAGCAGGCGGCATCCCAGCTCGCCCCCGCCGACGTTCTGGCCAGTCAGCACGGCGAGGTGATTCGCCGGGCGGCAGCGGACAAGCTGCTGATGCGGGACATCGCTGCCTCGCTCGGCCCCATCGAGAAGTCGATGATTCCTGACGTCGTTCCGACCATCGATGCGCTCGCCGTGCGAGTCGGCACCGTCGCGACGACGCTGCACCGCCTCGACCAGGATGTGTCAGGCGCATCGCTCGGGTCGCTCGACGCCCGGATCGCGTCGATGAAGACCGAGCCGGACACGTTGGAGCGCGAGCGGCGCCTGTCGCTGCTCGAGCGCCAGCGGAGCTCGCTGCACGATCTGCTCGAGCGGCGGCGTTCCCTGGCGAACCAGCTCGAGAGCGCGAGTCTGATGTTACAGAACTTGAAGCTGGATCTTCTCAAGCTCCGGTCGTCCGGCCTTGGCGGCGAGATCGACATGCAGTCGTCGGCGACGCAGGAGGCGAGGGCGTTGTCGCGCGACATCGGCCACGTCGTGCAGGCAGCGGACGAGCTGCGAAAGCTCTGACCGGGATGGGGCCTACCCGGGGCTAACGGGCGAGGAGCGCGGCGATCCCGTCGGCGATCTGCCGAGGCGCCTCTTCCGGCGTGAAGTGCCGCCGGCCCGGGAGCACCTCGAGTGTGGCGCCGGCGATCGACCGCTGCAGCGTTCGTCCGATCTCCAGCGGGAGCGACCGATCGTTCTCGCCCCAGAAAATCGCCGTCGGTATGGCGATCTTCTTCAACTGGCGTCCGAGCTTGCGTGTCTCGCGGCTGGTCAGCGCACGGATATGAGCGATCAGCGCGTCGCGCCCTTCGTTGGTCAGGAAGGGGCGCAGGTACTGCTCGATCGAATGGACCGCGCGCAGTGGGTCGGCGTAGCCTCGTTCGAGCGTCCGACGCACGGCGACGAGCAGTGCGGCCGGCGGAAGCAGGCGCGTGACCGGCAGCGTGGCCCGAGCGGCGCGCGCCCGGAGGGTCGGCCAGCGGTCGAACGCCACGCTGTCGATGAGACAGAGGTGCGAGACGCGATCGGGGTGTCGGATGGCGACCGACTGTGCGATTCCACCGCCGATGCCGTGGCCGACGATGCAGGCGCGGCGAATTCGCAGCTCGTCGAGGAGCTCGACGACGCGCTCGGCGTGCGAGCGGACGTCGACTGGCCGGCGCTCGGGGCGGTCGCTTCGGCCGTAGCCCAGCAGGTCGATGACGACGAGCCGGTGCCCGGAGGGCATGAGTGGAACGACGTCGCTCCAGAGGTGGCTCGACGTTGGAAAGCCGTGCACGAAGATGACGGGCACGCCCGCTCCGCGCGTCCCGGCGGCGTAGTAGTAGAGCCGCGCACCGGATAGGTCGAGAAATTCGCCGCGCATGGGTGGTGGAACATAACGCGGGCCGGCCCCGGTTGGGGCCGGCCCGCTGTCAGGCGAGCTGAGCCGTGCGCTGGTCTGTCAGCTCAGAGACCGCCGCCGCCCCGGCGACCCTGCGGCATGTTCGCGAGGATCTTCTCGAACTGGGCCTTCTGCTCCGGGGTAAGGAGCGCCTTGAGGTCGTTCTGCTGCTGGGTGCGAAGCTCCTGCATCTTCGGCATCATCGCCTGCATGTCGCCGCCCGAATTCCGCAGCTCGGCGTTCTTCTCCTGGTACACCTTGGCGATCGAGTCGGCCTTGGCCGCGACCGCGTCGGAGACGTGGAGCGAGTCCTTGAGGATATTCACATAGTTCGGACCGCCACGGCCACCGCCGCGACCCTGCGCGTGCGCAACCGTCGACACCGCAAAGAACATCACCGCGAACGTCGCCAACGTCTTGACCATTCTCTTCATTGCTGCCCCCGAGAGGAGTGAAAGAAATCGTCGTCGAAAAGCTCGCGGCCATGCCGTCGGCGGATGGCCGCCGGCGTGTTCCGTCAGCTTCGGGCGCGCCAGGACCCGGACAACGACAAACTGCCTGGACGGCAACGACTTAGCTGCCGCCCCCTAGCGCAAACTCTCAAAACCGCTATCCTTACCCGCCCAAAACGCGGGACGCTTTCACAGCGAGATTGTCGCACCGGCACTCAAGCCCAACGAGCGACTTCGTGACCCTGCCGCCTCTGCCCTCGATTCCGTCGAGCCCGAGTCCAACCGCAACGCCACTGACTCCGGTCGTCGCTCCGCCGTCACTCCCGATTTTGTTCCCGTTGTCCTGGCTTCTCGATCATGCAGCGGCTCCCATTCAATACCGCGCGATCACCGAAGTAGCCAAGCTCGATCACGCCAACGGACCCCTGGCGGCACTGCCCTTTACGCATCGTCCGGCAATCGCGTTGGCCGTCGCCCAGCAGCCTGACGGAACCTGGAATCAGGCAATGCTCACGGTGCCGTCGCCACGCGCCGAGCACTTCGAAGGGATCGGAACGATCACGGCGGTGCGTCGGCTGCTCGAGTATGGCTGGGACAAGGATTCGCCCCCGCTGGTACAGGCGCGGCGCGTGCTCTTTCGACTCCTCGCCGAAGACAACGATCCGGAATACTCGTTCGAGTTCGGAAACGAGCGCGGTGTGGATGAAGACCTCACCCGACGCGCGCGCGCGATCCTTCGCGAAGCCGCGGCAGCCACGCTCGCCCAGGCCGGCTACGAGGATGATCCGCGCCTGCGCGGTGCCGCTCGGCGCATCGTCGGGCGCATTGCCGCGTACCTTCGCTCGCCGCTGGCGCAGAAGCCGTTCGTGCGCGTCGGCAATCAACACGTGCTTGCCGCGGAGGCGGCGCCGCCGTCGGTCTACGCGTTGACGATGCTCGCCTACATGCCGCTGTTCCGCACCGAGCATCACGACGCGATGGAACTGCTCTATCAACACCTCGCGCAACCGCTGCCGCGCCAGGAGGCGTTTCAGCTCTGCGGCAAGACCGTGATGGCGCAGCCGCATCTGGTGCTCGGCGATCGGCTCCCGCATCGGAACGCCGCCGACGATGACATCGTCGCCGCCGTGGTGTGGCTCGAGCTCATGGCCCGACTCGGGTACCTCAAGCGCAACGACGGATGGTGCAAGTTGTACGAGCGCTTTCTCGATGACCGCGACGCGCACGGTGTCTGGCATCCGCACAAGGGCGCAACCGTCGCGCGAGTCAGCGACCCGTTTCTCTGGCCGATGTACCCGCTCGAGGAAAATCCTTCGGGTGACGAACGCTGGACGGACATCACGTTTCGCATCGGGTTGATCGGGCGTCTGCTCGGCCGGACGATCGAAGCGACGTGATGGCGTTCCACATCGAGCCGGGCGCGCGGTGAAGCGATCGCTCACGCCCGACGAGCTGTTCCCGGCCGAGCGGCCGGACGTCGTACAACGATTCGTGGATCTGCCGAGCGGCGTCCGGCTTCGCGTCGTGGAGTCGCGCGGGCGAGCGTCGGACGGTCGCTCGATCCTCATGCTTCACGGTTGGGGCGCGTGTCTCTACGGCTTTCGGCACGCCTTCGGCGCGTTGGGGGAGCGGCGCGTGGTCGCGGCCGACCTGCGCGGCTTCGGTCTGTCGGCGAAGCCGACGGCGCGCGGTTCGTACACGCTCGACGCGTACGTCGACGACGTGCGCGCCCTGATCGAACAGCTCGGCCTCGAGCAGCCGGCGCTGATGGGGCACAGCATGGGCGGCGGCCTCGCGCTGCGCTTCGCGCTGCGGCACGCGTCGTCGATCTCGAGGCTCGTGCTCATCAATCCCACCGGCCTCGCGCGCATCTCCTTTCTCGCCGGGGCGCGGCTGGTGCCGCAGGCGGGCGCCGCGCTGTTCGACGGCCCGCACGTCCCCCGCTGGCTCGTCGCGTACACGTTGAGACATATCGCATATGGAAACGCGAAAGTGGTCGGCGAGCGCGACGTCGACGAGTACTGGGCGCCGACGCGGCTTCCAGGATTCGTCCGTGCGGCGCGCGCGACGCTCAGCGAATTCGAGTGGGGCGCGCTCAGCGCGGCGGAGGCCGCCGCGCTGTCGGTGCCGGGCCTCGTGATTCTCGGGACGAACGATCGTCTACTGCACAACGACCGCGTTGCCGCCGGCCGTTTGGCGAACGTGAGCGTCTGTTCGCTCGAAGGCGGGCACTGCGTTCACGAGGAGAATCCCACGGCCGCGTACGCCGCGATCAGGGATTTTCTCGAACGGTAGCAATAAGTCACACAACGACTTAAATTGTTCTTGTCGCGGCAGGGAGCGCCCGCAGTTGGGGGCTCGCCAGGACCGTCGCGACGGCGAGGGACGACGTGACGGCGCTGCAGAGCGCCCAAGCGCGGGCCGCAACGTCCCTCGTTCGGTGCCCGACCAGGCATCGGTTCGCCGGCGCGCCCTCTGCACGCCGGCACTTTTATGAGTCATCGGTCCCAGGAAGGTCCTGGGTACGCGGCCCCGATGCGCAGCATTGGGTGCAATGGCAACAGAGACAACAGAAGTGGAAACGAACGCCGCGGAACCGACCGTAGCGTTCGCGGACCTGGGCTTGGCGCCCGAGGTCCTGTCGGCCGTCAAAGACGCCGGCTACGAGCATCCCACGCCGATTCAGGCGCAGGCGATCCCGCTGGTCCTCAAGGGGCGCGACGTCATGGGCCTGGCTCAGACGGGGACTGGAAAGACCGCCGCCTTCACACTCCCGATGGTCAATCAGTTGATCGGCGGTCCGCGCCGCACGCGCGGCCTCGTCCTGACGCCGACGCGCGAACTGTGCATCCAGGTCGAGGAGAGCGTACGGAAGTACGCGAGCCACTCGGCGCTGTCGGTCGCGTCGGTCTATGGGGGCGTGCCGCTCGAGCCTCAGCAGCGCAAACTGCGCTCGGGGGTCGACATCGTGGTCGCGACGCCGGGCCGGCTGATCGACCACCTCGAGCGTCAGAACGTCGTGTTCGATGATCTCGAGGTGCTCGTGCTCGACGAGGCGGACCGCATGCTCGACATGGGCTTCGCGCCGCAGATCAATCGGATCGTCGCGGACGTCCCGCCCTATCGGCAGACGCTGCTCTTCAGCGCGACGATGCCACCCGAAGTCGAAGCGCTCGCGCGCAAGTATCTGCGCAAGCCGCTCGTGGTTCAGGTCGGACGCCGCTCGGGCGCGGCCAGCACGGTGACCCACGCCGTGTACCCCGTTCCGCGCGAGCGAAAGAGCTCGCTCCTCGCCCAGCTCCTCAAGGCCGAGAATCTCGATTCGGTGCTGGTGTTCACGCGCACGAAGCACGGTGCCGACCGCGTCGTGCGTCACCTGGAGCGCGAGCACATCTCGGCGACGGCGATGCACGCCGACAAGACGCAGCCGCAACGCACGCGCGCGCTGGAAGATTTCAAGAACGGTAAGGTGCGAGTGCTCGTCGCGACCGACATCGCGCAGCGCGGGCTCGACATCTCCGGCATCACGCACGTCGTCAACTACGATGTGCCGCAGCAGGCCGAAGACTACGTGCACCGCATCGGTCGGACGGGGCGCGCGGCGAAGGAAGGCGATGCGTTCACCTTCATGGCGCCGGACGAGATTGCGATGGTGAAGTCGATCGAGCGGGTCATCGGACAGCCGATTCCGCGAATATCGGTACCGGGCTTCGACTTCGGCACCGTCGCCGCCGATTGACGGCTGACGGCTGACGGCTCTTGCTGACGGCTGTCGGCTTAGCTGCCGGCTGACGGTGACCGGTCCGCTCCCCGCTTCGGTCGTCGGACGCGGTCATCGGCTGGGCGCCGGCTGCAGCTAACGGTCGTGCTGTCCGCGCCCGGCGTGCCGGCTCGGCTGTCGGCTGCCGGTGGTGATCGTGCCCAGCGGCTGGAAGCCGGGCTGGAAGCCGGGCTGGAAGCCGGGCTGGAAGCCGGGCTGGAAGCCGCAGCCGGCAGCGAGACTGGAGTCCGAAGCCGGCGCACAGCCGTCAGCTGCGTCGGCCGACCGACGCCGGGCGCGGACCGGTCACCGTCAGCCGGTGTCGAGCTGTCAGCCGACAGCCCAGGCCAGCAGCCGGCTGCCCAAGCCGGTAGCCGCTTACCGTGGGATGACGATGAGGCCGACGTCGCCCGAGTAGGGATCGTGCATCGTCGGGACGCCTGGGGGCGCCATCCACGGGCCTCCGTCGACGCGCACGTTGATGTGATGAACCCCCGGGGAGACGGGCACATTCAACTCCCACAGATCGCGGCCGCGCCGAACCAGCGTGAGCGGGCTCCAGTCGCTGAAGTCGCCCATCACGTCCACGCGTTCGACGCCGCCGACCCGGATGACGATCTTCCGCATGTCGCCCGTTCCCGGCTGCATCTCGAACTTCTTCACGAGCACCGCGTGCGGCATCGAGACCGGCACGGTGCTCTTGGAGACCGGTGAATACGCGATCACCAGGCCGGCCATGCCGAAGTTGCGCGCCGGCAGTCCGCGCAGTGGGAGCGCGGGCTGGCGTCCGCCGCCGCCGATGATGGCGATGCGCTCGTTCAGCCAGATGGTCGCGCGGCCCGATGTCCACTGGCGCGTGTCGGGGGTGACGTCGTAGGAGTCGCCGAGCCGATAGCCGCTCTGCGCGCTCAGCTCGAGGGGGCCGACCTCCCACTGCAGGACCGCCTCGAGGTCGGAGAAGCGCGATTGGCGCTCGCACGTGCCGCCGCCGGTATCGTCGGCCAGCGCCGCGCTGGCGGGGAGGTTCGTCGCGGCCGCCACGCCGCACGACAGCACGCTGTTGCTGTCCTGAACCGATGCGACTTTGCTGAATGAGAAGTTCGTGAACGTCGCGGTGAGTGTGGCGATGCCGAACTTCGCCGCAGCGTCACCCAGCCGTCCCCACACGCCGCCGTCGAGAACGTCTGCCGACGAGATCACGGCGACGCGCCACGGCTTCGCGACTCCGCCGCCGAACCACATGCCGCCCGCCTGGCGGAAGGGGACGTGGATGCGCGTCTGGACGTCGACCTGATCGCTGCCGAGCGATCGCTGATCGACGGCCCGGCTGGCGTTCCCGATCATCTCGGCGCGGACGCCGTAGACGGTCGGCGACGTGAACGTTCCGGAAACGATGCCGTCGGCGATCTGGAGGTTCTGCTCGGAGAGCAGTGCCGCTCCGTGCGCCGTGAGCCGGACGTGCGGAAAGTCGAATTGGAAGGTTGGCGCGAAGCGCATCGCGCTCATCGGAAGGACGCCATCGGACACGGTGTACTGTCCCGCCTCGAACCGGCCGGAGACAAGTTGCGCCGCAAGTTCCCGTGGAGCGGGAACGAGCAGCGCAGTGCACATCGTGGCGAAGATCGCGAACTTCCGATCGTCCATGGCAGCTGAGAGGCGTGTGTGCTTTACGACCCTTCCGGAGGCTTACCCGCTGATGTCGGCGGCCGAGTAGGCGCTTCGCGAATGCGGTTCTGAAGCGCCATGCCTGGACTCAACCCTTGAAGGATGTCCGATTGGACGTTGTTCCACAAGCTATGGAAGATCGCGTCGTCGGCTCCGTCCTGCCAGAGTTTGTTGATGGCCGAGAACGCCTCGTCCTTCGGGATGCCGCGAGCGAGGAAGTCGGCCCAGACGGTGAACGCCTCGAGATCGTTGCGGCCGGTCGTTCGACGTCGAAAGCGCTCGAGCTGTTCGGGGCGCGCGCCGGCCTCGAGCACCGAGGCGGCTGCTTCGAGCTCGTCGTCGCCGATCGGCCCCAGCATTGCGCGCGCCGTGCGGAGACTGACGAGCCGGCGGCGGACCGCGTCGACGATGCGTCGGTTGTCAGCTTTCTTGGCGATACCCTCGAGCGCGCGAGAGAGGATCGAGCGGTTCGGCAGGCCGGCGACGAGCGCCGAGTCCATGACGACGTCGATGATGTTGCGGCTGGTTGGGTCGAGTCGGCTGAAGGGATCCTGCCCCGCGGCGGGCAGTGCGCCCAGGAGGAGGAGCGCACCGGCCGCCAGCGAGGCGAAACCGCGGGGGGCGCGGCGGAGCGACGCGAAGAAGCGTGTCACAAGACCGGTCCGGGGACGTTTCTGACGGAGCTCGCGTGGCCGAAGCCGTCGCCGGGCGCGATGGGCGCGCGCGGATCGCTTGCCCAGGTCGTCCCGTCGACCACGAACGCGTAGAGGTGTCGTCCCGCCTTGAGCGGGAGCGTGACGGTCCACTCGCCGTTGGCGGACCGCTCCATCGGGGTCTTGGCGGTGTCCCAGTCGTTGAAGTCGCCCACGAGCGAAACCGACGAGGCGTTCGGGCCGGCGTAGACGAACTTGACGACGGTGTCCGTCGTGTGAGAAACCGGGGGCTGCGACGCAACATCAGCCGACGGCTGACCGCCCTTGCGGACGCCCCAGTTAGTGGTCGTTCCCGCCAGAATCCCCACACCGACGAGGCCCGCGGCGAGCACGCCGCCGACCAGCGGTGAGAGATGGAAGGATTGCGTTTGCGTGAGGCGCGACCAGATCCGACCGGCGAGATGTTGCGGACGACGCGCCGCTTCCGCGCGAACGGCCGCCATCACGCGGTCGCGCCCCGCTCGGTCGACCACGACCGGACGTCGCGCTTCGCGGACGATCCATTCCACGTAAGGGTGTTCCGGCTCAGTCATCCTTGATTCGCTCCCACCGGTCGCGAAGACGATCACACGCCCGCTTGACGCGCATCTTCAACGCAGAGACCCCGACCCCCGTGAGAGCCGACATCTCTTCGTAGCTCATTTCCTCGATGTACTTCAGGAGAAACGCTTCCCGCAACAACGGGTCCAGCTCTGCCAGTACGCGCTGCACGAATTCTTCGTCTTCGCCCGTCCAACTCCGCGAACGGTCCGGCGCATTCAGCAGCAGCGCTTCCTCACGAACAAACACCCGTTCGCGGTGCGCTCGACGTGCAGCGATGCTCCGACACTGGTTGACCAGAATCCGATACAACCATGCACTGAATCGATCGCGCTCCTGGTATCGATTCAGCGCCCGATACGCACGAAGGAAGGTGGCCTGCAACGCATCTTCCGCGTCGTCGCGGTTGCCCAACATCCGTACTGCGAACCGCGCACAGCGATCGTAGTACCGATCGACCAGCGCCGCATACGCATCAACATCGCCTGCCAGCACGCGTTGAACGTCGGCAGCATCGTCGCTCATGTCCTTGCCTATAACCCACCCCTCTTTCCGAAGGGTCACATCCAGCTGTCACGAACGTTCAGACTTCCCCTAACCGGAACTTATTCACCAGCGCACACGCCCCAGCCGAGCCATGGTTAATGTGTCAACAAAATTGCCACGGCGCACCACCACCGTGATGTTCGACACGCCATACCCGAGCCCGCGCGGATCATAAACCGCCGAATCACGGTTCGCCCGAAGCACAACGCCGTACACGCGGCCCAAGTCACCCCGTCGTACGCTATTCGTTCCCGACCGCACGTCCACCAGCCCCAAGGTCGTATCGAATACCACCGCCACCGGCATCCGCCGCGCCAACGACACCTGTCGCGCAAGTGAGAAACTCCCCACCAACTCCCCGATCGCCGACCGGACCGCGTGCGCATCGCGCAACGCCGACAGCCGCGGCACGACGACCGCCAGCAGACACCCGGCGATCGTCATCACCACGGCCAGCTCGAGCATGGTGTGACCGGTCCGCCCTGTTCGCCGTCGCAACCCCGAGCGATTTCCGCGCATGCGCCAAGAAGCGCTCGACTGCTAGCCCCCATGTCACCAATTTCCTGCCGCTCCCCCCAAACAATCGCGTCCGATCGGACGAGACTTCTGCCCGTCGACCCCATGCGTATTCGTCGAGCTCCACTCTACGCCGCCGTCGCACTCTGTGCCGCCGCGTGCGCGAACCCTCGCCACGAGGCGAACGTCGCTCAGGCGCTCAGCGACGCGGCCACCGAGATCAGCGCGCTGAGGAACGACATCGCGCAGCTACAGACCGACGTCGACTCGCTTCGCGCGCACACCGCCCAGCAGGACACGCTGATCAACCGCATCCTGACGGTCACCAACATCCCGCGATAGCCCGCCCCCAGTCGCTAGCTTTTGCTTCACCGAATCGTCACGCGCGCCCCGCGCGCCACAGCACGGGCTGAATAGAACACGGATGAAGATCGCAATCTCGACAGGCGGCGGAGACGCGCCCGGACTCAACGCGGTCATTCGCGCCGCCGTCCTCTCCGCCGTCAATCGCGGCTGGGAAGTGCTCGGCATCAAACGCGGCTTCGCCGGCCTCCTCGGCGAAGACGAGGTGATTCCACTCAACAAGGATTCCGTGCGCGGGATCGCCCACCTCGGCGGCACCATTCTGCGCACGACGAGCCGCGGGAATCCCTTTCACTATCCGCGGCGGCAGGTCGACGGATCGATCATCGAGGAAGACCGCTCCGACGAGCTCATTGCCAACGCGCGAGAGCTCGGCATCGACGCGGTGATCACCATCGGCGGCGACGGCTCCCTCGCGATCGGAAAGCGCCTCTGTGACAAGGGCATGAAGGTCGTCGGCGTGCCGAAGACGATCGACAACGACGTGTCGGGAACGGTCACCACCTTCGGCTTCGACACCGCGGTGAACACGGCGCTCGAGGCGATCGACCGCCTGCACACCACCGCCGAGTCGCACGATCGCGTCATCGTGCTCGAGGTGATGGGGCGCGATGCCGGCTTCATCGCGCTGCACTCCGGTCTCGCCGGAACGGCCGACGTCATCCTCATCCCCGAGATCCCGTACGACATGATGCGCGTCTGCCAGAAGATCGAGCGGCGCGACAAGGCGGGGCGCCACTTCTCGATCGTCGTCGTCGCGGAGGGTGCCTATCCGAAGGGCGGCCAGGTCTCGCTCATCGGCGAATCGCTGCCGGGCGAATCGCGCCGTCTGGGCGGACTCTGCGAGCCGATCGCCCGCGAGATCTCGCGCATCACGGGGAAGGAGACGCGGTCACTGGTGCTCGGGCATCTCCAGCGCGGCGGACAGCCGACCGGGTACGACCGCCTGCTGGCGACACGATTCGGCGGCGCGGCGGTTCGCGCGGTCGCGGACGGCAAGTGGGGCCACATGGTGGCGTTGCAGTCGCCGAACATCGTGACGATTCCCATCGAGGAGGCGCTTCGCGAACCCAAGCGCGTGGATCCGCTGCACGACACGGTGCTCACGGCTCGGGCGTGCGGCATATCGTTCGGCGACTGAGAACGAGGGGGCGTCCACGGATACGGACAGCCGGGTCCCGGGAGGCGGACACCGCCGCGGCTCATCTGTATACAGTGTTTCCCGTAAGTCACTGTAATCGTTAGTCTTCCGATCAGGGTGGCACATCTGGACGGTGGCACCCGGCCTGCCCTGGATTAGGCCGCGGCCCGATGTCCGGGTGGCGACGGAGACGAGATGCAGCGGTTCAGCTTTCTATTCATCGGTGGTCTGATTGCCGCGGCGGCCCCGCGGGCCGATGCGCAGCGCCCGCAAGGCAAGGACAGCACGCAGCGGCAGCACGTTCCGGCCGAAGCGCGTCCGCCAAAGGGCATGTGCCGGGTCTGGATCGACGGCGTCCCGGCAGCGCAGCAGCCGGCCGCGACCGATTGTCCGTCGGCGATCAAGAACCGGCCCAACAACGCCCGGGTGATCTTCGGCGACGATCCGGCCGACTCGAGCAAGAAGAAGGCGGGGGACAAGGGCAAGATGCCGCCGAGCATCAAGGGGTTCAGCGGCGGAAAGGGTCCGGCGGCGCCGGCGCCGAAGCGTCCGCCCCCGAAAGCTTGATGCTCGTGGAATGAGCATTGTTTGAAACGACGGGCCCTCGCGAACGCGGGGGCTTTTTCGTTTCAGGGTGAGGCCGGCGGACCGCGCTTCTATCGGGCGGTCTCGTCCTTGCTAACTTGCCCCGCGTGATTCGAAACGTTCACGAGCCCTACCTGCCCGATCACGAAGCCTTCGTCCGGTCCGAACCGGCGTCCGGGCGCGTGATCGTCATCGCGCCC
>Ga0164243_10006145_pt1 | contig 18258 bp, 12 predicted proteins | sample OricompcompostOP_FD_108781 | JGI IMG/M metagenome (GOLD analysis project Ga0164243, IMG submission 108781) | Organic Plus compost microbial communities from Emeryville, California, USA - Original compost - Organic plus compost (OP) | ecosystem: Engineered > Solid waste > Mixed feedstock >... | reverse complement strand
TTTGACGAACGTGATCCCCGATTGTTACAATATACGGTTGTCAGTTTAGGAACTCGTCAAATATGATGGAAACATAGTATAATCCGCCCACCGAAGGGTTTCCCCAACCTGTAGTGTATAATCGGTTGCCGATGTTGGTGCCGCCCAGCTTAACGATGGATTTAAATGCAGCGATCCTTTTACTAACTTGTGCATCCAAGGTAGAGTATGCTGGAATCATGGATTGCCCTGCAATGTTTACGGCCGGCGTGCCGATGGAAGCGTTCCATAGAAAAGCTGTCTGGTAACGGAATGTCAGGCCAAATCCCCAACCGGTATTCCGGATATTCCGATTGGATAACCCCGCATTGAACCGGTATTCCGGCGAGTTGAAGAACGTGATAAACGAGGGATCCTGCTCGCGGATTTTGTCGCCATTAAGTAATACATTCCTGCTCACATTGCCCGCAAATGTAAAACCGCCGCCGAGCAGGTAATCCAGGCTGATGCCCCAACCCGAGTTCCGGATGGTCTGAGGGGCGTTAAGCGGTATGCTGTATACAGTGCGGCGGGTGGGGTCTGACAGGTCTGTTAAAGGTCCTTGAGGATTATTGCGCTGCACGAGCACGGCAAAGCTTTCAAACGTGAGGAAGCGGTTGTAGTAATAGTACAGGTCTACAAAGAACCGGTTATCAATAACGCTTTTATAGCCGATTTCATAGGTTTCCACCTTCTCGGGTTCCCATTCCTGGAACTGATACGGGGTTAGGTTGCCGTTTTCTACATCGGAGAGGGCATATACCGGATTTTCAATCATGTTATACCGGTCACGGAACAAAGGGAGCCCCCCTACGAGATGGGCTTGCGGCGTAACCAGGTCGATATACTGGTTCTGAGTGGTCGGAATACGGAATCCCCGTTGAAAGGACGCCCGGAAATTATGGTTTTCGGCTACAGTAACCACTCCTGAGATGCGGGGGCTGAATTGGCCTTTGAAGTTCTCATTTTTGTCATAGCGCAAGGAGGCCGTAAGCTTAAATACATTATTGAAAGTATGTCCTGCCTGTACGTACGCTCCATATTCACGAATGTTGAACTCCTCCCCGTTGTCCTTTAGGGCAAAGAGAGTGCCTTCCGAACGAAGGTCATATACGCGGTAGTTGGCACCGGCGATGAGTTCCAGGGTTTCGGGATCTATCTCGCGTTTAAAGTTATACATCGCCTCGGTGTGGTAAAGATTTGTACGCTCAAGGAACCTGGCGCCTGCCGGAATGGGTTGTTTTTTAATTTCGGCAACGGACGCGTCGAATTCAGTGCCGCCGGCACCGTACATCTCGCCTGCGGTTGTCAGCGCGGGCGCCATTGCTGCCCGAATCCATTCCTCGCGATTTGCAGTTGTATAGGAATTGGCCGCCCCTTGCGCTGCCTGCAGGGCGGCAGCGTGATGGGCACCGGTCTCAACCGCTTGTCCATAGGCGGTTAGGAAGGCACCCGCATATTGGGCGAAGGCGTTTTGGACAAACGTGGGCGCGCCTGCCCCGATGGCGGTCTGCAGGTACAGCTGTCCCATCAAGCTTGCCAGGGCGCCCAGCGCATGGGCGTTACCTGAATTTTCACGCGTGGTGTATCCCCTTATGAAGAAGTTATCCCCGAGTAGTTCCGCTTTGTATTGCCCCATAGAGAAATTTTGGATGTTAAAGCGGTCGGCAGCGGTGTATACGGTAGACCCTTTTCCCCAATTAGCTTGAAGGATGGCTTCTACATCGTCGTTGATCCGGTAGTGAAGAGAGGCGTTCAGTTTCAGGCTTTTTGTAGGGTAATCGGTCAGCTGTTGTTCCGAGTAGCCTGGTGCGGGCTGATAATACCGGGGTACCATGCTGTCAAAAATTGATCGTGCAGCACCCAGCTGGGCTATCGGATCGGTTCCTGCAATGAACTGTGGCAGCGTTTGGTTGCCGAGTTGAGGAAGGGGAGTAGCAAAGATTGCCCCCATGGCCGCCGAACTACCGTCGGATCCGTCCCCCGGTTGACCGTTGCCATACAGGATGTCGTACAGGTTGGCACCCACTTCGCCATACCAGTTTACTCCATCGTAGGTAGGATTTCCTAATCGGTTGCCATTGTTATTGGCAACATTGGTGCCGTTGGTAAGGCTTTGATCGCGGTAGTCCGTAGCCTGCCAATCGTCGGCCGTTAGGTAGGAGACATTCGCTTTAAAAGCAATGCGATCGTTGAAGGCTTTGGCAAAGCGAAGCGCGACATCGTAAAATCCGGTGTTGCGTTGCGTACGGTTGGAAGCGCTCATTACGCCCGTTTTTATGTAAGCACTTAGTCCCTGATAAGTAAACGGCGACTTGCTGTTCATTAAGAGAAGACCGTTGATAGCGTTGGGTCCATACAGCGCGGATGCGGCGCCGGGAAGAAGCTCTACGCTCTCCACGTCAAGTTCAGACATCCCTACCACATTTCCAACAGGGAAATTCAGGCCGGGCGCCTGATTATCCATCCCGTCTACCAACTGTACCAAGCGCACGTTTCCGTTGGAGCCGAATCCTCTCGTATTGACAGAGCGAAAGGTGAGCGACTGGGTGGACATCTCTACACCTTTTAGATTCTGAAGAGCATCATAGAACGTAGGCTGTGGACTCTCCCGGATGCCAAGAACGTTCAACTTTTCAATGGATACCGGCGATTTCATTGCATTTTCTTCCATTCTGGAGGCTGAAACCACCACTTCGGAAGTCATAATGGACTGCTTTTCCATTTGAAAGTTCATCTCGGTGCCCGCTGTTTTGACAATGACTTCCTGTGGGCGGTATCCGATGCAGGTCGCGATCAAGGTTAGGGGAGGCCGGTCTTGGAGACGCAGGGTGAACCGCCCGTCGGAATTCGTGGTAGTTCCCACAACTTTGCCTTTTACTTGGACACTGACGCCCATAAGCGGCGATGAGGATGCATCCGTGACCATTCCAGAAAGAGTTGTTTGAGCGGACGCTTCAAAGAAGCAAATATGAAGAGCAAACAGTCCAATTAACCATCCGACCAGCTTCTGGGGAGAGGGTGTTTTCATAGTTGTGAGTTTATGTTGTACGGACAAGATTACGAAATATTCCGCTGGATGTGAAATCGGGCGCTTAAATTGTGGAGATGTGTTTTAACATTTTTTAACAGACCGGTTTTAAACTTTTGCCTCTGAATCTGCTCTTACTCATACAACATACGAAAGGAGTATACCATGAAAAATGCAGCAATGATTACTTTATTGATTTCAGCAATGGCTTTTACGGCTTATGGCCAGGAGCGGCGCGGCATGCGCCAGCCGAAAAGCCCGGAGGAAGTTGCGAAAGCCCGTACAGAACAACTGACCGAAAGTCTGGGGCTCACAGAGGAACAGCAAAAGAAGGTTTATGCGTTGAACCTTGAACGGGCAGAGAAAATGAATGCAGTGCGCAAAGACCGGTTGGCTAAGGGACAGGATATGAGGGAAGAGATGAAGGCCGACCGCGAGCGCCTGAATGAAATATTGACCGAAGAGCAGCGTGAAATACTGAAAAAGCAGCAAGCTGAACGGGCTGCCAAGTTCAGAGATCGCCAGGACGCGCGAAAGGAAGGCCGGTTCAGAGGCAATGGAAACCGTCCTAACGGCCGGTAAGATTTAAGGTTAATTGTTCTATAGTTTTTTGGTTAAGTTTGATGATGAGCGCCCGGGCTGCTTTTTGCAGTCGGGCGTTTTTTTTTGTTTCCCATATCGTGGAGGCAGTGCCTAAACCTGCGTCCGTTTCCGTCTTGAAGTGGAGTCAAATCCTGCGCTGGTCACTGATGAACGAACGAAATACACCTATGCAGAACGGGTTTCTATATCTATGGACACACCGTTTCGATATTTGCATATCCGGGCATTTTTAGCGTAGTTTGTAACATGAAAGTGCTCGATGGAAACGTTGTGAAAATTCCGCGGTTTGCCGACCTGATCCTCCACGAGGATGACAATCTCATCGTGATTAATAAGCCACCTTTCCTGGCGTCGCTGGATGAGCGGGAGGGGGCGGATATGAGTGTTCTGCGACTCGCCAAGCGGTATCACGAGGATGCCCAAGTGTGTCACCGGATCGATAAAGAAACTTCGGGCTTATTACTGATTGCCAAGAACCCGGAAACCTACCGGGCCGTATCCATCGAGTTTGAGCGGCGGCGGGTTTCCAAAATTTATCATGCAATCATTGAAGGTACCCATGTTTTTGAAGATCTGCTGGTAGACCTGCCTATTCTAAACCTTGGCAACAAAAACGTGACGATTGACCGGGCTAATGGAAAGCTTGCGGAAACCTATTTCCGATCGTTACACTATTTCAAACATTATACGTTAGTGGAGTGCCGCCCCGTTACGGGCCGTATGCATCAAATACGCATCCATCTGGCTACTCAGCATGCTGCTATTGTGGGCGATACGCTTTATCGTGGAAAGCCGGTGTATCTTTCACAGATCAAGAAACGCGGCTACACTTTAGGGAAAGGACAAGAGGAGCAGCCCATCATGAAGCGGTTTGCGCTGCACGCGCGGCAACTGGATTTCACGATCAATGGCAACTCTTATCATTTTGTGGCGCCGTATCCCAAGGATTTCGCTACATTGCTCCGCCATCTGGAAAAATTCGACGACTAAAACATCCGGTATTTGAAATGCGGGCAACTTTCGTTAAGTTTGACCCATGCATTGGGTCCGTGTCCTACTGTTAGTGTACGTTTCGGTACTGTCTGGCTGGCCGTGTGCGGACGGGCGTCCGGATAACTACGGGAGGGAGACAGCAGTTATCCAGCCTTCGGACCACGTTCACGAGCATGGGGTATGTAGTCCGTTCTGCACGTGCGGATGCTGCGGTGTAGTTATCGGATTGCGTTACGATTTGGTGACCTACCAAAAGCCGGTTGTTCCGTTAGTGCATACCGATGAGGAAACGGGTTATGCTTTTCGTGTCCCCGACTCGACCTTAGATACCATTTGGCAACCGCCGAAGTTTATCGCTTAGTTCATTCTAATTTATTGCTGCTGCTATCGTCCTTTATAAGGAATGTGCTGGCGTGCAGTAGATGCCCTTTGGGCATGATTTAATTGGTAACGAATGAGTAGATAAACGATTCACATGTTAGCAAAGATTATCAAGTTCAGCATCACCCATAAAGTTGTGGTGGGGCTGCTGACCCTCATGTTGATCATCTGGGGATTGTGGAGCGCCTTCCGGCTTCCCATTGACGCGGTGCCCGATATCACCAATAATCAGGTGCAGATTATGACCACCTGTCCTACGTTGGCAGGTCAGGAAGTGGAACAGCTGGTTACCTTTCCCATTGAACAGTGCATCGCCAATGTGCCGGGTGTGGAGGAAATCCGGAGCATTTCCCGGTTCGGTCTTTCGGTGGTTACGGTGGTATTTGGGGAAGATGTGGATATTTACTTTGCCCGACAACTGATAAACGAGCGGTTGCAGGAAGCCAGCGAACAGATTCCTGAGCAGATTGGTACCCCGGAGTTGGCTCCGGTGAGTACCGGCCTGGGAGAAGTGTATCAATACCTTTTGCACCCGAAAGAAGGAAGTGAGGGGAAGTATTCTGCATCAGACCTTCGGACCCTTCAGGATTGGGTGGTGGCGCGTCAGCTACGCGGTACACCGGGGGTGGCTGAAATCAACAGCTTCGGCGGATCGCTCAAGCAATACGAGGTGGCGTTGAATCCCGATCGGCTAAAGGCGTTGGACGTTAGTATTCCGGAGGTATTCAAAGCATTGCAAAGCAATAACCAGAACACCGGGGCGGCTTTCATTGATAAAAAGCCGAACGCGTATTTCATCCGGGGTATTGGGCTGGTGGGCTCGCTGGCCGACATCGGAAAGATTATGGTTAAACAGTCGGCATCAGGGGTTCCCCTATTGGTTAGGGACGTAGCCGACGTCCGTTTTGGCAGTGCCTTGCGTTATGGCGCGCTTACGTATAACGGAGAGGTAGATGCCGTAGGTGGGGTAGTCATGATGCTTAAAGGAGAGAATAGTGCAGAAGTGGTAAACCGCATCAAGGAAAAGATTCCTACAATTCAGCAGTCGTTGCCGGACGATGTGGTCATTGAGCCTTACCTCGATCGCACTTCGTTGGTAGGGCGTGCGATCTCTACCGTGGAGCGGAACCTTATCGAAGGTGCCCTGATCGTTATTTTCGTATTGGTTATCTTCATGGGAAACCTTCGTGCGGGCCTTATTGTGGCGTCGGCAATTCCATTGGCTATGCTTTTCGCACTGGGCCTCATGCACATATTTGATGTCAGCGCCAATCTGATGAGCTTGGGAGCCATCGATTTTGGTCTCATCGTGGATGGCTCGGTAATCGTCGTGGAGGCGACGCTCCATCGTCTGGGACTGCATAAGTCCGCCGCAAAACTTTCGCAGGGTGAAATGGACCAGGTGGCCTTTGAGTCCGCCTCTGGAATCCGCACAACGGCGGCCTTTGGAGAGATAATCATCCTCATCGTCTATGTTCCCATTTTGACCTTGGTGGGTATTGAAGGAAAAATGTTTCGCCCGATGGCCATCACCGTAGGCTTTGCCATATTGGGTGCCCTTATTTTATCGCTTACTTATATTCCGATGATGTGTGCACTTTTTTTGCCTAAAGGTGGCATCCGGAAAGCTCCTTTTTCAGAACAGCTGATGAATGCACTGAATCGATACTACGAACCGCTGCTCATTAAAGCCATCAGACTCCGATACCTACTGCTAGGGAGTACAGTGGTGGTGTTTGTCGTTGCTGCCCTGACCTTTTGCCGTATGGGGAGCGAGTTCATACCTACGCTGGAGGAAGGTGATTTTGCTTTTCATTGCATCTTGCCACAGGGCGCGTCGCTAAGTCAAAGCGTTGAAACGTCTATGCAAGCATCACGGATTCTAAAGAAATTTGATGAAGTGAGGATGGTTGTCGGAAAAACGGGAGCGGCGGAGGTGCCGACAGACCCGATGCCGCCCGAAGCGACCGACCTGATGATTATTCTGAAGCCGCGAGAAGAATGGCGTTCTGCAAAAAGCTATAAACAACTGGCCGATGAGATGATGGAAGCGCTTGAAGTAATACCCGGAGTCTTTTTTGAGGCCAACCAACCCATCCAAATGCGTTTTAATGAATTGATGACCGGCATTCGACAGGATGTCGCGATAAAAATTTTTGGCGAAAACTTGGATACACTTCTTACTTATGCCGAACGTGTTTCGGCAGTGATCCGTGACGTGTCTGGCACCACGTCACCCCAGGTCGAACGGATCGCCGGACTGCCACAGATAAATGTGGTGTACGACCGGTCCCGTCTAACCAATTACGGCATGAGCGTAGCAGATTTGAACGATATCCTTACCACCGCTTTTGCGGGCAAGCGTGCAGGTGTGATTTTTGAAAATGAACGTCGTTTTGACCTGGTAGTGCGTCTGGACAGTCTTCATCGCACGTCGATGGAAGATGTGAACAACCTTTGGGTGCCGTTGCCCGACGGCAACCAGATACCTCTATCGCAGCTCGCCACAGTCGCTATAAAAGTCGGCCCTGCCCAGATAACCCGGGAGGAGGGGAAGCGCCGGATTGTGATTGGGTTTAATCTCACAACTAGAGATGTGGCTGGGGTAATCGGCGAACTTCAGCACAGGCTGGCCAGGCAGGTAAATCTACCACCTGGTTACTTTATTACATTTGGTGGTATGTTTGAAAACCTGCGGGAGGCCTCGCAGCGATTACAAGTTGTGGTTCCCGTGTGCCTGTTACTTATTTTTGCGCTACTTTATTTGACGTTTCATTCATTTTCGCTGGCCGTTCTGATGTTTATGGCCATTCCGATGAGCGCGATTGGGGGGGTGTTCGCCTTGTTGATACGAGGTATGCCTTTCAGTATTTCAGCAGGCATCGGCTTTATTGCGTTGTTCGGCGTGGCCGTGTTGAACGGAATCGTACTGATTGGTACGTTCAATCAGTTGCGGGATGACGGAATGAACGATGCTCTTCAGCGGGTGATTGAGGGCACACGTATCCGCCTCCGGCCTGTATTAATGACTGGATCCGTGGCGAGTTTGGGATTTCTTCCTATGGCACTCAGCACCTCAGCCGGTGCTGAAGTGCAGCGGCCATTGGCTACCGTTGTAATCGGAGGGCTGATCACGGCGACCTTTCTGACGCTGTTTGTTTTGCCGCTGTTGTACCTGGTTTTCGAGAGGATCGGGCGGGCAAAGAATTGGCAGCAAAGGGGAGGGCTTGCACTGGTCGCGCTCGCGCTGGTGTCATGGCCAAACAGCGGTGCCGCCACAACTCTTCAGGACTCGCTGCTTACGGAGGCTATGGCGTTGCACCTGGCGGAAAAAAACAGCAAACGGATGGCCGCAACTGACGCCCGCGTACGGGCAGCCGAAGTGCGGAGGCGTGGCGTTTTTGAGTTACCCAAGATGCAGGCCATGGTCCAGTATGGGAGTTTTAACAGTCCAGAGCGTGACAATGCGGTGGAGGTGACGCAAACCTTTCCGTTTCCTGGTTCGATTAGTGCACGCCGCGCATGGCTAAATGCCGAAAAAAATAGTGCTGAGGTACAACGGGAAAATACGCTGGCAGCGTTGCGTAAGGAGGTGCGCTTGGCTTACCACCAAGTGCGCTACCTACAGCAGCGTCAGCTACGGTTGCAGCGTCTGGATAGTTTATTTGAGCAGTTTGTTGCCGCTGCGACACTCCGGTTTCAGGTCGGCGAGAGTGGCCAGCTACCGGTACGTGTTGCCGAAAACCGGCGGGGGGAAGTACAGCTGATGGTACACGAAAACGAAGTTCGCCTTCGGAATGCGCACACCTCACTGCTCGCACTTATGAACAGCGGCTACGGATGGACAGTTCCCGACGACGTTCCATTCACACCACTGCAGGTGCCAATATCGATGAATTCCGTTGCGTTGAACAGACATCCACTGGTGCGTCTCCATGAACAGGAGGCAGCCGTTGCCGAAGCGGGTAAACGTGTGGAGGTAACCAATTTGTTGCCCGACTTGTTAATAGGATACGGAAACCAGTCGCTGATAGGTGTATATGACTTTAGCGGCGTGTCTCGACAGTACAGCCGTGAAAAGCGGTTCAGTTACGTAAATGTGGGAATCCAATTTCCGTTGACCGTAGGCGCAAGCAAAGCCCGGATCAGGGGATTGGAACACGATGCCGATGCGGCAAGAGCTGACGCCGTTCAACAAGCGCAACAACTACGTGTAGCTGTTGAGCAGGAAGTTGCTGAGTACGGACTTGGCCTCGACCGTTATCACTACATAGTAGACCAGGCACTACCAAACTCCAGAGAGATACTTCGTGGCGCTGAACTGGGCTTTCGAACAGGCGAAATTTCCTATGTGGAATACCTGAATGCGCTACAAATGGTTACAGACACCGAACTCGCGCACTTACAGGCCATCCACACGTTGAACCAGTCGGTAATCCAAATTGAGTACCATCTTAATCAAGTTATGCAATGAGAAACTATTCAGTCGTATACATAGGGATACTGGTTTTGAGTGCCGCCTGCGGCCAACCACGCCATGAACATGAAACAGATCGGCATGATCACGGCCATGCTGGACAAATCGCGGATCATACGGTTGCAACGGTTACCGCGGAACAGATGCGGACAATTGGCCTTCGTTTGGGAAAGATTGAGCAAAAAGCACTGACGGCGACAGTGCGTGTCAACGGCAGGGTGAAGGTGCCAAATACCAACCGTGCTATGATCACTTCGCTATACGGCGGAGTAATTAAAACATTGAACGTTGACGTGGGTAGCGTTGTGCGGAAGGGCGAAGAGCTAGCTACCCTGGTACACCCCCAATTTATCCAGTTGCAGGAGGAATACCTGAATCTTACCCGCAAACTCGAGCTTGCCGAGCGAGAGCGGTCGCGACAACAGCTCCTTACCGATGGGAATGTAGCTGCGCAGAAAACCTTGCAGCAGGCTGAATATGAATACTACCAGTTGAAGACACGGCAGACTTCATTGAAGGAGCAGCTCGAGCTGTTGAATGTCGATGTGACGACCCTCAGTCCCACACGGTTATGGAGTGCGCTCTCGATTAGGAGTCCGATCAGCGGTGTGGTAGGGACGGTGTTTGCCAAGCAGGGTAGCTACGTGGATGTTTCTTCTCCAGTCGCTGAAGTGATCGAGAACAGCCGTCTGCACGTTGATTTAGAGGTGTTCGAGAAAGATCTTCCTCGTTTAAAGGTGGGGCAGCAGATTCATTTTGTGCAAACCAATAATCCGGAAAAACGCTACGACGCGCGTATTTATGCCGTAGGGGCTACGTTTGGGAACGATAGTAAATCGGTGCCCGTGCATTGTACGGTGAGTGGCGATAAGTCAGGGTTAATAGATGGAATGGATGTCTCGGCGATTATCAGTCTGGCACATGATACCAGCGATGCGGTACCCGATGAAGCAGTGGTGGAGGCAGAGGGAAAAAGTTATGTTTTTATTGCTCATGCCGACGACCATGGTGGCGAAACTCAGAAATCAAAGGAATTCGAGCGCATTGAAGTGATAAGAGGCACTAGTGAAATGGGGTTTACAGCCATTACGCCGGTACGTCCGTTAGCAGATGACACAGAGGTGGTTGTACAGGGAGCCTATTTTGTCAATGCCGTACTTTCCGGTACGGCCGGGCACTCCCATTAAAGCAGTTTTGCGTGAGGACCTCTTACCTGAAGCCCCAGCACCCTATTAAGCTGATCGATGAAGTATGCTGATAGTAAGGGAGACTCCACTTCTATGTTTTGATGCACAAAGAAGTACAGCGACTGTAAGCCTGCGTCGCGCCATTCCTTGATCCGCAACACCCAGTCGTCCAACCGGCTTTTGTCAGAAGAATGATTTGCCCCAACGTAGCGGACGAATGCAGTAGGGGTGGTGAGCCGCATATGCAGCATGTCACGCCGGCCGGCGGTATCCACTATGATATTGGCTATTCCTTCCCGTTCGAGGAATGCCCATAACTGTTCGCGAACTTGGTCGTTGGCAAACCATTCCCCGTTCCGTACCTCTACAGCCAGTGGGACGGATTTCGCAAATTTTCGAAGAAAGCCGGCGAGACGGTCGAAATCTTTCGGTTTGAAATTATCGTGGAGTTGAAGAAAGCTTACGCCCAATTTTTCTTCAAACAGGGTGATGGCATCGCAAAATGCCATCATTTTTTCGTCAACGTTCAGCAACCTTCCGTAGTGACTGATAGACTGAGGAACTTTAGGAAAGAACTTGAAATCAGCCGGTGTTTTCGCTTTCCAGGTTTCCACCTGTGCCTTATCGGGCGAATTGTAGAAGGTGCCATTGAGTTCGATGCTGTTGAACTGGGTGGCGTAGTACGTCAACTCATCTTTGGTTCCACGGGGATAAAACCCTTTGAGATCCTGCTTGTTCCATTTTGCGCAGCCGACGTACACCGCAAGTTCTTCGGAATAGCGGGACTGTTTCTTTAACAAATCCAATGTGGCGGGATGGGTAGGCGGGAGGGAGAAGTCAACTGCCTCTGGGTTTTCTACGCTTCCGAATTTCATCGTTTCGTGTTTATTTTTTTTAGCTTGCGGATCCCCACACTGCGGATCTGCTTAACTAGTTTCTAGTGTTTAAAGTGCCGCACGCCGGTGATTACCATGGCCACCTCCTTTTTATTAGCCATGTCAACAGATTCCTGATCGCGAATCGAACCCCCGGGTTGTGCAATGGCAGTTATACCGGCTTCGGCAGCAATTTCAACGCAGTCGGAGAAAGGGAAAAATGCGTCCGAGGCAAGTACGGCACCGTTGAGATCGAAGCCAAAAGTTTTTGCTTTCAAAATGGCCTGTTTTAGGGCATCTACACGGGATGTTTGTCCTACGCCGCTAGCGGACAACTGACCCTCTTTAGCCAGAACAATTGCATTGGACTTGGTGTGCTTTACGATTTTATTGGCAAAATAGAGATCGTTCAACTCCCGTTCGGTAGCTTGGCGGTCCGTCACCGACTTCATGGCATCCGGTCCCTCGATTACTGCGTCCTTTTCCTGCTCAATCACACCATTGAGTAGTGTTTTGAACTGTTTGGTGGGCAGGGCGATGGGTTTACGTTTCAGCAGGATCCGGTTTTTCTTTGAGGTAAGAATATGTAATGCTTCTTCGGTATAAGCCGGAGCAATCAGTACTTCGAAAAAGAGTTTGTTTATCTCTTCTGCTGTATCTTCTCCGATTTCCCCGTTACAGATGAGCACGCCACCGAAAGCTGACACCGGGTCACAGGCTAAGGCGTCGGTCCATGCTGACAGCAAGTTTGGACGAGAGGCCACGCCACAGGCGTTGGTATGTTTCAGAATGGCAAAAGTAGGCTCCCGGAACTCCTCGATGAGCGCAACGGCAGCATCTATGTCAACGAGATTATTATAGGATAATTCCTTACCATTGAGTTTTTCGAAAAGCTCGTCGAGGTTGCCGTAAAATACGCCCTGTTGATGAGGGTTTTCGCCATAACGGAGCGTTTGGGCAAGCTGCACGCTCTGCTTGAAAACCGGAAGCGGGTCCTCTTGGTTGAAATAGTGGAAGATCGCTGTATCGTAATGTGACGAGATATTAAATGCCCGTTTGGCGAAGTCTTTACGGTGCTCAAGAAAGGTGTAACCTTCATTTTCTTCCAGAATGCCTGCCAAACGCCCATAGTCTTCCTTGGAGGCGACGATTACTACGTCGTTAAAGTTCTTGGCCGCAGCGCGGATCAAAGAAATTCCGCCGATGTCAATTTTTTCGATCACCTCCTTTTCGGTGGCACCGGATGCCACGGTCTCTTCGAACGGATAGAGATCTACAATAACCAGATCAATTTCCGGGATATCATATTCTTCCAACTGCTGACGGTCGGTTTCCAACGGTCGGCGTGAAAGGATTCCCCCGAATATCTTCGGATGTAGGGTTTTTACACGGCCTCCCAAGATGGAAGGATACCCTGTTAAATCTTCCACGGCAACCACATCATGGCCCAATTCACGGATGAACGATTCTGTGCCGCCCGTTGAGTAAAAGGTGACACCCTGTTTGTTTAACAGATTTATTAACGGAGCGAGACCGTCTTTATAGTAGACGGAAATCAGTGCATTTTTTATTTTGACGGGATGACTCATTCGCTATTCAGCTTTGTTATTTTTTGAGGCGCAAACTTAGATAAATTTGCCATACGTTCACATTTTCTTAAGCAGATTCTCAATTATTTTTGGATAATGAAGATGTTCCAGCTGCTGCCCTTTGAATTTAATGATTTCAAGCGTGTCACCGGGCTCGATACGGAAACGAGCCTGATAAATGATCTCGCCTTCGTCGAAATGCTCATTCGCAAAATGAATGGTAATGCCAGACTCTTCTTCATGTGCATCCAGGACCGCTTGGTGTACCCGGTCGCCGTACATCCCTTTACCTCCATACGCTGGGAGAAGAGCAGGATGGATGTTGATGATCTTATTGGGGAATTTACGAAGGAGGTTAGCAGGAACCAACCAGAGAAACCCAGCCAAAACGATTAGGTCAATTTTGAGCTTTTCCAGCAGTTTAACCACCTCGTCCGTTTCATAGAATTCGTGTCGATCAAACACGTGCGTGGGCACTTCAAAATTATCGGCTCGTTGCAATACGTAGGCGTCCGGATTGTTGCTTAGTACCAGTGACACTTCCACGTAATCATGATATTTGAAATGTTCCATGATCTTCTGTGCGTTTGATCCGGAGCCGGACGCAAATATTGCAATTCGTTTTTTCACGTTTTATAAAATAAGTAGCTGTTGACCTCTTCCTGTCGATTGCAACCAAAATTAATGAATTACTTGAATAATCATGTACTGTCTGTAAAATGCATACCTTTTGACGCATGAAAAACGTTTGCGTTGGCGGTGGCACTGCAAAAATAGACTTTCTGCAACAGCGGACCAAATAGGGCGTCAGGAGGTGTTCAGTAGCATCATTTCGTATATTGGAATTGTGACAGTGGATTTTTTGTTTTGTTGATATTATTTCGTAAAAAAAGTCGTTTTATTGAAAAAATCGTTAAAAAATATTTAAATTGTTGCGAATATCAATATTTTATTTGTTACTTTGCAACCTTAGTGTTATAACTGAAATTTAACTTCTCATTTATGTGTGGAATCATTGGAGCTTTCGACCTAAAAATTAAGTCGGAAGAATTGCGTCCCCAAGTGTTGAAGATGTCGAAAAAAATTCGCCATCGTGGGCCGGACTGGTCGGGGATCTATAGCTCAGAACGGGCTATATTAGCGCATGAACGTTTAGCGATTGTTGATCCTAAATCAGGCCAGCAGCCCTTATATAATCCAAGTCGGACGGTCGTATTGGCTGTGAATGGAGAAATCTATAATCACCAACAGTTGCGGAACGAGTTGCCGAATTATGCTTTTTCCACACAGTGTGACAGCGAGGTTATCCTGGCGTTGTATGAACAGAAAGGACCTGATTTTATTGAGGACTTGAATGGTATTTTCGCTTTCGCATTGTATGATGCAGAAAAAGATGCATACCTGATTGCAAGGGATCATATCGGCATCATCCCCTTGTATATGGGATGGGATGATGAGGGAACATTTTTTGTCTCTTCCGAACTAAAGGCGCTGGAAGGGTATTGCAGCCGCATAGAGACTTTCCCTCCTGGACACTATCTATATAGCGAGGAGAGTAATACCCCTCGCCGGTGGTATACCCGGGATTGGGAGCAGTTTGAGCATGTAAAAGATAACGTGACAGATATTGACGTGCTTCGTAAAGCGTTAGAAGACGCGGTACACAGGCAGTTGATGTCTGACGTGCCTTACGGAGTGTTATTGTCAGGCGGACTGGATTCATCGGTAATCGCGGCAGTAACTAAGAAGTTCGCATCCCGTCGTGTGGAATCAAACGATCAGGAAAAAGCATGGTATCCTCGTTTACACTCTTTTGCCGTAGGACTGAAAGGCTCGCCAGACCTGATTGCTGCGAAGAAAGCCGCGGACCACATCGGTACTATTCACCACGAGATCAACTTTACCATTCAGGAAGGTCTGGATGCGATACGTGACGTCATTTACCACTTGGAAACGTACGACGTGACCACCGTTCGTGCATCTACACCGATGTATTTGCTTGCCCGCGTTATCAAGTCGATGGGCATCAAAATGGTGCTTTCGGGCGAAGGATCAGACGAGCTGTTTGGTGGATACCTTTATTTCCACAAGGCGCCGAATGCGCGTGAGTTTCATGAAGAGACCGTCCGGAAGCTGGGCAAGCTGCACTTGTATGATTGCCTTCGCGCCAACAAGTCATTGGCTGCATGGGGCGTAGAGGGGCGCGTTCCCTTTTTGGATAAGGAGTTCATCGATGTGGCCATGCGGTTGAATCCGGAAGATAAAATGGTTCGTAACGGAAGGATGGAGAAATGGGTGGTGCGGAAGGCATTTGAGGACTATCTGCCAGAGAGCATTGCCTGGCGTCAAAAGGAACAGTTTTCCGATGGTGTGGGATATAGCTGGATAGATACGTTAAAAGAACAGGCTGCGCTGCGTGTCAGTGATGAAGAGCTCGCGTCGGCAGCCGAACGCTTCCCCATCAACCCACCGCAAAATAAAGAGGAATATCTATACAGGTCTATATTTGCCGAACATTTCCCTTCAGTTACAGCCGCACAGACGGTGCCTTCTGTCAAGTCTGTGGCGTGCAGCACGCCGGAGGCTCTCGCTTGGGATGCTTCGTTCCAGAATGTGAATGATCCGTCCGGAAGGGCGGTTGCCAATGTTCACAATGAAAGTTATGAAAAGACAGTGATTAATTTTTAATGGTTAATTTTTAATTGTCGATTGTTTATTATAGGAAGTCCGGAAAATGTGAAGCTTTCCGGACTTTCTTTTGGTGTTTGCCCGGTTACAGGGGTCTAATCCATATGTTGCGGAAGCTGACGGGGTTGCCGTGATCCTGCAAGGCAATTGGGCCGGCGCCGTGCGCTTTGTATTTAGGGATGCCAATGTATTCAGTGGGGCCATCCAATTCCACATTGTTTTGTACCAGCACTCCGTTATGGAGCACCGTAACGCGGGCCTTACTGGTAAGGATACCATCGGCATTGAATCGGGGCGCAGTCCAGATAATGTCATAGGTTTGCCACTCGCCGGGAGCTTTTGTCGCGTTTACCAATGGAATACGTTGTTTATAGATGCTACCCGCCTGGCCGTTGGAATAGGTGCGATTGTTGTAGCTATCCAGCACCTGTACCTCGTACAGTCCCTGCATGAAGATACCGCTGTTTCCACGCCCCTGCCCTTCACCCACAATCTCGGTAGGCGTTCTCCACTCCACATGCAATTGGTAGTCAGTGAATTCTTGCTTGGTGCGGATACCTCCTTTACCACGGACCACGGTAAAAGCACCATCGGCCACTTCCCACTCGGCGGGAGAGGAGCCGTCTTTCTCACTTACCCACTGATCCAACGATGTGCCGTCGAACAGCACAATGGCATCGGAGGGAGCTTTGTCGGCTGACGTGATAACCACACGCGGTTCGGGCTCCCAGACTTCTGTTTCTTCCGGTCTCATTTTGTTTTGTTGTGCGAGGGCTGGAATGGCCAGTAGCGTGACGACTCCAGCAGACATAATTGATCTGATATTCATGCTTCTATTTTATTATACTTGGTTTAACGGATTGAATCCGGAGTACAAGTATAACGATATTTACCGTCAACCAGGCCATTTGATAATGTTTTCTGAGGGTTCTACAATTTTAATCCAATTTCCAAGGCATCCCAATTACTCTTGAAAGAAGGTACCATAACCGCTGTATATTGGTGGTTAGGAGTAAACGTTACGGTTTGTATACCATTGTCGTCCTCTTGGAGGCCCAACGTTGGAAAAACGTTAGCCATAGGGCCTATAGCGTTTAATTTCAAGGGACGACCATCTGCAAGTCTTGCTTTAATGATGTATTTGGCTATTGGAATATTATGGATGGCGAATTGTTCGAAATCACCTATTTGCCGTGTTATTTTAAATGTCCGTGTCTCACCATATAGGCCTGGGGCGACGGGAATAAGTTCAATTTCGATGATGCCATCGGACGGCAAATATTCCGGATTCTTATAATAATCGTTCGGGTAATACGTGTTGAAATGGAATGACAGTGCACCGCCGTAATAGTTACTCTCATTATTGGGCTGTCGAGAAACCTCGTCAGGGTTAGCAGGCCCATAGGATAACAACACAAAGTTCTTGACGATACCACTGCCCGATGGGAACGATGTCGTCCCTCCAACAGGATACAAGGCCATTACGACGGGTGTGTCGTTATAAATAATAGTAACAGCCGTGCCAAAGAAATACGCTGCTCCCCGGGGTATCGCAAATTCGTAATACCCGTTTTCGTCTGTAATACCACTTCCACTTGAATAGTAACCTCCCACTAAAGAAGAAGATACACCAATGTGTGCTCCTTTTAACGATCTGCCTGACAAGTCAGCGACAAAACCCCGCGCCATATCGGGCTTGGCCGGGATGGAAGGAAAGTTGGGCATCCGGGGAATCGCATTGTCCATCACGTTTACATAATAATTGTTGCCGGAAATCGTAAAATTCGCTTGTCCATCGACAATCGGGAGGTCGGGTTGTGCCTCCCATAAGGGAGAAGACTCTATAGCCGGATTTTTCGCGCAGCCGATCAATAATAAGACGGCTAAAATCGAACTCTTGTTCATATTTTTTTATAATTTTTAGTGATTTCAGTAAAGGGATATGCCCTTTGGCTTGAGACTCTTCAGATAGGTGTAAATTGCTTCCAGATCGTGCCTGCTCATTCCGGCATACATGGTCCACGGCATCGGGGTGTTGAGCATGTCCTTCGCCAAAGTTTCTCGTTTATAGCTGGTATCCGCAAAAGCTTTAAACCGGTTTACAAAATGCTCTTTCGTCCAGTTGCCAATCCCGGTTTGAGGATTCATCGTGATGTTTGGCGCACGGACAATGCCTCCGGGCTGGCGGAACTCCATGCCTCCTCCAAATTCACTGCCTGGTACTATTCGACCCTTGTCCTGTTGACTATGACAGTCTACGCAGCCGGCGGCATTGACCAGATATCTGCCGTATGCTACTGTATCACTTGGCAATGGGATTGGTTGATGTGTCGCAGGCCGCGGCGATAAGTTGTTCAGGATATTAACCGGAAAATCAAGTTCGGTTGTAGGAACCTCGTTCTTAATAATAGGAAGT
>Ga0164243_10006143_pt1 | contig 18262 bp, 13 predicted proteins | sample OricompcompostOP_FD_108781 | JGI IMG/M metagenome (GOLD analysis project Ga0164243, IMG submission 108781) | Organic Plus compost microbial communities from Emeryville, California, USA - Original compost - Organic plus compost (OP) | ecosystem: Engineered > Solid waste > Mixed feedstock >... | reverse complement strand
GCCGTTCCGATTGCGATCTATCTGCAGCCGGGCGCCAACGCGCTCAACACGATGGAGCTCATCCAGCACCGCATGGACGAGTTGAAGACCAGCTTCCCGGCGGGCATCGATTATTCGATCCCGTTCGATACGACGAAGTTCATCAAGGTTTCCATCGAAGAAGTGATCCACACCTTCATCGAGGCGATCATTCTCGTCGTGCTGGTGGTGTTCATCTTCCTGCAGAACTGGCGGGCAACGCTTATCCCCATCATCGCGGTGCCGATCTCGATTATCGGTACTTTCGCGGGCATGTACGTGCTTGGCTTCTCCATCAACCTCCTGACGCTCTTCGGTCTGGTGCTGGCAATCGGTATCGTGGTCGACGACGCCATCGTGGTGCTGGAAAACGTCGAACGTATCATGACGACGGAAAAACTGTCGCCACGCAAGGCCGCTATCAAGGCCATGGGTGAAGTGACGGGGCCGGTGATCGCGATCGTTCTTGTGCTCTGCGCGGTGTTCATTCCAGTTGCCTTCATGGGCGGTCTGGTTGGCGAAATGTACAAGCAGTTCGCCGTGACCATCGCGATTTCGGTGACGCTGTCGGGCCTCGTGGCTCTGACACTGACGCCGGCGCTCTGCGCGCTTATCCTGAAGCCGGGTCATCATGAGCCGATGCTGCCGTTCCGCATCTTCAACCGCTTCTTCGAGCGGGTGACGGACGGCTATTCCCGCGGCGTTCGCTTCTTCCTGAAGCGCGCTGCAATCGGCCTGGTCATTTTTGCGGGCCTTCTTGGTGCCACCTACTATCTTTTCGAAAGAGTGCCGGGATCGCTGTTGCCTGATGAGGATCAGGGCTTTCTGTTCAGCGTTGCGATTCTCCCTCCTGCCGCCTCTCTGGAGCGTACAACGGCGGTTCTGGATCAGGCGAGTGCGAATATCCGGAAAAACCCTGCCGTGGAGAGCGTCTTTGCGGTATCCGGTTTCGACCTTCTGTCGGGTGGTCTGAAGACCAGTGCTGGCACGATGTTCATCATGCTCAAGGATTGGAAGGAACGCACGACCCCTGAAACCGATGCGCGCAATCTTCCCGGTGCCATCATGGGAATGAATGCGGAGATCAAGGACGGTCTTGTTCTTGCGTTCAACCCGCCTCCGATCATGGGCCTCAGCACGACCGGCGGCTTCGAACTCTATGTTCAGGATCGTACGGGCGGCGGTGTGGATTCGCTGACGCGTGCGACGAAGCTCATCACCGAGGCAGCGGCCAAGCGGCCCGAGGTGCAGGGCGTGCGCACGACGTTCGATCCGAACGTTCCGCAGTACGACATCCAGCTTGATCGCGAAAAGGCGAAGGCGATGGGTGTGCCGATCAATTCTGTATTCACTGCAATGCAGGCAACGTTCGGCAGCCTCTACGTCAACGACTTTACGCTGTTTGGCCGGAACTATCAGGTGAACCTGCAATCGGAAGCTGAGTTCCGTCGCGACCCAAGCGATCTCAAGCATGTCTTCGTACGGGCCAATTCCGGCAGCATGATCCCGCTCGATGCTCTCGTGACCGTCAAGCGTATTGTCGGTCCTGATCAACTCGAACGCTTCAATGCCTTCAACGCGGCCAAGATCACCGGTAATCCGGCGCCGGGTTTCACCTCCGGTGATGCCATCAAGGCAATGCAGGAAGTCGCAGCGGAAGTTCTTCCGCAAGGCTATCAGATTGCATGGACCGGCTCGGCCTATCAGGAAGTGACGACCAGCGGCACGGGCACGCAGGCCATGATCTTCGGCCTTGTCATGGTGTTCCTGATCCTTGCTGCGCAGTACGAACGCTGGAGCCTGCCGCTCGCCGTCATCACCGCCGTGCCTTTCGCAATCTTCGGTGCGTTGCTGGCGACCGATCTGCGCGGGCTGACCAATGACGTCTACTTCCAGATTGGTCTGGTGACGCTCATAGGTCTGGCGGCGAAGAACGCGATTCTGATCGTGGAGTTCGCGGTGCTCGAACGAGAGACCGGCAAATCCGCCATCGAGGCGGCAGCGTCAGCGGCTCGTCTGCGCTTCCGTCCGATCGTGATGACCTCGCTGGCCTTCATCCTGGGCGTGGTGCCGCTCGCGATCAGCACGGGTGCCGGTTCGGCAAGCCGTCACTCCATCGGTACGGGCGTTATCGGCGGCATGTTGGCAGCAACGTTCATCGCCACGTTCTTCATTCCGATGTTCTACAGCCTGATTGCACGTAAGCCTCCGAAGAGGCCGGAGGATGAAGACGTGAATGAAACGAGCAGCCCGAACGGGCAGGCTGATAATCAAATCTAGCCCGGTTCAAACCGCAAATAAAAGCCCCGCCGAAAGGCGGGGCTTTTTGCATCCTGTACCCGCACTGCTTGCCAGGGCGGAAAATGGTTGTTGACCAGTCTTCGGACGAAGACTGCCCGGCTCTAGAAAAGCGATGCGATACTTTGAACGATTGCCCAGCCTAGGAAAGTCGCCGGTACGCTGAGTGCTGCAAGCATGATGCCCAGAAACACGTAGGCGGCTTCATTCGGCGAGCGTTTTGTTTGTTCCGGAGTCTTGTGCCATTGAGCAGGTACACCATCGAACATTGTATATATCCTCCTTCTCCCTCAATTTGATTATTGATCGGAGGCGGATTTGTTCAAGTCAAAATAAATGGATGTATTTGTCGGTTCGCTTGTGCTAGAAGCTGCGCAACCCATCCTGATTTGTCTGTTGTGTCACCGATACAAAAGCGCGTTTCCCGTGTTATTTATTTGATAGAAAACAATTTTACTTTTGTACTGTAAGTATCGATATATCGGAACTTTCAAAAATATCTGAAAACTCGGTACATGGCAGCTTCTTCCTGCGTCAAAATGGCACGCAATGGATGGCCGAATTCCGGCGATCCGCCGATCCGACCTTCGGCTCAGTAAAAGCTGTTCGGGAAATAGCGCAGGTAAAGCTCCGTCAGCGTGCCCTTCTGCTGCAATGCTTGCAGGGCATTATCGAAGGCGCTGACAAGAGGAGTATTTTTCTGCGCAACGGCAATGCTGAGACCGGAGCCCAGATATTGCGGCGCAAGATAGGGACCGGCTGCGAAGGTGCAGCATGCATGGCCCTCGGGACTGTTAAGCCACACGGAAAGCGACATGCCGTCGTGAAAGACGATGCCTATCTTGCCGCTCCTGAGCTCGGCGAGCATGCTCGATTCATCAGGGTAAGTTTTTGCAAGCGCCTGGGGAAAATAGCTTGTCAACAATTGTTCATGGGCCGTGCCTGCAACGACGCCGACGCTCTTGCCCTTCGTGGCTGTCACGGGATCATCGTTAAAGGCGCCGGCATTGGTCGTCGCAAAACGCGCGGGCAGCCGCATGTAGGACCGCGAATAGGCAAATTTTTCGCGGTTTGCTTCGGTCGGCTTCCATCCGGCAAGGATGGCTTCGGCCTGCCCGGTGAGCAGGCGCTCTTCCAACTCGTTCCAAGGCACCGCTTCGACTTGACATATGTCGTCAACACCCAATTGCCGGCAAAGGGCCTTGGCAAGATCGACATTGTAGCCGGAAAGCTGTCCCTGATCGCCAAGCATGTTGAACGGGGGAAAGTCGACGGTTGTGATGAACCTCAATCGCGTGAGCGCTTGCAGGGACGGCAATGGCAGGCGCTCCTTCTGGTTGATGAAGGAAGGAGCCTCCGGCTGTGCGTCTGAAGCCTGCGCGCTATGATTACCACACGCGGATGCGAGCGCGATCAGCAGTCTTGGAAGGTGGAGTTTCATGACCCGTCTTTGCTCTCCTTTTTATAATTTCACGTTAACCGCACGATGGAGCGGCCTTCAATATTCACCGAAGGTTCGATGAAAATAAAGGTTGCAATTCTTTTGGAGTATATTACCTTCCGATTGCAGTTTTATCGGAATAATTAACTAATATAGGATCCGGTAAAATTAGTATATAAGTTAATTTCTAAAATATAAATCACAAATATTCAGTAGTGCGGGGGTGCTATGAGTAGTGTATCGACTGCGTTCGATCTGGAGATATGCAGCGCCATATCTGCCAGACTGGAACAATGTGGCGTATCGAGAGAGGCGCTGCTGGGGGCATATAGTGCGGCTGCTCGCCATGGGACATCATTTTGTGTGGAACTGGTTCAGCGAGGTGACGTTGCAGAGACGGTCATTTATGCAGCTATCGCTGACCTTTTGGGGGTCGAGTTCACAAACGAAGCTCTACCGTCCCGTATTTTCGTATCGGGCGAAGAGAAGCCATCGGCTTTTATCGATGTCGGGCAGGTTATGGTGCTCGGCGCAGACGGAGGCAGTTATCTCTATATAGCTCCATCGGAAAATCGCATCAAAACGCTTCGGGATTATATTCTTGCAACACCGCAATTGAAGAACCGAATACGGATTTGCACGCCCACGCTTTTGAAGCAGGTCATGCGGCAACGACATCAGAAGGATCTGATCGCCAGAGCCTATGAAATGACACCACAATCGCTTTCCGCCTCGCGCGTTCTGGATACGCCGCAGGCATTTATAATCGCGATGGCGGTTTATGCGTTTTTCGCTTGCATCTTCAATTGGCCTGCGACCACTCTCCTTGTTCTCCACGTGGCGCTGTCGATGTTCTTCTTCGGATGCGTCATGATCCGTCTGTTCGCAGCGGTCGCCGGACAGCGGCTGAAATTTCTGGAAATCAGGAAAAGCAGGCCGCGCGATTTACCGATCTATTCCGTCCTGGTGCCGCTCTATCGGGAGCAGGAGGTGATAGGCCAGCTTGTAACGAGCTTGAAACGGCTGAACTGGCCTGCCAGCAAACTCGACATCAAGCTTGTCTGCGAGAAGGACGACTTTGATACGATAGCGGCTATACGTCGTGTGCGGCTGCCATCGAATTTTGAACTGGTTCTCGTTCCGTCCGGCGGGCCGAAGACGAAACCGAAGGCATTGAATTATGCATTGCAGTTTGCTCGGGGCGAGATTGTCGCAGTCTTCGATGCCGAGGACCGTCCGCATCCTGATCAATTGCTTGAAGCATGGCAGACTTTTCAGGTCGAGGGCGACAAGCTGGCCTGCGTACAAGCCCCGCTGATTATCGGGAATTTTCGCGATAATCTGCTGACGCGAATGTTTGCGTTCGAGTATGCCGCGCTTTTCCGCGGGCTGCTGCCTTGGCTTGCTTCTCGGGGACACGTTATTCCGCTCGGCGGGACTTCCAACCATTTCCGGCGGTCTTGTCTGGAAGAGGTTGGGGGCTGGGATGCCTACAACGTCACGGAAGATGCCGATCTCGGTGTGAGGCTTGCTCGTTTTGGTTATCGTATCGGTGTCATCACGCGTGGTACGATTGAAGATGCGCCCGTAAGCTATGATGTCTGGCGCAAGCAGCGGACACGCTGGCTCAAGGGCTGGATGCAGACATGGCTCGTCCACGGACGCCAGCCGCACAATACCTGGCGCGAGCTTGGTTGGTTCAGGTTTTCCGTCAATCAGATTTATACCCTGGGGATAATTGGTTCGGCGCTTCTGCATCCTCTGATGCTCGCCATGTTCGCTTTCCTGCTGATAAGCATGCTGTTCGGGCCGCTGACGACACACAGTATCTGGCTATTGGGGATCGATCTGTCGAACATTCTGTTGGCCTATCTGAGTTTCTACCTTCTCGGGGCGAGAACGATGGAGCCAACGGAATTGGGAGGATATGCGTACCTGTTCTCAATCCCGGTATATTGGGTGCTGATTTCAATCGCGGCATGGCGTGCGCTATGGCAGCTGGTGCATGTGCCGCATCTGTGGGAAAAGACACCGCACCAGCCGAGCCTGTTTTACCTCTCCGCCGGCGACGAAGTGATGAATGTGGAGCCGCGTCCGATGATTGACTGATCCTCGGCGCCGATTGCCTGAATGTCCCTTCCCTCATAAGGCAGGGTCAAAAGGATGCGCCGGATTGCAGCCAGTCTGGCGCGCCTCTTGTCGTTTGACCGGATAATTGTCCAGGGAGCGTAGCCCGTATCCGTCCTTTCGAGCATGGTGTGCAATGCATCGGAATAATCATTCCAGCGCGAAATACCGGCCACATCCATCGGCGAGAACTTCCAGTTCTTGAGCGGGCTGTGGCGCCGCTCATGAAAGCGCTTGAGCTGCATTTCCTGGCCGATATCCAGCCAGAACTTGAAAAGGTGAATGCCGTCGGTCACGATCATGCGCTCGAAATCGGGTGTTTCGGTCAGGAATGTCTCAAGCTGCGCCGGCGTGCAAAAGCCCATTACGCGTTCCACGCCCGCCCGGTTGTACCAGGAGCGGTCAAACGTGACGAACTCTCCAGCCGTTGGAAAATGCGCGACGTAACGCTGGAAGTACCATTGTCCCTGTTCGGTTTCTGTTGGTTTCGGCAAGGCGACATTGCGGGCGGTTCTGGGGTTCATGAACTCGCGGATCGTAAAGATTGTCCCACCCTTGCCGGCAGCGTCCCGGCCTTCAAAGACGCTGATGACACGTCCGCCAGTATCCTGGAGCCAATATTGAAGTTTGACGAGCTCGATCTGAAGCCGCTCGAGCGTTTCTTCATATTCTTCCGACTTCATCTTGGACGGATAGGGATATCCGCCTGAGAGCAACGCATTGTCATCGATCCATTTCGGCAGCTTCGGATCATTTATGTCGAACGACCGCGCCTCACCTCCAATTTTCAGCTTGATTGGCTTGTCGCCTGGCTTTGCCTCGTCTTTTTTGTCTTTCTTTTTGTTAGCTGTCTTCGAACTGTCACCCACGGCAATTCCCTTTCGTTTATATCAAGGCATGATATGGGCTGTTTGGAAGCTACGTAAAGGACGTCCGAGCATTTCCGGATAAAACATGATTCCGAAAAGTGGGAACCGGTTTTCGGGTGAAATCATGCTTAAACAAAAGTTTAGAGCTGGATGACGATTGAGCTTACAACATCCCGCTCTAAAGTCTGAGCCATAACCGCAGAAGGAAGCAGCATGAGCGAGGCAGGCAATCACACCGGTCCAGAACCTGAAGCGGAGAAGTCTATTTTCGAACCGCTTCTTCGGGTCAAGGGTGTTGTGATCGCCAGCATGGTGCTTGCCGTCTGCGTGCTGGCCCTTGATCTCCCCTTCTGGTTTCGTGCAGGCCTGCTGGCCGTCGTTGTTCTCGGCGCTGTGTGGCTCGCCAGCGAAGTCGCAAGCACCGAACCAGACGAAGTGCCGGTAAAGAATATAACGCCTAACGAAATGGCGGGAGTGTCCGGCGAGCGTCTGGCCGATCTCTTGACCGACCCGATGGTGGTCTTCGATCACGGCGGCACGGTGTTGTTCACCAATTCTGCGGCGATCGAAGCGTTCCAGTCGCTGGAAACCGGCACAGCGCTTTATCTGCGGTTTCGTGCGCCGGAAATGCACGCCCTGATTCAAGGGGTGATCGCAGATGGCGAAGCACGAAGCATAGAATATTTCGAGCGCGTTCCGATAGATCGCTGGTTCAAGGCCATGGTCAAGGCGTTGCCGGGCAAGGACGGCAGGCCCGAACTTTTTGTGCTGTTGTTTCGCGACCAAAGCGAAACGCGACGCATCGATCGCATGCGTTCGGATTTCATCGCAAATGCAAGCCACGAGCTGCGCACACCGCTCGCTTCGCTCCGCGGGTTTATCGAAACTCTGCAAGGGCCAGCACGAAACGACGCGGCGGCACGCGATCGCTTCCTCGATATCATGCAGAAACAGGCTGAACGCATGTCGCGCCTGATTGATGATCTTTTGTCCCTGTCGCGCCTTGAAATGAGGGCCCATCTGACGGTCAATGAATGTGTCGACGTAACTTCCATTCTCAATCACGTCGCCGACACGCTGGCGCCGCTGGCAGCCGGTCTCGACATTCATATCGAGCGAGTATTGCCGGATCACCCTGTCATGGTCACCGGGGCGCGTGACGAGCTTATTCAGGTGTTCCAGAACCTCGTGGAGAATGCCTGCAAATACGGACAGGGTGGCAAGCGCGTCATCGTCAAGCTGGATGAAGACGACAGCGGCAGTTCTCCGGAGGTCGTTGCGTCGGTTCAGGATTTTGGCCCGGGCATAGCCGCCGAGCATTTGCCGCGCCTGACCGAGCGCTTCTATCGGATCAATGTGGAGACGAGCCGGGCCCAAAAGGGCACAGGGCTTGGCCTTGCCATTGTAAAACACATCCTTGCCCGCCATCGCGGACGTCTGGTCGTTCGCTCGCAGCTGGGCGAAGGATCGACCTTTATGGTTCGGTTGCCGAAACGTGCGGCTTAGATCGTCCTAACCGAACTTGCGCAGCAGCCGCCATTTCAGCGGGCGCAGCTTTTTATAGAAGGAAGTCGCTCTGATTCTCTCCAGATAATGTGCGAGGATGAGTGACATACGTCCAAGGACAGTGACCGGGCGAACATAGTCCCGCAGGGATGTCGTTCGGTCGCGCATGCCGAACTTCCACGGCTCATCGCCAAAGCCGAGATCGAAAACGGTGTAGCCATCCGCTTTGAGCGCAGACAACAGGCGCAACATCAGCACTTTTCCCGGTGAAAATCTGCTCCAGGTGCCGTCCTCGAACGTTATGATCATTGCGCAATAAAGGTCATTTCGGATGACGCTCCACATAGTGGCCAATACGGTTTCACCCACAGTGAGTGCTGAAAGGTGTAGGGCGTCATGCCGGGCCAGATGCTCCGTCGCTTCTTCAAAAAAGCGCCGTTTTTCAGGATGGGCATCGAAACCGGGCACCATGGTTTCTTCAAATCGCCGTTGTTTCTGGCGCAGCATGGCATCCAGGACAGTCCGACGCTCAGCTTCGGTTTGAGCTATAAGAAAACGGCTCCCTTCCATCTGCTGCAACGCTCGACCACGCTTTTTGATATTGCCGATACCTTGTATGGATTTCTCTATCTCGTCGATCGGACGTGTCAGTGAAATCGCGTGTGGACGCATCGGAAAAGCGGTCAGTTACCGACCATAAGGGATTGATAAGGCCCTCGACATTTTCCGGCATTTTGTAAAGCGCAACGATATCGTGAGAGGGAACTGCTGCAACCACAGCTGCAAGGATACGCATTGCGGCGTCGTGCGAAAGCTGTGCCGCGGCTGGAAAAACGATGGGGGCGTTATAATCGCTTACGCCTTCATCAATAAATGAAAGGACGCGGGCACCGCAGATCCGTGTGATAGAGAGCGGCAGAAAAAGAAGCGGCGTGCCATCGGACTGGCGGACTTCCGTCAAGCTCAGTTGCACACCGGATTTTTGTCCATAGCTTGCTTCCCATGCTCGTATAAAGGATTTGGACTGGAAAACAAAAAACGCGCTGCCGGTTTTGTCATCGGCGTCCGGCCAGTCTATGGATAGCTGTTCCGCACTGCTGAAAACCCGAATTTCAAAATCATTGGTCAGCATAAAACGCTTTCAGAATTCTGAGTTGGGGAAATTCCGGCTAACAGCGGGTCGAATCTCATTTTAGAGTTGAAGTGTTTAGTGGATTTGAAACCAAAAAAAACTATGAATTGCTAGCTTGTTTGGTCCTGATCCTAAATTGCTTCGCGCGTATTTCTCACAAATAGGGCAACGATGTCTGTCTCGATTATCATCAAAACCTTGAACGAGGAAAAGCGTATCGCCGGGGCGGTAGAAAGCGCCTTGAAGGCTTTGCCCGGCGGAAAAGTGGAAGTAATCGTCGCGGATAGTGGATCGACGGACCGCACAATCGAGATCGCACGGGCATATCCGATCAAGATTGTGCAGATCGAGCCTCCTGCGCAGGCCAGCTGTGGCCTCGGTCCGCAGCCTGGTTTTCAATATTCGACCCAGCCTTTTATATGCCTGATCGATGGCGATATGATAATTGAGCCCGATTTTCTGCCGGCTGCCCTTGATTACCTCAACAGGCACCCCGATGTCGGCGGAGTGACGGGCCATGTTGTGGATCAAATTCTGGAGAGTCTGGAATTCCAGCGCCGTGCAAAGCGGCATTCGCCTGAAGCGCGGACCGGCAATATCGACCGGATGAACGGGGGCGGGCTTTACAGACGCAGCGCCATTGATCAGGCCGGATATTTCTCGGATCGCAATCTGCACGGTCACGAAGAGTTTGATGCCGGTGTGCGCCTGCGAAGCCATGGATGGAAGCTCCATCGTCTAGACCGGCCGTTCGTGCAGCATTTCGGCTATACGATGAACGCCTACAAACTCCTGGTCCGCCGCTGGAAAAGCAAGTATCTGCGCGGAACCGGTGAAGTCTTGCGTGCCGCGGTGGGCCAGCCGCATCAAAAAAATCTATTCCGCGAATTGCCGGAATTGCGGCTCTGGGGGGCGGTCTATCTTTGGTGGCTGGCGATCATTGCCGCTCTGGTGTTCGTGCCGGGATGGCCCCTGGCAATTTCTGCGGCAGCGGTGATTGCGGCGATCCCGTTCGTGGCGATGTCTGTCCGGTCGCGCAGCATCGAACTTGGAGTTTACGCGGTGGTGGCATGGATATTTCATGCAGCGGCACTGCCCCTTGGCTTTTTTCAGCCACGCCGTAAACCCACCGACTGGATTGAGAGCAAGGTTATAAGGGAGCCCTGATGGACATTCTGCGACTGGTCCTATCCGCCACGTTCATTGTCCTCGCAATGCCCTGTGCCAGTGGTGAAGAATGGCTTCCGGTCACAGGAAACAATCTCGAAATCTCCGCCGGCAGCCCCCTCGATTTTTCGGGTTTCTTGCCAAACACGCCGATCGAAGAGAAAAATCGTTTGATAGCAAACGCCGATGGGCGTTTCGCACAGGCCGACAAGTCCGACCAGGCGATGCGGCTGCAATGTGCGGCGATTGCCTGGGGGCCTCCATCATCGGGCGCGGTTGATCATGCCTTTATCGACCGATATGTGCGGCAGCTCCGGCTACACGGCTACAATATAGCCCGGTTCCACTTCGTCGATGCTGATCTGATGCTCGGGCAGCCGCGTGATTTCGGTTTCCGCGCTGAAGCGCTGGACCGGATGCGCTACCTTATGGCGGCGCTGAAGCGCGAAGGCATCTACTGGATCATCGATGGGCTTACGTCAGAAAGCGGCGCTTTGGGCGGCAAGGACACCGATCGATGGGGAACGGAGGGTAATCTGAAGCGCCGGGCCTATGTGGATGATACAGCATTCGATCATTGGCTGCGTTTTCAGAAAGAAGTCTACGCCACGGTCAATCCCTATACAGGGCTTGCACCTTTGCACGACCCGGCACTCGCGCTGATCATTCCGTTCAACGAAAATGGCATCGAGTTTACAAGCTTTGTGCACGAGCCCAATGAGGGGACGACATTTTGGTCAGGCTATCGTCCTGCATTTAATACATTTTTGAAGACGCGATATGCGAGTACCCGGGCCTTGTCACGAGCCTGGGGCGGCTTAGCGTACGGCGAAAATCTGGAGCAGCAGACGATCCATTTGCCGGAAAGCCGCAGCGGCGGCGGTGAACGGCTCTGGGATTTCCAGGCTTTTCTCGTTGAGAGGGAACGCTTGTTGGCCCAACGGATGGAGCAGGCGCTCCGCCAACTCGGTTATCGCGGCCTCGTCGCTCCCTATAACAACTGGTTCACAGTCCAGACAGCTCTTTCACGACAGAACCAGAAAGCGGTCGTTGCCAATACCTACCATGATTGGATCGGAACCCTCGATCCGGGTACCGAAATCAAACATACAAGTTCGATTTCCGACACCGCTTCCTACATTGGTGAAATTGCTGCCGGACGCTGGCTCGGACGGCCTTTTCTTGTAACAGAATACGAACATCTGTTTTGGAACCGCTATCGATACGAAGCCGGAATCGTGATGCCAACCTATGCCGCTTTGCAGGGCTGGGATGGTATCTGCCGCCACGGTCAAGGGCCCCTGACGCTTGCATTTGACGAGGCGGCCCCATTCCGTCAACGCATTGTGCCTTATACCTTCGCTGCAGATCCCGTCGCACGCGCCGGTGAAACGCTGGCATCGCTTCTGTTTCGCAGGGGCGACGTCGCAACCGCAGCTTTCAATGTGCCGTTCATGATGCAGGGTGAGACGAGCCTCGGTAATTCGCTTGAGTTTCGAGAACCCGCGCGACTGAAGCCGTTGGCGCTTATCGGTGGGATCGGCCTTGCCACAAGAGAGTTGGCCTGGCCGCAAAATTTGCAAAAATCGGTTTCGATCGATTATCGGAATGTATCGCTCGACAACGTGTTGCAGCGTTTGAAGGCCGCAGAACTCTTGCCGCAGGATAATGCTACCGATCCTTCGCAAGGCTTGTTTGAAAGTGCCACGGGCCAAGTTGTTCTCGACCGTAATAAGCAGCGGATGCAGGTCGTTACACCTGAGACGGAGGCCATCGCCTTTGCCGAACTGAAAGAGCACCTGACTTTGAGTGAATTATCCCTCGGCAATGCCGAGGAAAGAGGGCTGTTTGCGGTTTCGGCAATTGATGGAAAAGAACTGAAGGACAGTGAAAAACTGCTTATAATTTTCGCCAGCGATGCCCGTAACTCCGATATGCGTTTTCGCGACAAGGCGGAGAAAATCATTGAGGATTGGGGACGTCTGCCCGTCACTTTGCTGCGCAATCGGGTAGACGTGAATCTGGCAGGCAACACAGTTTCATGGGCACTATCGCCGATCGGTCTTGACGGCAAGATTCACGAAAAAATAGCTGCCGGGTCTGGTTCCATCGCTTTCCGGTTGGATAATGGTGCGGGCAAAACGGGGCCTACGACTTTCTTTCTTCTGGAAAGGAAGCTCGCTGTTCAATAGAAGTCCGTCGACAACCTGCTCCAGCTTTCGCCGGCAAGCCCGCCAATAAAGATATCGCCGCGCTGAATTGCATTCAGCATTTCTGCGTTCGCTGTGGCAACGCAGACGTTGGCTTTCAGACGGAAGAACATGATCGACTGCTGTGAAAGCGCATTGAGATAACGCGGATCAACCCTGCCTTGTGCCGCGATATGCCCTTCATCCTGCAGGTGGACCAGCATCGCATCGACGGCATGTTTTTCCATTCCGGCTTTTGTGACGATGTTCAGAACTTCTGCGATGCCATTGGGGCGCATATAGTAACAGAAGAAGCCGCTCGGACCGCCGGTGCGGTCGTTGATCGCGCAGAACCGCAAGGCGCCGGCAGCGTGATTGTCTGACGCCATCAGGAACAGCCAGTTGATGTCGCTTTCTGTCCAGGCTGGATGTGCCAAATAGCTTTGCAGGTAGCCGGGAACCAGAGATATGGCTTCGTCTTGCGCAATTTCCCTCGCATTCGCCCGGGGTTTGGCTGCTGTCTTGATCGCGGGAATTGGAAAAAGCGGGTTGAGTATTCTGCCCACTGAACTGGTTGCCCATCCACCCAGAATTGGACGCCGTTCGGCAACGTAATTGGCTACATAGCTGGCAGCTCGGAAGACACGTGTCCAACCGAGCCCGTGTGTGCTGAGTGTTATCCCGCCAATCGCTTCGGAATGCTTGAGGCTCACAGGGGCAGCACTGTCGGTGAAGTTGAGAATATTTTCACTCGGCCGCAAAGTGAGTGTCAGTTCGGCGGCGCCGCGTGGCGACATTTCCGGCTTCATCATGAAAGCGCATAGCAATCGCCCCATGATCGATTGGCCGTTGACCCTATAGGGGATAGGCAGGACCGAGATCGCGCTGTCGATCTCACCGTGTTCGTCCTCATGGACCACGCTGCCAATCGCTGGGTCATAGTAAGGGTTTTCAAAAAAGAACTTTTGAAAATATTGATCAAAAGTCTCGTGGCACGACTTTGAATGTGGACGAAAAACTTGCTGGAAGAGGGTGCGAATAGCGGGAATATCATCGATCTTCATTGCGCGAACACGCCGCGGCCTGACGTCGTTTGCCGAGATCGAGATATCCGTCATCTAAGCCCCCACTGTTGAAACCGCTTTCTTCTCTTCTGCGTCACGACTCCTGCGAACGAGATAGATAACGCATCCCCATGATGCCAGCACAATACTGATTTCAATTACGTAAATGGCCGCGAAAGTTCCCGTGATCGGCGCATACCACGTCGCCAGTGCCAGAAGCGGCGCGCCGAGAATATTGCCTGTGTTGAGGACCGCGGTGCGATAGCTATGCTGGCTTGCTGCCCCCAGAAGGTCAACCGCTATCGACCACAGGGCGACAAACACCGTGATCCAGCAAAGCGTGCGGCAAAAAGAAACCAGCGTTTCGTACTCATGGCCAAACAGATAGGGCAGATAGGGCGCAATAATAAAGACGGCCAGCGAGGTGAATATGCCGATTGCAAATGCGGCACCCAGCAGGCGCATTGTGATCGGCAGGGCATGATGGATGCCGTTTGCGCTAGCGCGCGCCAGATGAGGATAGACCAGACGGTTCATCGCCTCTACGGTCAATGTGCTGCTGTCGATGATACGACGTGTGACGCCATAACTACCGACGATGCTTGGCGGCATCAATGTGCCGAGGAGCAGAAGGTCGGCATTTTGGCGCACAGCCTTGAAGATGAATTGCGATGCAAACATCACGCCGAGCCGTATTTCGTCGCGTACGAGAACGTATCGCGGCCTGCCGAGCCGACGCAGAAACAGGGCATAGACAACTGCAACCAATATATGGACACCAAACTGCCAATAGGCCCATCCGACAACAGTGGAGACGCCGAAGACAAGGCAGGCGGTCGCTGCAGCAATGGTGCGCGCAATGGCAAATCCAACAACGGAAAGATTGGCTGATATGAAGTCGGTATGTGCGATATAAATCTGCTCTACCAGCAGGATGAGACGCACAAGCACAATATTGGTGACAAGCAGCAGAAAAAGGCCAAGCGAGTTCCCTGAAAATTCAGGAGAATTGTTCAGCCAGAACGGTAAGATGATCATTCCCGCAGCGACGAGGACAATGCCGGTTATTGCAATGAGAATGAGATTGTGACCGAGCATGGCAGGATAAATGGCGCGGTCCTGCGCCACGCGCCGAACGAGGCATTCTGTTCCCCCCAGGCCGCAGATGAAGGTAGCGATGCTGGTTACCGCCATTACCGTTACGAAAAGGCCGAACTCATGAGAGCCGAGATACCGCGCCAGAATGGCAAATGTAAAAAGCTGCGCGATGTTTGCCGCAAAGAGACTGCCGCTCGAAGCTGCGTAGGACAGGAATGTCGACCAATGGCGTTTCAAGATTTCATACCGAATTTTCGGGTTGCTCACCCGAGTTTTCTTCCTGCAGCATGACGCTTGGAATTTCAGGAGATGGTTGAGGTAGCGAACCGGATTGTTTTCCGTAAGGTTTCTGGTGGCGAGATATATGCTCCATTTTCTCTTAATCCCGAAAAACACGAGGTGCCAAGCACGTCGACGAAAATTTACCGGAAACTGCAAGAGTAAATGACCGTCATGTGCATTTTAGTGACACTCTTGCCGATGATTGCCTTTCATTAACCGAATTTTTTAATCTTTAAGTCTAAGGAAAACAGTGGCGCAATGTTTGCGCTGTCGAGTGAACTTTAGGGACAACTAATGTACACGTTGCGCGACCTCGCTTCGAAAGCACGGGTAACGGAGACCGCCGGTGAAGATCCGGCGCCCGTAGACGGGCGGCTGCGCGCAGTCAAGCGCGAGACATATGCCGTCCGCGAAGAAGAAAAGGTCACCGAAACAGCCACGTCCGCTCACAAGGGGCTGATGTTGCCGGAAATCGACCTGTTGGACGCGCTCGCCTGGATGCGTGCCCGGTGGATTTTGATAGCAGCGCTCGCGATAATCGGCGGCTTGGCGGGTCTCGCCTACGGCATGACAGCAAAGCCGCGATATACAGCCTATACGGATTTGTTGGTGCCGCCGTCCGGACTTCAGTTGCTGCCTAACGATGTCTACGCCCAGAGCCTGCAGGCAGATAGCCAGATACTCGACATTGAAAGCAAGATGCGCATCCTCACTTCCGGCAACGTACTCCGGCGGGTTGTGACGGATTTGAAACTGAATGAAGATGAGGAGTTCGTGCCGCCTCCACCAGCCTTCGATATTCGGGCTATGCTTGGCCTGAGCAAGCCGGCAGGTCCGAAGGACGATACGCTGACAGCGGTTCGCGCTCTGTCGCAGCGCATCAATGTTACGCGGCCTGAACGGTCCTATCTGGTCACGATTGCCGTCTGGACGGACAATCCGGAAAAATCGGTGAAGGTGGCGGATTCTCTGGCGAACGCCTTCCAGGAAGAAGTCGCCCAGGCGGATGCCGATGGAGCAGGCCGGGCTGCCGCAGCCCTATCCGAACGTCTGGCCTCCTTGCAGAAGGCTGCGACAGAAGCTGAGGAGAAAGTCGCGGCATTTCGCAGGGCGCACGGCTTGCAGACCGCCGGCGGCGAACTTGTCAGCACCCAGTCGATGACGCAGATCAACTCCAAGCTGGTCGATGCCAGGGCGCGTGTTGCAGACGCAAGCACCCGCTATGAGGAACTGACGAAGGACACTGGCAGTGCTGTTAGTCCGGCGAGCACATTGCAGTCGCCCACGATGACAAACCTGCGCGGACAATATGCATCGCTGAAACAGCGTTACGACGCTCTCGCCATGACTTACGGGCCGCGTTACCCGGAATTGATGAATACGGAACGGCAGCTTGCCGGCCTGGAACAGCAGATGGCGCAGGAACGGGCACGCATCCTGCAATCGGCGAAGGTTGATCTGGATCAGGCAAACGCCGTTGTGGCTGTGCTCAATGCACAGGCCGCTTCGGCACGTTCAGCAGTCGCGCTTGACAATGATGCGCAGGTCCAGCTTTCGGACCTTGAACGCGACATGGCTGCGAAAGTATCGATCTATAATACCTTTCTGACCCGGTCGTCGGAAACCAGCCAGCGCCAGCAACTTGATGCGACAAACATACGGATTATTTCGACGGCCATTCCGCCGATCAGTCGCAGCTGGCCTCCCAAGTCAATGGTGCTCGGTGCCGGGGGCGGGATTGCCGGAATGGGTCTTGGCGTGGTGCTGGCGCTGGGCTTGGGCTATCTTGGTGCATGGCGTCGAAACCGGGAAGGTCTGATCTGACTTGGCTGAACTATCGGTTCATTATCATGAGGAGATAAAGCCGCGGGTCTCGTCAGCTGTCGGAGCTGGCCTTTTTCTATGCATGTTTCTGTTCATGTGGATAGGGACCAATCCCTACCCGGATATTGGTGCCGTGACCGGTGTTACAGCCAAGGCCGCTGATTCCAGTTCGTTCAACCAGCTTGTCACCCTGTTTCTGACTGGCAGCTTTCTGGTCTGTGCACTGAATAGCTCCATGCGAACCGCCGTCATGCAGCCGCGCATTCTGATGGGGCTGGTTTTCTTCTGGCTTTTCCTGACGGCCATGCTGTCGGCCCATCCCATGATCGCCAGCAAGAAAGTCGTGTTGTCTATCCTCACGGCTCTGAACGCGAGCATCTTTCTTATGTTGCCGCAATCCGAACGCCAGATGACGCGGCTGTTGGCAATCGGCTCACTGATAACGCTGGCATTTGCCTATTTCGGCGTGATTTTTATGCCGCAACGCGCAATTCATCAGGGCACGGAAGTCATTGAGCCTATGCTGGCTGGCGCTTGGCGCGGTCACTATCCGCACAAGAATGCCGCCGCCGCTTCTCTCGTGCTGATGAGCTTTTTGGGGCTTTACATCCGGAAACGCGGCTTGCCGAAAACCGGTCTGCTGATTGTCGCTCTTTGCGTTTATTTCGTGCTGCATACAGGCGGCAAGACATCGACGGCCATGCTGCCCTTTATCGTGGTGATGTCGCTGGTGTTCGTGCGGTGGAAATGGACGCGTGCTCTCATAGTAATTGGCGGGATCGCAGCATTCAATATTATTGCCGTCGGGGCCGCTGTCTTCGACCCACTGCGCGAGCTTGTACAAAGTTTGGGAGTTGACGCCAGTTTTACAAACCGTTCTGATATTTGGAAACTTGCATTCGCGGCGATCTCGGCCAAGCCGATTTTCGGCTACGGTCTGGACTCGTTCTGGAAAACGCCCGAAATGGTCTATGCAGGCGGCGGCGGTGCAAGCTGGGCGGTTGCCGCCTTCAATGCGCATAATTCCTTTCTGGATATGATGATCAATGCCGGCATTATCGGTCTGATTCTGACGCTTGTCTGGATAATGATTTTGCCGCTTCGATATATTAGGGAAGCGGAAAGCACAGATAACGACCCTATATTAACGCTGCTTTATATTCGCCTTTGGCTTTACGGATTATATATGTCTTGTATGGAAAGTACGTTCTTTCAGAACGGTGGGGCACTATGGTTCTGTATCATGG
>Ga0164243_10006142_pt1 | contig 18263 bp, 19 predicted proteins | sample OricompcompostOP_FD_108781 | JGI IMG/M metagenome (GOLD analysis project Ga0164243, IMG submission 108781) | Organic Plus compost microbial communities from Emeryville, California, USA - Original compost - Organic plus compost (OP) | ecosystem: Engineered > Solid waste > Mixed feedstock >... | reverse complement strand
TGGACTAAGAGATGCTCATGTATTAGATGAAATAGAAAAATCAATTGCAAAGAAAATCGTTTTGGTTTACGGACGCATTCATATTATGGACCTGCATAGTAAAATTCAGAAAAAAGGTTGGGAACATCAAAGAGAAAAATCAGAACATATTAAAAATTTTTAATAAAAGCAACTTAGTTTTTAGTTACTATAGAGTTAAGCTACAACAATAATTGCAAAAGTCTCAATAAAATAATGCTTGGGGTTTTAAATCATTTTATTATGAAACTTATATACTTTTTATTCTATTATTTGTGTCAAACTGTGGAAATGCACAAATAAGTTTAGGTACAAAAATCGCCAAAAGGCAGATCAACCGTATTACAAAATATAATGCTTTTTATACTTATTTTGAAAAAGACGATCAAAAGTTGTTTTTTGTACCAATGATACACGTTAACAAACCGGAATTTTATGAGAAAAGAAAATCAACAATAGATTCGTTGCGCAACGAAGGTTATATTTTTTTCTACGAAGGCATTCAGTTAGAATTAGAGAGTAAAGAAGAAACAGAATTATATGCTAATTCTACAGCTATCGATACTGCACGAGCAAAGTATGAAACTGCTTCCAGACTATGTGCTCAATCTTATATAAATTGTGTAACTAAATAAAATTTTAATTATGAAGAATATCATCTATTTAATAGCAATCTTTTTTAGCTTACAAGGGTTTTCGCAGAAAAATCAATTTACTCCCGAGGTAGAAGAATTAATTGACCAAACTGTTAAACTTTATAGTGAAAATGAATATAAAGAATATGATAAATTATCTCAAGAATTTGGAAAATTATTGGGAGAAACTTCTTATAGACCATCTGAACATATTTTCGCGGATTGGATTAAAGAACATTTATCTGAAACTAATTTTAAATCGGTTGAACAGGCAGTAGATTTAGAAAACAAAATGTCAACAGCATTTGCTAAACATCAAGGAAAAGCAGATATTCTATCAGAAAAGATGTTTATTTTAGCTTCTGAAAGTGGCGATAGTGAAAAATTTATTAAAAAATTTAACGATGAATTTGAAAAAAGAATAGACCAAAGATTAGCTGAAGAGAAAAATAAATAATTTAATATATTAACTATGAAAAAATTAGCTATTATGATTTGTTTAATTTTGGGTGTTAATTTGTATGCTCAAAATTCAGAAGCTGAATACTTTAAACTGTTAGAACAAGCAGCATTAGACGAAGATTATCTGCAGTTCACTAAAAAAGTTTCCGATTTCTATTATTCCGATGAAAATATGTATCAAAAGTATTATGAAAAGGCTTTTTTTGATAAATTAGGATCTGAAAACGTTAAAGAAACCTGTACTATGCCTGTTACATAATTTAAAGAATGGGTTAGCAACAATTTATCTAAGACAAATTTTTCGTCAGTTGAAGAAGCAATATCTTTACACGAAAATTTTTGGAAATATGATGAAATTAAAAGAGCGTTTATTAAAAAAGTACAACCTACAGAAGATATGTACAAGGAAAAATATGGGTTAGTAATACACCACGATTTTAATAATATTTTACTAATTGGAGAAAATGGCGCATACAATAGATTTTTAGAAAAGATGAAATTGTAATTTTTTATTAATTTAAATACCTAAAGCCTTTGTTAACAAAGGCTTTTTTTGTCAAACTTCGCCAAGTTCATAAAAACTAAAACCACTTTGAAAAGCTAACAAATAACTTTGAGGAATACAGAAAGTACATACATTCAATATCAGGAAAATGCAACACCAACTTTTTTACTGTTCGATAAAACCGGCAAGCTCATCGACCGTTGGACGGGTGCTTTGATTCATCAACAAAAATTAGAACAGTATTTAGGTAAATAAACTTGGGTAAGTTGTATTGCTAAAAACAGGCGTGCTTTTGTATTAAAGCACGTTAGGTTTTAGGCAAAACCATGTGTGTAATCTTGTAAAACCACACGTAGTTTTTATATAAACTATGCGTGTTATTACTAATAATAAATAAAAAATGAAAAAGTACCTACCTTATATATTAGCCGTTTTAGGCATAATCTTAATTATTATTGGATTTATTTATAGTTAATTTAAAAAAACGCCTGTTTCAGTAAAACAGGCGTTTTTAGTATCATCACATATTACAATTAAACATTTTAATTATTCAGCTTACTGTGTTTTTTACTATATGCAAAATAAATCACCAAACCTAATGCCAGCCAAATTGCCAAACGTTCCCAACTTTCAACCGGCAACGAAACCATCATGATTAAACATACAACAATTCCTAAAACAGGAACCAACGGAACAAATGGTGTTTTAAACGGTCGCTCTATATCGGGATTTGTTTTACGTAAAACCAAAATACCAATACATACTAACGTAAATGCAAATAGGGTTCCTATACTTACCATGTGTCCTAAATCGGATACCGGTACAAAACCTGCAAACAAGCTTACAAATACCATAAATACCAAATTGGTTTTCCACGGGGTTTGTCTTTTTGATAAATCAGAAAACATTTTTGGCAGCAAACCATCTTTACTCATGGAGTAAAACACGCGGCTTTGCCCCAATAACATCACTAAAATTACTGAAGTATATCCTGCAATAATGGTAACAATCAATGCCGTATTTAAAAAGTGATAACCTGTTTTAGCAAAAGCGGTTGCCACGGGTTTAGCATCGCCTTTAAAAACCAAATAATTTTCTAATCCTGTTAAAACATACGCAAATAATACGTACAAAACGGTACAGATGATTAGGGATCCAATGATACCGAAAGGCATTCCTTTTTTAGGGTTTTTGGCTTCCTGTGCTGCGGTACTTACCGCATCAAAACCAATAAAAGCAAAGAAAACCACACCGGCTGCACGCAAAATGCCACTCCAGCCGTATTCTCCAAAATATTCACTCGACAAAAATGCTGTAAAAGACAATTCGCCACTTTTAACCATTTCCTCGCCCACATTGGCAGGAATAAAAGGATCATGATTAGCCGGGTTGATAAACTGCCAGCCCAAAGCAATAAAAATCACAACAACCGTTACTTTTAAAATAACCAATAAATTGTTAACCCGTGCCGATTCTTGTGTACCGCGAATTAATAATAACGACAGCAAACAAACAATAACAATTGCCGGAATGTTAATGATACCACCTTCAAACGGACCTTTTAAAAATTCTACAGGAATTTCAAGATGAAACACTTTGAGCAATTCGTTAAAATATTGCGACCAGCTTACGGCAACCGTTGCCGATGCCAAAGCGTACTCTAATACCAGATCCCAGCCAATAATCCAGGCAATAAACTCGCCCATGGTAGCATACGAATAGGTATAAGCACTACCCGCAACAGGCAGCATAGAAGCAAATTCGGCATAACACAAACCGGCAAAAGCACAGCCCAAAGCGGCAATTACAAACGAAAGTGCCACAGCCGGACCGGCATTTTCTGCAGCGGCTATACCTGTTAACGAAAATAAACCGGCACCAATAATTGCCCCTACTCCTAACGCCACAAGTCCCCAAGAACCAAAGGTTTTCTTTAAGGTGCCTTCGCCTTGCTCATTGGCTTCTGAAATTAATGATGAAATAGATTTTTTTGAAAAAATACCCATATAATCAATTTTATAGTTATTTGTTAAAATATACTTAAAAACCAAATATAGGTAAAATAAAGCTACCGTTTAAAGTCTTTTTTAATTTTTATGGAGAGAAAAAACGAATTTGGATCATTTCTGTACATACCATCCGGTTTCCTTTTTGTATTTCAACACAAACTTCTGGGTGATGAATTCTGAATTGGCGTTTTTATCTTTTACCAAACCGGCAAAAGGCGTTGGTTGTTTAATAAGTTTGGCGGTTGCAGTTGCTTTGGTTTTATTATTCAGTTCTAACTGAACATCAGAATTTTCCTGAATGGTAAACAAAAAGGTTTTTATTTCGGCTTTATTCTTTTTCTGATTGACAACGTATTTAGAAGCATTGGCTGTTAAAGCAATAGTTACAACCTGAACAGAATCTTTAGAAAGCAGCTTTTTACGTGCATTTAGTGTATTAAACGTTATGAAGCCTTGTGACGCCAGATTTTTTAGGACGGACAATTCTACAGAGTCTTTTTTAACCCTGAATTTTTGCTCACCCAACTGTAACGTAGCTTTTTCAAAATAAGGATATTTCTCGGTATGATCATTAATTAATGCCGTTGCCTGTTTAACCGATAACGATTCTGACGTACAAGCAACAATTCCAAAAAACAGAAGTAATAAAACCGCTTTTTTCATTTCAATTATTTTTTAGATAAATATAATACATTTGAAAGATGCAAAGGAGAAATAAATAAAAAAACCTTCAATAGTTGAAGGTTTTTTAAAGAGGCATCTAGCGGATTCGAACCGCTGTAGACGGTTTTGCAGACCGCTTCCTAGCCACTCGGACAAGATGCCATTTGTAATGTGTTTGCAAATCTACTACAAAAAATTAAATTTCAAAACCTAAAGCCAAAAATTATGCCCGGTATTCTTCCATTACAATGGTAACTTGTTCAACATCACCACCAATGGGCGGGTTTATTTTTGAAACTTCCAGCAAAATTGTTGAAACCATGGGCAGTTCCTTAAAAATTCTTACAATAATGCGTTTTGCAACATGTTCCAGTAATTTAGAACGTATCGCCATTTCTTCTTTAACAATCCGGTTTAAATGTACATAATCAACAGTATCAGCCAATTCATCAGAGTCGGCAGACTTTCGTAAATCGGCTTTGATTTCTAAATCAACCCGGTAATCGGATCCAATTTTAGCTTCTTCTTCCAAACAACCGTGATTTGTAAAAACTCTGATATTTGTTAAGCGAATAATTCCCATCTGTCTTTATTTTAAAAAGTAAAATTAGTGCTTTTTTATAACATAATCTTGCACAAAAATAATCCACATTTTTTTGGTAAATTTGTACTCTTAATTCAAGAATATGTCAACAAAAGAAAAATCATTGAATTTTATAGAGCAAATTATTGAAGAAGATTTAGCAAATGGTTTGCCACAAGATAAATTACGCTTTCGCTTTCCGCCGGAACCTAACGGATACCTGCATATCGGGCACGCATCATCGATCTGTTTAAACTTTGGACTGGGCTTAGATTACAACGCACCGGTAAATTTGCGTTTTGACGATACCAATCCGGCTAAAGAAGAACAGGAATTTGTTGATGCCATTAAACGTGATGTAGAATGGCTGGGTTACAAATGGGATCAGGAAGTTTATGCCTCTGATTATTTTCAGGAATTATACAATTGGGCAATACTTTTAATTAAAAAAGGCAAAGCGTATGTTGATAATTTATCGGCAGAAGAAATTGCTCAACAAAAAGGAACACCCACACAACCGGGCGTTAATTCGCCAAACCGAGAGCGGTCAGTTGAAGAGAATCTGGATTTATTCGAACGAATGAAAAACGGTGAATTTGCCGAAGGTGCATATATTTTACGTGCAAAAATCGATATGGCATCGCCAAATATGTTAATGCGCGACCCGATTATGTACCGTATCATTAACGCATCGCACCACCGCACCGGAGCCGATTGGAAAATTTATCCGATGTACGATTGGGCACATGGCGAAAGCGATTATATCGAGCAAATCTCACACTCGTTCTGTACATTGGAATTTTTACCCCATCGTGAATTGTACGATTGGTTTTTAGATCAAATTTACGATGAGGAGAAAGTTCGACCAAAACAACGCGAATTTGCTCGTAGAAATTTATCGCACACGGTTGTATCAAAACGTAAATTATTACAACTGGTAAACGAAAAACACGTTACCGGTTGGGACGATCCGCGTATGAGCACCATTTCGGGTATGCGTCGCCGGGGATACACGCCAACTGCCATTCGCAACTTTGCCGATACCATTGGAATTGCAAAACGCACCAATTTAATTGATGTTTCGTTATTGGAATTCTGTGTTCGCGAAGATTTAAACAAGATTACCGACCGTGTAATGGCTGTTCTTGATCCTGTAAAATTAGTAATTACGAACTATCCCGAAGGTCAGGAAGAATGGTTAGATGCAGAAAATAACCCCGAGGCAGAGGAACTGACGTTTAGAAAAATTCCTTTTTCAAGAGAATTGTATATTGAAAGAGAAGATTTTAAGGAAAATGCCGACAAGAAATTTTTTCGTTTAACATTAGGAAAAGAAGTGCGTTTAAAGAACGCTTACATCATTAAAGGTGAAAGCGTGGTAAAAGACGCAAATGGAAACATTACCGAAATTCACGCTACTTACGATGCCGACTCCAAATCGGGTAGTGGAACCGAAGCCTCAAAACGCAAAGTAAAAGGAACAATCCATTGGGTATCTGTTCCGCATGCTGTTGAAGCGGAAGTGCGTATTTACGACCGCTTGTTTACACACGAAAACCCCGATGGTAACAAAGAAGTTGATTTTAAGGAATACATTAACCCTGATTCGTTAAAAGTAATTACAGGTTATGTAGAACCAAGCTTAAAAACGGCGACAAACGGCGATAAATTCCAGTTTCAGCGTTTAGGATATTTCTGTGTAGATAGAGATACCACAGCAGGAAAATTAGTATTTAACAAAACGGTAGGTTTGCGAGATACGTGGGCTAAAGTAGAGAGTAAAGAATAATCAAACAAAAGCGTACTTAAAAAACAAGTACGCTTTTTATATCTATAAAAGTTATGCAATTAAACAGCATTTTAGACTTCATTTATCCATTATCGGCAAACGCAAAAGAATTACTGAAACAAGATGCCGAAGAAGTCACCTTTCAAAAAGGTACGCTCTTATTGCAACACCACAAGGTAGAAAAAGCCATTTACTTTATTAAAAAAGGAGTCGTTCGGGCGTATGCGTCCACTTCTGGAAGCGAAGTCACTTTTTGGTTTGGTTTTGAAGGATCCGCTGTGTTTTCTATGAACAGCTATGTTAATAATCAAAAAAGTTATGAAGATATTGAGCTCTTAGAAGAAACCGTTTTTTATAAAATTCATTCTGACGTCTTCCAAAAATTGTATCAAACAAATATTGAAATTGCCAATTGGGGAAGAAAATTAGCTGAAAAAGAACTGATAAAAAGCGAAGAACGTTTAATTTCCCTGCAATTTAAATCGGCAAAAGAACGATACCTTGATCTCATTAAAAACCATCCGTATTTAGTACAACGTGTTGCATTAGGTTACATTGCTTCATATTTGGGGATAACTCAGGTAAGCTTGAGCAGGATACGTGCAGATATAAAATAATTGCTTTTATTTTTTAACAATTGTAAAATTTTATACCATTTAAAAGCCTCAATTTTACATTTTAAAATTAATGGATTATGAACTGGATTATTTTAATCATTGCAGGACTTTTTGAGGTATTATTTACGACTTGTTTGGGAAAAGCTAAAGAAGCTACCGGAACAGATGCCTATCTTTGGTACACTGGTTTTTTTATATCGTTAGTGGTTAGTATGGCTTTACTGATGAAAGCTACCCAAACACTGCCTTTAGGAACGGCTTATGCCGTGTGGACAGGAATTGGTGCTGTAGGCACTGTTTTAATTGGTATTTTTATTTTTAACGATCCAACCACTTTTTGGCGTATATTCTTTATCACCACCTTAATTGGATCAATTATCGGTTTAAAAATGGTATCGGCATAAAAAAACGGATTCAAAAATTGAATCCGTTTTTTGTAATTTATATCTCATCCAAAACCTCATCGGTTAAACGGTACGGAGCCTCTTCATCAAACTCACCTTCCCATTTCGCAACAACTACCGTTGCCAAACAGTTGCCAATAACGTTTACCGAAGTCCGAGCCATATCCATTAATTCATCAATACCTAAAATAGCTGCAATTATAAACACCGGTAATCCAAATTGTTCCGCTGTTGCAATTAAAACAATTAACGATGCTCGTGGAACGGCTGCCACTCCTTTTGATGTTATCATTAAAGTAAAAGCAATTCCTATTTGCTGCCCGATATCCAAATGCATTCCGGCAGCCTGTGCAACAAATATCGATGCTAAGGAAAGATACAGCGACGTTCCGTCTAAATTAAAACTATAACCTGTTGGTATAACAAACGATACAATTTTACGCGGCACACCAAATTTTTCCATAGCGCTCATTGCTTTCGGCAAAGCGGCATCGGAACTTGTGGTTGCAAAGGCAATTGAAACCGGTTCTTTCACCGCTTCAATAAACTTTTTAACAGGTATTTTTAAGAATATCATTACCGGCACAAATACCAGTAACAAGAATAAAAGCAATGCCAGATACAACGACCCTAACAACATAAACAGGTTTTTAAGAATATCAACCCCTAAATGACCTACTGTATATGCCATTGCCGCCCCTACGCCAATAGGCGCAAAATACATGATGATGTTGGTAAACTTAAACATGGTTTCAGATAAACTTTCAGTAAAATCGACCAAAGGTTTTCTTTTCTTTTCTTCCACCATTGCCAAGCCAATTCCAAACAAAACAGAGAATACCACTACTTGTAATACCTGATTTTCAAACATTGACCGTACAATGTTCTCCGGGAACAATTCGTAAATAAAATGTGTAAATTTATACACACCGTGAACGTGTTCCGGCAGGCTTTCCAATACAGGATCAATACCTTTTGTAACCGGTAATTCTTCATGGGGCATGCTTTCTATATCTACCCCCACTCCTGCTTTGGTAAGGTTGATTACCCCCAAACCAATAAAAATAGCACACGATGTGGCACAAAAGAAATACAGCATGGATTTCCAAGCCATTCTTCCTACTTGTTTTAAATCGGAATGTCCTGCGATACCGTAAACCAGCGTTGCAAAAATAATCGGCGCTACAATAGTTTTTACCAGTTTGATAAATCCTTTACTTAAAGGTTGTAATGCTATTGCCACATTAGGAAAATCGATTCCCACGAAAATACCCAAAATCATACAGCTAATAATCCATGTGGTAAGGTTTCTTTTAGAAAACGCATTGATAATCAAAACCAAAGCTGTTGCCCAACGAACACCAACCATAAAATCAGCAGAAATGTTCAGTATGTCAAATTCGTATAAAAGGGTAATAATAATTGCAAGAGTAATAAAAACGGTAGTGAAAATTCCTAATTTGGTTTTAAGCATCTGTATTATTTAAATTGTTGAAAAGCAAATATAAACAGTTTTTCGGGCTTATAAAATTACCTTCTATTAAATTTTAACCGGTTATTAACAACGATTCAAAAAAAATATCGTACTTTTAAGTATTATTATATCATTTTAAAAAATTAAATAAAGTTTGTTATGGGAAAAACAGGAAGTACATTAGTAGCTATTTTAGCTGGTGCAGCAGTAGGAGCTGTTGCCGGAGTATTATTAGCACCTGAACAAGGTGAAAAAACAAGAAGAAAAATCTCTAAAGGATTTAAATCTGGAGCTGACGATTTAAACTACAAGATGGATGATTTAAAAAATCAGGTAAAAAGTTTAATCTCTTCTAAAAAAGCTGATTTTGAATCATCTTTTAATACATTGGTCAACAAAGCTGACAATAAAAAAGAAGATGTCATTGCAAGTTTAGAACGTAAATTAGCAGAATTAAAAAGCGATGCAGCAAATGCAGTTGACAAAGCAAAAGATTTAACCAATAAAGCTGCAGACAATATTAAATCTGAATTAAAATAGTCTATGGCATTTAATGAAGAGGTAAAACAACATCTTCAGGATATGAAGTCTGAAGCAAAGGTTTTTTTAGATGCTAATATTGATTATTATTCTTTATTGGGATTTAAGGTAGTATCGAAAGCTACAGGCTTCATATTAAAAATTTTTGCGATTAGCTTACTTGCAGCGTTATCGTTGCTTTTCTTATCATTCGCTGCAGCATTTGCTTTAGGAAAAGTATTAGATAACAATACTTACGGGTTTTTAATTATTGGTGGATTTTACATCATCCTTGCAATTATTATCTATAATATGCGCAGGACAATTATTGACATTCCCGTGCTTAAAAAATTTTCTAAAATCTTTTTTGACTAATTATGAAAAAAATTTACACATCATATGAAGAGGTTGATAAAGAGTTAGAAATTCTTAGATTGGAACGCGAAATAAGCATTCGGAAAATTGGGAATGATGTCGAAGACATTACCGGATTATTTTCGCCTAATAAATTAATCCATCAAGGATTGGCTTCATTGGGCAGCACGGTAAAAAATTCAAAAGGCATAAAAACGCTGGTTTTATCAACCGTTTTTAAATTTTTGTTCAACAAATTCATTAAGAAAAAATAAACACCGCTACTGAGCGGTGTTTTTTATTAATCTTCTATTCGAGATCGTACGATGGAGGCAAATCGGATTGTGGCGGATTATTTTTCTTAGGCTTATTATAACCTTTATCCTTTTTTGCCCCTACATTTTTCATTGCCTCGCCCACCTGGTTACTGGCTGTAAACGATGCCACCATATTGTTCAGCATATCGCTGCCTGCCTGTGGGGAATTGGGCAATAAAATTAAATTAGAATTATTCTCTGCTCCGATGGATTGCAACGTATCATAATGTTGCGTAACCACAATTAATGCCGATGCTTCCTGCGAATTGATTCCTACGCTGTTTAACACATCAACCGATTCTACCAAACCACGGGCAATTTCCCTACGCTGATCGGCGATCCCCTGCCCTTGCAAACGTTTTGACTCTGCTTCTGCCTTTGCTTTTGCTACAATTCTGATACGTTCTGCCTCTCCTTCATATTCTGCTGCCGTTTTTTCGCGATCAGCGGCATTAATACGGTTCATGGCATGTTTAACCTGTATATCCGGATCAATATCTGTAATCAGTGTATTAATGATGTCGTACCCGTAAGTAACCATTGCATCGTTCAACTCGCGTTTAACGGCAATTGCAATATCGTCTTTTCGTTCAAAAACATCGTCTAATTTTAATTTTGGCACTTCGGCACGTACCACATCGAAAACATACGAAGTAATTTGATCGTGCGGATATTCTAACTTATAAAAAGCTTCATAAACGCGTTCTGCAACAACTTTAAACTGAACAGAAACCTTCATTTTAACGAAAACGTTGTCTTTGGTTTTTGTTTCGATAATAACATCTAACTGTTGGATACGAAGGTTTAATCGTCCGGCAATACGATCTACTAAAGGAACTTTAAACTGCAGACCCGAATTACGTATGGAATGATATTTTCCAAAACGTTCAATAATAACCGCCGTTTGTTGCTTAACGGTGAAAAGCGATAGTACTATTATAAAAAAAATAGCAATGATAATGTAAAGTGCAATCATTTTAAATTGTTTTTTGGTAAGATATAAAAAAAACCTCTTTTTTCAAAGAGGTCTGCTGTTATTTTTTGTTTAATGATAATTTTACCGTTCCGCCCTCTAATACGCTCAGGTATTGTTCATATTCTGGGAACATGGCTTTTATTAAAGGTACATATTCTGAAATATCGCTTTCAATAACCATATTGGTCTCTGTTTCGGTGGTAATGGTTCCGCTGATCTGATAACTCATTATGTTTAAAGAAACATTGTTTCCGCTTCTTTGAAACGCATTTTCATATTCTGTTTCCTCACAACTGCTTCCTTCATAATGAAAAAATTTAGCGGTATTGTCGGTTGACAACTGCAAAAAATCTTTGGTACAACCCGCAGTGTGCGGATAAGCTACCGTATATACCGGAACAATTTTTATTAATTGGATTTGCTGTGGCACCCATTCGCCCTGAGGTGTTTGAACTTCTTCTTTTTTAGAATCGTCAGACGAACCGCAGGAAAATAAAAGTCCGAGGGTTATTATTGATAAAAAAAGATATTTTTTCATAAAAATTTTTCATTAATTAGGTGAAAACGAAGATAATAAAAAAATCCCATTTTAGGGAATGGGATTTAGAAAAATTTAGAAAAAAATTGTTGTTGTTGATATGAAAAAAATATCATAATGCAATTAACATTTGGGCATTTGTTAATCACATCCCAAAAATAGAACTCTTTTTTTAATTACAAAATTTTAAATTGTTAAAACTGGCATTTTTTGAAATGCGTTATGCAATTATTTATTCTTTTTATGGTTTCTTGTTTGCCTAATACAGAAATAATTTCAAATAAATCGGGACCTTTCATAGCGCCAACTATTGAAACGCGAAGCGGTTGCATAATTTTACCCATACCCATTTCATTTTCCTGAATCCAGTTTTTAACGGTGGTTTCAATTTCTTTGGGGTCGAAATTTTCAACATTTTCTATCACCGAAATAACCTGTTGCATTAAATCAGCCGTATCATCTTTCCAGTTTTTTGCAGCCTTTTCGTCGTATTGTTCAGGTGTCACAAAAAAGAAATCTACTAAATCATACAAATCTGTAATTAAATCGGCACGATCTTTTACCAAACCAATTACTTTTTCTATGGTTTCATCTGTTGCTGTGATTTGCTTTTGTTCTAAAACCGGCTTTAAAAACATAGCCAGTTCGCTGTTTTCTTTATGAACCAAAATTTGATGATTGAACCATTTGTTTTTCTCCGGATCAAATTTTGCACCTGATTTGTTTACGCGTGCCAAATCAAACGCCTGCACCAGTTCATCTAATGTAAAAATTTCTTTATCGGTACCATCGTTCCAGCCTAACAAAGCCAAAAAATTTACTACTGCTTCCGGGAAATAACCTTTTTCACGGTATCCCATTGCTATTTCCCCGGTTTCAGATTTCCAATCTAAAGGAAATACGGGAAATCCTAATTTATCCCCATCTCGCTTTGATAATTTTCCGTTACCCACAGGTTTTAAAATTAATGGTAAATGGGCAAATTCAGGCGCATCCCATCCAAAAGAACGATATAATAAATAATGCAAAGGCAACGAAGGCAACCATTCTTCTCCACGGATTACGTGAGAGGTTTCCTGCAAATGATCGTCAACGATATTCGCTAAATGGTAGGTTGGCATACCATCTGATTTATACAGTACTTTATCATCTAACAAAGAGGTATCAAAAGTTACTTCGCCACGGATAATATCATTCAAAACCAATTTTTCGTCTACCGGCATTTTAAAGCGAATCACGTACGGGTCTTTATTGTACAAACGGGCTTCTAATTCTTCTAAAGGCATATTCAACGAAGTTTTCAAGCCGTTACGAACCGTGTGGTTGTAAATAAAAACGCTGCCTTTTGCTTCGGTTTCTTTGCGCAGGGCATCTAAATCTTCGGCAGTGTCAAAAGCATAATAAGCAAATCCGTTGTGAACCAGATCCAACGCGTACTGTTTGTACAAATGTTTGCGATCGCTTTGACGGTACGGCCCGAATTTTTCGTTTTTACCAATGGTTTCATCAGGCTGGATGCCCAACCATTTTAACGATTCAAAAATATAATCTTCTGCTCCGGGAACAAATCTGTTCTGATCGGTATCTTCTATACGTACATAAAACACACCGTTGTTTTTCTTAGCAAATAGATAATTAAATAAAGCTGTCCTTACACCGCCTATATGCAAAGGACCGGTGGGACTTGGGGCAAACCGAACGCGTACTTGTTTTGTCATCTTTTTCTTTTTTGTTCAAAGATAAAAAGTTCTTATCTCTTATCAATAAATGTTACAGGTTTTCTAATTAGAGGATCAAAAATAATCTTTTGCAAAGTTAATTCATCTTCAAAAACAATCTGTGGTGTTACGCGTAATCTTGCACGAAAATAATCTTTTAATTTGCCTGAAAACTCATCAGAGGTATCGGTTGAAAACAAACGGACAACTATTTCATCTGTTCCAATTTCGTTAGACAATATTTCTATTAAATGCAGTTTTACTTCTTTAAAATGTGCCACGGCATCATGCATGGCGGGCGGGTATAACGTGGTGCCTTTGTACTTTATCATGTGTTGCTTTCTGCCTTCTACAGGACCTAAACGATACGTGGTTCTTCCGCATGAACAAACAGCGGTATGTTTGCGAACCAGATCCCCGGTTTTAAAACGCAGTAACGGCATGGCCTCAATGCCCAAAGTGGTAACGACCAATTCACCCAATTCGCCGTCTTTTACTCTGTTTCCGTCACCGTCTAAAATTTCGGTAATGATTAATTCGGGGTGATGATGCCCGCCCTGAAACTGGTTACATTCGGTAAACGCAGCACTCATTTCGGTAGATGCGTAAGTAGAATACAAATCAATGTTCCATTTCTCACGGATTCTGCTGGCTAAAAGCGTAGGAGTTAAATCGGTGGTACGCAAAGCTTCGCCAATGCAAATCACTCCTTTTACCGAACTGTTTTTATAATCGATATTGTTTTCTTCGGCATATTCAATCATTTTAAGAAGGAAAGACGGAACGGCAATCAGGTATTTTGGGTGATACCGCAAAATAGAATCCCATTGTAGAGGCGGCACTCCTGCCCCAACCCGAACGATACCCGCACCTAATTTCCGAAGTCCTAAAAAATACGCCAAACCTGCCATAAACCGTCGGTCAATGGTCGTCATTAACTGTACCAGATCGCCCTTTTGAACACCGGCACACCGAAAAGACAACAGCTCGTTATACGCCAAACGGTCTAAATCATTATCTGTTAGTCCAAAAGTAACCGGATCGCCCAACGTGCCCGAAGTAGTGGCATAATCGAGAATTTCGTGTTTCGGAACGCATAAAAAATCATCGTTATACAATTGCAAATCGGTTTTGGTGGTTACCGAAATTTTTAACAAATCATCTGTGGTTCTGATGGTATCAGCCTGAATATTTTCCGATTTAAATTTGCGTTGATAAAAAGGTGATTTTTCCATTAAATACGCGATCTGCTTTTGCAACAAATCGTTTTGAAAAGCTTCTATTTCCGCTTGGTTTTTGGTTTCTATTTCAGGTATCATAACTTTTTCAGGGCTTTTTGATGATTCTTGATAATTGCTTTTCGTTCTGTTTCTGAACTGATTTCTTTTTGCAGGGCAAGTTCGTAATTTTTTACCGCATTTTGCCAGTTTTGCTGCACCATATAATAATCGCCCAACAATTTATAGGTACGCCACAAATCGGGATTTAACCGGGCAAAATCATTCAGAAAATCTTCTGATAGCACCGTTTTTCCGTCAATGGAATGCTCTATAATTTCTTCTGCCTTCTTATATAAACGATAGTTTTTGAAGGCTGATGACGAAATAAAATCATCTGCAGGTAATTCCATTCGTTTTACGGGTTTTAATTCGTTTCCGGAAAAAATATCTTTTAAGTCATACGCATCAAAAGCACCTAATTGGTACGGATTGTTTGAAACGTACATAATTTGCTCATTGGGTTTAAAAATTACCGCATGATGCGCTAGCAGCTGATTGAGTGATTTTTCGTTACCCAAACCAATATTTTGATGGTGCAGCCCCGATACGTCCCGCAAGACATTTAAAACATCATCTACCTGATAAATTTGTTTTTCGGGAAAAGATTCTTCTAATTTTTCTAAACGATACTGCGAATGTGAATGTTCTATGTGTTGCTGATTGCGCTTATCAGACTGATAACTTTTAGACTGAAAATGGTTGGTACAGATTAATTTTCCGTTCTGCTGCTCGTACACATCAAACTTTTTAGGACTCATTTCAAGAACAACCGCTTTGTTATCCCGGGCGCTTCCTATCAAAAAAGATTCTGACACAAAAACCTCAAATGTTTGTGCAATCTGAACCGCTTCATCAATATTCTCCGCATTTTGCAAAATGTAACGTGCCACAATAGAAACCGGCGTTTTGCCACGCAACGGAATAGACGACTTGCCGGCATTCAGCGTAACGGTCAACCCTTTTTCGTTCATCCCCGAAACCAAGCCCACCATTCCCGGCCAGGTAACCGACGCATAGTTATATCCCTTTTCAGGGCGGATAAATTCAACGATTTTATTTTTTGCAAAAGCATCGTTTACATAAAAATCGAAATTACGACCAATAAGCAAATTTCCATCTTCGGTATAATCGCCCCACAGAGCAATTGACGAACAGCCCACCAACATTAAATCCTGCATGGCGTGACCAATATCATGCGAACTGTGCAACAATAAATTGCGTTCAAATTTTGTTCCCAAATCGTCAAAGGTATTGCTGCCAAAGGCAGAAAGGGCAAAAAGTTCCTGTTTTAATTCTAACGGAACATCATCTAATATAAAACGGTTGTACCACTTTAAAAACAACAATAATTTTTTTTGTTTGGAAGGATTTGGAATGATTTCAGCAACTTTATCAAAGAAAATATGTTCCTGATAATGATATAATTTCTGAGTAAGCAATCCTTTTTTGTAGCCCAGTTCATAGGGATTTCCGCCGATTCGCAATTGCCAGTTTCCGTTTTCAGAGCGGTTTAAGACGTCGGAATGGCTTAAGTTAACCGATTGCTTAGCCAGTTGGTTTTGATAGACCTCTGTTTCCTTTTTAAGATTTTTAATACCGGAACAGCTTACTATTGAAAAAAAGAGAAATACTAAGCTAATTTTTTTCATATCCCACTTTTTTAAATACCTTATCAAAAAAATCTTCTTTGCCCACCATCTCTGCCACTGTTAAAAAACCAGTAATGGTTACTCCTAAAATGCCGTGCAATCGTAGATTTTGTCCGGTTAAAAACAAATTATCAATTTTGGTTTTTGGAGAAATCAGTGTTTTTAGAGGTTGGTCAATATCTTTTTCAAACCCGTACATGGAGCCGTCTGCAGTACCGATATAATCACGGTATGAAAGCGGCGACGAGGTATGAACCGATTGTATCTGCTGTTTAATATCCGGAAAATATTTTGTCAGTAATTCGATCATATTTGAAGCAATACGATCTTTAAAAACCCCATAATCCTCTCCCCTGTCCTGCTCTTTTTTAACGGTGTTAAACGTATCTTTCCATTTCTGCACCTGTTCATAATCCATATAAGTCATCAGCGAAATGCTTTGAGTAAATTCTGACTGTTTTTTATGCGGATTGGTGGTAATAACCATCATTTTGGGTCGGTTATCTGTCCAGTTATCAGAACATTGAAACACCTCATCTTCTGATTCAAAATGATAAATGTTGTGGTTAAAATACGGAACCGTTTCGGGTTTTAAAATCAAATGCACAGAAAAAACCGATGGTCCGTTTGTTAAACTGTTTATTCTTTTAATGTAAGGTTTGCGCTGGTTCTCCTCATTAAATAGTGAAAACAACTGCTTTAAATCGATATCCGACACAAATTGGGAGGCTTTATAAATGGTATCTTCGGTTTCACAACTTTCTAACACCGAATGGTTAAAGTTTAATTTGTTTACCTTTTGATGTTTAAACAAATCTGCCTGATGCTTCCTTAATTGCCTTACAAAAGCTTTGGTTAACTGACTGCCGCCTTTTACGCACCGCCACGCACTTTGAATATACGAATTTACCGTTAAAGCGTGTACATAAAACGGCGTGTGCCCTCCGTTTAAAGCATACAGGAAATTATTGCCCAGCAACACCGCTTTTAGCTTAGTATTTGAAGTGATTGTTGACATTACCGATGTTACGGAATGCCTCATCAGTTCTTCATTATAACCAACCCCTTTTTTAAAATGATACAGCGGAAACTGGCTACAATAATAATGAATGGTTTCTATGTATTTTTTAAGGGCTTGTTCTTCTTCGGGAAAATAGTTTAAAAGTTGGCGGACAAAATTATCGTATCCCTGTGCCTGCGGATATTGAAGGGTTTCGTTGCCAAAGCTGATTACATCAAACTGATTGAGGTTGAGCTGCTCTAAGATTAAATCGTTTAAAATATCAAGATATGAAAAATAACTGCCTAAATTTTCATTGGGATGCAATCCGCCAATATAATGAACACCGGTATCTAATATGGTTTTATCACGTACAAATGTTTGCAAATTACCGCCGTACTGATTGTTTTTTTCTAAAACACACACTTTTTTGCCTTCCTGCGCCAGCAATAATGCCGAAACCAGACCTCCCAAACCGCTGCCTATTACAACAACATCGTATGTTTTAATTTGTTTCATTGCGTTGATACCTTTTCAGATGTTCTTGATTTTGAATCATTCAAAATATGCCTTAAAAGTACAACAAACTAACTTTTTTCTATTCAATTAATCTCTTTTAATTATGAGTTCATCTTGACTTTTTTTCTGCTAAAAGAAAAGGGTTGTAGAAATTTGTGTTGCAAAACATAAAACCACAACCCCGTGTACCAAGTACTGAGCAAAGATATGATAGAATTAGAAATAGTTCCCTAT
>Ga0164243_10006141_pt1 | contig 18265 bp, 16 predicted proteins | sample OricompcompostOP_FD_108781 | JGI IMG/M metagenome (GOLD analysis project Ga0164243, IMG submission 108781) | Organic Plus compost microbial communities from Emeryville, California, USA - Original compost - Organic plus compost (OP) | ecosystem: Engineered > Solid waste > Mixed feedstock >... | reverse complement strand
GCCGCCGGGCCGTCACCCCACTCCTCGAACGGTGGCTCGGGCAACCCGCGCGTGTCCGACTCGGTGACGCTCACCAGGTCCCCTCCTCCATACGTCAGCGGCACTCGATCCCCACAGATGCCACGCTAGATGCCAGCACCGACACTCCCGCCCGAGGAGACGACAAACCGCCCCGCAGGCAGGCCTGCCAGGGACACCGCGTCACCCCTCGAACGACGGCGTCGACGGGACGATCTGACGGACCATACGACGTGCCGCGGGCCCGGCAACAGGACCTCATCCACAGCCGGCTGTGGATAACAGTCGACAAGCCGTGGAGAGCCAGTGGATCGTTGTGAACAGCCTGGGGACACGGCTGTGTAGAACCTCTGCCGGCTGACTATCAAAGCGCCTCTGACCTGCGGAAATGATCGTCGGTGGATGTGGAGCGAAATTTGTTCGCCACCAATCCGACGCCAGTCGTCGACCAACCGCTGCGACGCCGACGGTTTGTCGACAAAGCGTCGGCGGCATCAAGATCCACAAGTTTTCCACCGCGCGGACAACGCATCGGACACATCCTCACCTGGCCTCTCAGCAGTCCCCACCGTTACCGTCGGCGGCGACCGATAGCCTGCCGCACATGGGCCTGTCGACCGAGACCTCACCAGGGTCCGGCCGTCAGCTCGACAGGGAGATCTGGCGACTCGCCATCCCGGCCTTCCTCGCGCTCGTCGCCGAACCGCTCTTCCTGATGGCCGACTCGGCAATCGTCGGCCACCTCGGCACCCGTCAGCTCGCCGGACTCGGGATCGCCGGCATCATCGTGCAGACGATCGTCGGACTCTGCGTCTTCCTCGCCTACGGGACGACCGCGAGCGTCGCCCGCAGGATCGGTGCCGGAGACCTTCGGGCCGCGCTGGCTCAAGGCATCGATGGCCTCTGGCTGGCTGTCCTCATCGGAGTCGTCGTCACCGTGCCCGTGATCCTCCTGGCGCACCCGCTCAGTCGCGCGATCGGCGCCGGCAACGACGTGGTCGGTCCGGCGACGACGTACCTGCGGATCGCCGCTCTCGGCGTGACCCCCCTGCTGCTCATGCTCGCCGCCACCGGGGTGCTCCGCGGGCTGCAGGACACCCGTACGCCGATGGTGGTCGCGATCGGTGGCAACCTGCTCAACATCGCGCTCAATATCGCGCTCGTCTACGGCGCCGACCTCGGCATCGCGGGGTCGGCCACCGGCTCCGTCATCGCCCAAGTGCTCGCCGCCGCCGCGCTCATCCACGTCGTGGGGCGCGCCGCTCGACGCGAAGGCGCATCGATGCGTCCCGACCTGCCCGGGATCCGGGCCGCCGCTCGCGCCGGAGTCGCCCTCGTCATCCGCACCCTCACCCTGCGCGCGGCGCTGTTGGTCACGACCTACGCCGTCACCCGCATCGCCGACGGCGACAGTCAGTCGGTCGACCTCGCGACCAACCAGATCGCCTTCACGCTGTGGTCGTTCCTCTCCTTCGTGCTCGACGCCATCGCCATCGCGGCGCAGGCGCTCACCGGCCGCTCCCTCGGCGCGGGTGAGCGCGACCAGACCCGGGCGATCACCGTCCGGATGGTGTGGTGGGGCGTCATGGTCGGAGTCGTGGTCGGCGTACTCCTCGCCGCCACCTCACCACTGCTGGGCGCCCTCTTCACCGAGGACCACGAGGTACGCCGCCTGCTGGTCCCCGTCCTCATCGTCGCCGCGCTCGGTCAACCCATCGCCGGCGTGGTCTTCGTGCTCGACGGCGTGCTGATCGGCGCCGGGGACGGCCGCTACCTCGCCGCCGGTGGGGTCTGGGTCCTGGTCGCCTATGTGCCGATCGTCGCGCTCGCCGTTGCACTCGGCGGCGGACTGGTCTGGGTGTGGGTGACCTTCGCCGGGGTCTTCATGGGCGCGCGCTTCGTGGTGCTCACTCTCCGCGCCCGCGGAGAGAAGTGGCTCGTGACCGGCGCCTGAGAGCCGCTGCTCCCAGCCGTGGAGACAAGAGAGGCTCGCCCAGTGAGCGACCACGATCCGAAGTCCACCTGGCTGCGTCACGACAAGATGAGGCGGAACGCTCTTATCGGCAAGGTCGAGGGGCCTCTCCGAGCGCGATCCGCGGCCGCCTCGTACACCCCACCGGCACCAACCTGATCGCGATCATCAAGCGTATCCGCAACGTCGAGGCGCTCTGCCTCGGCACGCCGAGATCACCCTGCAGCAGATCCTGGTCCACAACTTCAACGACCTGGCCCAGCGCAATGGACAGGCCGCCATCCTGCGCGAGCCGGGCGACGGAACCGTGGGCCGGCGCGCGTCGGGCGACAACATGCCGGCGGGCTGCGACTGGTCGGCGTACGTCGCGAAGCTGACTGCCCTGGGGAACGGCTCTAAGAAGCGAACAGGGCCGCCCCCGTGAGGAGGCGGCCCTGAATCAGCCGGATCTCGGCCGGGCTCGGATCAGGCCGGCACGACGTTGAGGGCGACCGTGGCCGACACCTCGTCGTGGAGCTTGACGGAGATCTCGTGCGCACCGAGCGACTTGATCGGGTTGCCGACCGCGATGGTCCGCTTGTCGATGGACTCACCCGTGGTGTCGGCCAGCGCGCTGGCGATGTCGGCGACGGTCACGGAGCCGTAGAGGCGACCGTCCTTGCCGGCCCGAACCTTGAGGTTGACCGGAGCAGCCTCGAGCTTGCCCTTGATCTCGCCGGCATGGTCGGCGTCGCGGACGGCCCGCGCAGCACGGGCAGCCTTGATCTGCTCGATCTGGGTCTCGGCGCCCTTGGTCCACCGGATCGCGTCGCCGCGCGGGACGAGGTAGTTGCGGGCGTACCCGTCCTTCACCTCGATGACATCGCCCGCGGAACCGAGACCGGTGACTTCCTGGGTCAGGATGATCTTCATGTCCTGGACTCCTCTCAGCGACCGGTCGAGGTGTAGGGCAGGAGGGCAACCTCACGCGCGTTCTTGACGGCGGTGGCGACGTCGCGCTGGTGCTGGACGCAGTTGCCCGTCACCCGGCGCGCCCGGATCTTGCCGCGGTCGGAGATGAACTTGCGGAGCAGCGCGGTGTCCTTGTAGTCGACACCGGTCGCCTTCTCCTTGCAGAACTGGCAAACCTTCTTCTTCGGCTTGCGAATCACTGCCTTGGCCATTGTGGTGCTTCCTTTCTAGAAGCCCGGCTCACGCCGGAATGGTTGGGGATTCGGATCTGGATCAGTGGTGCATCAGAAGGGCGGTTCGTCGTTGCCGACACCGGGAGTGGCCCAGGGATCGTTGGCCGGCTGACCGCCTCCTTGGCCGCCGTAGCCGCCGCCTTGCTGGCCGCCCTGGCCACCTTGCTGACCGCCGCCCTGCTGGCCACCGCCGTAGCCGCCGCCACCCTGCGGGGCAGCGGGAGCCGGGTTGGTAGCCCACGGGTCGTTGGCTGGCGCGGACTGCTGCTGGCCGCCGCCATAACCCCCGGAGTTGTAACCGCCGCCCTGCCCGCCGGACTGGCGGGAGGTCTTGGTCACCTTCGCGGTGGCATAGCGCATCGAGGGCCCGATCTCGTCGACCTCGAGCTCGAAGACGGTGCGCTTCTCGCCCTCGCGGGTCTCGTAGGACCGGGCCTTCAGGCGGCCCTGCGCCACGACACGCATGCCGCGCTGCAGAGACTCGGCGACGTTCTCAGCGGCCTGCCGCCAGATCGAGCAGCGGAGGAACAGCGTCTCGCCGTCCTCCCAACTGTTGGTCTGGCGGTTGAAGGTGCTGGGGGTCGACGCCACCGTGAAGTTGGCGACCGCAGCGCCCGACGGGGTGAAGCGAAGCTCCGGGTCGTCGGTGAGGTTGCCGACCACGGTGATGATCGTGTCGCCTGCCATGAGGCCTCCCTAGCTAGGTTCTGATGCTTGTCCGATGTCACAACGGTGCTGGCTGCCCATTCAACAGGGCGGGCCCGACAACGGACAGGGGATCATCCACAGGCCGCGTGAGGAAGCGACCCGCGCGACGTTCAGTGAACGTCGGGACGGATGACCTTGGTGCGTAGGATCGACTCGTTCAGCGTGAACTGGCGGTCCAGCTCCTGGACGGTCTTCGGCTCCGCCTTCAGGTTGATGACGGCGTAGATGCCTTCGGCGTTCTTCTGGATCTCGTAGGCCAGCCGACGGCGGCCCCAGACGTCGACGTTCTCCACGGTCCCGCCATCCTTGATGACGACGCCGTTGAGATACTTCTCGAGCGACGGGGCGACGGTGCGCTCGTCAAGGCTCGGGTCGAGGATGACCATTACTTCGTAGGCACGCATAGCGTTCTCCACCTCCTACGGACTCGGCGGCCATGGTCTCTCCATGGCAGGAGGGCTGTGCGTTGTCCCGGACTCCACTGGTCGGAACGGGACGCGTCAGAGTAGCAACTCGGCGGTACGGCGGCCGAATCCTCGGGCGGGACCTGTGGAATACCCGGTCGACCGGGTATCCCTGGACTGGTCCGCCACTGCAACACCCGACAACACCGAGAACTGCCTGGCCAGTCCGCGCCGCGCGGAGCGGCAGCGCCCACGCAGGCAGGCGCCGTCCGACCCGCCGTGGCCGTTCAGCTCCTCGTCGCGAAGGCACTCGCGAACCGCCGCAACCGGAGCGAGTTGGTGACGACGAAGATCGACGAGCAGGCCATCGCAGCGCCCGCGACCATCGGATTGAGCAGCCCCGCAGCGGCCAGCGGGATCGCAGCCACGTTGTAGGCGAACGCCCAGAAGAGGTTGCCCTTGATGACCGCGAGGGTGCGCCGAGAGAGCCGGATCGCGTCGACGGCGGCACGAAGATCGCCGCGGACCAAAGTGAGATCGCTGGCTTGGATGGCTACGTCGGTACCGGTCCCCATCGCCAGGCCGAGATCGGCCTGGGTGAGCGCGGCGGCGTCGTTCACCCCGTCGCCGACCATGGCGACGACGCAACCCTCGTCCTGCAAGCGCTTGACGACCTCGACCTTCCCCGAAGGGAGTACGCCGGCGACCACCCTATCGATGCCGACCTGCGTCGCCACGTCGCGCGCAACGTCCGCCCGATCACCGGTGAGCAGGACGGGCGTCAGGCCGAGACCCCGCAGGGCGCCGACCGCCTCCGCCGAGGTCTCCTTGACCGCGTCCGCGACCTCGATCCGGCCGACCCGCACGCCGTCGACGGTGACTTCGACCCCCCGGTCACCGCCACGCCCGACGCTCACCGAGCGGCCCTCGACCATCCCGGAGACACCAACGCCCGGCTGGGCTCGGAAGTCGGTGACAGCCGGAAGTGCCCACCGGGAAACTGGTACGAGCCGGCGCGCCGACTCGGCCGTGGCCTGCCGACCAACACCAGTTTCCCCTCGGGCGGCCCGAGCCGCCTCGGCGATCGCCCGGCCGACCGGATGCTCGGAGGCCACCTCGACAGCACCCGCCAGGCGGAGCACCTCGGCAGGAGGCAGCACATCGGCGCCGGCCGGATCGGAGGCGGCCACGACATCAGTAACGGTCATCGCGCCGGTGGTGATGGTGCCGGTCTTGTCGAGCAGGATCGTGTCGACCGCGCGCGTCGACTCCAGGACCTCGGGACCCTTGATCAGGATGCCGAGTTGAGCACCACGTCCGGTGCCCACGAGGAGCGCGGTCGGCGTCGCGAGCCCGAGCGCGCAGGGGCAGGCGATGATGAGCACCGCGACGGCCGCGGTGAACGCGTCGTCAGCACCCCCGCCGGAGGCGAACCAGCCGAGCAGCGTGAGCACGGCGAGCCCGATGACGACCGGCACGAAGACGCCGGCGACCCGATCCGCGAGGCGCTGCACGGCCGCCTTGCCGGTCTGCGCCTCCTCGACCAGACGGGCCAGCTGTGCCAGATGGGTGTCGTGGCCGACGCGGGTCGCCCGGACCACCAGCCGCCCCGAGGTGTTGAGCGTGGCGCCGACGACCTCGTCACCAGGCCCGACCTCGACCGGCACCGACTCGCCGGTGAGCAGCGCGTTGTCGACCGCCGACCGCCCCTCGACGACGACCCCGTCGCTCGCCAGCTTCTCGCCGGGACGAACGACGAAGAGATCGCCGACCGCCAGCTCGGCGACCGGCACCCGCGACTCGGCTCCACCGGCGCCGTACGGCAGCACCGAGACCTCCTTGGCGCCGAGCACACCCAGCGAGCGCAGCGCGTCACCCGCCCGTCGCTTCGACCGCGTCTCGGCGTAGCGGCCCGCGAGCACGAACGTGGTCACCACTGCGGCCGCCTCCAGATAGAGGTGGCCACCGGTGTCGGCGAGCAGGGTGACCAGCGACCAGACGTACGCCGCCAGGGTGCCGACCGACACCAGCGTGTCCATCGTGGTGGCGCCGTGGCGCAGGTTGACCAGCGCCGCCCGGTGGAAGGGCCAGCCGGCCCAGGCGACCACTGGGGTCGCGGCAGCCAGCGAGACCCACCCCCAGCCGGGGAACTGGAGCGGCGGCACCATCCCGAGCAGCACCACCGGGAGGCTCAGCACAGCGGCGATCCACAGCCGGGTACGCAGCCGCGACTCGCGGGCTCCCCGCTCACGCTCGGCGGCGTCGGGCACCGGCAGCGAGGCGTGGTATCCGGCCGCCTCCACGGCGCCGATCAGCTCCTCGACGGAGACGGCGGCGGCGTACTCCACCTTCGCCTTCTCGGTCGCGTAGTTCACCGTCGCCTGCACGCCGTCGAGCTTGTTGAGCTTGCGCTCGATCCGGTTGGCGCAAGACGCGCAGGTCATCCCGTCGAGGTCGAGCTCGACGATCCTGGCGGTGGTGGGGGCGGGGCCGGCCATGGCTCAGGCCAACTGGTATCCCGCGTCGGTGACGGCGGTCTCGACGTCGAGGTCCGCGAGCGGCTCCTCCGAGCGCACGGTCAGCAGGCCACTGGCCAGGTCGACGTCGACGCCGAGGACACCGGGGATCTCGGAGACCTCCTCGCTCACCGAGGCGACACAGTGGGAGCAGGTCATCCCGACGACGGTGTAATGCTGCGTACTCATGGCGCTCACCCTACCCCCCTAGGGTATATGGATCAAGACTTCACCAGCCGTGCCACGGCATCGGAGGCCTCCTTGATCTTCGCCTCCGCATCGGTCCCGCCACCCTTGATCGCATCGGCGACGCAGTGCGCCATGTGGTCGTCGAGGAGGCCGAGCGCCACGGCCTGCAACGCCTTCGTCGCGGCGCTGATCTGGGTCAGGACGTCGATGCAGTAGGTCTCCTCCTCGACCATCCGCTGCAGACCGCGCACCTGTCCCTCGATGCGACGCAGCCGCTTGAGGACGTCGTCCTTGTGCTTGTTGTGCACGTACCCGTGCTCGGGGGTCGAACCGGTAGTCACGACGACGCCCTTCTGCTCGCTGGATGGTCGAGTCCACGATACCCCCGTCCGGTATGACGGTCCCGGGCGTCGATCCACAGGGGACTCCGGCGTGGGTGACCCGCCGGACGGTCGAGGCCTACCCTGCTCCGATGATCGAGTCGTTCGGGGCCACCCGCCGCGCCTCGGGTCCCCCCGTGGCCGGCCGCTATGTCCTGGTCGACCGGATCGGCTCGGGCGGCATGGGCACGGTGTGGCGCGCCTACGACGTCCGCACCCAGGCCTGGGTGGCCGCCAAGATCCTCGCCGACCACAACAGCGCGATGCTGCTCCGCTTCGTGCGCGAGCAGGGGCTACGCGTCCGCCACCCGCATGTGGTGGCGCCGACCGGCTGGGCGGCCGACGACAATGAGGTCGTCTTCACCATGGACCTGGTCCGCGGGGGGACCGTCACCGACCTCCTGCGCGACCACGGTCCGCTCCCGATGGAGTACACCGCGGTCCTCCTCGATCAGCTCCTGCAGGCGCTCGCCGCGGTCCATGCCGCCGGGGTGATCCACCGCGACGTCAAGCCGGCCAACCTGCTGCTCGAGGTGACTGGCCGGGGCCGCCCGCACCTGCGCCTGGGCGACTTCGGGGTTGCGGCCACGCAGGATTCGGTGCGACTCACCCACGCGCCCGGCATCGTCGGCACGGAGGGCTACTTGGCCCCGGAGCAGGCCCACGGAGCGCCGCCCGACCCCCGCCAGGACCTGTACGCCGCCGGCCGGCTCGGCATCCAGCTTCTGACCGGCATCGCGCCGGTGCATCAGCAGCCCGGTCCCGACGGCCTGCCAGACGGACCGCTCGCGCCGCTCCTGGCGGCACTGATCGCCGAGGATCCCGCCGACCGCCCGCCCTCCGCGGCCGCGGCCCAGCGGCTGCTGCTGCGACTCGGTGCCGACCATCAGCCCGGCGGGTTCCACCCGCGCCCGGACGGGCCAGAGGTGCCCGACCGGCTCGGTGAGGTCAGCATCCCGCTGCGCCACACCCTGGCCCTCCCCGTGGCGGTACGCCGACGGCGTACGCCCTCAGTGGGGGTGTTGACGGCGCTCGGTTGTTTCACCGCGGCGCTGGCGCTGTGCGGACTCGCGCTGACCCGCGTCCTGGGCTGACCCCGCCGAGGGGGACCAGCCCGCGGCGCTCGCTCGACCCGGACGGGTGAGCAGCAGCGCCGCGAAACCGAGCACCACGAGAACGGCCGCCGCCCCGAGAAGCAGCGCCGTCATCTCAGATCAGCTGCTTGTCCTTGGCGAAGCCGTAACAGGCCACGCCGGCTGCCGCGAGAGCGGTGATGAAGGCCAGCCAGTAGCCGACACCGCGACCGAGGTCGATCGGAGAACCGGCATCAACGAAGAGCGCGATGAAGATGAAGAGCAGCGAGAGCAGGAAGAGGCCGGCGATCACCGGCGGGGTGGCCAGCGGGACAGCGACCCGGACGATCGCGAGCAGCACCAGCACGCTGGCCGCCAGACCCAGCAGCGCGCCGGCCCAGCCGAAGAAACCGTGCCAAGCGCTCGCCGAGAAGGGGCCGAGGGTGTAGTAGGGCAACAGCGACCAGATGAAGCCGAGCGGGCCCGCGACGATGAGTCCCTGATCGAGGCGGCTGGCGCGCTTCAGAGCACCCTGGGCGGCGGTCATGTCGAAACCCCCGGAACCGCCTCCTGGAGGTCCGGGCGGCCCTGGCGGCGGCGGCGGCGGCGGTGGGGTCTGACCGGTCATCGGTGATCTCTCCTGTTCGGACGTGTCTCGAGTGGCCCCTAATGTGGGCCCTACCGGAGCGGCGCGCAAGCACCCAGCCGGGCTATGGACGCTGCTTCTCCTTCACCAGGCCGAACGCGGAGAGCCCGGTGACCACCACAGACAGCACCAGCGCCACGTAATAGGTGACGTAGGGCTGCAAGGTGGCCCCGAAGTCGCCGTCGCCGAGCTTGGGCTTCACGAAGATCCCGATGATCAGCAGCACCAGACCGAGACCGGCAGCCACCGTGGTGATCAGCCGCGCGGGCGCGAGCCGGGTGCCGAGCAGCGGCGCCGCCGTGACCAGCGCACCCAGGAAGGTCACCCAGACACCGGCCCAGCCGAGGAAGCCGTGGTAGGCATCCAGGTTGAATCCCACGTCGCCGTACGAGGCGCCCTTGGGCTTGTAGAACATGAACTCGCTCACCAACAAGATGAGTACGCCGCCGACGACGACCGCGGCATCGAACGGTCGCGGGTTGAACGGAGCACGCGGAGCGGCGGGGTAGCCCTGGTAACCGGCGTACTGCCCCTGCTGATAACCCTGGTACTGCGGCTGGCCATAGGGCTGCTGCTGAGGCTGCTGGGGGTACTGCGGTTGGCCGTAGGGCTGCTGCGGCTGTTGCGGTGGCTGCTGGGGATAGCCCTGCTGCGGGTAGCCCTGCTGCTGAGGCTGCTGGGGGTAGGACGGCGGCGGGTACTGACCGCCTGACGGCGGCGTTGTGGGAGAACTCATGGGCCGGACCTTCCCGCCTGGCCCGCTCTCTAAACTGTCGGTCATGAGCGAGACCGGCACCACGCGCATCGGCGCCCACGTCGACCAGCACGACCCGATCGCGGAGGCCGAGGCTCGCAACGCGCCGCTGGTGCAGTTCTTCCTCGGCGATCCCCAGGGCTACCAGGGCCCGGAGATCGCGTACGCCGGCGGGGCGGCCGCCCTGCGTCAGGCGGCCGAGGCCGCGCAGATCGACCTCTACGTGCACGCGCCCTACATCATCAATGTCGCCACCACGAACAACCGGATCCGGATCCCGTCGCGCAAGCTGCTGCAGCAACACGTCGATGCCGCGGCCGAGATCGGCGCCAAGGGACTCATCGTCCACGGCGGCCACGTCAACAAGTCCGACGATCCCGAGAAGGGCTTCGACAACTGGCGCAAGGCGATCGAGGCGACCGACCTGAAGCTGCCTCTGCTGATCGAGAACACCGCGGGGGGCGACAACGCGATGACCCGCTACCTCGACCGGATCGCCCGGGTGTGGGAGGCGATCTCGGCCGCGGACGGCTTCGAGATGGTCGGCTTCTGTCTCGACACCTGCCACGCCCACGCCGGGGGCAACAGCCTCGAGACGGTGGTGGACGATGTCCGCGCGATCACCGGCCGGATCGATCTGGTCCACGCCAACGACTCCCGAGATGACTTCTCCTCCGGTGCCGACCGGCATGCGAACTTCGGCGCCGGGAAGATCGACCCGGCGCTGCTCGCCGGGGTGGTCCGTGACGCCGCCGCGCCGGTCGTGTGTGAGACGCCCGGTGGGGCGCTCGAGCATGTCGCCGACTTCTCCTGGCTGCGCGAGCGGATCGCATGAACCGCCCGCTGAAGCGACTCGGCTTCCTCACCATCGGTCTCTTCGATCCTGCCGATCCCGCGGCCGGCCACGAGTCCACCCTGCAGATCATCGAGCTCGGTGAGCAGCTCGGGTTCGACTCGGCCTGGTTGCGCCATCGCCACCTGCAGTACGGCATCTCCTCGCCGATTGCGGTGATGGCGGCGGCCACCCAACGCACTTCTCGGATCGAACTCGGTACGGCGGTCACGCCCCTCGGCCTGGAGAACCCGTTCCGACTCGCCGAGGACCTCGGCACCGTCGACGTACTCTCCGCGGTCAACGGCGTCGGCCGGATCAACCCCGGGGTCAGCGTCGGCATCCCGATGAACTACGAGGCCCTGAAGGAGCATCTGTATCCCGACACCCACGACGTGGAGGACTTCACCTACGCGCGAGTCGAGCGACTCCTCCACAACCTCGCCGGGAAGCCGGTCTCGACCTTTGAGGGCACCCGCGGGGTCGAGACCTTCTCGCGGAGCATCCAGCCGCACTCCCCGGGCCTCGTCGACCGGGTCTGGTACGGCGGCGGCTCCACCCGCAGCGTCACTTGGGCGGCCGAGCACGGGCTCAACCTGCTCACCTCGAGCGTGATCGACGCCGAGGGTGATGACTTCGCGACCATCCAGCGCACCCAGATCGACCTCTTCCGCTCTCTACATGCCGAGGGCGAGGCGGCGCGGGTCTCTCAGGGCCTGGTCGTGATCCCCACTGACTCAGCCACCCCGGAGCAGGTCGCGAAATACCAGACCTACGCCGCCGCCCGGCTGCCCCGCACCCGTCAGCCGCAACAACTCGGGCCGCACAAGCGCGCCTTCTTCGCGCCGGACATCGTCGGCACCTCCGAGCAGATCGCCGAGCAGCTCGTCGCCCATGCCGGCTTCCAGGTCGTCGAGGAGGTGGCCTTCGCGCTGCCGTTCTCATTCGAGCACGCCGACTACCTCCAGATCCTGACCGACATGGCCACCCGGCTCGGCCCCCTCCTCGGCTGGCAGCCGGCCGGCTGAGCCGAGCCGCGTCGGAGCCAACGCAACCACGCCGGTCCGAGCCGCGTCAGACCTGACGTGGTCGCCGGCCGTAGGAACACGCCGCGCCGCTGGCGATCCGAAGTCCTGTTATTCGACTGACTTAGGGTTGGTGACGATGGCGGCTCGGGATTGGCGCCCGGACATTCAGGGACTACGCGCGGTCGCGGTCGGTCTGGTCATCGCGGCTCACGCGGGGGTACCAGGATTCGGCGGTGGCTTCGTAGGCGTCGACGTCTTCTTCGTGCTCTCCGGCTTCCTCATCACCTCACTTCTGCTGCGCGAGGTAGAGAGCACTGGCCGGGTCAGTCTCGTCGGCTTCTACGCCCGTCGCGCCCGACGGATCCTTCCCGCGGCAACCGTCACCGCGATCTGCGTGCTCGCCTACGCCGCGATCGCACTGCCGCGCACCCGCGTGAGCGGCGTCGTCCACGACGCCCTCTGGTCGACGTTCTTCCTCGCGAACGTGCACTTCGCCCGGCTCGGCACCGACTACTTCGCCGACACGACACCCTCGCCGTTCCAGCACTACTGGTCACTCTCGGTGGAGGAGCAGTTCTACCTGGTGTGGCCGCTGCTGGTGCTCGTGCTGACCACTCTCGCAGCACGTCGGCTGGGCTGGTCGGTCCGGCGAACGGTCGGCATGGCCGCCGCCGTGGTCGGCGCCGGTTCGCTGCTCTGGGCGCTCGTCACCACGGCAAGCAGCCCCGCGGCGGCGTACTTCTCGACGCCGTCCCGGGCCTACGAGCTGGCCGGCGGTGGGCTGCTCGCCTGCTGGCGTGGTCGGCTGCGGACGCCGTACGGCGCGCTACTCGGGCTCGGCGGATTCGGGGCACTCGTGGTCGCCACGGTCAAGTTCTCAGAGGAGACGGCGTTCCCCGGCTCCTGGGCGCTGGTGCCGGTGGTCGCGACGGTCGCGCTCATCGCGGCGGGACCGGCGACCGGTACCGGCCGGGTACTGTCATTGCCGCTGCTGCGCCGGATCGGTGACCTGTCCTACTCGCTCTACCTGTGGCACTGGCCGGTGCTCGTGCTGGCGCCCACCTTCCTCCCGGAGCCCACGGCGTTGCGCACCACGCTCGCGGTGGCGATCGCACTGCTACTCGCGGCGTTGAGCCATCGCTACGTCGAGCTGCCATTCCAAACCCGGCGGGTGCCGTTCCTCTCCTCGGGACACCGCTCGGTGGTGCTCTGGCCTGCTGCGGTGGTCGCGACGTTGGTGGCGATCAGCGCGTCCACGGCGTACGCCGACCATCTCGCTGGCGAGCAGCGTCAGGAGGCGCAGGCGTGGTTCACCCGCCACGGCATCGAGGGCCACCCGAGCGACATCCGAAGCGAACTCCATGGGGCACTGCGCCTCGCCGACCAGGGTGCCCCGATCCCACCGGGCCTCGACCTCGATGGCCTGCACGGCGACGTCTGGCAGAAGGCCTACCCCGACTGTTACGCCGGGGACGGCGACACCACCGCACCGGACTGCGCTCTTGGCGACACATCGGCCGACCGGACGATCGCGATCGTAGGTGACTCCCACGCAGGCATGTGGCTCACCGCGTTCGACCAACTCGGTCGCGAGCACCACTACCGGGTGGTCCCGTTCGTGAAACTCTCCTGCGCGGCGTACCCGGTCTACCAACCGGCCAAGGCGATGACCCAGAAGGAGTGCGACGACTTCCGTACCGCCACCTTGACCCGGCTCCGCTCGCTCCGACCCAACACGATCGTGGTGGCCTCGCGAGGCGAGCTGTTCATGCGCGAGCACGACGGTCGCAGCGTGGATGAGCAGTGGTCGCAGGCGGTGCACACCACGGTGCGCCAGTTCACCGACATCACCACCGACGTCCACCTCCTTGCCGACATCCCGGCGATCCACCAGCAGCCCGGCGACTGCCTCTCCGCCCCCGGTGCGACCCAGCGTTCCTGCCTGGTCGACCCCACCGGCCCTGAGATGACCAGCAATCCGCTGACGGAGGCGGCGACCCGCGGGACCACCGCCACCTACGTCGACGTACTGCCGCTCGTCTGCGCCGACCGGTGTCCGCTCGTGGTCGGGGACCGGATCGTCTATCACGACGACGCCCACCTCACCGCCTCGTGGGTCGGGCACATCACCCCGGAGCTGGACCGGCTCCTCGGACGACTGCCGCGGGACACCTGACGCCCGGTCAACGGGTCGGCGGGGTACTCCGGGACGATTGACATGGGTTACCAGCTGGTAACCCGTCTCGAACGTCCCGGACTACCCCAGGAGGAAGGCGTGGGCGGGGCGGCCCCCTCGCGGTCCCGCCCACGCCAGTTCCCCCAGGTGAACTCCGGTGTCCGGTCCCCTACGCCGGCTGCGCGACGAGCCGCGCGCTCGGCAGGACGTGGAGCTCACGCACCTCCACCTCGCCGGCGGCGCCGTCACGGTCCGGGCGGAAGCGGACCAGTCGCAACGGCTGATCCTCGCTCTCGGGTCGCGCGGCGAAGACGACGAAGGTGAAGTGGTGGTTCCCCTGGCTGATCGGCACGAGGTGGCCAGGGCTCTGCTCGAGCCGCCAGCGGCTGACTAGGCCCGGCGTGAAGCGCACCTCCAAACACGAGGCCACGGGACACTCGACGATCAGCCCGGGCCGAGGGTCGCGCAGCACCCGCAGGGAGGCCTGATCGGGGGTGGGAGTCGTCACGGGGCACCTCCGGTTGCGTCGTTTGCTCGGCTCGGACACCACCAAGGAGCGGTCGCCCGAGGACCTGATACACCGAATCCCGACAGAGTCCTGGCCCGGTGCGGAGCGCGACTCAGCAGAAGCAGACGAAGGGAGCCGGAGGCCGGTCAGCGTCCGGCGCGCCGATGACGGCGGCAAGTGCCTCGGCCGGTGCCAGCCCGTCGGCCAGTCCGCGGTGAAGGCCGATGAAGGCGTCGTAGGCCGCCACGTCCGCGACCGCGGCGGGCGACGCGATCACGCAGCGGGCGCCCGCATGCAGCCAGGCGGCGGTCATCCCGATCAGCTCCTCCCCCCACCGGACAGTGGAGCGGCCGACCTCGCAGGCGGAGAGCAGGACGACGTCGGGTACGGCGGCGAGCTGGTCGATGTCGTAGCCGAACCACGGGCCGTCGGCGAGCTGCAGACCCGAGAAGAGCGGGCTCTGCGCCGAGTGCCGGCCGTGCGCGGCGAGATGGAGTACGTCGACCCGAGCGGCCAGCTCCGAGACCGCCCCGGCGGTGGCGTCGGCGCCGGTCAGCACACTCGCGATCTCCCACTCCTTCGCGGCCGCCTCGACCTCCGCCTCCGCCCTGACCACCCGCGGCCCGGCGACGAAGCCGGCGGTCGTCGTACGCAGCGGCGCCGAGCGTCGCGCGAGCCAGGAGGTCGCACTCTGGGCGATGGTCACCGGGCGGCCGGCGAACCCCGGCAGGAGGGTCCACGGGAGACCCGCCAGCAGGCCCGAGGGGGTGAGTACGACGGCGCGATCACCCAGGTGCGGCAACAACGGCGCGACGAGCAGTTCCGCGAGCCCCCCCAGTCGCGTCACCAGATCACCGCGGACCGCCGTGGCCAGCGGTCCGGACAGATCGGTTGCGGCCACATCGAGGTCGGGCAGCAGTCCGCCGAGGAGCTTGTCCAGCGGCTCCCGAGTACCAAGGTCGACGCGCACGGTGTCCGCCGAGGTCACCACCAGCGCGACCACCCGACCGGCCGCGACGACGTAGGCGATCAGCGCACAGCCCGGCTCGAGGTCGGCCTGCAGCTCGGCGAGCGACACCGGGTCGGCCACCTCACCAGAACCCGCCTGCTGCCAGGCCTGCTGGCGGATCCGCTGGCGCAGCTCGGCCTCCCGGGCCGGACTCGGCGACCCGCGCAGCTCGGTGAGGTCGGCGGCCAGTTGCGGGTCGGCGGGAGGCTTGACCGGCTGCACCCGCGAGGCGAGCATCCGGGCCCGCTCCGACCATTCGAAGAGCACCCGCGGTGAGCGGGACTCGACTGCCAGCTCCAGTCCGCGCCGGGCCAGGCGGGCGCCGTGGCCGACGACGTTCGTCTGCAGGTCGAGACTGCCGAACGAGCTCTGCCAGTCATGGAGCTCGGCGAGACCGTTGCGGAGGTGGCCGAGTGCGGTCGCCCGGCGGCCTGACGCGGCGGCGAGCTCCGCGCGGAGGTCAGCGTGCAGCAGCCTGGTCGCGAGGGGGGCGCTGGCCGGCACCCGCAGGCGCCGCTGAGCGCGGAGAGCCTCGTCCAGTTCCCCGCGCCGGACGCGGAGCCGCACGCCGAGGATCTCGGTCGAGACCGCGGGCCATCTCAAACCTTGTTCGTCAAGCTCCGCAGCGACCTGCTCCGCCGCCATGACCAGGCCTACACCGGTCCGACCCAGGTCGACCTCGGCCATCAAGACCTCAGCCTCGGCGCGAACACGCCACTGATCGGCACCCAGCGCCTTGAACCTTCGTCGCGCCGAACGAGCAGCGGCTAGCGCCGCCGGCACATCGTAGTTCTGGAGGCTTCCGGCGAGCGTCAGTTCGGCCTGTGCCTGACGCTGCCGCAGCCGGCGGGTCCCATACGCCCGAGCGGCAGCGCGGAGCGCGGCGGTTCCTTCCGTCACGAGCCCAGCAGCAAGGAGAACCTCGGCGCGATCCTGCTCGCCCACAGCGCGGTTGATCGGACTGATCGGTGCCAGCACCCGTTGGGCATCGGCCATCGTCCGAAGCGCACCGACGAGGTCGCCCGAGCGAAAGAGCGCGTAGCCGAGATTGTGGTCTGCCTTGGCGCCTGACTCGATTTCGCCAGCAAGCTCATACTGTCGTGCCGCCTCGGAGAAGTCCGCCGCAGCGGCCCCTGGGTCGCCCCGATCGAGGTGCACCACCCCGCGATTGAGATGGGCCTTCGCCAGCTCACCAGGGAGCTCACGCAGATCGTCGATCGCCTCAGCGAAGCTCTCCAACGCTTCTGCAGCACGGCCGGAGCGCAGCAGCACGACCGCCCGCTGGCACAGAAGCACACCTCGGACATCCGGCGACAGATCGGCGAAAGCGAGCGCCTTCTCACACTGACGCAGGGCACTCTCCAGATCCGACCGGTCCGTGGCGACGTACGCCAAGCTGGCCTCCACCCGGGCACGCAGGGCCGCATCGTGGGCGCGAGCCAGAGCTGACCGCAGGTAGCGGGTAGCAGCGGAGAGCCGTCCCGCGTTCATCGCGACGACGCCTCTCCTGTGAAGCTCCTCCCCGGTCAACACCTACCCATGGTCGCGCACTGGTGCTCAGCACATCAGAGCATTCCGTCATCCGTCGCGGTGGGCGTGGGGCGACGCCGCTCGGTCTGCTCCCTGACCACGCTCAGTCTGTGCTCCGGTCGGATGGGCCGCCGTCGCTCAGCGCGGCCCGATCCTCCTCCTGGACGTCGTCTGGCATCGTGATCGGAGTTGTGGCGGCAACCGCCATCCAACCTCGGAGCCTTGCCGTCCTCGGCTCATCCCCGAATCGCAGGAAGGGCGTCAGCTCCTTGGCGATCTTTCCGGCAACGACCGGTGCCGCGAAGGAGGTGCCGCTCCAGACCGCAAACCCCCCGCGGTGCTCCGGATCGCGGAAGTCGTCGGGGTCCACAGTCTCCCGCCTGCGACCAGCTGCCCTGGTACGGGCCTCGGGCAGGAGTCCTCCCTGGAACGGCGGCATAGTGCTGAAGACGGCTGCGCCGCGCTCGTACGCACGCACCCAGGTGCCCGAGTTGCTGAACAGAGCTGTCGTCCCGTTCGGATTCAGCGAACCGACCGAGACCACCGGCGCCTGCCTGATGCTCGGCTTGACCGGACCCTTGCCGTCCTTCCACGGCGCGAACGCCGCCGGAAAGTTCTCCCGCTCGGTCGCGTCATTGCCGGCCGAGCAGACCATCACGACGCCACGTTTCCCGAGCTCCTCGAGTACCGCGTACAGCCCCAGGTCGAAGAGTTCGTCCTCAGGCGACTCGTGGTAGTAGCCGATCGACATCGTCAAGACGTCGATAGGGTGCCCACCTGGCAGTCCCTCCTGATAGCGACGCACCAACTCGGCGATCTGCGCCAGCGCGGTCACCCACTGATATTCCGACACCGGCCCATCGGGCGGCAGGATCCGCCACGACAGGATCTCGACGTCGGGGCAGTTCTGGAGCACCAGGCCGGAGATGAACGTCCCGTGACCCGCGTGCGGGTCGAGGAGGCCGTCGAGCGCACCGATGGTGTCGCCGTCCCGCTCGGAGTCCGGAACCGTGTGATCGAAGCCGATCGGGTGGCCGTCGAGCTTCACCCCGGTCTTGACTACTCCGTCGAGCCAGGGGTGCTTCCCGCATCCGGTATCGAGCACCGCTACGACCGGGCGTCGAGGCTCTACCTTTCCCCGCTCGGGGCCGGGGCCGGTGTAGGCGATCGGTTGAAGACCGCCGCTGCCGGGGACGGCATAACTCGAGGTTGGCGTGTGGCCCTCGGTGTAGGGATGGCCCTCGGTGTAGGGGTGCCCCTCCGTATAGGGATGCCCTTCGGTGTACGGACTGTCGAAGACGACGTGATCCAGACTGACACCCTTCACCGCGTCGGCGT
>Ga0164243_10006140_pt1 | contig 18269 bp, 15 predicted proteins | sample OricompcompostOP_FD_108781 | JGI IMG/M metagenome (GOLD analysis project Ga0164243, IMG submission 108781) | Organic Plus compost microbial communities from Emeryville, California, USA - Original compost - Organic plus compost (OP) | ecosystem: Engineered > Solid waste > Mixed feedstock >... | reverse complement strand
TGCCCGGGCCCGGTCGAACTGCGTCGCCAGGGGCTGCCAGCGCAGCGGGTTGGGGTCGTCGTGCCACCGGATGTGGTTGACGATCTGGTCCGAGCCGGGCACCCGCAGGAAGAAGCCGAGCACTCCGTGCGCTCCGGGAGGGGCACCCGTACCCAAGGTGGTCAACGAAACCGGCGTGGTCGTCGGGAAACCCGCGGTGAGCACCGGTGCCCCGTCGGCGAGCGACGTGAGCGTCGGCGCCCAGGGGCGGGCCTGCGGCAGCAGAGCGTGGCCGAACCCGTCCAGCAACAACACCACCACCGTGCGCACGTCGTGCAGCACGGACTCCAGGTGCAGCGCGTCGTGGGCGCCGGGCACGCCCAGGCAGGCGAGCACACTGGGCATCACGTCGGCCAGGCTGGCCTCGCCGTAACGTGGCCGCACCAGCCCCGTGATCACGCCGGGCCTCGCTCCGGCGCGTGGCGGCACTCCCTCATGACCGTCGGGCCAAGAGGTGAAGCTGGCTGGCGATGTCCCGGTAGGGCTGGCGGCTGGCCGCCTCCAGCTCGAAGGCGACGAGTGCCTCCTGCTCCCGCTCGGCCACGCCGCCGGGCACGAGGTCGGCGACGACCCGCACGCCGTGGATCTCCTCGACGGTCAACCCGGCCTTGGCGAGCAGGGCCGTGACCGAGTCCGCGTCATAGCGGCGGCGCAGCGTGTCCCGTTCTCCGGTGCGCCCCCGCTCGTCCTGAAGCGCGGCGACGGCCAGATCGAACTGGCCGGCGGCAGCCCGGGCCAGCACGGCCGCGGCCCGGTTGGCCACCAGCACGCTGGCCGCGCCACCCGGACGCAGCGTCGTGGCGACCGCGGCCGCCACGTCGGCCGGCGCGTCCACCACCTCGAGCACGCTGTGGCACAGCACCAGATCGGCACTGGCCGGCTCGACCACGTCGGCGATGCCGTCGGCGTCGCCCTGCACGGGATGGACGCGCTGCGCCACCCCGGCCTCGGCCGCGCGGCGGCTCAGTGCCGCCAGGGCGTCCGGGCTCGCGTCGATGACGGTGACGTCGTGGCCAGCCCGGGCCAGCGGCACAGCGAAGCCGCCCGTACCGCCGCCGACGTCGACGACCCGCAGCCCTCCACCAGTGCCGAGCACGCGCCGCAGCACCTGCCAGACGACAGCCGTACGGGCGTGAGGAGGACGATCCACGATCAGCAAGCCTAACGAACGGATGCGTCCGGCAACGGCCTCAGTACGCCCCCCGGCTGCCGAGCACGGCACCCACGGTCTTCCAGAGGATCGTCAGATCCACCGCGAGCGACCAGTTCTCCACGTAGTAGAGATCGAGGCGGATGCTCTCCTCCCACGACAGGTCGGAGCGCCCGCTGACCTGCCACAGCCCGGTCATGCCCGGCTTGACGAGCAGGCGCCGCGCCACGTCCTGGTCGTACCAGGCCACCTCGGTCGGCAGCGGCGGGCGAGGGCCGACCAGGCTCATCTCGCCGCGCACCACGTTGATCAATTGAGGCAACTCGTCGAGGGACCACCGGCGCAGGAACCTGCCGACACGGGTCACGCGGGGGTCGTCCCTCATCTTGAACAGCGGTCCGGCACCCTCGTTCTGGGCCGCCAGCTTCGCCAGCAGCGCCTCGGCGTCGACCACCATCGAGCGGAACTTCAGCAGGTCGAACTCGGTGCCGTCCTGCCCGACCCGCTTCTGCCGGAAGAAGACCGGACCCCAGTTGTCCAGGCGGATCGCCACCGCGATGATCAGAAACAGCGGTGACAGCAGGCAGATCCCGATGCCGGCGGCGACCCGGTCGAAGGTCCCCTTGAGCCACTTGCGGACGCCGCGGAACTCCGGCGAGGAGACGTGGATCAGCGGCAGGCCCGCCACCGGGCGGGTGTGGATGCGCGGACCGGCCACGTCGGTGAGGCTCGGCGCGAGCACGAGGTCGATGCCCGTGCCCTCCATCTGCCAGCCGAGCCGGCGCAACCGGCGGCCGGTCAGTTCGGTGGAGCCGGTCACCGCCACCGTGTCCGCGCTCACCGCGGCCGCGGCTTCGAGGATGTTGCGGAACGAGCCGACGACAGGTACGCCGTCCAGATGCTGGGGCTCCGGGGCCACCAGGGCCTCGGGGATGCAGGCGCCGACCACGCGGTAGCCGGCGTACCAGTCCCGACGCAACTGGCTGGTCAGCTCCAGCACGTGCGCCGCGTCACCGACCACCAGGACCCGCCGCGACCAGCCGCGTTCGTTGTGCCGGGCCCGGTGCAGCGAACGACGCAGCACCCAGCGGCCCGCGGGCAGCAGGAGCGCGCCGAAGACGAAGGCGAGGCCGAGAAAGCCGCGGGCGATCTGGCCGTCGAAGAGGTAGAGCACGATCGCGACGCCGCCGGCGAGCTTGAGCGTGCCGCCGACGACCCGGCGGTACTCCTCGGCGCCGTAGCCGAGCGCCCGCTCGTCGTAGCCGCGGTTCCACCACAGGACGAGCATCCAGAGCACGACGAGCGTGACCGCCACCAGCGGGTACGGCACGTCCGTCGCCGGCACGGTCGTCTGGAAGCGCGCCGCGTACCCGACGGCGACCGAGAACGAGACCAACACGAGGTCCAGCAAGATCACCCGGCGCAGGTACGAGCGCTTGGCGGCTTGGGACTCCGCCGCCGCGTTCGCGTTGGTCGCAAAGGCTTCCCGGCGAAAGCTCGTGGTCAGCCCCGCCGGGTCGGTCATCGTTGTGCTGCGCGGCCGGCTCAGTCCCGCCGTGGTGACGTCACCGTCGCGCTGGCCAGCGGAGACCGGTTGCAGGCGGTCCGACACAGGTGGCCCCTTCCCCCACGTTGCCCAGTATTGAGCGGCCCCGGCGTCGCCGAGAATCCCCGGTGATCAGCGCGCGAGGTCGCCACGTCAGCGCTTGGCCGGACGCACGGGGTGACGCCAGGCATTCGTACGTCCAGTGGGCCGAGCCACGCGCCGGAAGCCTGCGGTTTCCGTCCGTGCCCTTTCCGCTCACCGCCTACCAATAGACACTCATCGCCGAGACAACGACCCGACAATGAACGTCACAGGAGCGGGCAACGACAAAAAACAACGGTCGTTCCGGTCATGTGACTTCCCCCGGGCGCATGCCCAGCTGTTCCCCCAGCAGTTCCAGCCCGCAGAAAACTAGCACGGCCCGGCAACGCGGCAGCGTCCGCCATCTGTCGGATCTCTGGCGAAGTTTGCCGGATTCGATGCGTCATAACGGGTAGTTTCAACCCGTGACTGCCGGTTCCGCCTCCAGTAACCCCATTTCATCGATATCTGCCGCTGGCCCGCCGACCACCGGCACGCCGGCCGAGACCGGCCCGGCGCCGCGACGGCTACCGCCACGCGTCGCCGCGGCTGTGGCCTTTCTCTCCGCCGGCGCCGTGCTGGTCCTCGAGGTGCTCGCGCTGCGCCTCGTCGGGCCCTACGTGGGCGTGACCCTGCAGACGAGCAGCGCCGTGATCGGCGTCTCGCTGGGCGCGATCGCCTACGGCGCGTGGGCCGGCGGGCGGCTCGCGGACCGGGTGGACCCGCGGCGGCTGCTGCCACCCGCGTTCGTCCTCGCCGCGGGCGCCACCGCGGTGACGCTGCCGGTCGTGCGGACCTTCGGCGAGATGCTGCGCGGCACGGCCGCCACCAGCGTGCTGGTGTTGGCCGCGCTGGCCGTCTTCGTCCCGGCCGCGCTGCTCTCGGCGATCGCGCCGATCCTGGTCAAGCTCCAGTTGACCGACGTCGGACACACCGGGCGGATCGTGGGCGCGCTGTCCAGCATCGGCACGCTGGGCGGCATCAGCGCGACCCTGGTCACGGGATTCGTCCTGGTGGCGGCGCTGCCGACGTCGACCATCCTGCTCGCGCTGGCGGGCCTGCTGGCGCTGGCCGGTGGCCTGCTGTGGCTCGTGCTGGCCGGCATCCGGCCCGTCGGGAGAAACCACGGCGGCAAGCCCGGGACGGCCCGCCGGCCCTGGCTGGGCATCGGCGCGGTGCTGCTGGTCGCGGGCACGGCGTGGACCGCGACCGCGCCGAGTCCCTGCGACGTGGAGACGGCGTACCAGTGCGCCCGGGTGGCGGTCGACCCGGCACGGCCCGACGGGCGGGTGCTGCTGCTCAACTCCTCCCGGCACTCGTACGTCGACCTGGCCGACCCGCGCCACCTCGAGTTCGCCTACGCCCAGTGGCTGGGCGTCGTCGTCGACACGCTCGCCGAACCGGCGGCGCCGGTACGGGCGCTGCACCTGGGCGGCGGGGGCTTCACGCTGCCCCGGTACGTCTCCGCCACCCGGCCCGGCTCGTACAACCGGGTCCTGGAACTCGACGGCGGGCTGGTCGAGTTGGACCAGCAGCGGCTGGGGGTGCGGCCGGGGCCGGAGCTGTCCATCGCGGTGGGCGACGGCCGGGTGCTGCTGCGCGAGGAGGCGACGCAGTCGTACGACCTGCTCATCGGGGACGCGTTCGGCCATCTGGCGGTGCCGTGGCACCTCACCACGCGCGAGTTCGTCACCGACGTGCGGCGGGTGCTGCGTCCGGGCGGCGTCTACGCCCTCAACGTCATCGATTTTCCGCCGGAACGCCTGATCCGCGCGGAGCTCGCCACGATCATGGCCGTCTTCGACCACGTCGCTCTGGTGGCTCCCCGCGCCGTGCTGGCCGGCCAGCACCAGGGCTCGAACTTCCTCGTGGTCGCCTCCACCGAGCCGCTGAGCGTGGCGGACTGGACGCCGGCGCTCGCGTCGGTCGCCAAGCCCGCGGCGGTGCTGTCGGGCGAGGCCCTGGTCGAGTACGTGGGCGACGCCCGAATGCTGACCGATGATTTCGCCCCGGTGGACCAACTGCTGCATTCGGTCTGAATGCGCCGGGTCACCCATTTCCGCCCCGCGGTCGCATTCCGCGGCCGCCCGAAATTCTCGGCGGTCGCCGGTGACCGGTGTCATTGCTTCACCTGTGTCCGGCGTCACCGGAAGTCCCGGGAAGGAGAACGAACAGGCAATCGCAGCGGGGCAAGGTGCTCGGCGACCAGATTGGTCACGCCGTCGACCAGCTCGAGCTTGCCCCGGATCAGCATGGCGTTGGCGCTGCGGGCGACCCGCCGGTAGCGCTGCCACAGGCCGGGCGAGCAGACCACGTTGAGCATCCCGGTCTCGTCCTCCAGGTTGAGGAACGTGATGCCGCTCGCGGTGGCCGGGCGCTGCCGGTGGGTGACCAGACCGCCGACGAGCACCTTCACCCCGTTCTCCAGCGAAGCGAGCCGGTCCAGCGGGAGCGCCCCGATGCCGGTCAGGTAGTCCCGCACGAACTGGACGGGATGCCGGTCGGGGGCCAGGCCGGTGGCCCAGACGTCGGCCACCAGCTCCTCGACGGCGTCCATCCCGGGCAACGCCGGAGCCCGGACGCCCGGTGCCGTGCCGGGCAGCCGGTCGGGCCGCTCCTGGGCCACGGCCGCGGCGGCCCACAACGCCTCCCGCCGGGTCATCCCGGTCGCGGCCTTCCCGGACTTCGCCGCCGTCGCGGCCGTCGCGGACTTCGCCGCCGTCGCGGCCTTTCCGGTGGCCTCGGCCGGCAGGTGGGCGAAGGCGCCGGCGGTGGCCAGCGCCTCCAGGTTGGCGGTGGTCAGCGGCTTGTGCGCGGCCACCCGGCGCGCCAGGTCGCGCAGGTCGCGGTAGGGCCCACCGGCCTCACGCTCGGCCACGATCCGTTCGGCGATCTCGGCGCTGATCGTGCGTACCTGGGAAAGCCCCAGCCGCACGACCGGACCGCCCCGCCCCCACGACGAGGGCGGTGCTCCCGGCAACCGGCCACCCTGGTCGGCCTCGATGGGCGGCTCCAGCGTGCAGGCCACGCCACTGGCGTTGATGTCGGGCCGGCGCACGGTCACCCCGTGCCGGCGGGCGTCGTCCACAAGGGACTGTACGGAGTAGAAGCCCATGGGTTGGGCGTTGACGAGCGCGGCGCAGAACGCGGCCGGGTGGTAGCGCTTGAACCACGCGCTGGCGAAGACCAGGTAGGCGAAGCTCATGGCGTGGCTCTCCGGGAAACCGTAGTTGGCGAACGCGGCGAGCTTGAGGAAGAGTTCCTCGGCCAGCTTCCCGGTGACGCCCCTGGCCGCCATGCCCTCGAAGAGGCGCTGCTTGAGCCGCTCCATCCGCTGTGCCGAGCGTTTGGACCCCATCGCGCGGCGCAGTTCGTCGGCCCCGGCGGCGTCGAAGCCGGCCACGTCGATCGCCATCTGCATGAGCTGCTCCTGGAACAGCGGCACGCCCAAGGTCCGCTTCAGGGCCTGCTCCAGCAACGGGTGCGGTGGCGTGGGCGGTTCCTTGCCCTGCGCCCGGCGGATGTACGGATGCACCGAGCCGCCCTGAATCGGCCCTGGCCGGATCAGGGCCACCTCCACCACCAGGTCGTAGAACGTGCGGGGACGCAACCGGGGCAGCGTCGCCAGCTGCGCCCGGCTCTCCACCTGGAACACCCCGACCGCGTCGGCGCGGCAGAGCATCGCGTAGACCTCGGGGTCGGCCAGGTCGAGCGTGCCGATATCCATCGAGGGATCCACGAATGCGATGCAGTAGCGCAGGGCGGAGAGCATGCCCAGGCCGAGCAGGTCGAACTTCACCAGCCCGACGGCGGCGCAGTCGTCCTTGTCCCACTGCAGCACGGTCCGGTCCCGCATGCGCGCCCACTCCACCGGGCAGACCTCGATGATCGGCCGGTCGCAGATCACCATGCCGCCGGAGTGGATCCCCAGGTGGCGCGGGAAGGTGAGCAGCTCGTTGGCGAAGTGGATCACCTGGGGCGGCACGTCCTCCACGTCGGCCTGCTCGACGGAGCCCCAACGGTCCAGCTGCTTGCTCCAGGCGTCCTGCTGGCCCGGCGAGTAGCCGAACGCCTTGGCGACGTCGCGCACCGCCGACCGGGGCCGGTAGGAGATGACGTTGGCGACCTGGGCGGCGTGCCGGCGACCATACTTCTCGTAGACGTACTGGATCACCTCCTCCCGCCGATCGGATTCGATGTCCACGTCGATGTCGGGCGGCCCTTCCCGCTCGGGGGCCAGGAACCGCTCGAACAACATGTTCCAGCGCACGGCGTCCACGTTGGTGATGCGCAGCGCGTAGCAGACCGCCGAGTTCGCCGCCGATCCGCGCCCCTGGCACAGGATGTTGCGCTCCCGGCAGAACCGCACGATGTCGTAGACGACCAGGAAGTAGCCGGGGAACCCCAGGTTGTCGATGATGTCGAGTTCCCGGTCGATCACCTCGTACGCCTTCGGGTTCTCGGCCCGGGACCCGTACCGGAGCAGAGCACCGTCGTAGGTGAGCTTGCGCAGCCAGGACATCTCGGTGTGCCCCGGCTCGGGGATGTCGAAGTCGGGCAGCTTGGGCGCCACCAGCCGCAGGTCGAAGGCGAGTTCCCGGGCCAGGGCCGCGGCGGTGGCGACGGCCCCGGGGTAGGCGGCGAACCGGCGGGCCATCTCGTCGCCGCTACGCAGGTGGGCGGTCGCCGCGGCGGGCAGCCAGCCGTCGATCTCGTCGAGACTGCGCCGGGCCCGCACCGCGGCCAGCGTCGTGGCGAGCAACCGTCGTCGCGGCGTCGCGTAGTGCACGTTGTTCGTGGCCACGGTGCGCAGTCGCGCGCTCGCGGCCAGCCTGGCGAGCGCGTCGTTGCGGTCGCCGTCGAGGGGGTCGCGGTGGTCGGTCAGCTCGACCACCACGTTCTCCGCGCCGAACAGGGCCGTCAGCCGGTCCAGTTCGCGCGCGGCCTGAGCCTCGCCCGCCTCGCGCAGCGCTCGCGGCACCGCGCCCTTACGGCAACCGGTGAGCACCAGCACGTGGTCGCGCAGGTCGGCCGCGAGCCGCTCCAGGTCGTAGACGGGACGGCCCTTCTCCCCGCCCCGCAGATGGGCCTCCGCCATGACGGTGCTGAGCCTGGCGTAGCCGTCGGGCCCGCGGGCCAGCACGAGCAGATGGGTGCCGTGGGGATCGGGCTCGCCGCTCGGCGCGCTCCGCCGGTCCAAGGAGAGTTCGGCGCCGAACACGGTGGGCAGCCCGTGCTCGGCCGCCGCCTCGGAGAAGCGCACCACGCCGTAGAAGCCGTCGTGGTCGGTCAACGCCAGGCCGGTCAGCCCCAACCGGGCCGCCTCGGCCACCAGCTCCTCGGGATGGCTCGCTCCGTCCAGAAAGCTGAAGTTGGAGTGACAGTGCAGCTCGGCATAATCCACAGTGGATGGTTGTGGGACGAACGTGGGTGCCGTGTAGGGCGCCCGTTTGCGGGTCCACGCCGGAGTGTCACCACCGTCACCGTGGTCGATGGTCACCGGGTCCCGGATGATCTCACCGGAGAGCTGTCTCTCCAGCGTCGACCACTTCACCGGCGGGTTGTTCCAGCCCATCCGCGCTCCCCCGTCAGTCGTAGACCGCTTCCAGCAGCCAACCGTTGTCCGGCCCGGCGGCGACCAGCAGTCCCCGCCCATCGGCCAGCCTCAACTGCAGCCGGGTCAGGGTGACCGCCTCCGCGGGCGCCCACCAGCGTTCCTGCACCGGCCACGGTCCGGCCCATCCGGTGACGGCCACCGTGCCCGCGCCGCCTCCCCGGGCCGGCCCGCCGAACTGTCCTAACTGGACGGCAGCCGGTTCCCCGACCAGTTCGCCGCGCGGGTCGACCTTCACCGGCGTGCCGCCGGCGGTGTGCACGGCGACCGCGACCGGCTGCGCCAGCACGGTGGCCGGCGCCGGCGGCGGCAGCCGTCCCGGCCAGGGCTGGTCCACCGGTCCCGGCTCGCCGGGCCGGGACGATCCCGCGGGCCGGCGCTCATCGCCCCAGGGGACGAGCCGGACCCGCTGGGCATAGCCACGCCCGCCGTCGAGCACCACGGCGAGCACGGCCTCCGGACCCAGCAGTCCTTGGACCCGGGCCAGTGCCCGGTGGGCCCGCAGGTCGGCCGCGCCCAGTTCACCCCACAGCCCGGGTTGCATGCCGGAGGTGCGGACCAGCCCGTCGGGGATCAGCCGCAGCCGGTCGATGCCCGCGGTGGGCTGCCGTGGCTCCTGTCCCGGGAACGTGCCGGCCACCGCCCGCGACCGACCGCGGCCGGTCAGCCAGCCGTCAAGCTGCCAGCGCACCCGGTCGGCCAGCGCGGCCGCGTCGAGCAGCCCGTCGTGGCGCCAGGTGCGGTGCAGCTCCTCGCCGGCGGCGGTGTGCGCCTCGATGCCGAGCCGGGTGGCGGCCAGGCCATACCCCGCCAGCCGCTCGTGCAGCCGGTCGGCCAGGGCACGGGCGGCGAAGGCGGCCATGTCGACGCGCTCCAGCGGCGGGTCGTACTCGCCGGTGACCGCCAGGTCGGGGGGTGGGGTGCGCACCGCCAGCGGCCGATCGTCCACACCGGACGCCAGCTGGTGGGCGTAGGCCGCGTCGTAGCCGAACCGGGCCAGCACGTCACCCGCGGGCAGGGCGGCGAACTGTGCCAGGGTGCGGATGCCCAGCCGGCGCAGGATGTCGACCAGCTCAGGCCTGTCCACTGTGGAGATATCCAGGTCGCCCAGAAAGGCGGCGGTGGACCCAGCCGGCACGATCTGCCCTCGGCGCGCGGCGAGCAGGGCGGCGAACGTCCCGTCGGCGATGCCGACCTGCGCCTCCACCCCCGTGTGCAGGGCGATGTGCTCGACGAGCCGCTCGGCGGCCCGCTCCTCACCGCCGTAGAACCCGGCCGGCCCTTGGGCGGCCACGGCGCAGACGCCCGGCCGGATCACCTCTACCCCCGGAGCGAAATCCTCCACGGCCGCCACCACCGGCTCGAACGCCCGCGCGTCGCGGCCCGGATCGTCCTCGACGACCGTCGCCTGTGGACAGCGCCCCTGTGCCTCGCGCTTACGCAGGCCCCGTCGCACGCCCTCGGCCCGCGCCGCCGGCGAGCAGGCGAGCACCCGGTTGTGGCGCAGCACCACCACCGGCGCGTGGATGTCCACCCCATCGGCCAGTCCGACCGCCGTCACCGGCCAGTCAGGGCACCACACCATCAACGTCCGCACGCCTGCCCCGCTTCGCCTGGGGAATGTTGACCCCCTCGAAGTGCAGGAGGCTCTTCGTGGACATCGCGCACTCCCGGGCCAGGCCGGACAGCTTCGCCAGGAACGCGAGCTCACGCAGGTCGTCACTGTGCGCCCGGACGAAACCCAGCTCGGCGAGGAGCAGCGGCATCTCGTCGCTGCCCAGCTCCAGCGATCCGTTGCGGTCGAGCCGGTCCAACGTCGGGGTGCGGCCCCGGTGCGTCACCCGGTCCAGCAGCCCCACGAACACGTTGGCGGGATCGCCGAGGGATCTCACGACCTGCCGCTCCCGCCGACGCGAGAAGGCGCGGGTCCGGGTGACGACCACCAGTTCAATATCGACACTCATGCTCGGACCTACCCGCTCCTCGTCAACTTGCCCGACGTTCTCGATGGCCGCTTCTGTCCACAGTGGCCAGTTGTGGCAGGGCCGGTGCCGCCGAGCCGGGAATGCCATCCGGGCCGGGCAACCACAGCCGCGTCCGGCGAGCGCGGGCCGCGGCACCACGACCGGACGCCACCACCTCGACCTCCCGCTGGCGCAACCGACCAACCCCCTGTCCCAAGCCCTGCCAGGTGCCGCGCACGACCTCCAGCACCACGTCCGCACCGGGCCAGGAGCCCAGTCCGATGAGCACCGCATCCCGTTGCCTGGCCTTGGCCGCGAGCCGGTCAGCGAGTGCGGGCGTCACCGCACCGGGGACCGCCACCACGACGATGTCCAGCCCGTCCAGCAACGCGCCCGTCACCTCGGCCCAGTCGGGGCCGGGCTGGGGGACCAACGCGAGACGCTGCACGGCCACACCGGCCTCAGCCGCGGCGACCAGCCCGAGGTTGGGCTGCCCCACCACCGCGCACCAGGAGCCCTCCGCCGAAGCCTGGGCCAGCAACGCGAACAGCAGCGAGGTCGGGCCCGCCGCGGCCCCAGGGTCGCGCAGAGCGATTGTGCCACCTCGCCGCAGGCACCCACCGGGCAGCAACGGACGCAGCGCCGGCACCACCGGGAGGACCCGCTCCACCCCTTCGTGGACGCGTTCGCTGGCCCGCCGGATCAGGCCGGCCGAACGCAACGCCGCCAGCCGCGCCGCCCCGGTGGAGGCGCCGTCGCCGCCGGGCGAGTGCGCCGCCACCCACTGCCGCACCGAGGATGTGCTCATCGGATCCGCTCGACAACCTGGGCACCACGGACGCCCTAGACCAGAGCCGGCTGGTAGGCCAGGCCGAGCGCACCGGCCACCACCTCGACGAACTGCTCCGCCGCCCGGACCAGGTCGTCCGCCTCCCGGGCGGTGACGGCCCTCGGGATGCCCGCCTCGGCCGCCGCCCGCTTCGACGCCCCGGCGGCGAAGAACCCGGCCCACTCCTGCAACTCGGGAGCGACCGCGGCCAGCAGCGCCCAGACACTGGTCAACCGATTGCGCCGGCGAGGCTCCGGCCGGGCCCGCGCGGCCAGCACCGCCGCGGCCGCCCGCAACGCGGCCAGATGCGCCGCGGCGAAGCGCAGCCCGTCGGCGCTGGTGTGCGCGGCCTCGTCCAACCCGTGCCGGGCCAGGACGAGCAGCTCCGCCGGGCTGCGCTGCGGCAGCGAATGCGCCGACGCCGCCACCGGTCGGGCAAGAGTCATCGTCGTCATCTCGGTCCCTCCATCGGAGATCACTGCATCGAAGATCGCTCCATCGGCACCCGATCAGGTGTTGCCCGCCCACTGCCGGGGGTTGACGCGGACGGGCAACACCGACCTGCTGGACCGGTCTGCAGGGTCCGGTCCGGCGGGCGGCGTCGCGAACACTCACCCGCCGCGTTCGAACACCTGAACTATATTCGAACACGGGTACAGAGTAAAGCACCCCACCGACATTTTTCGGCGGACCGACGTGACGGGCTGACCAGCGGGACCGATAGGTAAGGACCCCGTGACCAAACCGGGCAGTACAGTGCTCGGCGTGAGCAGCACCGCGGCCCCCCGGCCGCACATCGCCCGCCCCGCCCTCGGGGTCGTCCTGGTCACCACGGCAGCCCTCACCTGGGGCTTCAACGGCACCGTCTCCAAGCTGCTCATCCAGGGCGGGTACGACCCCGTACAGCTGACCGCCCTGCGCACCGCGGGCGCCTTCCTCGGCCTGCTCACGATCATCCTGATCACCCGTGGGCCGCGCAGCCTGGCCATCACCGGCCGGGAACTGCCGCGGCTGGTCGCCAGCGGCGCCCTGGGCATGTTCGGCGTGCCGATGCTCTACTTCTTCTCCATCAGCCGGCTGCCCGTCGGCATCGGTCTGTTGTTCGAGTACACGGCCCCCGCCGTCGTCGCCCTGTGGCTGCGTTTCGGCGAGGGCCAGCAGGTCCATCGCCGGCTCTGGGCGGGCCTGGCCCTGTGCCTGCTCGGGCTGGCCAGCGTGGCCGAGCTGTGGGCCGGGGAGCTGCGCCTGGACGCGCTGGGCGTGCTCGCGGGACTCGCCGCGGCGCTGCTGCTGGCCGGCTACTACGTGCTCGGCGCCCGGTCGGTCGCCAGCCGGGACCCGATGTCGGCGACCTGCTGGATGCTGGGTGTCGCGGCCGTGGCGAGCGCCCTGGTGCGGCCGTGGTGGAACTTCGACTGGGACCTGCTCGGCGGCCGCAGCGAGGGCCAGCCGATGTGGCTGCTCGCGAGCTATCTGATCGTCGGCGGCACGCTCGTGCCGTTCCTGCTGCTGGTCTTCGCCATGCGCCACCTGCCGCCCACCTCGGTGGGCATCCTCGGCATGACCGAGATCCTGCTGGCCAGCGCGTTCGCCTGGGTGCTGCTCGGCGAGGCCCTGAACCTGGCCCAGATCGCCGGTGGCGTGGTGCTGGTGGCCGGCGTCGTGCTGGCCGAGTCCGCCCGGGTGACCCGGACACCCGCTCCCGCCGTGGCCGGGGCGCCGCCGACCGCCCCGGCCGCCGAGGCGGCCCCCCATCCGGTGCAGGTACCCCCCGGCCGCAACCGGTGACCGTACGGGCCGCGATGATGAACGCCATGCACCCCAACGTCCAGGCGGTCCAGAACGCCCTCGCCGCGGCCGGCGCGACCGGCGAGGTGATCGTGCTGCCCGACGCGGTGAGCACCGCCGCCGCGGCCGCCGCCGCGCTCGAGGTCGAGGTCGGACAGATCGCCAACTCGCTGATCTTCGAGGCCGACGGCGGCCCGCTGCTGGTCCTCACCTCCGGCGCGCACCGGGTGGACACGGCCAAGGTCGCGGCGCTGCTCGGGTTCAGCAAGGTCAAGCGGGCCACCCCCGAGTTCGTCCGGGAGCACACCGGCCAGCCCATCGGCGGGGTCGCGCCGCTGGGCCACCCCAAGCCCGTCCCGACCCTGGTCGACGAGGCGCTCGCCGAGTTCCCCGTGATCTGGGCGGCCGGCGGCATCCCGCACGCCGTCTTCCCCACCACCTTCGACGAACTGGTCCGGATCACCGGCGGCACCCCGGCGCAGGTGGCATGAGCACCGACAACCTGAGCGCCGGCGTCACCATCTGGGGACCGGCCGACCTCACCCGGCGGCTCGACGACGTCATCCAGGTCTACGGCCAGGCGATGGGCTACACGCCCGACCTGCTGGCCACCCGGCGCAGCTACATCGGGTCCCACGTCCACCGGCGGGACTTCCGCGCCGTCGCCTGCCTGGACGAGCGGGACCGGCTGCTCGGCTTCGGCTACGGCTACCTGTCCGAGCAGGGCCAGTGGTGGCACGACCAGGTGCGCGGGGCGATGCGCCGTGACCAACGTGCGTACTGGCTCAACCACTGCTTCGAGGTCGTGGAACTGCACGTGCTGCCCTCGGCCCAGGGCCACGGACGTGGTGCCGCCCTGCTGCGCACCCTGCTGGGCCTGGCCGATGCCCGGACCACGCTGCTGTCCACGCCGGAAGCGGACGAGGCGACCTCCCGGGCCTGGCGGCTCTACCGCCGATTCGGCTTTGTCGATGTCGTACGCCACTTCCTCTTCCCGGGCGACAGCCGCCCGTTCGCCGTGCTCGGGCGACCCCTCCCGCTGCAGTGACCATCAGCGCGCGAAGGCGCGGGCTGACCATCAGCGCAGGAACGCGCGGGCGGCACCCAGCAGCCGGCTGGCACCCAACAGGCCGAAGATCAGCCACACGGCGACGGTCACGGTGACCAGACCGGCGGCGAGTCGTGGGCTCACGTCCCAGAACACGCCACCGAGCACGAGCGCGGTCAGCACGCTCAGCACCCGGGTCGGGCGGTCGGCGACGCTCACCGCCCGGGACGCGGGAAGCCCGGCGAGCGCCGCGCGGACCCGCACGTACTCGTGCAGCGCCACCAGTGCCCCGCACGCGGTCACGAGCGGACCGGGAGCGCCGACCAGCCACAGCGCGACGAGCCAGGCAGCCTCGCTGACCCGGTCGGTCACGGCGTCGGCGAAGGAGCCCCTCGCGCTGGTCCGGCCGGTGAGGATGGCCACCGCGCCGTCGGCGGAGTCGGCCAGCGCCGCCAGAAAGACCAGCAGCGCACCCACGAACAGCCAACCCGCACCCGGCCACCACAGCGGGGGCACCGACACCACGACCGGTACGGCGAGCGAGCAGACCAGGCCGGCGACCGTCACCGCCGTCGGGCTGAGGCCGAGCCGGACCAGGATCTGGGCGACGTCGAACGTGAACCGCCGCCAGGCTGTGCTGACCACGTCCCATCGCCGAGGCCCCGCCGCCCCCGGGAGCGGGCCGCCGCGGGGTGCCACGCCCTGCGGGGTGCCGCCGTGCAGCGCGGTCCAGCGGGCCATGTACTCGTCCCAGTCCGGCCGCTCGACCGTCCCGGGATCGACCGCCCCGGTGTCGCTGCGGCGCGCCCCCGCGCCCCGACCTGGCCACCTCACGTCGACGCCTAGATCCGGGCTCCCAGCGAGAGGTTCTGCCACACCTCACGGGTCGCGGTCGACCGGTTCATGGTGATGAAGTGCAGCCCCGGCACGCCCTCCTCGAGCAGCCGGGTGCACAGCTTCGTCGCCTGCTCGATGCCCAGCGCCCGCACCGCCGCCGGGTCGTCGGCGATGTGCTCGAACTCGGCGGCCAGCGCGCGGGGGAACGGCGCACCCGACAGTTGCTCGGAGCGCTCGATCGTGCTGATCCTGGTCACCGGCATCACCGACGCCACGATCGGCACGTCGCACCCGGCCGCCGCCACGCGGTCGCGCAGGCGCAGATAGTCATCGACATCGAAGAACATCTGCGTGATCGCGAAGTCGGCGCCGGCCCGACACTTGCGGATGAAGTGCCGCGTGTCGGTGGCGATGTCGGGCGAGCGCGGGTGCTTGAAGGGAAAGGCGGCCACCCCTACCGAGAAGTGGCCCGACTCGCGGACGAGCCGCACGAGTTCCTCGGCGTAGAGCAGGCCTTCGGGGTGGCGAACCCATTCACCCATGGGGTTACCGGGTGGGTCGCCGCGCACGGCGAGGATGTTGCGGACGCCGGCAGCCGCCAGCCGGCCGATGACGTGGCGCAACTCGGCCACCGAATGGTTGACCGCGGTCAGGTGGGCCATCGGCAGCAGCGTGGTGTCGGTGGCGATGCGCTCGGTCGCGCTGACCGTGGTGTCCCGGGTCGTCCCGCCCGCGCCGTAGGTGATGGAGACGAAGGACGGACGCAGCCGTTCCAGCACCCGGATCGCCTCCCAGAGCTGTCGCTCCATCTCGGGGGTCCGGGGCGGCATGAACTCGAACGAGAACGTCGGTCCGGAACGCAGGCGATCACCGATGAGCGGTGACGCGCTCGCGCCGACGGGGGGCAGGCCTTGGGACACGTTGTGACTCTAGCCGGGCCGACGGCGCGCAACGCCCCGTCCGTGGGCAGACCACCGTCAGGTCCGCGATCCGGCCTGCCGGAGTGCGAGTTCGGCCAGTCGCCGCGCCGAGCAGGGCCAGCGTTGGCGGCAGCAGGTGCAGCGATCCTCGCCGGGCCACGGGACATGCTCGCCGTAGAGCAGGGCGGCCAACCGCCACAGCAGTTCGGACCGCACTCGGGGCGGTGGCTCGTGGGGTACGGGCCTGGTCATGGAGGGCTCCCTTCCCGTGGCGCCGGCCGCGCCATGTCGCACCCATCACACTTGTCGGACCCCTGGGGTAGAAGGGGCCAATGAGACAGCGGGACGGGGGACGGGGATGGCTGGGCGACCGGACGAGCGGGCAGTGGCGCGACCTCTCGGCACGATGCTGGCGACCGCCCGCCGGTCGATGGGTCTCTCCCAACGACGGCTGGCCGCGCGGTTGTGCGCCGCCGCCGGGTTGAGCACGGTCACCCGGCACGAGTTGTCGCGGTGGGAGCGACAGGAGCGCATCCCCCACCCCTTCTGGCGCGGGTGGCTCGCCGTCGTCCTGGACATCCCGCTCGCCGACCTCGATCAGGCGGCGCGGCAGGCCCGCCGCCTGCGCCCGCCCCGAACGAGCGGTGCCGTCACGTCGCCGTCGGGCCGGCGCCCCCGCCGGTGGATCTTCCTGTCGACAAAGGTCTATTGGAGAGCACCCGCGCCCGCGCCGCGCCAGGCGTCGTTGATCTCAAAACGGGAGTGGGCCGATGAGGACACCGCACGCGACCCGCTAGCGTATTCGCGTGAACCCGGTAGACGCTGCGGATCTTCGGGGCCGGGTCGAGCGGGCACTGGGCCAGTATCTCCTCGATCAGCGGCAGCTCCTGACCAGCATCGACCCAGCGTTGCAGCCTGTGGTCGACGCCATCGAGAAGTTCGTCCTGCGGGGCGGCAAGCGGTTGCGGCCGGCCTTCGCCTACTGGGGATACCGGGGTGCGGGCGGTCCGGACGACGACCACGTGGTGACCGCGACCGCGGCCCTGGAGTTCGTGCAGGCCAGCGCCCTGATCCACGACGACCTCATGGACGCGTCCGACACGCGACGCGGCGAGCCGGCCGTGCACCGCCAGTTCGAACGGATGCACACCGGCAGCGGGTGGGTCGGCGAGGCCGACGCCTTCGGCGCCGGCGCGGCGATCCTGCTGGGCGACCTGTGCCTGACCTGGTCGGACGAGCTGTTGCACCGCTGTGGGATCAGCGCCGAGCAGATCGCCCGCGCGCGGCCGGTCTTCGACCTCATGCGCACCGAGGTGATCGCGGGCCAGTACCTGGACGTGCACGCCCAGGCCACCGCGGATCGTTCACGGCAACGCGCCTCCACCGTGGCTCGCTACAAGTCGGCGAAGTACACAGTGGAGCGTCCGCTGCTCTTCGGCGCCGCGATCGCCGGGGCCAACGAGGAGATCCAGGCCGCCTACTCCGCCTACGGCCTGTTGCTCGGAGAGGCGTTCCAGCTCCGCGACGACGTGTTGGGAGTCTTCGGCGAGCCGACCCAGACCGGCAAGCCGGCCGGCGACGACCTGCGCGAGGGCAAGCGGACCTACCTCGTGGCGTGCGCGTTCGAAGTCGCCGACGAGCCGACCGCCGCGCGCCTGCAACAGGGCCTGGGCAACCCGGGGCTGGACGCCGCAGGCGTCGCCGAGCTGCGCGAGATCATCGTCACCACCGGCGCGCTCGCGCGCACCGAGGAACGCATCGACGGCCTGACCGCGGGGGCGCTGGCCGCGCTGTCCTCGGTGGAGCTGGCCGACCCGGCCGCCCGGATGCTGACGGAGCTGGCCAACTTCGCCACCCATCGCGCGCTCTGACCGGCACCGCGCCGGCACGGCCACGCCAGCACCGGCGGGTCAGGGGCGGCTGCCCTCGGCCGGACGCAACCGCGTCCAGACCGCCAACGTGCTGAGCACGAGCGCGAATCCGAAGGCGAGGTCCTCCACGGGGGCGAAGGCCAGGCGCGGTCCGAGCACCGCCCACGGCGCATAGCGGACGGTGCCGGTGCCCGTCAGCACGCCGTTGGACAGGATCTGGAAGACCAGCACGATGGCGTAGGCGAGCCAGAACGCGCGACCCAGCACGAGCCGGGTGCGCAGCAGGGCCAGGTCGAGCACGACAGCGGCGACGACGCCGACCGCCGCGGCGGCGGTGTAGGTCACGCCTCCTCCTTCCCGGCCCGCGACGCCCCGCCCCAGCGCCGCAGGACCGTGCGGACGGCCTCGAAGCCACAGATCGAGCAGACCGGCACGACGAGGAAGAAGAGCACTTCCTCCAACGGCAGCCCGCCCGGCAGCCAGGCGCCGATGATCCGTTCGCTCGCGTAGGACCAGTGCCCGGCGGCGACCGCGGCCAGGTCCCAGAGCACGAAGACCGGCGCGACCGGGAGCACGGTCAGC
>Ga0164243_10006139_pt1 | contig 18270 bp, 14 predicted proteins | sample OricompcompostOP_FD_108781 | JGI IMG/M metagenome (GOLD analysis project Ga0164243, IMG submission 108781) | Organic Plus compost microbial communities from Emeryville, California, USA - Original compost - Organic plus compost (OP) | ecosystem: Engineered > Solid waste > Mixed feedstock >... | reverse complement strand
CCATGAGGCCGAGGAGGGCATGGGTGTCCTCGAAGGAGCCGACGGTCGTCTCGGTCTCCTGGGTGCCGTCGATCGCGTCCGAGCTGATCGTCTTGACGCACAGCGTCACCGCACCGCCCGAGTCCCGCAGCCTGACCCAGCGGCCTTTCCTCGGAGGGACCGGGTCGTAGACGTAGCGGCGCATCAGCCGCTCGCCGAGGAAGACGCCGCCCGTGGACGTGATGCGTTCGGCCATCGCCTCCGGGTCGATCCCCAGGACCTTGGCCTCGTATTCGACGACGTGCATAGGTGCTGACTTCCTTTCTGACGGGCGCGAATGGGAAGCCTCGCAGGTGTGCGGGACTGAGCAGCCATTCGCTCAAAGGGGTTTTCTCAGGGACGGTTCATGTCTCCGGTCCCGGCCAGGTCCGCCCACACGGTCTTGCCGCGCGTGTGTACATCGATGCCCCAGACAACCGCGAAGGCGGACACCAGGCGCAGCCCCCTGCCCCTCGTCTCCTCGTCGTTCGGGCACCGCAGCACAGGCCGGACGCGGGACTGATCCGTCACGTGGACACGCACGCGGAACCGCGAGGACCGCTCGACGCCGAAGACGAGGAAGCGGCCCGAGCCATGCTGCACAGCGTTCGCGACCAGTTCGGATGCGACCAGCGTGGTGTCGTGCAACAGAGGTTCCAGGCGCCATGCGCGCAAAGCCGTGACGGCCAGGTCTCGGGCGAGACCGGCGGACTCCGGAACGCGCGGAAACGTCCGGCTGTGCTCCGGCAGGCCGATCGACATCGTGTCAGCGGCAGTGATGGTCATGGGGTCTTCCCTCCGGGACAGACGCTCGCCGGAGCGGCCTCTTCCCAGCGTTCGGGGGCGGTCGCAGGAGCCGGTCATGCTTGAGAACTCCAGCCAACCGCCACAGATCGCTGCGGACCACGGCATCCATGCGGCAGCCTTGAGGCACCTTCGACGCATGAGGCGGCACAGCGGGTAAGGCCCCGGTCACGGGGGAAGGAGAGCGCCATGCGGTTGTCCGAACGGCGAAAGGCCATGGGCTACAGTCAGGAGAAATTCGCCCATGCGCTCGGTGTCGACCGCACAACGGTCAGCCGTTGGGAACGCGGTGAGACAACGCCCGAATGTGTTCACCGGCCGAAGATGGCCGAACTCCTGCGCTTGGACATCACCGAACTCGGCACGATGCTGGCCCGACGGCCGGCGCACGACGCACAGCCGACGAAGCCCCCGTCCCGTCCCGTTCACGGTTCAGGTGAATCCGACGACATGATCCGACGCAAGTTCCTGCGCCTGCTCACGGTGTCCGGAGCCCTGACCGCGCTGGGAACCGAGGCGGCCGACGACCTCGCGGAAGCAGTCGAGCGTGGTTCGGCCGACGACTACCGGCGTATGAACGCACACCTTTGGCAGGTCTACCAACTGGCCCGCTCCAAGCGTTCCGTCCATGAAGTGGTCCAAGGCCAGCTCGACGCGCTCGCCGACGCCCTGAAGTCCCGCTCGGCCGGCCGGCACGCCGGTGAGATGTGTGAAGCAGCCGGAGACCTCTTCCAGCTCTCCGGCGAGCTGGCCTTCGACAGCAACCGGTACACGGACGCCGCCGCGGCCTACACCGTGGCCGCGTCCGCCAGCGACAGCGCGGACGCCTTCGACCTGTGGGCCTGCGCGCTCGTACGGCACGCGTACGTGGACATGTCCGAGCAGCACTTCGCGGAAGCCGCCGAGACCCTGGACGTCGCCCGCACCATCGCCTCGCGCGGCGATCCCGGCCTCTCCACCCGCTACTGGGTCGCCTCCGTCCAGGCCGAGGCCCACGCGAGTTTGGGCGATCTCGACGCGTGCCGACGCGCCCTTGATGAAGCCGAGAAGGTCGCCGATCTGTCCGGGCCTGTCCACAACGGCGGGTGGCTCCGCTTCGACGGCTCCCGCCTCGCCGAGGAACGGGGAGCACGCTTCGTCCAGCTCGGACGGTTCGATCTCGCGGAGGAGGTGCTGAGAAGCGCGCTCGGTTCCACGGCTCTGGCCGAAGGATCTTCCTACCGTCGCCGGGGCTCCGTCCTGGTCGACCTCGCGCTGATCGGTGCCGAACGGCACGACGCGGAGCAAGTGGTGACCCACGGCCGCGAGGCGCTCCGGCTCGCACGGCAGTCGGGCTCGGGCTACGTCGCCCGTAGACTCCGGACGCTGCGGGACGGTCTCGGGGCATACGGTCACGATCGCCGGGTGTCCGAGCTGGCCGCCGACATCGGCAACCTTCAGGCGACGTGAGGAGAGGGGCAGGCATGACGGACACCGAGGGCGCCCGGCTGTTCCGGGAGACCTGGATCGCGGGAGTCGGCAAGCACTACCCGGGGGAGCCGAAGGCAAGCTACGTCACCCCTTGGGAGGACACCCCCGACTGGGAACGCCAAGCGGCCGGAGCGGTCTACGAGCAGGTGCGCCACTTCATCGGCCTGAGCGCCGGCCACGCCAGGCGCCTCACCCGCGAGCAGAAGGGCCGTTTCGTCGCCACCTGCTGGACCGCCCAGATGTACAAGCACTTCGGCGACCCCAAGCCCGGCTATGTCGCCGACTGGGCCGACCTGCCGGACTGGCAGAAGGAGACCGACTCCGACATCTTCGAGGCCATCGAAGCCGTCATCCCGGCAGGCTGAGCCACGGCGCCTGCCCATCGGGGGCAGGCGATGCCCTTCCGTCTCGGACGCGACGCGCAGGGCCTGGAGACCGAACCTCGACGCCCCATCCGCCACCCGACACCGCACCGGGGGCCGTGCATGGCGCGGCTCACCTCGGTGCGGGTCGGAGATTTGGCGGGGCCGGCTGTCATGGCCCGGCGGGTGTCCGGGACGCACTCGGTTCCGCGCCCTCACGTCGTGGCCGGTGCCCGTGCCCGCACCGGGGGCCGGCCCCACCTCCCCGTCCGGCGTTGTCGTCGTGGCGCCGTAGACTTTCCGCGTGGCTGGGAGGATCAACGACGAGGACGTGAAGGCGGTCAGGGACGCGGTCCCGATCGACTCCGTCGTCTCGGAGTACCTGCAGCTGCGCAACGCGGGCGGCGGCAACCTCAAGGGGCTGTGCCCGTTCCATGACGAGAAGTCCCCGTCCTTCCACGTCAGCCCCAGCAAGGGGCTCTATCACTGCTTCGGCTGCCAGGAGGGCGGGGACACCCTCGACTTCGTGATGAAGGTCGACCACCTGTCCTTCTCCGAGGCCGTCGAGCGGCTCGCCGCCCGTGCCGGTATCACGCTCCGTTACGAGCAGGGCGGGTACGGTCGCACCTCGCAGCAGGGTGAGCGCACCCGGCTGGTGGAAGCCCACAAGATCGCCGCCAGGTTCTACGCCGAGCAGCTCGATGGGCCAGAGGCGGAGGTCGGCCGTCGGTTCCTGGCCGAGCGCGGCTTCGACCAGGAGGCTGCCCGCCATTTCGGCATCGGCTACTCCCCGGCGGGCTGGGACCACCTGGTGCGCTATCTGCGCGGTCAGGGGTTCACCGACAAGGAGCTGATCAGCTCGGGGCTCGCCCAGGAGGCCCGCAACGGGCGGCCCATCGACCGGTTCCGCGGCCGGCTGATGTGGCCGATCCGCGACATCACCGGCGATGTCGTCGGTTTCGGCGCCCGCAAGCTGCGCGAGGACGACCAGGGTCCCAAGTACCTCAACACCCCCGAGACGCCGATCTACCGCAAGTCCCAGGTGCTGTACGGCATCGACCTGGCCAAGCGGGAGATCGCCAAGGCCAACCGGGCGGTGGTCGTCGAGGGCTACACCGACGTGATGGCCTGCCATCTGGCCGGGGTCACCACGGCCATCGCCACGTGCGGTACCGCCTTCGGCGGGGAGCATGTCAAGATCCTCCGCCGGGTGCTGATGGACAACTCGCAGTCGGAGGTCGTCTTCACCTTCGACGGTGACGCGGCCGGTCAGAAGGCCGCGCTGCGCGCCTTCGAGGACGACCAGAAGTTCGCGGCCCGCACCTGGATCGCGATCACCCCCGGCGGGATGGACCCGTGCGACCTGCGGCTGGCCGAGGGCGACGAGGCGGTCGCCAAGGTCGTGGAGGGCCGCACCCCGCTGTTCGACTTCGCGATGCGCTCCATCGTGGACCGGCACAATCTGGACACCGCGGAGGGGCGCTCCGCGGCGCTGGAGGAGGCCGCGCCGATCGTCGTCCAGATCAAGGACCCCTCCATCCGGCGCGGCTACGCGGTGCGGCTGGCGGGGCTGCTGGGCATCGTGGACGAGGAGTTCGTCGTCCGCCGCGTCGCCCAGCTCGCCCGGTGGGCGCGTGAGCGCGGGCCGGCGCCGCAGCGCACCGTCCGCCGGTCCGGGGCCGAGGAGGGGCCGGCGGTGCGGGCGCCGTTCGTGCCGCGCGGGCCGGACCTCAATCTGCGCAGTCCGGCCCACCGCGTGGAGCGGGAGCTGCTGAAGCTGGCGCTCCAGCGCCCGGAGCTGGTCTCGCCGGCGTTCGACGCGTACGGCGCCGACGAGTTCACCGCGCCGCCGTACGCTGTGGTGCGGCAGGCGCTGGAGGCGGCCGGCGGGGCGGAGGCTGGGATCGGCGACAGCGGTTATCTGGGCCGGGTGCGGGACGCCGCGCCCGACGACACCGTACGGTCGCTGATCACCGAGCTGGCCGTCGAGCCGCTGCGCAGCGCACGGAACCGCGAGGTGGACGAGGCGTACGCGGGGGAGCAGCTGGTGGCGGTGCGGCGTGCCGCCGTACTGGCGCGCATCGCCGAACTGGAGGGCGCCGCACGCCGGATGGAGGCCCGCCAGGAGTACGAGCGGTCGGCGGCCGTGCGTCAGCAGATCTGGACCCTCCAGCAGTACGGCACCGCGCTGCGCGAACGGGGCGCGGCGGCCCTCTGAGCTGGGCGGACCCTCTTTTTGCGAGAACGGCAAAAAGAGTCGGGCAGGCTTGCGGGCGCCGCCCAGGATGATCCGTGTGCGGCGCAGGCGGCGGGCCGTGACGGGCTCCGCCGCGCCGGGCCGCACGCCCTGCCCCTGCCCTCCCCGGGAGGAAGAATGTCGCAGCACACCCACGGCACCCACCGTCTGGTCCCCTCGCCCGCCGGCCGGATTCATCTCGTCGAGCAGGGCAGCGGGCGGCTCGTCCTGCTGGTGCACGGGTTCCCCGAGTCCTGGTACTCCTGGCGGCACCAGCTGCCGGCCCTGGCGAGCGCCGGGTACCGGGCGGTCGCCCTCGACGTCCGGGGCTACGGGCGGTCCTCGAAGCCGGCCGATCCGGCCGCGTACCGGATGCTCGATCTGGTCGAGGACAACGTCGCGGTGGTGCGGGCCCTCGGCGAGGAGAGCGCGGTGATCGTCGGCCACGACTGGGGTGCGACCATCGCCGCGGACTCCGGGCTGGTCAGGCCGGACGTCTTCCGTGCCGTGGGCATGCTGAGCGTGCCCTACGCCCCGCACGGCGGACCGCGGCCGGGCGAGATGTTCGCGAAGATGGGCGGCGAGGAGGAGTTCTACGTCTCCTACTTCCAGCAGCCCGGCCGGGCGGAGGTCGAGATCGAGCCGGACGTCCGCGGCTGGCTGGCCGGTTTCTACGCCGCGCTGTCCGCGGACACCATGCCCGGGCCCAATGAGCCCGACCCGCACTTCGTGACCCGGGGCGGCACCCTGCGGGAGCGGTTCCCCGCAGGCCGGCCCGCGTGGCTGGCGGAGGTGGATTTCGACGTGTACGCGGGAGAGTTCGAGCGGACGGGGCTGACCGGGGCGCTCAACCGTTACCGCAACATGGACCGGGACTGGGAAGACCTCGCCCGTTTCGCGGGGGAGCCGCTGACCGTGCCGTCCTTCTTCGCCGGCGGCACCCGGGACGCCTCCACCACCTGGCTGTCCGACGCGATCGACGCGTACCCCACCACGCTGCCCGCTCTGCACGGCTCGCATCTGCTGGAGGGCTGCGGCCACTGGATCCAGCAGGAGCGCCCCGAGGAGATCAACCGGCTGCTGACCGAGTGGCTCGGCGCGCTGAAGGACTGAGCCGCGACCCGGGGGAGCCGGGGGAGGAGCCGCACGGTGAGGGGCGAGGCGCGTCACAGGGGACGCGTCCGCCCCAGGGATCTCGCGAGTGCGTAGCGGATCGTGCGCTGAGGGTCACATTCAGCTGAAAAACTGCTCGCACGCCTCTCGTGGCGGGCATGTGTCCTGCCCCACACTGGTGGACGGTGCCTGAGTCCTCGGAGCGGGGCGGTGGTGATCAGGACGGGTCACAGTCCCCCGCGGATCCGCACACTTCGTACGGGATGGAAAGCGGTGAGGCCGCAGCCGTCCCCGTCTCGCACGCCGCCCCCGAACCGGCAGCGATCACCCTGGAGGTCGCCCCCGTGCAGACCCGGACCCTGAAAGCGGCGCCCCTCGCCGCCCCCGTGCCGCTGGTCGTTCCGCCCTCGCCGGTGCCCGAGCCGCCACCGGCCGAGGTGGTCCCCCTGGACGCCGTACCGCCCCAAGGCGGCGCCCCCGAGGCGGAGTCGGAGCCGCCCGCCGCGCGGCGGGAGCCCGCGGCGACCGGCCCCTCGGCGGACCTGTTCCGCCAGTATCTGCGCGAGATCGGCCGCATCCCGCTGCTGACCGCCGAGGAGGAGGTGGAGCTGGCCCGCCGGGTGGAGGCGGGGCTGTTCGCCGAGGAGAAGCTCAGCACCACCCCCGGTCTGGAGACCCGGCTGGCTCTCGACCTGGACCGGCTCGTGGTGATGGGCAGAGTGGCCAAGCGCCGGCTGATAGAGGCCAATCTGCGGCTCGTCGTCTCCGTCGCCAAACGCTATGTGGGCCGCGGGCTGACCATGCTGGACCTCGTCCAGGAGGGCAACCTGGGGCTGATCCGCGCCGTGGAGAAGTTCGACTATGCGCGCGGCTACAAGTTCTCGACCTACGCCACCTGGTGGATCCGTCAGGCCATGTCCCGTGCCCTGGCCGACCAGGCCCGCACCATCCGCGTCCCCGTCCACGTGGTCGAGCTGATCAACCGGGTGGTGCGGGTGCAGCGCAGGATGCTCCAGGAGCGCGGCTACGAGCCGAGCGCCGAAGAGGTGGCCGCCCAGCTCGAACTGTCCCCGGAGCGGGTGACGGAGGTGCTGCGGCTCGCCCAGGAACCGGTGTCCCTGCACGCGCCGGTCGGCGAGGAGGACGACGTCAACCTCGGTGACCTCATCGAGGACGGTGACGCGCCCTCACCGGTGGAGTCCGCGGCCTTCCTGCTGCTGCGGGAGCACCTGGAGGCGGTGCTCTCCACTCTCGGGGAGCGCGAACGGAAGGTCGTCCAGCTCCGGTACGGGCTGCTGGACGGGCGTCCCCGCACGCTGGAGGAGATCGGCCACCTCTTCGGCGTCACGCGGGAACGCATCCGCCAGATCGAGTCCAAGACCCTCACCAAGCTGCGGGAGCACGCTTTCGCCGACCAGTTGCGGGGCTACCTGGACTGAGGCGCTCTTGTCACCCGTTCGGGTCATCTCCATAATCGCGGGCAATCGCTTGGCATGCCCGCGACAGGTGGGTGTGCCGTGGAGCGGCAACCCCCACGAGAGGAAGCCCGTTGCGGACCACCACCAAGCACCGCAAGCACCTCACCAGAGCCGCCGCCGTCGGCGCCGTCGCGCTCGCCGCCTTCAGCCTCAGCCCGGCAGCCGCCACCGCGCGGCCGGCCGCCACCCCCGGAGGCGACGGCGAACCCAGTGCGACCGTTGTCGGCGGCACCCGGGCCCAGCAGGGCCAGTTCCCCTTCATGGTCCGGCTGTCCATGGGCTGCGGCGGCTCGCTGCTGACCAAGGACGTCGTGCTGACCGCCGCCCACTGCGTGGACGGCAGCGGACCGGACACCAGCATCACCGCCACCGCCGGCGTCGTCGACCTCAGGGACCCGGCCGCCGTCAAGGTCAGGTCCACCGAAGTCGTCCAGGCCCCCGGCTACGACGGCCAGGGCAAGGACTGGGCCCTGATCAAACTGGCCAAGCCCATCGACCAGCCCACCCTGGCCCTCGCCAAGGACGACACGTACAACAAGGGCGACTTCACCATCGCCGGCTGGGGCGCCGACCGGGAAGGCGGCGCCCAGCAGCGCTACCTGCTCACCGCCCAGGTCCCCTTCGTGGACGACGCCACCTGCAAGAGCGCCTACCCCGACCTCGTCGAGGGCGAGGAGTTGTGCGCCGGCCGGATGGACACCGGCGGCGTCGACACCTGCCAGGGTGACAGCGGCGGCCCCATGTTCCGCAAGGACGACGCCGGCCAGTGGGTCCAGGTCGGCATCGTCAGCTGGGGCGACGGCTGCGCCAGGCCGGGCAAGCCCGGCGTCTACACCGAGGTCAGCACCTTCGCCTCCGACATCCAGGCCGCGGCCGATCAGCTCGGCTGAGCCACGCGCCGCCCCCGGCGGGGCGGAGGTGGCTCAGTCCACCTCCGCCACCGCCTGCGCGAACTGCGACTTGTACAGGCGGGCGTAGGCGCCGTCGGCGGCCAGCAGACTCCGGTGGTCGCCCTGCTCGACGATCGCGCCGTTCTCCATCACCAGGATGACGTCCGCGTCCCGGATCGTGGACAGCCGGTGGGCGATCACGAAGCTGGTGCGCTCCGAGGCCAGCCGCTCCATCGCCCGCTGGATCAGCACCTCCGTGCGGGTGTCCACCGAACTGGTCGCCTCGTCCAGCACCAGGATCACCGGATCCGACAGGAAGGCCCGGGCAATGGTGATCAGCTGCTTCTCGCCCGCGCTGACCGTGTCCCCCTCGTCGTCCAGCACCGTGTCGTAGCCGTCGGGCAGCGTACGGATGAAACGGTCCGCGTGCGCGGCCCGCGCCGCCTCCTCCACCTGTTCCCGGGTGGCGCCCTGCGCCCCGTAGGCGATGTTCTCGGCGATCGTGCCGCCGAACAGCCAGGTGTCCTGGAGTACCATGCCGATCCCGGACCGCAGCTCCTCGCGGGACAGCGTCGCGATGTCCGTGCCGTCCAGCAGGATGCGGCCCGAGCGCACCTCGTAGAACCGCAGCAGCAGATTGACCAGCGTCGTCTTGCCCGCCCCGGTGGGGCCCACGATCGCGACCGTCTGACCCGGCTCCACCGCCAGCGACAGATCCTCGATCAGCGGCCTGTCCTCGCTGTAGCGGAACGAGACGTTCTCCAGCTCCACCCGGCCGCGCGGCTTTCCGGGCAGCGCCGCCCCCGAGCCGGCCGGCTCGGGCGACTGCTCCTCGGCGTCGAGGAGTTCGAAGACTCGCTCGGCCGAGGCCACCCCCGACTGGATGAGGTTGGCCATCGAGGCGACCTGGGTCAGCGGCTGGCTGAACTGCCGCGAATACTGCACGAACGCCTGCACGTCACCGATCGACAGCGAGCCCGACGCCACCCGCAGCCCGCCGACCACCGCCACCAGCACATAGTTGAGGTTGCCGACGAACATCATCGCCGGCTGCATGATCCCGCTGATGAACTGCGCCTTGAACCCGGCCCTGAACAGCGCCTCGTTCTGCTCGGCGAACACCTGCGCCGACTCGCGCTGCCGCCCGAAGACCTTCACCAGCGCATGGCCGGTGTACATCTCCTCGACATGCCCGTTCAGCGTGCCCGTCGACTTCCACTGCGCCACGAACTGCGGCTGCGCCCGCTTGCCCACCCGCGTGGCCACCAGCGCCGACAGCGGCACCGTCACCAGGGCGACCAGCGCCAGCAGCGGCGAGATCCAGAACATCACACCGAGCACGCCCACGATCATCAGCAGCGAGTTGACGATCTGGCCCAGCGTCTGCTGGAGCGTCTGGCCGAGGTTGTCGATGTCGTTGGTGACCCGCGAGAGCACCTCGCCGCGCGACTGCTTGTCCAGGTACGACAGCGGCAGCCGGGCCAGCTTCTCCTCGACCCGCTCCCGCAGCCGGAAGACCGTCCGGGTGATGACCTTGGTGGAGATCCGCCCCGCCCACAGCATCAGCAGCCCCGCCGCGGCGTACACCACGGCGACCACCAGCAGCACCATGCCCACGGCACCGAAGTCGATGCCGTGACCGGGGGTGAAGTCCATGCCGGAGAGCATGTCCGCCGCGCCGTCCTCGCCCTTGCGGCGCAGCCCCTCCAGCGCCTGCTCCTTGGTCAGCCCGTCGGGCAGCTTCTGCCCGATGAAGCCGCCGAAGACCAGGTCGGTCGCATGCCCGAGGATCTTCGGGCCGATCACGTTGAGGCCGACGCTGACCACGAGCACCGCCAGCATCAGCACCAGCCGCGCCCGCTCCGGCCGGAACTGGCCCAGCAGCCGTTTGCCCGACCCCTTGAAGTCCATCGACCGCCGCGGCGGCGCGCCCATGCCCGGCCCACTCATCAGGCGGCCTCGCTTTCGGTCAGCTGGGAGAGCACGATCTCCCGGTAGGTCTCGTTGTCCGCCATCAGCTCCTCATGGCGCCCGGCGCCCACCACACGGCCCTCGTCCAGGACCAGGATCCGGTCGGCGTCCCGGATGGTCGCCACCCGCTGCGCCACGATCACGACCGTCGCCCCCGCGGTCTCCTTCGCCAGTGCGGCCCGCAGCGCCGCGTCGGTCGCGTAGTCCAGCGCGGAGAACGAGTCGTCGAACAGATAGATCTCCGGCCGGTGCACCAGCACCCGGGCGATGGCCAGCCGCTGCCGCTGCCCGCCGGAGACGTTGCTGCCGCCCTGGGTGACGGGCGCGTCCAGACCGCCGTCCATGCGCTCCACGAAGTCCCTGGCCTGCGCCACCTCCAGGGCGTGCCACAGCTCCTCGTCGGTGGCGTCCGGCCTGCCGTAGCGCAGGTTGGAGGCGATCGTGCCGGAGAACAGGTACGGCCGCTGCGGCACCAGCCCCACCACGCTCGCCAGCAGCGCCGGGTCGAGGGTGCGCACGTCCTCGCCGTCCACCAGGACCTGGCCCTCCGTGGCGTCGAACAGCCGGGGCACCAGCCCCAGCAGCGTCGACTTGCCGCTGCCGGTGGAGCCGATCACGGCGGTGGTCTCCCCGGGCCGGGCCACCAGATCGACGCCGCGCAGCACCGGCGCCTCCGCACCGGGGTAGCCGAACCCGGCACCCCGCAGCTCCAGGTGGCCGTGGCGGCGCAGCTCCCGCACGGGGGAGGCGGGCGGTACGACGCTGGAGGAGGTCCCCAGCACCTCCTGGATGCGCTCGGCACACACCTCGGCACGGGGCACCATCATGAACATGAAGGTGGCCATCATGACGGACATGACGATCTGCATCAGATAGGAGAGGAACGCGGTCAGCGCCCCGACCTCCATGTCGCCGCTGCTGATGCGGTGGGCGCCGAACCAGACCACGACGACGCTGGAGAGGTTGACCACCGTCATCACGACCGGGCCCATCAGCGCCATCAGCTGTCCGGTGCGCAGCTGGACACCGGTCAGATCCGTGTTGGCCCCCTGGAAGCGGCGCCGTTCGTAGTCGTCCTTCACGAACGCGCGGATGACCCGCACCCCGGATATCTGCTCCCGCAGGATGCGGTTCACCGTGTCCAGACGCTCCTGCATGCTGCGGAACAGCGGACGCATACGGCGCACGATCAGTCCGACGGTGATGCCGAGCACCGGTACCACGCCCAGCAGCACCGCGGACAGCGGGACGTCCTGGCCCAGCGCCATGAAGATGCCGCCGAAGCACATGATCGGCGCGGTGACCATCAGCGTGAAGGCCATCAGCGTCACCATCTGCACCTGGAGCACGTCGTTGGTGGTGCGGGTGATCAGGGACGGCGCCCCGAACTGGCCGACCTCGCGGGCCGAGAAGGACTGGACACGGTCGAAGACGGCCGCCCTGATGTCGCGGCCGACGGCGGCGGCGGTGCGCGCGCCGAGGAAGACGGCACCGATGTTGCAGACGACCTGCACCACCGAGACGGCCAGCATCAGACCGCCGTACCGCAGGATGTAGCCGGTGTCGCCCAGCACGACACCGTTGTCGATGATGTCGGCGTTCAGCGTGGGCAGATAGAGGGTGGCGCTCGTCTGTATGAGCTGGAACAGGACGAGCAGCGCGATCGGCCGCTTGTAGTGACGCAGCCGGGCGCTCAGGAGGCGGATCAGCACACGGAAGTCCTCGGGCTCAGGAGGGTGGGGGCAGACAAGTGGGAAATCGTACATTCCGGCGACGCGGGGCCGCCCGTCTTTTCCAGGCTTTCCGGTGCGGCCCGCCGTCACGTACGAGCCGCGGCGCACGCTCCCCGGGCGGTGGTGCGCGACCGTGGCACGACGGCGCCCTCCGGGGCGCACGACCCCGGTACGGCGGCGCCCGGGGCGCGTCCTAGACCGGCAGCGCCCCGGGGTACATCTCCTCGCGCACCGTCGCGTACTGCTGCCGCACGGCCTGGCCGACGGCGCGCTCCTCGCCGGCCTCGAACACCTGGCAGGCCGCGGCCGGCCACTGCGGCGGATACCCGGAGCCGGACAGCGCCCAGGCGGCCTGCCGGGCGGCGCCGATCGCCGCGTAGTCGGCCGGCTCGGGCACCACGACCTGCGCGTCCAGCAGCGCCGGCGCCGCCGCCCGGACGATCTGCAACTCCGCGGCCTTGCCCAGCAGGAAGACCCGGCGCACCGGCACCCCGCGGACGCGCAGCACCTCCAGCGCGTCGGCCAGCCCGCACAGCATGCCCTCGACGGCGGCCCGCGCCAGGAACTCCGGCTTCATGCTCTCGCGCCGCAGCCCGTGCAGGGACCCGGCGGTGTGCGGGAGCTGCGGCGTCTGCTCGCCCTCCAGATACGGCAGCAGCACCAGTCCGGAGGAGCCCGGCGTCGAGGTCAGCGCCAGCTCGGAGAGGCCCTCCAGATCGGTGCCCAGCATGTCCGCGGTGCCGCGCAGCACGCGGGTCGCGTTGAGGGTGCGCACCACGGGCAGGTGCATGCCCGTCGCGTCGGCGAAGGAGGTGATGGTGCCGGTGGGGTCGGTCAGGGCCGTGTGGTGGACGGCGCACACCGAGCCGGTCGCCCCCAGGGAGATGACGGCGTCCCCCGGGCCCACCCCCAGCCCGAACGCGGCGGCCATCGTCTGGCCCGTACCGGCGGAGATCAGCAGCCCCTCGGGCGTGTAGCCCGCAGGCTGCGCCGGGCCGGCCACCTGCGGCAGCCGCACCGGGTGGCCGAGCGCCAGCTCCACCAGATCGGTCCGGTAGGACTCGGTCGCCGCCGACCAGTAGCCGGTCCCCGAGGCGTCGCCCCGGTCCGTCACCCGCTGCTCGGGCCGGCCCAGCAGCTGCCACACCAGCCAGTCGTGCGGCTGCATCACCTCGGCCACCCGCCGGGCGGACTCGGGGTGTTCACGGGCCAGCCAGCGCAGCTTCGCCACCGGGTGCCCGGCCTGCGGGACGGTGCCGACGGCCTGCGCCCACGCCTCGCGCCCGCCCAGCGCGTCCACCAGATCGGCGGCTGCCGTCTGCATGCGCGGATCGTTGCCCAGCAGCGCGGGCCCCACCGTGGCGCCGGAAGCGTCCAGCGCGATCAGCCCCTGCTGCTGCGCGGAGACGCCGATGGCCTGCACGTCGGCGAGCTGCCCGCCGCTCGCGGCCTCGCCGAGGGAGAGCAGCCAGGACTGCGGGTCGTCGCGTTCCCCGGGGTGCGCCGCGTGTCCGTGCCGCACCACGGCGCCGGTCTCCGCGTCGCAGACGACGATGCTTGTGTACTCGGCTGAGCTGTCCAGTCCGGCGACTATCCCCATGGCCGGAATGATGCCTCATGGCCTCCCGTACCGGATTCGGCACCCCGCTCGCGTGACCGACGCCTCACCCGCTGCCGCCCCTCCCGTCCCGTCCGCACCGTCGCGCCCCGGCCGGGCGCCCTCTAGCGTGAGAGGCGGCCCGGCCCGCCGGGGCCCGGCCCGCACGGCACGACGACCGGAAGGGAGTCCCGTTGCCCGCCTCCGACCCGCACCGGATGCCCGCCGCCGACGCCGGCGGCACGCCGGATCCGCTGCGCCGCCTCACCCTCGCCGACCTGCGCCGCCGCACCAGCATGAAGTGGCGCACCTACGAGCCGGACGTGCTGCCCCTGTGGGTGGCCGAGATGGACGTGCCCCTCGCCGAGCCGGTCGCCGAGGCGCTCACCGAAGCGGTGCGACTGGGCGACACCGGCTACCCGGCCGGCACCGTGTACGCCGACGCGCTGCGCGACTTCGCCCGGCACTGCTGGGACTGGGACTTCCCCGCTTCGCGCACCGCGCTCGTCCCGGACGTGATGCTCGGCATCGTCGAGGTGCTGAAACTGGTCACCGGGCCCGGCGACGCCGTGGTCGTCAATTGCCCCGTCTACCCGCCCTTCTACCAGTTCGTCCGGCACCTGGGCCGACGCGTGATCGAGGCACCGCTGGACGCGGCCGGCCGACTGGACCCGGCCGCACTGGAGAGCGCCTTCGCCCGCGCGACCGAGGGCGGACGCCGCGCCGCCTACCTGCTGTGCAGCCCGCACAACCCCACCGGGACGGTGCACACCGAGGACGAACTGGCCGACGTGGCCGCCCGCGCCGCGGCCCGGGGCGTACGCGTGGTCGCCGACGAGATCCACGCACCCCTCGTCCTGCCGGGCGCCCGCCATGTGCCGTACTTGACGGTGCCCGGCAGCGAGACCGGCTTCGCCCTGCTGTCCGCGTCCAAGGCGTGGAACCTCGCCGGGCTGAAGGCGGCGCTGGCGGTCGCCGGCAGCGCCGCGGCCCGGGAACTGGCCGCCATGCCGGAAGAGGTCGGCCACGGCCCCAGCCATCTGGGGGTCATCGCGCACACGGCGGCCCTGCGGCACGCCACCGGCTGGCTCGACAGCCTGCTGGCGGGGCTGGAGCGCAACCGTCGCCTGCTGGGCGAGCTGCTCACCCGGCTGCTGCCCGGCGTCCGCCACCGCCCGGGCGAGGGCACCTTCCTGGCCTGGCTGGACTGCCGCGCCCTGGGGCTGGGCGACGACCCGGCCGCCGCCTTCCTCGACCGCGGCCGGGTCGCCCTCAATTCCGGGCTGCCCTTCGGCACCGGGGGAGCGGGGCACGTACGGCTGAACCTGGCGACGTCCCCCGAGATCCTCCAGGAGGCCGTGCGCCGGATGGCGTCGGCCGTACCGGATACGGGCCGCCGCACGCGCGAGGACCCGTGACCGGTCCTCCTGGTCACGGGTCCTCGCGCAGTGGGGACGACGGTGTCCGGCGTCAGCAGCGCTTCGAGGAGTACGCGAAGTTCTGCTTGACGTCGCCCGGGGCGCGGATGACGCCGCGGGCCGCGGTGCAGTGGCGGACGGTGTTGGCCGGGTACGACCAGAACGACGCCTGCGAGGTGCGGTTCCACACGCGGAGCCCGACCAGCTTCTTGGTGTTGAAGTCGTAGACGGCGATGTTGGTCGAGTAGTACCGGTGCTTCTGGCGGAAGCTCTTCCACACGTAGAGGTAGCCGTAGTTGCGGTTGCAGCGCGGCGAGTAGAACTGCTTCACCGAGCCGATCCGCTGGCCCTTGCGGACGATGTAGCCGGTCTTGCCGATCTGGTAGGCGTCGTTGCACACGCGGGCCCGCTCGGCGGCCTCGCCGTACGGGTTGTCGTCCGAGTCCTGCACGTTCATGGGCGACGCGCCGCTGTCCGCTGCCGGACCGGCGGTGCTGTCACCGGCCTGGGCCGCGCCGGCGGGCAGCAGCGCCATCGCGCAGGCTGCCGCCACAAGGGCGCCCTTGACGGGCGAGAGGGTGCGCATGAGTCTGTCTCCTCCTTGAGGGAGAGTGGGACTTTTCCGGACATATCGCCCGGACCGGGCATCACGGTAAAGTCCCTGCGCGCCCACGGCGGGTATTGCCGGGCTACGGCGGGTCGTTCGAAACGGGCCCGGCGCCACCAACGTGACGCCGGGCCCGCTCCCTTGGCACCCGGGACGGCACCACCGGCCGGCACCCGGAACGGCACAGGCCGCCACCGCTGCCGCCCGGCGCCGCCGGCCTGCGGATCAGCAGCGCTTCTGCGAGAACGCCTGGTAGGCCTGCGGGCTGCCCGCCGGGCGCAGCGAGCCGATGCCGGACGTGCAGTGCGTCACCGTCGCGGCGCCCTCGGTCCAGAACTCCTGCTGCTTGGTGGCCTTCCACGCCTTCGGCGCGTAGACGGTGTCCTTCGAGTAGCTGTAGACCCCGGCCGTCACGTCGTAGGGCGCCGCCGTCTTGCGGAAGCTCTCCCACACCCACACGTAGCCGTAGTTGAGCTGGCACTTCTTCGAGTAGAACTGCTTGACGGAGGCGATCGTCTCCGAGCCCCGCTTGATCAGGCCGCGCTCGCCGATCGGCACCGCGTCGTCACAGACACCCGCGGCCTGCGCCAGCCTGCTCGCCGGGTTCCCCTCGGGGGAGGGAGCCGTGGAGCGGGTCAGCTTCTGGGACTGGGAGGGCGGGGTGGCGGGCCCGCTGCCCGCGTACGCCGCACCGGCGGGCAGCAGCACCAGCGCCGCGGTCGCGGCAGCCAGTGTCCCCTTGGAGAAACGAGTCGAACGCATGGTGATTTGCCCCCCTCTTTGCCGAATAACGGTCGAATCCGAGGCATTGGTGGCATGGGCTTGATGCGTCGGATACCCAGTAAGACACCTTGGCCCGCCAGGGGGTTGTACGTCTCCGCCCGTCGATACGCAGGGAATTGACGCCACGTCAGCCACACGGACCGCCCCTGACCCGCCCGCCTCCGTAGCCCCGGATGGTTGCCTCAGGCTGCCGTCTCGGGTTGGCGCCGGTGCCCGGCGCCGGGGGCGCGCGGAGGGGGTGCGCACCATACGAGGTGCGGCGCGCACGGCGCCTCGCGCTCCGCCGGGGACCGACGGATACCTCGGACGGGTGAGGACCTGCGTACAGCGGCGACGACCGCCGCGCCCGAAAACGGGCGCCCCGTCACCGGGACGCCCTTCGTGCGTCCCGGCCCGGAACGTTTCTGCTGGGCCCTGCTGCGGTGGGGCGGGTGGCGCCCGGACCCACGGCCGACGGTGAGGAGACCGTAGACGCCGCGCCCCGCTTCGTGACGCCTGATGACGCCCCATGACGGGGACTGCCGATTTGTGCAGGTCACAAGCCTGCCGGGACCCGGGTGGGGCCTGTCCCATGACGCCTTATGTCGCACTCCGACGGCCGATTAAGCGTCGTCCGAGTGAGCAGTGAGCGAGCAGAGGGGCCCGCCACCTGCGGTGACGAGGCCCCCGCCATGACGCTCACCCGCCGGACCGGCCGCGCTCACGCACCCCGTTCTCTTCACTCCGACGGGCGCGCGGAACGACGGCCGCGGCCCGCTCGGCGATCTCCCGGTCGACCTCCTCCAGGAGCGAGGTGTACGTGTCCGACGCGAGCTGGACCGTGCCGTGCCGCAGCGCTTCCTTGATCGCGCGCAGGTCTCCGCCGCCGGCGTGGATGAGCGTCGCCGCGCAGTGCCGCAGATCCCGCAGGTGGATGGGCGGCAGGCCGGCCCGCCGGGTAGACGCACCGGAGCTCTTCGCTGACCTTCTCCGGGTGCAGCCAGGGCCGTCGGCGTCGGTGAATTCCTTCCTGGTGTCCACCCGGTCGGCGGTGTCCTTCCCCTTGGCCCGTTCCTCGGCCGCGTGCCGGTTCCACTCCTCCCGCTCCGCCGCCTGCCGCTCCCGGTGCGCGCGGAGCACGGCCACGGCGCGGGAGTCCGGCGCGATCGCCGCCGCCGACCAGTCCGTTTTCGGGGCACCTCGAACCTCCCAGGAGTCGACGACGAACTCTCCTGCGGTGGTGATGAGCCCGCGGTCCAGGTCGGTGTTCACCCGGTTGTGCCCCCGCGGCCTCCCCACGGCGGAGGCCGCGGAACGCGATCAGGCGATAGGGGCACAGAGTCGGGAGGACTCGGCCTCATCCAGGAAGCGGGACACGACGCCGCGACCGCCCGCTACGGTGCCAGGGCCGTGGCCCGCGCTCTGGTCACCCGCGACCGGCCCCCGACCCCCGTGCGGCTCGCCGAGCCGCACGGCACCGATCCCGATGAGACACGTGAAGGTCACCAAGCTGCCGGGCGGTCGGCTCGCGTACGCGACGAGACATGGGAGGACTACGTCCTCGGCACCGACCGCACCACATGTACCTGTGGCTGTGGATGCGATTTCGGCGTCCGGCTCCTCGCCGTTCGGAAGCATGCCTACGGGTACGACTACGCATGGTGCTTCCCGCGCGACCCCGAGGCGGTCGAATCCGCCGTCGCGGCGTGGAACCCCGAGATGCAGGACGAGTCGCTGGGCTGGCACAAACGCCCGATGAACCCGCCGACGGCGGCCGGCTGCGTCCTCGCTCCGTCCGGACTCGCGGTTGG
>Ga0164243_10006137_pt1 | contig 18271 bp, 15 predicted proteins | sample OricompcompostOP_FD_108781 | JGI IMG/M metagenome (GOLD analysis project Ga0164243, IMG submission 108781) | Organic Plus compost microbial communities from Emeryville, California, USA - Original compost - Organic plus compost (OP) | ecosystem: Engineered > Solid waste > Mixed feedstock >... | reverse complement strand
GGGCATCGACATGGGCCCGTCGCCGACGGACGCCGCGCTGGCCGCGGACCTGGCCCTGCCGATCGAGGACCTCAACCTCACCGTCCGCTCGTACAACTGCCTCAAGCGCGAGGGCATCCACTCGGTCGGCGAGCTGGTCGCCCGCAGTGAGCAGGACCTGCTCGACATCCGCAACTTCGGTGCCAAGTCGATCGAAGAGGTCAAGCAGAAGCTCATCGACATGGGCCTTTCGCTGAAGGACTCCCCGCCCGGGTTCGACCCGACCACGGCGGCCGAGGCCTACTCCGACGATGACGACGAGAGCTACGCCGAGACCGAGCAGTACTGACCGGCCGACTGACCAACTGCCCGGCGTGACCGGCGCGGTTTCTTAATCGAGGAGAACGACACCATGCCCACGCCCACCAAGGGCCCGCGTCTGGGCGGCGGCCCCGCTCACGAACGGCTGATCCTGGCGAACCTCGCCACCGCGCTGTTCGAGCACGGGCGCATCCGTACCACCGAGGCCAAGGCCAAGCGCCTGCGCCCGGTCGCGGAGAAGCTCATCACCACGGCCAAGAAGGGTCAGGCCGCGTACAACTCCGGTGACGTGGCCAAGTCGGTGCACGCGCAGCGGCAGGTGAAGAAGACGGTCCGGGACAACGACGTGGTGTACCGGCTCTTCACCGAGATCGTCCCGCTGTTCGAGAACCGCGACGGCGGTTACCTGCGGATCACCAAGATCGGGCCGCGTAAGGGTGACAACGCGCCGATGGCCGTGATCGAGCTGGTGACCGAGCAGGTGAGCGGCTCCGCGGCGGCGGCCCGTACTACCACCGCTCCCGCGGCCGCGCCGGCCGAGGAGGCGGCGGAGGACACCACGGACGAGGCCGCCGCGACCGAGGCCGAGGTCGAGGAGCCCGCCGAGGAGACCGCTGAGGCGGACACCGCCGACGAGCCGGCGGCCGAGGCCGAGGAGCAGGACGAGAAGGCGAAGAAGGACGACGACGCCTGACGTCCGTCCGTCAGTTCCGCATGGGAGCCCGTCACCGGTCCGGTGGCGGGCTCTCCTGTTCGCAGAAGGGGTTGTGCGGTGTCCGAGGACATCAGGGTGCGGCTGGGCATCGCGTACGACGGGGCCGGGTTCTCCGGATGGGCCGTGCAGCCGGGGCGGCGTACGGTGCAGGGCGAGGTGCAGGCGGCGCTCGGCCGCATCCTGCGGTTGGAGCCGGCGCCCGAGCTGACCGTGGCCGGGCGGACCGACGCGGGCGTGCACGCGCGCGGGCAGGTCGCGCACGTGGACGTGCCGCGTACGGCGTGGGACGCGGTGGCGGAGTCCGCGGGGCGGCGGCTGGCCGGGGTGCTGCCGGGCGACGTGCGGGTGACGTCGATCGGCCCGGCGCCCGCGGGGTTCGACGCGCGGTTCTCCGCGCTGGCCCGCCGGTACGCCTACCGGGTGGGCGACCATCCGTACGGTGTCGACCCGCTGCGCCGCGCCGACACGCTGTGGCACAAGGCGCGGCTCGACGTGGCCGCGATGAACGCCGCGGCGGCCCGGCTCACCGGCGAGCACGACTTCGCGGCGTACTGCCGTAAGCGCGAGGGCGCCACGACGATCCGCCGGCTGCTGCGGCTCGAGTGGGCCCGGGTGGAGCCGGACGTCGTCGCGGCCACCGTCGAGGCGGACGCCTTCTGCCACAACATGGTGCGCGCGCTGGTCGGCGCGATGCTCGCGGTCGGCGACGGGCGGCGGCCGGTGGAGTGGCCGGGCGAGGTGCTGGGCGCCGGGGTGCGCGACTCCGCGGTGCACGTGGTGCCGCCGCACGGGCTGACGCTCGAGGAGGTCAGGTATCCCGAGGACGCCGAGCTGGCCGCCCGGGTCCGGGAGACGCGGCGGGTGCGCACGCTCTGAGGCGCCGGCTCAGGACGAGGCGCGCGCCGCGATCGCCTTGGTGGCGGCGGTGCGGAAGTCCTGGCTGATCTGCGCGAGGTGCTCGTCCTTCGCCGCGGGGGTGTGCCCGTCGCTGTAGGTGGCGTAGGAGAACACCACGTAGCGGCCCCAGACAAGGGACGCCGCGTAGCCGCCCGCCTTGTCGATCTTGTCGGCGCCGCTGCCCTTCTTGCCGGGCAGGGCGGCGAACCAGGCGCCCTTCTTGGAGTCCGCCGCGTGCTCGGCGCGGGTGGCGTCGTCCTTGGTGGGCAGGGCGGCGATCCCGGCGGTGACGGCGTACTTCTTGTGCGCGTCGACGAACGTGGCGTCGACCACGCGCTGGCATCCGGCGGCGCGCAGCGCCTTGGCGAAGTCGCCCTTGGCGGCGTCCTTGCAGCCGTCCAGCTCGACCGCGCGCACCTGGGTGAACGTGCTGCCGTCCGCGGCGACGGTCTTCGCCGGGAACGCCTCGCCGACCGTCATGGCCTTGGCGTCGGTGCGGACGCTGTCGATGCCGCCGTCCGGCGGCGGTGCGGGCTTGGTCGCCCCGGCGCTCGGCGTGCGCCCCGCCGCGGGCGGGTTGTGGTGCTCCGTGCCCGAGGTCAGCGCCCGTACGCCGAGGAACGAGCCGACGCCGACGACGACCAGCGCGGCGGCCATCCCGCCGGCCAGCAGCAGCCGGCGCTTGCTCGGGCCGCCCGTGCGCGGGGCGGCGGGGGCGTACGGCGGCGGTACGTCGGCGCCGGGGTACGCCTGGCCGTAGTCCGGGCCGGGGATGTGGCCGTCGGGGGCGCCGGGGCCCCACGGCTGGTCCGGGTTGTGCGGACCGGGGGCCGGGCCGAGCTGACCGTACGCGTCGGGCCGCGACCGCGCCGCGATCGGCGGCATGATCTGCGTGGGCTCCAGGACGTCGGGGTCGTCGTCGGCGGCCACACCTGAGGTCACCACCGCCACCGGTGCGTCGGCCGAGGAGTCGGCGTCCACCGGCGTGGGGGCGGGCAGGAAGCCCTGACCGGCGCCGGGCTTCTTCGCCTCGGAGCCGGTGCCCTCACTGGGGGGCTGCTGTTTTTTGCTCGGGTTGTCGTCGGTACTCATGTCGTCGCTTCGGCTCTCCTGGTCGGCGACTGGGGGGAGCCCCGGCTAGTTCCGGGGCCGTCCCGTGATCATCCGGTACGACAGCGGACGCGCCAGCGTCGCGCTGACCACGTCCTTGTGGAAGGCGGAGAGTTGCTTGCGCCCGGCGGAGGAGGCCGGCCTGTGCCCGTCTGCGTACTGCACCCAGCTTAGGAGCAAATAGTGGCCCCTGACCTGCCGAATGCCCAGAGCGGCGCCTTGTCCCAGGCGAGCGGTACGGCCGGACGAGCCGCGCAGCGGCGTGACGTACTGTTTTCCGCCCGCCGCCGCGGAGAAGGCGTGGCGGGACGCGGCGCTGTCGGACAGGTTGCTGATGCTCACCGTGCCCATCACCTTGCCGTCGCCGCGCAGGTACGTGGCGCGCAGGAGCTGCGTGCAGTCGCCGGCGGACAGCGCGGCCTTGATCCGGGTGCCGGTCACCGCGGCCGAGCAGTCGGTGGTCGCCTGCCGGGTCACCTGGCGGTACGTGCGGCCGTTGTCCGAGACCCGGGTGCGGCCGAAGACCTCGGCGGCCGTCAGCGGCTTCGGGTCGGTGGAGCGGCTGGCGATCTTCAGCCAGCGGCCGCCGCCGGTGTCGGTGGACGTCGGCGTGGGCGACGCCGCGGACGGTGAGGAGCTCGCCGTGGGCTGGGCGCCGGTCTTCGTCGGCTTGGGGGCCGGGTCGTCGCCGCCGCTCAGGGTGAGGGCGATGGCCGTGCCGCCGCCGCCGAGCAGCACGACCGCGCCGATGATGCCGCCGATGATCAGGCCGGTCTTCTTGCCGCCCTGCGGGGGCGGGCCGGGCGGAGGACCGGGCGGGCCGCCGAAGCCGCCACCCGGCGGGCCGGGCCAGCCGGGGGCCTGCGGCTGCTGCGGGCCCGAGGGGGCGTAGCCGTAGCCGGAGGGGTCGCCGTACGGCGAGGCGGGCGGGCCGTAGGGGCCGGCGGGGCCTGGCGTGCCGTACGGGGTCTGCTGACCGCTGCCGTAGGGCGCCTGCTGGCCGGTGCCGTAAGGGGCCTGCTGGCCGGTGCCGTACGGGGCGCCGTACGGGGTCGGCGGCGGGCCGCCGGCGAAGGGATTCGGTTGCCCGATGCGCGTGGCGTCGGGGTCGGCGCCGTCGTCGGCCGGCGGCTCGTTCAGCGGCGGATACCCGCGAAAGGGGTCGTGGCCGCCGGGCGCGGCGGCGGCGCCCGGTCCGTACGGGTCTCCGCCGCCGTACTGACCGGGCGGCGTGTCTGCGGGCCGCTCCCCGTACGGGGAAGGCCACTCGTCACCCGGATATCCCATCCCGCGAGAGTATCGTCCAAAAAGTCCGCTCGCTGAAGGTCGCGGGCGTTCGCCCGGTGTGCTGCGGACCCCCTGCGTACGGCGGGACGCGGGGCTGGCCTGCGATGCGGGTCCGGGCCATGAGGCTGCTCACACTCGCGGGCGTCTGCGCAGGTCGTCACGCTTCTCGCCGGTAGGTACGCGGAGCGTGCGCGAGAATGGGCGGTTGGACGGGGCATCCGCGCTGAGGGCTTATGCTTGTTTGCAGGGTCCCTGCGGTGTGTCTCCGCTTTGACCCTGGCGGGTGCTGCCCGGTATTCTGCCCCCTTGTTGGTATGGCTCGCATCTGCTAGAGCCAAGCCGCCGCCGAGGGGTTTTTCTTCCGGCGCATCCCCGAGACCTAGACCTACTGACGAAGGCTTACGACCGTGCGCACATTCAGCCCGAAGTCCAGCGACGTCCAGCGTCAGTGGCACGTCATCGACGCGGCCGACCTCGTGCTCGGGCGTCTGGCGAGCAACGCGGCCCAGCTCCTGCGGGGCAAGCACAAGCCGATCTACGCTCCGCACGTCGACACCGGCGACTTCGTGATCATCGTCAACGCCGAGAAGGTCGCGCTGACCGGCCACAAGCGTGAGCAGAAGTTCGCGTACCGCCACTCCGGCTACCCGGGCGGCCTGCGCGCGGTCCGCTACAGCGAGCTGCTGGAGAAGCACCCCGAGCGGGCGGTGGAGAAGGCCATCAAGGGCATGCTCCCCAAGACCAAGCTCGGTCGTCAGATGGCCAAGAAGCTGAAGGTCTACGCCGGGCCGGACCACCCGCACGCGGCGCAGAAGCCCGAGCCGTACGAGATCACCAAGTAGTTCGGCCACCGGCCGTCGCCTAGAGGAAGCACGAGGATAACCGTGGCCGAGCCCACCGGTCTTGAGACGCCCGTCGAGGGCGCAGTTGACGAGGCGGAGTACGACTTTCCGTCGGAGTACACCAGCGAGTCGTCGGCGAGCGGCGAGTTCGTCGCCGTCCAGCCGATGGTCACCGGCCCGTCGGGCGGCACCGGCCGGCGCAAGCGCGCCGTGGCCCGGGTCCGCGTCGTCCCGGGCTCCGGGCAGTGGACCATCAACGGCCGCACGCTGGACCAGTACTTCCCGAACAAGGTGCACCAGCAGATCATCAACGAGCCGTTCGTCACGCTCGACGTGGTGGACGCCTTCGACGTGATCTGCCGGGTCAACGGCGGCGGCACCACCGGCCAGGCCGGCGCGGTCCGCCTCGGCATCGCCCGCGCGCTCGCCGCGCTGGACGCCGAGAACCGCCCGCCGCTGAAGAAGGCCGGCTTCCTCACCCGCGACGCGCGGGCGAAGGAGCGGAAGAAGTACGGCCTCAAGAAGGCCCGTAAGGCGCCTCAGTACAGTAAGCGCTAGTTCGCATTCCGAGCCCTGGCTGTCCTCAGCCAGGGCTCGATGCGTCAGGGACCCTTCCCGGGCAGAACGAGCTAGGAACGATGGCACGACTCTTCGGTACCGACGGCGTTCGTGGCGTCGCCGGACGCGACCTCACCGCCCATCTCGCGCTCGACCTGTCGATCGCGGCCGCGCACGTGCTGGGCGAGGCGGCGGCCGGGCCGCGGCCCCGGGCCGTGGTGGGCCGGGACCCGCGCGCGTCGGGGGAGTTCCTTGAGGCGGCGGTGGTGGCCGGACTGGCCGGGGCGGGTGTGGACGTACTGCGGCTCGGCGTGCTGCCGACGCCGGGCGTCGCGCACCTGACCGAGGCGCTCGGCGTGGACCTGGGCGTGATGCTGTCCGCCAGCCACAACCCGGCGCCGGACAACGGGATCAAGTTCTTCGCGCGCGGCGGCCGCAAGCTGCCGGACGACGTGGAGGACCGCATCGAGGCCGAGATGGGCGCGCACCATCTGCCGGGCGACGACATCGACGAGCACACCGGCGCCGCCGTCGGGCGGGTCTTCGACGCGCACGGCGAGATCGAGCGGTACCTCGGGCACCTGCTGACCACGCTTCCGGGCGGGGAGTCCGGGCGGGTGCTCGACGGGCTGAAGGTCGTGGTCGACTGCGCGAACGGCGCCGCGTCGGTGGTGGCGCCCGAGGCGCTGCGCCGCGCCGGGGCCGACGTGGTGGCCATCGCGGCGGAGCCGGACGGGCTGAACATCAACGCCGGGTGCGGCTCCACGCACCCGGAGGCGCTGCAGAAGGCCGTGGTCTCGTACGGAGCGGACGCCGGCATCGCGCACGACGGCGACGCCGACCGCTGCCTGGCCGTCACCGCCGAGGGCGAGCTGATCGACGGCGACCAGATCATGGCGATCCTCGCGCTGGACATGCACCGCGCCGGGCTGCTGCCGCAGGACACGATCGTGGCGACGGTCATGTCCAACCTCGGCTTCAAGATCGCGATGCGCGAGGCCGGGCTGCGGGTCGTGGAGACGGCCGTCGGCGACCGGTACGTACTGGAGGCCATGCACAAGGGCCGGTACGGGCTGGGCGGCGAGCAGTCCGGGCACGTGGTGATGGCCGACCACGCGACCACCGGCGACGGCGCGCTTACCGCGCTGCACCTGCTGGCCGCGGTGGCCCGCTCCGGGCGCAGCCTGGGCGAGCTGGCGTCGGTGATGACGCGGCTGCCGCAGGTGCTGGTGAACGTGCGCGGGGTGGACAAGTCCCGCTCGAAGTCCTGCCCGGCGCTGGACGAGGCGGTCGCCGCGGTCGAGCGCGAGCTGGGCGAGACCGGGCGGGTGCTGATCCGGCCCAGCGGTACGGAGCCGATGGTGCGGGTGATGGTCGAGGCCCCCACGGAGGAGGACGCGGCCACCGCGGCGGAGCGGCTGGCCGAGGTGGTCAAGGCCGAGCTGGGCTGAGCCCTACTCGACCGTGACGCTCTTCGCCAGGTTGCGCGGCTGGTCCACGTCGTGGCCCTTGGCGGTGGCCAGCTCGCACGCGAAGACCTGCATCGGGACGGTGGCCACCAGCGGCTGAAGGAGCGTCGGGACCGCCGGGATGCGGATCAGCGTGTCGGCGTACGGCTCCACCGCGGTGTCGCCCTCCTCGGCGAGCACGATGGTGCGCGCGCCGCGGGCGCGGATCTCCTGGATGTTGGACACGATCTTGTCGTGCAGGACACTGCGGCCGCGCGGCGACGGGACCACCACGACCACCGGCAGGCCCTCGTCGATCAGCGCGATCGGGCCGTGCTTCAGCTCGCCGGCCGCGAAGCCCTCGGCGTGCATGTACGCCAGCTCCTTGAGCTTCAGCGCGCCCTCCAGGGCCACCGGGTAGCCCACGTGGCGGCCGAGGAACAGCACCGTGTTCGCGTCGGACAGCGAGCGGGCCAGCTCGCGTACGGGCTCGACGGTCTGCAGGACCTGCTCGACCTTCTCGGGCGTGGCGGCGAGCTGGGCGATGATCGCGGAGATCTCGTCGCCGAACTTGATGCCGCGGACCTGGGCCAGGTACGCCGCCACCAGGTAGCAGGCCACCAGCTGGGTGAGGAACGCCTTGGTGGAGGCGACGGCGACCTCGGGGCCGGCGTGGGTGTAGACGACGGCGTCGCACTCGCGCGGGATCGTGGAGCCGTTGACGTTGCAGATGGCCAGGACGCGCGCGTTCTGCTCGCGCGCGTGCCGTACGGCCATCAGCGTGTCCATCGTCTCCCCGGACTGGGAGATCGCGATGACCAGCGTGGAGCGGTCCAGGATCGGGTCGCGGTACCGGAACTCGCTGGCCAGCTCGACCTCGCACGGGATCCGGGCCCAGTGCTCGATGGCGTACTTGGCGATCATGCCGGCGTGGTGCGCCGTGCCGCACGCCACCACGATGATCTTGTCGACGTCGCGGATCTCGTCGTCGGACAGCCGCATCTCGTCCAGCGTGAGCACGCCGTCGAGCCCGGCGCGGCCGAGCAGCGTGTCGGCGACCGCGCGCGGCTGCTCGGCGATCTCCTTGAGCATGAAGTAGTCGTAGCCGCCCTTCTCGGCGGCCGAGGCGTCCCAGTCCACGTGGTACTCGCGGACCTGGGCGGGGGCACCGTCGAAGGTGGTGATCGTCACCGAGTCGCGGCGCAGCTCCACGACCTGGTCCTGGCCGAGCTCGATGGCCTCCCGCGTGTGCGCGATGAACGCGGCGACGTCGCTGGCCAGGAAGTTCTCGCCGTCGCCGCGGCCGACGACGAGCGGGGAGTTGCGGCGCGCGGCGACCACCGCGTCCGGGTCGCCGGCGTACGTGGCCACCAGCGTGAACGCGCCGTTGAGCCGCCGGCAGACCCGCCGCATCGCCTCGGCGAGCGGCGTGCCGTCCGCGACGTCCTCCTCCAGGAGGTGCGCGACGACCTCGGTGTCGGTCTCGGAGGCGAGCTCGTGGCCGCGCGCCTCCAGGTCGGCGCGCAGGACGGCGAAGTTCTCGATGATGCCGTTGTGCACGACGGCGACCTGGCCGGTGCAGTCGGTGTGCGGGTGGGCGTTGGCGTCGCTGGGCGGGCCGTGCGTGGCCCACCGGGTGTGCCCGATGCCGGTGCCCGCGGGCGGCGGGGGATCGTCGTCCAGGACGGCGAGGAGGTTGCCGAGCTTGCCCTCGCGCTTGTGCACGTTGAGCTTGCCGCCGGCGATCAACGCCACGCCGGCGGAGTCGTATCCCCGGTACTCCAGCCGGGCGAGCCCGCCGACGACCACGTCAAGCGCCGACCGCCCGCCGACGTACCCCACAATGCCGCACATGGGCGCAAGGCTATCCGGGCGGCGCCCCCGGCTCGTACGCGCCCGGCCGACGGCACCTCTCTCACCTGCGCTGATACCGAGCGTGGGGGATATGGGCCACATGTCGCGTGTGGCCGGGGACACCCCCGCGTTCGTCGCCGCGCGCGCGGATAACTACGTTGGGCAGCGTGAAGACATCGAGCACGCCGTACGTCGAGCTCGACCGGGAGGTGTGGCGGGAGCTGCGGGCGACCACCCCGCTGCCGCTGACCGGTGGCGAGCTGGACGAGCTGCGTGGACTTGGCGACCCGATCGATCTCGACGAGGTACGCGACGTCTATCTCCCCCTGTCACGGCTGCTGCACCTGTACGTGGCGGCCACCCGGACCCGGCACGCGGCGATCGAGGAGTTCCTCGGCGCCTCCGAGCGCACGACGGGCGGCTCGCCCATGCCGTTCGTGCTCGGCGTGGCCGGGAGCGTGGCCGTCGGCAAGTCGACGGTGTCCCGGTTGCTGCGCCTGCTGCTCGCCCGCTGGCAGGACCATCCGCGGGTGGAGCTCGTCGGTACCGACAACTTCCTGTACCCCAACGCCGTGCTCGAGGAGCGCGGCATCATGCACCGCAAGGGCTTCCCGGAGAGCTACGACCGCAAGGCGCTGCTGCGGTTCGTGTCGGGCATCAAGGCCGGGGAGCCTGAGATGACCGTGCCGGTGTACTCGCACCTGGAGTACGACATCGTCAAGGGCGCGAGCCAGACGGTGCACCGGCCGGACATCCTCATCCTGGAGGGCATCAACGTGCTCCAGCAGGCGCCGACCGGCCGGCTCGCGGTGTCGGACTTCTTCGACTTCTCCGTGTACGTGGACGCTCGTGTGGACGACATCCGGCGCTGGTACTCCGACCGGCTGCTGGCGCTGTGGCGGACCGCGTTCACCGACCCCAGCTCCTACTTCCACAAGTTCACCCACCTGTCGAAGGAGGACGTGCTGGCGTTCGCCAAGGAGGTGTGGACGGACGTCAACGAGGTGAACCTGGTGGAGAACATCGAGCCCACCCGCGGCCGCGCCACCCTCGTCCTGCGCAAAGGCTCCGACCACGCCGTACGCTCCGTGCGCCTGCGCAAGCCGTAACCCCAATTATGGCGAACGATTCTCCGGGCCATGGCCCGGAAATCGTTCGCCATAATTGGGGACCGTGCTGCATCTGCGTGTGATCGCGCCGCCGGACCGTACCGCGGACGTGGTCCGGGTGGCGGAGGACTCTCCGGCCTGCGTGAACGTGATCGTGTTCCCGGGGGCCGCGCGGTCGCCTGAGGGCGACCTGGTGCAGTTCGACGTGGCCCGCGAGGCGGCGAACGGCGTGCTCGACCATCTCCGGGATCTCGGCATCCCGGAGGCCGGGTCGATCTCGGCGGAGCACATCGACCTGTCGCTGTCCACCCGGGCGGAGGCGGCCGAGGAGGCGGCGCCGGGGTATGAGGACGACGCCGTGGTGTGGGACGAGCTGGACGCCCGTACCACGGACGACGCCACGATGACCTGGGCGTTCCTGGCGTTCCTCGCACTGGCCACGCAGATCGCGGGCATCGGCGCGCTGCTCGACCAGCCGATCCTGATCGTCGGCGCGATGGTGCTGGGGCCGGAGTTCGGCGCGGTGGCGGCGATCTGCTTCGGCATCATGCGCCGCGACGTGGTGCGCATCGGCACGGCGCTGCGCACGCTGGTCGTGGGCTTCGCGGTCTCGATCGCGATCACGCTGGCGTGCGCGGCGGTGAGCCGGTGGCTCGGCTGGATCACCCCGCGGATGCTGGACGACCGTACGCTGACCACGTTCATCATCCATCCGGACAAGTGGTCGTTCATCGTGGCGATCCTCGCGGGCATCGCCGGCATCCTGTCGATCACCGCGGGCAAGTCCTCGGCGCTGGTCGGCGTGTTCATCTCGGTCACCACGGTGCCGGCGGCGGGCAACATCGCGGTGGCCATCGCGCTCGGCCATTGGTACGAGGTGGGCTCGTCGGGGATCCAGCTCGGCGTGAACCTCGGCGGCATGCTGATCGCGGGCCTGGCCACGCTGGGCGTGCAGTGGGTGCTGTGGCAGCGGTACGGCATGCGGGTGGCCGGCCGGCCGCGCGTACGCCGATCGGGGTAGGCACACCTCGTTCCTTTGACCGAAGTGCCGGAGCCCCCGCGCCCACTACGGTTTGTGCCATGACGATAGTCGCGACGCGGGGGCTGACGATGCGCTTCCCCCGGGTGACCGCGCTCGACCGGCTCGATCTGGGGATCGAGGCCGGCGTCGTCGGGCTGGTCGGTGCGAACGGCGCCGGGAAGTCGACGCTGATCAAGATCCTGCTGGGCCTGCTGCGCCCGAGCGAGGGGGACGCCCAGGTGCTGGGCCTGGACGTGCGCACGCGCGGGCCGGAGATCCGCGCCCGGGTCGGCTACATGCCCGAGCACGACTGCCTGCCGCCGGACGTCTCGGCCACCGAGCTGTGCGTGCACCTGGCCCGCATGTCGGGCATACCGCCGTCGGCCGCGCGCGAGCGCACCGCGGACGTCCTGCGCCACGTCGGGCTGTACGAGGAGCGGTATCGGCCGATCGGCGGATACTCCACCGGCATGCGGCAGCGGGTGAAGCTGGCGCAGGCGCTGGTGCACGACCCCGCCCTGGTGTTCCTCGACGAGCCGACGAACGGCCTCGACCCCGCCGGGCGCGACGACATGCTCGGCCTGATCCGCCGCATCGGCACCGACTTCGGCATCTCCGTGCTGGTCACCTCGCACCTGCTCGGCGAGCTGGAGCGGGTCTGCGACCACGTGGTGATCATCGACGGCGGGCGGCTGCTGCGCGCGCAGGACATCGGGGCCTACACCGAGGCCACCCGTACGGTCCTGGTCGAGGTGGCCGACGGGCGGGACACGCTGGGCCACCGCCTGGCGGAGTCCGGCCTGCAGGTGCACGCGGACGGCCGCCAGCTGCTGGTCGACCTGCGTGACGAGACCACCTACGACCTCGTCCGCGACGCGGTGACCGACCTCGGCCTCGGCCTGGTGCGCATGGAGCAGCGCCGCCACCACATCTCCGATGTCTGGCAGGAGCGACCCGCATGAGCGTCACGACGATCCACGACATCGGGTACCGCAACTACGACGGCCCGCGGCTGGGCCGCCGGTTCGCCATCCGGTCGCTGTACACGCACAGTCTGCGCGGCGTGTTCGGCCTGGGCCGGCCGGGCAAGGCGAAGGTGCTGCCGTTCGCGCTGTTCGGCCTGATGTGCGCGCCCGCGCTGATCAGCGTGGCGGTGCGGCTGGTGATGGCCCGGCTGGCGCCGGGCGCGCCGCCGATCAACCTGTTCCCGTACCGCGCGTACGTCTTCGACCTGCAGGCGATCTCGGCGATCTTCCTGGCCGCGCAGTCGCCCCAGATGATGTCCCGCGACCTGCGGTTCCACGTGATGCCGCTGTACCTGTCCCGCCCGATCAACCGCGGTGACTACGTCTTCGCCAAGCTCGCCGCGATGGCCTCGGCGCTGTTCATCCTGCTGGGCACGCCGCTCCTGCTGCTGTACGTCGGCTCGCTGCTGGCCAAGCTGAACGCCTGGGACCAGCTGCAGCAGTTCGCGCCCGCGCTCGGCGGCGCGGTGGTGTACAGCCTGGTGCTCGCCGCGTTCGGCCTGTGCGTGGCCGCGCTGACGCCCCGGCGGGGCTTCGGCGTCGCCGCGATCATGGCGCTGTACCTGGTGTCGTACGGCGCGGTCACGATCATGCAGGGCATCCTCGTGGCCAACACGTACGACACCCCCGCGGGGTACGTCGGGCTGCTGAGTCCGTACACGCTGGTCGAGGGTTTCCAGACCTGGGCGCTGCGGCAGGAGCACGTCGGCCTCGGGTACGTCGAGCCCGGCCCGGGCGGCGCGGTGTTCGTGCTCGGCGTCGTGGCCGCGCTCGCCCTCGGCACCGGGATCCTGGCCCTGCGCTACCGGAAGGTGTCGTGATGAGCACGATCCGGATCGAGAAGGCGTCCCGCTGGTACGGCAACGTCGTCGCGGTCAACGACGTCACGATGACGATCGGGCCCGGCGTCACCGGCCTGCTCGGCCCGAACGGCGCGGGCAAGTCCACGCTCATCCACATGATGGGCGGGTTCCTGCCGCCGTCGTCCGGCGGCGTGACGCTCGACGGCGACCGCATCTGGCGCAACCAGGACGTCTACCGGCGGATCGGCCTGGTGCCGGAGCGTGAGTCCGCGTACGACTTCCTCACCGGCCGGCAGTTCACGCTGGCCAACGCCAAGCTGCACAAGCTGCCCGACCCGAAGGCCGCGGCCGAGCGCGCGCTGGCCACCGTGGAGATGACCGAGGCGGCGGACCGCGCGATCGGCACGTACTCCAAGGGCATGCGGCAGCGCATGAAGATGGCCTCCGCGCTGGTGCACGACCCGGAGGTGCTGCTGCTCGACGAGCCGTTCAACGGCATGGACCCGCGGCAGCGGATGCAGCTGATCGAGCTGATCAACCGCATGGGCGCGGCCGGCCGTACGGTGCTGTTCAGCTCGCACATCCTGGAGGAGGTCGAGCAGGTCGCCGCGCACATCGAGGTGATGGTGGCCGGCCGGCACGCCGCGTCCGGCGACTTCCGGGAGATCCGCCGGCTGATGACCGACCGGCCGCACCGGTTCGTGATCCGCTCCGCCGACGACCGGCGGCTGGCGTCCGCGCTGATCGCGCACGACTCGGTGGGCGCGGTGGAGATGGGCCGGCACGGCGGCGGCCCGGCGCTGCACGTCCAGGCGAACGACTTCGGCACGTTCATCGCGGCGGCGCCGCAGATCGCGCGTAAGAACGACATCCGGCTGTGGGAGGTGCTCCCGGCCGACGAGTCGCTGGAGAGCGTCTTCGCCTATCTGGTGACGTCGTGAGGGAGGGCCCGTGAACGCCACCGTACTGAGCCTGACGTTCCGCGGCATGCTGGGCCGCAAGCGCTCGCTGCTGCTGTTCGCGCTGCCGCTGGTGATGCTGGCCCTGGCGCTGGCCATCCGCTTCATCATCGGCGACGACCCGGACGCCGCGGTCGTCCTGCTGCACCGCTTCGCGCTGGGCACGCTGCTGCCGCTGGTCGCGCTGATCGCCGGCACCGGCGTGATCGCGCCGGAGATCGACGATGGCGAGATCGTGTACCTGCTGGCCAAGCCGGTGTCCCGGGCGTCGATCGTGCTGTCGAAGCTGGCCACCGCGATCGTGCTGACCATCGCGTTCACCACCGTGCCCACGCTGCTGGCCGGCGCCATCCTGACCGGCGACGTGCTCGACCCGATCCCCGGCTTCGCGGCCGGCACGATCGTCGGCGCGGTGGCGTACTGCTCGCTGTTCGTCCTGCTCGGCGTGGTGTCCCGGCACGCGGCGGTGTTCGGCCTGCTGTACGCCCTGGTCTGGGAGTCGCTGGTGGGCGGCTACGTCCCGGGCGCCCGCGCGGTGAGCGTGCAGGACTGGGCGTACTCCCTGACGTACGCGCTGTCCACCGATCTGGAGACCAAGCCGGAGGTGCGCGCGGCCGTGGCGCTGCCGCTGCTCGCCGCGGTCACCGTGGCGGCCGCGGCCGTGGCCATCCAGCGGCTGCGCTCGCTGTCGCTGGCCGGGGAGTCCTGACCGGTCCGAACCCGAGCCCTTTCCCTTCGCACCGCCTTGCTTATTGATACCCCTAGGGGGTATAGGTGGGGTACTGGGAGTGTGAAGGGGGAGAAACGATGGACCACACGGCGCATGGCGGGCACGGCGGCCACGCCGGCCACGCCGGGCACGGCGCGCACGGAGAGGTGTTCCGGCGCAAGTTCTGGCTGAGCCTGGTGCTGTCCGTGCCGGTCGTGGCGCTCAGCCCGATGTTCGCCGAACTGCTCGGTTACGCGGTGCCCGGCGCGCTGACCTGGGTGTCGCCGGTGCTCGGCACGGTGGTGTTCGGGTACGGCGGCCGGCCGTTCCTCACCGGCGCGAAGGACGAGCTGGCCACCCGCCGGCCCGGCATGATGCTGCTGATCGCGATGGCCATCACGGTCGCGTTCCTCGCGTCGTGGGCGGCCACCGTCGGCCTGGCGTCGCCGCGGCTGGACTTCTGGTGGGAACTGGTCCTGCTGGTCGACATCATGCTGCTCGGCCACTGGCTGGAGATGCGCGCGCTGGGCGCCGCGTCCGGCGCGCTCGACGCGCTGGCCGCGCTGCTGCCGGACGAGGCCGAGCGGGTGACCGGCGACGGCGTGGAGACCGTACCGGCCGCCGACCTGCGCGTCGGCGACCTCGTGCTCGTACGGTCCGGCGGGCGGGTCCCGGCGGACGGCGTGGTGCGCGAGGGCGCCGCCGAGTTCGACGAGTCGATGATCACCGGCGAGTCCCGGCCGGTGCCGCGGGACGTGGGGGACCGCGTGGTGGCCGGCACGGTGGCCACCGACACCGCGGTCCGGGTCGAGGTGACCGCGGTCGGCGAGGAGACCGCGCTGGCCGGGATCCGGCGAATGGTCGCCGAGGCGCAGGAGTCCCGGTCCCGGGCGCAGGCGCTGGCCGACCGGGCCGCCGCGCTGCTGTTCTACTACGCGGCCGGCGCCGCGCTGATCACGCTGCTGGTCTGGTCGATCGTGGGGAACACCGCGTCGGCGGTGGAGAAGACGGTCACCGTCCTGGTCATCGCGTGCCCGCACGCGCTGGGCCTGGCCATCCCGCTGGTCATCACCATCGCCACCGAGCTGTCCGCGCGGCAGGGCGTGCTGATCAAGGACCGCATCGCGCTGGAGCGGATGCGCGACGTCCAGGCCGTGCTGTTCGACAAGACCGGCACGCTGACCGAGGGCAAGCCGGAGGTCAGCGCGGTGGCGGCGGCGCCCGCCTGGACGCGGGAGCGGGTGCTGGCCATCGCGGCGGCCGCCGAGGCGGACAGCGAGCACCCGCTGGCCCGGGCGATCGTGGCGCGCGCCGGTGCGCATCCGCGGGCGCGTGCGTTCCAGTCGATGACCGGGCGCGGCGTACGGGCCACCGTCGAGGGGCAGACGGTCGAGGTCGGCGGGCCGGGGCTGCTGCGGGACTCCGGGGCGGAGCCGCCTGAGTCCGTCGCGGCCGAGGCCGAGACGTGGTCCGGGCGGGGCGCGGCCGTGCTGTACGTGCTGGCCGACGGCAAGGTCGCCGGGGCGCTGGCGCTGGAGGACGCGGTACGGCCGGAGTCCCGTCAGGCCGTACGGGACCTGCGCCGGGCGGGCGTGCACGCCGCGATGATCACCGGCGACGCGCGCCAGGTGGCCGACGCGGTGGCCGCCGACCTCGGCGTCGACGAGGTGTTCGCCGAGGTGCTGCCGCAGGACAAGGACGCCAAGGTGGCCGAGCTGCAGGAGCGCGGCATGCGGGTGGCGATGGTCGGCGACGGCGTGAACGACGCGCCCGCGCTGGCCCGCGCCGACGTCGGCATCGCGATCGGCGCCGGCACCGACGTGGCCGTCCAGTCCGCCGGGGTCGTGCTCGCCGCCGACGACCCGCGCCTGGTGTACGAGGTCCGCCGGCTGTCCGCGGCCGTCTACCGCAAGATGATCCAGAACCTCGCCTGGGCGGCGGGCTACAACATCATCACGGTCCCGGTCGCGGCCGGCGCCCTGGCCTGGGCCGGAGTGTCCCTACCGATGGAGATCGGCGCCATCCTGATGAGCCTGTCCACGGTAGTGGTAGCCCTCAACGCCCAAATCCTCCGCCGCCTCGACCTCCACCCGGCATCCGAGGCGGAGGCCAGCGAGCCGGAGCGCGTGTCCGCGTGACCCGCCGTACCTCGGGCCGGGGCGACACCCGGCCCGAGGCGGCCGGCTGATCCCTGATCCCGAATCCAGCCCCCTGCCCGGAGTATCCGAGCCCTGAGCCTCGCGCGCCGTGCACGCTCCCCGCGCTCCCGCATCCTGCGCTCCACGCCCAGGCCTCGCGCCCCCGCCCCTGCGCGCCCCCGCGCTTCCCCGCGTAAAGGCCTCGCTTCGCGAGACTGTTTTTTTGCGCGTTCGGCCGTCGTGGGTGGCTGGGCGCCGTTTGCGAGGTGCGGGTAGGGGCGGCGCGCCAGGTCTGTGCAGATTCCAGGCACGGGGGCGTTGTGGTACTTGCAGGGTGCCAAGCGGGTCAGGGTTCGCTCCGCGCGTCGCGGGGTTGATGCCCGCCGCAGGCGAGGATCGGCGCCCTGGATGTACAACATCGCACCTGGCCAACAATCTGCACTGCCCTGATTTCTGGCCGCGCTTCCGCGCTCCCCGCGCTTCCGCGCTCCCCGCGCTTCCGCGCAGAAAGGCCTCGCTTCGCGAGACTCATTTCTTTGCGCGTGGGGCCGCCGTGCGTGGCGGGGCGCCGTTTGCGAAGTGCGGGCAGGAGCGGGGCGGGGTCTGTGCAGATTCTTGGCGCCCGGACAGGCAGTCACGCCGCACGCGTAAATAAATCAGTCTCGCGAAGCGAGGCCTTTTCACGCCTGAAGCGCGGGGCGCGCGGGCGAGGCGTTGGGCGCTCGGTGGGAAGCGGGGGCTTGGGGGGGTGGGCTGATAGATGTTGGGGCCATGAGGAACGCGCACGTGGTGGAGAAGGTCCGGGCGGCCGAGCGGGCGCTGATGGGGGAGGTGCCGGACGGGGCGCTCATGCAGCGGGCGGCGGCGGGGCTTGCCTCGGTTTGTGTGACGTTGCTCGGGCGGGTGTACGGGGCCCGGGTCGTCGTGCTGGCCGGGAGTGGGGACAACGGGGGGGACGCGCTTTACGCGGGGCAGCGGCTGGCCGCGCGTGGCGCCCGGGTTACCGCGATCCTGACCGCCGCTCGGCACCACGAAGCGGGGCTTGACGCGTTGCGGCGCGCGGGCGGGCGGGTGAGCGAGGACCCGGCGGTCCTCGACGGTGCCGACCTGATCATCGACGGCATGCTCGGCATCGGCGGGCGCGGCGGCCTGCGCGAGCCCCAGGCGGGGTACGCCGCCCGGGTCGCCGACGCCCCGGGTACGGTCGTCGCGGTCGACCTGCCGTCCGGTATCGACGCCGACACCGGCCGCGTCGACGGCCCGGCGATCCGCGCCGACGTGACCGTCACGTTCGGTACGTACAAGCCCGGCCTGTTCGCCGACCCGGCCGCCAGCCACGTCGGCGTCCTGGAACGCGTGGACATCGGCCTCGGCCCGCACGTCCCGGAGCCGGACCTGCTCGCGTACCAGGCCGCCGACGTCGCCCAGCTGCTGCCGCACCGGTCCGCGGAGTCCGACAAGTACCGCAGCGGCGTGCTCGGCCTGGTCGCCGGCGG
>Ga0164243_10006136_pt1 | contig 18272 bp, 15 predicted proteins | sample OricompcompostOP_FD_108781 | JGI IMG/M metagenome (GOLD analysis project Ga0164243, IMG submission 108781) | Organic Plus compost microbial communities from Emeryville, California, USA - Original compost - Organic plus compost (OP) | ecosystem: Engineered > Solid waste > Mixed feedstock >... | reverse complement strand
GGCGTGCGGCCTGCCGTGCGCTCAGTGCTCCACGAGGGCCACGATGCGGGCCGGGCTGCCCGAGCCGCCGACGATCGGCAGTGGCGCGGCGATCACCACGGCGCCGGTGGCGGGCAGCCGCGCCAGGTTCTGCAGCTGCGTGATGCCGTACTTGCCGGCGCCGAGCAGGAAGCTGTGGCACGGGAACGGCGGCTCGAGCCCCGGCGCCCCGCCCGCGTCCGTGCCCACCGTCTCCACGCCGACCCCGCGCAGCTCCGTCTCCTCGGCCAGGAACCGCGCGCACTCCGCCGACATCCCCGGCGTGTGCGACCCGCTCTCGTCAGCGTTCAGGAACGCCTCCTGGTCCCCGCTGCGCGCGTCCCACCCCGTCCGGTACAGCAGCCACCCGTCGCGCGGCAGCGGCCCGTGCGCGGCCTCCCATTCCCGAATGTGCTCGACCTCCAGCAGGAAGTCCGGATCCCCCGCCACCCGGTCCGCCACGTCCAGCACCACCGCCGGCCCGATCAGCCGCCGCGGCGCCACCTGCGAGATGTCCTCCCCGTCCCGCCCGGTCACCCAGTGCACGGGCGCGTCGAAGTGCGTCCCCGCGTGCTCCCCCGTGTGAATGTCGTTCCAGTACCAGGCCGGCCCCCGGTCGTCGTACCGGCTGATCTCCTCAAGCCGGAACGGGATCGTGTTGGCGAACGGCTCCGGCAGCCGAAGGATCGGCGTGCTCTCCCGCAACGGCGCCGTCAGGTCCACCACCTCGATCCGCCCGTCCCCGATCCCCGCCACCAACTCGCTCAGCACCGACATGCCCATCTCCCTCCACGCGCACTGTCCCCCGTAAGTACATCTCAAGATCGTTCATGTACAACCCCACTCCCAACATGGGCTAGAGTTCTTACTGCACCGCTTCACAAGCGGCACGCGGACGTGGCTCAGCTGGTAGAGCATCACCTTGCCAAGGTGAGGGTCGCGGGTTCGAATCCCGTCGTCCGCTCGAGGGGTCCCCCCCCTACGGTGGAGTGGCCGAGAGGCGAGGCAACGGCCTGCAAAGCCGTGTACACGGGTTCAAATCCCGTCTCCACCTCAACGGGCGATTAGCTCAGTGGGAGAGCGCTTCCCTGACACGGAAGAGGTCACTGGTTCAATCCCAGTATCGCCCACCACGTTCTTGCAGGTCACAGGCCGGTTCGCGAGTACGCGGACCGGCCTTCATGATCATCTGTCACCCAACTGTCACCAGCACAGATCGATCATGAGTGACACGGATCTGACCAGATCGGCACCCTGCGAACTGAGTCCCCGGGTGTGCTGAACACCGGCGGGCCCCGACGCCGCGCTCCACGACACGGTGGCCCTGGCGATCATGGGGCCACGCGCGGGCTCTCCGGGCGGGTCAGGCGCGGGGGTTGAAGGGGTCGGCGATGGTGTTGCCCAGGTCGATCCAGGCGGTTTTGAGCTCGGTGTACTCGTTGATGGCTTCGGCGCCGTTCTCGCGGCCGAGGCCGCTTTCCTTGAAGCCGCCGAAGGGGGCGATGTAGTTGGTCTTGCGGTAACTGTTGACCCAGACGGTGCCGGCGCGCAGGCGGCGGATCATGCGGTGGGCGCGGGCGACGTCGGTGGTCCAGACGCCGGCGGCCAGACCGTACGGGGTGTCGTTGGCGATCTCGACGGCGTGGTCCTCGTCGCGGAACGGGATCAGTACGACGACCGGGCCGAAGACCTCTTCACGGGCGATGCGCATCTCGTTGGTGACGCCGCCGAAGACGGTCGGTTCGACGAAGAGGCCCGGGGCCAGGGCGGGGTCGTCGGGGCGCTTGCCGCCGGCGAGCAGCGTGGCGCCCTCCTTCTTGGCGATGTCGATGTAGTCGAGCACCTTGCGGTGCTGGGCCTCGCACGCGACGGTGCCCATCTCGGTCTCGGGGTCGAGCGGGTCGCCGATCTTGATCGCCTTCGTGCGCTCGACCAGGGCCTTCGCGAAGTCCTGGTAGATGTCCTCGTGCACCAGGACCCGCGAGCCCGCCATGCACGTCTGGCCGGTGGCGGCGAAGATGCCGGCCAGCACGCCGTTGACGGCGTTCGACAGATCCGCGTCCGGGAAGATGACGTTGGGCGACTTGCCGCCGAGCTCGAGGGAGACGCGTGCCAACCGTTCGGCGGCGGTGGCCGCGATCTTCTTGCCGACGGCCGTGGAGCCGGTGAACGCGATCTTGTCCACGCCCGGGTGCGCGGCGAGGGCCGCCCCGGTGCCGCCCTCGCCGGTGACGATGTTGACCACGCCGTCGGGGAAGCCGGCGTCGGTGATGAGCCGGCCCAGGATGAGCGTCGAGACCGGGGTGACCTCGGACGGCTTGATCACGACGGTGTTTCCGGCGGCCAGCGCGGGGGCCAGCTTCCACAGCAGCAGCGCGAGCGGGCTGTTCCACGGGGTGATGGCGGCGACGACGCCGATCGGCTCCCGTACGGTGAACGCGTGCATGTTGGGCACGCTGGCCGACAGCGTCTGCCCGTGCATGGTCTCGGCGACGCCGGCGTAGAAGTAGCAGTGCCCCGCCAGCGCCTTGGTCTGCCCGGCGACCTCGCGGATGAGCTTGCCGTTCTCCAGTACCTGGACGCGGGCCAGCTCGTCGGACCGCTCGGTGATCACGTCACCGAGCCGCCGCAGCAGGGCCGCGCGGCCTGCCGGCGGGGTGGCGGGCCACGGACCGGTCTCGAAGGCGGTACGGGCGGCGCGTACGGCGGCGTCCACGTCCGCCTCGGCGGCCAGCGGCACGTCGGCCCAGTGCCGGCCGTCGAACGGGTTGATCGAGTCGAACCGGCCGCCGCCGACGGCGTCGACCCACGTACCGCCGACCAGCATCTGGTAGTGCTCGCGGTCCTGGTTCTCGGTGGCCATTCTCGTCATGCCTTTCGGGTCGGTGGTCGTGGATCAGGGCTGGTCGGGGACTGCGACGCGGGCCGCGGCGTGCTCTCCGGCGATGCGGCCGAACGCCAGGGCGCGCAGTACGGATGTGGCGCCCGGATAGCTGCGATGGTAGATCCCGGCGACCTCACCGACCGCGTACAGCCCCTCGATCGGCCGCCCGGCCGGCGTCAGTACGCGCGCGCGGCCGTCGGTGCGCAGCCCTCCGAACGTGAACGTGATCGCGCAGGTCACGGGCCAGGCGACGTACGGAGGCTCGTCGATGGTGCGGGCCCAGTTGGATTTGGGCGGCTCCAGGCCGGTGGTGGAGACCCCGTCAAGCCCGGTCACGTCCGGCTCGCCGGGCGTGGCGGCGGCGTTGTAGGCGTCCAGGGTCGCGCGCAGTGTTCCCGGCTCGATGTCAAGACGCCCGGCCAGTTCCTCCAGGGTCGGGGCGGTGACGGGGGGCGCATCGGTCAGCACGGCCCGGTCGATGTCCTGCCGCATCAGCTTCTGGTCGGCGATGAGGAAGGCGAACTGGTCGGCGTCGCGCCAGATCCGGTACGCCACGTCCTCGAAGGTGTTGTCGGGGGTGTCGGCGCCCTCGTCGAGGAACCGCTCGCCGCGGTGGTCGACCAGCACTCCGTAGGGATAGACCATGATCAGCGCCTCGGCCGACCGGGCGCGCGGGTCGACCGGCTCACCGTGGAAGCGGTCGAACTGGCCGTCGACGGCGGCACCGGCGCGCGTGCCCATGACGATGCCCTCGCCTCGGTTGGCCCGGCCGCCCGGGGTGATGGTGGGCAGGTCGGGGCCGGTTTCGCCGAGGTGCTCGCGGAGCAGGTCCGTACTGCCCTCGAAGCCGCCGCAGGCCAGGACGACGGTGGGCGCGCGCCACGTACACGGCTCGCCGCCGGCGGAGCCGGTCACGCCCGTCACGGCGCCGGTGCCCTCGTCCTGGACCAGGCCGGTGGCCGTCGCCTCGTACTCGATGGTCCCGCCCAGGTCGGCCACCCGTGCGCTGAGCCGATCGACGATCTCTCCGCCGCCGCCGGCGGGCATGAGCCGCGGGCCCTTGGACGTCAGGAAGTACGTGGGCCCGGCGATGGTCTGGACGCCCTGGGCGTTCAGCCAGTCGATGGTGGGACGGGCCTGGTCGGCGAGCACCTGGATGATCTCCGCGTCGGTCAGCCCGCCGCTGAGCGCGTGCATCCGGTCCGCGAAGTCGGGCGCCGGGTTGCCGTCCGGGTCCAGCCGGAAGAACGATCCCGTCCATGCCGTGTTGCCGCCGCGCTGTTCACGGGTCGTGCGCTCCAGGACGACGACTCGACCGCCGGGGGCCTCCTCCAGGAAGCGCACGGCGGTCGCCAACCCGCCGGCGCCGCAGCCGACGACGATCAGGTCCGCTTGTGTCTCGATCACTGTTCCTGCCTTCGTGCCGGGAACGCCCCGCCCTCCGAACCGGTGAACGGTTCAGACGAACCATAAGTGGGCTGCCGTTCGCATGGAATCACAGGGGTCATCGTTGAGCAAACCACTATGCAGTATCGTCGAACTACTAGATGGATCGATTGACGTTCAAGTGGAGGCGTTTTCGTGAATGAGCCCTCCGGCTCGGCGCTGCTCGACGGCGTGCGCGTGCTGGACATGACCAACGTCCTGTCCGGGCCGTACGCCGGGTACCAGCTCGCGCTCATGGGCGCCGACGTGGTGAAGCTCGAGGTCCCCGGTACGGGTGATCTCGCCCGCAGGCTCGGCGCCGATCCCGGCCTCAGCAGTGAGGACCTGGGTGTGTCGTTCCTCGCGCAGAACGCCGGCAAGCGGTCGGTGACGGTCAACCTCAAGACCGCCGGCGGCCGCGAGGTCTTCACCCGGCTCGTCGCCGAGGCCGACGTACTGCTGGAGAACTTCCGGCCCGGCGTGCTCGAACGGCTGGGTTTCGGCTGGGACCGGCTGCGCGAGATCAACCCCGGGCTGGTCTACTGCGCGCTGTCGGGATTCGGCGCCGACGGCCCCATGCGCGAACGGCCCGCGTACGACCAGGTCATCCAGGGGCTCTCGGGGATCATGAGCGTCACCGGTTCCCCGGAGTCCGCGCCGCTGCGCGTCGGCTACCCGGTCTGCGACAGTGCCGGCGGTCTCGCGGCGGCCTTCGCGGTCTCCTCCGCCCTGCTGCGCAAGCACCGCACCGGCCAGGGTGCGTATCTCGACGTCTCGATGCTGGACGCCGCACTGTCGGGCATGGGCTGGGTCGTCTCCGACTATCTGGTGGCGGGCCGTGAGCCGCAGCCGATGGCCAACGAGAACCGTACGGCCGCCCCGTCCGGCACGTTCGACACCGCCGACGGGAAGCTCAACATCGCGGCCAACAAACAGCAGCAGTACGAGGCGCTCTGCGCCGTCCTCGACCGGTCCGAGCTGGTGACCGACTCGCGCTTCGCCACGCGCGAGGCCCGCAAGACCAACCGGGACGCCCTGCGCGAGGAGCTTGAGGCGACTCTGCGCACCCGTACGGCCGAGGAGTGGGACAAGGTCCTGCTCCCGGCCGGTGTGCCCGCCGCACCGGTACTGACTGTTCCGCAGGTCCTGCATTCGCCGCAGGTCGAACACCGAAAGCTCACGCACCGGGTGCCGTCCCCGGCCCCGGCCGGCGGCGAGCTCACCGTGTGCGGTTCGCCCGCCCATGTTGACGGCGAGGCGCTCGCACCGGCCGGCCCGCCGCCGCGGCTCGGCGAGCACACCGACGAGGTGCTCGCGGCGCTCGGCTACACCGCCGATGACATCGCCGGACTACGTGCGGAGGGAGCGGTATGAGCAGCGTGCCCGAGGACCAGGTCACCGGGTGGTGGGCGACCGCGGTCTCCGACATCGCCCCCGACGTGATCCGGATGCGCGGCTACCCGATCGAGCAGCTCATCGGGAACGTCGCGTTCACCGACATGATCTGGCTCCTGACGCGCGGCGACCTACCGTCCCGGGCCCAGTCCGAGCTGTTCGAGGCGGCCCTGGTCGCCGCGGTCGACCACGGCCCGCAGGCGCCCTCGATCGCGGCCGCGCGCATGGCGGCGACCTGCGGTGTGGGCCTCAACAGCGCGGTCGCGACCGGGGTCGGGCTGCTCGGCGACGTCCACGGCGGCGCGGGGCAGCAGTGCATGGAGATCCTCGAAGACGTACGGCGCCGTACGGAGGAGGGCGCCGCGGCCACGGACGCGGTCGCCGATGTCCTGGCCGGACTGCGCCGGGACGGCCGGTACATGCCCGGGTTCGGGCACCGCTTCCACCGGCGCGACCCGCGGCGCGACCCGCTGATGGCGGCCGTCGAACAGGCCGCCGCGGCCGGCACCGTCGATGGAACGTTCCTGGATATCGGCCTCGAGATCGAGCGGCGGCTTTCCGAGGGCCGGGAACGCGCGGTGCCCATGAACATCGACGGCGCCACCGCGATCATCTACAGCGAGCTCGGATTCCCGCCCGAGTTGGGGCGCGGCCTGTTCGTACTGTCGCGGAGCGTCGGCGTCCTGGCGCACGCGTGGGAGGAGAAGCAGGGCGGCCGGCGCATCAAGGGGCCGCTGCCGCCGCCGCTGCTGGCCGCGTACACCGGGGCCCCCGCCCGCGACCTCCCCGACGCCCGATGACCCCCGTGCCGACGGCCTCCGTACGAACCGGGCTTCCCGGGTTCGACGGCGTCGAGCACTTCAGCCTCCCGGCCGCCGAGGCCATGGGCGCGGGCCCGGTGTCCCGCCTCCCGCACGCGCTGCGCGTCCTGGTGGAGCACCTGCTGCGGCACGGTGCGGACGACCCCGCGACCCTGGACCGGGTGCGCGCCGTGACCGCACGGGACCGTACGGCGGCCGTGCCGTTCCTGCCCCACCGGATCCTGCTCCAGGACGCCTCGGGCCTGCCGGTCGCCGCCGACCTCGTCGCACTCCAGGACGCGGTCCTCGCCGAGGGCGGCGATCCCGCGCTCGTCCTGCCGCGCCTGCCGATGGACCTCGTCGTCGACCACGCCGTGGAGGTCGACCACTGGGGCGGCGCGGACGCCGCGGACCGCAACCTGGCCCGGGAGATGGAGCGGCATTCCGACCGGTACCGGTTCCTGCGCTGGGCGCAGACCCGGCTGCCCGGCCTCCGGGTGTTCCCGCCCGGCTCCGGGATCTGCCATCAGCTCAACCTGGAGACGCTCGCCGACCTGGTGACGCTGTCCGACGGCGGGCCTCCGGTGGCCGGGTTCGACTCCGTGCTCGGCACCGACAGCCACACCACGATGATCAACGCGCTGGCCGTCTTCGGCTGGGGCGTCGGCGGCATCGAGGCGACCGCGGCCGCGCTCGGCGAACCTGTGGAGATGCGGATACCGCAGGTCACCGGCGTACGGGTCACCGGCGCACTGCGCCCCGGGGTGCTGGCGACGGACGTGGCGCTCACCCTCACCGCGCTGCTGCGCGAGCACGGCGTCGTCCAGAAGGTGGTGGAGTTCTGCGGCCCCGGTCTCGACGCGCTAGCGGTACCCGACCGCGCCACCATCGCCAACATGGCACCCGAGTACGGCGCGACGATGGCCTTCTTCCCGGCGGACGCCCACACGCTCGCGTACCTCGCGGGCACCGGCCGTACGGCGGAGCACGTCGCGTTCGTACGGGCGTACCTGGACGCGCAGGAAATGCTGCGCACGGCCGACACGGCGGACCCGGAGTTCGACGAGCTCATCGCGTTCGACCTGTCGGAGGTCCGGCCGACCGTCGCCGGGCCGCATCGTCCAGAAGAACGGCTCACGCTGTCCCGGCTGCCGTCCTCGGCGCCCGCACCCGTCGCCGGCCGCGGCGAGCAGCCCGTACGGGACGGCGACATCGTGATCGCGGCCATCACCAGCTGCACCAACACCTCCAACCCCCGCGCCCTGGTCGCGGCCGGGCTGCTGGCCCGCAACGCGGTCGACCGCGGCCTGACCGTCCCGCCCTGGACGAAGACCTCGTTCGCACCCGGCTCGCGTACGGCGTCGCGGCTGCTGCGGGTCACCGGCCTGCAGGAGCACCTGGACCGGCTCGGATTTCACCTGGTCGGCCACGGGTGCACGACGTGCATGGGAAACTCCGGCCCGCTCGACCCGGCGGTCGAACGCGCCATCGCCGACGCGGAACCGTCCGTCGCGGCCGTCGTGTCCGGCAACCGCAACTTCGAGGGGCGGATCCACCCGCAGGTCGGCCTCGGGTACCTGGCCTCACCCCCGCTGGTGGTGGCGCTCGCGCTGGCCGGGACCGTCACCACCGACCTGGAGAACGAGCCACTCGCCCGTACCGCCGACGGCATCCCCGTCCATCTGGCGGACCTCTGGCCGTCCGACGCCGAGATCGACCAGGTCATCGCCGGCGCGGCCGTGACCGACGACGACGGCACGCTGGACGAGCTGACCCGCGCGTGGGCGGCGCTGGACCACCCCCGTACCCACGCCTACGACTGGGACGGCGAGGCGGGCTTCATCCGCCGGCCGCCATTCCTGGAAGCCGGCCTGTGCCGGCCCCAGGTGGACGACGAGATCCGCGGGGCCCGCCCGCTGCTGGTCCTCGGCGACGCGGTCACCACCGACCACATCTCGCCCGTCTCCCGCATCGGCACCCGCTCCGAAGCGGGCCGGTGGCTGACCGGGCACGGCGTCCCTCCGCGTTCCCTGGCGAGCTTCAGCGCCCGCCGCCTCAACCACGACGTGATGCGGCGCGGCGGCTTCGCCAACCCCCGCCTCCGCAACCTGCTCGTACCGGAGCACCCGGGCGGCTTCACCCGGCTCCTCCCCGACGGGGAGGTCCTGCCGGTGCACGCCGCGGCGGAACGGTACGCGGACCGGGACGTGCCGCTCATCGTGATCGCCGGGGAACGGTACGGCGCCGGGTCCGCACGCGACTGGGCCGCCAAGGTGACGCGGCTGCTCGGCGTACGCGCGGTGGTCGCCCGGAGCTTCGAGCGCATCCACCGCACCAACCTGGTGGCGATGGGCGTGCTCCCGCTCGAGCTGCCCGCGGACGCGGAACTCGACCTGGACGGCGACGAGACCTTCGACCTGACCGGCCTGCGGGATGCCGCACGGCCCGGTGGCCAGGCCGTGCTCACCGTACGGCGGGGCGGCCGTACCGTCGCCGAACTGCCCGTACGGGGGCGCGTCGACACGGAGGCCGAGGCCGGCTGGCTGAGCGAGGGCGGCCTGCTGCCCAAGATCCTCGCCGGTGCCCGTACGACCTGAGCGGCGGCCGGTCACCCACGGGACCGGCCGCCGCTCAGGCGCGGATCGGTGACCGTCAGTGCGCGACGGCCACGTCGTCCCTGCGGAAGTCCACGTCGCGGGTCTCGGGACCCCACGCCGCGCCGATGAGCGTCAGCAGCCCACCGATGACCATGAGCGGGACACCGGTGTACTCGACGGGCATGAACGAGCCGAGCCCGGCCTGGTACACGCCGTAGAACGACGGGATGATCACCGCGAGGCTGTAGCCGAGACCGAATCCGGAGGCGCGCACGCTGGTCTGGAACCGCTCGTTGATGTACGTGGTGGTGATCGCCCAGCAGCAGATGCCGAGCAGCGTCGTCACCACCACGAGGACCGCCGTCCCGGCGAAGCCGGGCCGGGTCGCGACGAGGAGCGCGTAACACGCCGGCGCGACGACGGTGACGATCGCCCCGGTCACGAGCAGGAACGGGCGCCTGCCCGTGCGCTGGCTGAAGCTGCCGAGCAGCGGGAACGAGATGGTGATGAGGACGTAGGCGATGACCAGCGTCAGCGTCGCCTCCGTGCCGGAGAGCCCGATCGTCTTCTGCAGCAGGCCCGGGAGGATCGCGGAGGTCGGCTGCAGCGACATCCAGAAGCCGGTCATCAGCAGGAAGACCTGCAAGAAGTTCCTCAGATTGCCGCCGCGGAACAGCAGCCGCAGCGGCGACTTCGACGGTCCGCTCTGCTTCGACGAGCGGAACACCTCCGACTCCCCGACCGAGCGCTGGTAGTACAGGGCGAGACCGAAGGCCAGGGCCGCGGCGATGAAGAACGGTATGCGCCAGCCCCACTGGACGTACGGGGAGTCCATCCCCTCTGCGGGCAGCACCTGCAGCAGCACCAGGGTGATCAGCGAGACCACGGCGAACGCCAGCGGGTAGCCGGCCTGGATGATCCCTCCGTACAGCCCGCGCTTGTGCTTCGGCGCGTACTCCATCGCCAGCGGGCTCGCCGCGCTGTACTCGCCGCCGAGGAAGACGCCGTCCACGAGCCGGAGCACGATGAAGAGCAAGACGCTGGCCATCCCCCACTGCTCATAGCCGGGCAGCAGGCCCATGAGCAGCGTGGCGGCGCCGAAGCCGGCCAGGGCGACGACGGTCATGCGCCGCCGGCCGATCTTGTCGGCGAAGTGACCGAAGATGAACGCGCCGATCGGCCGGCCGAGGAGCGCGGCCGCGAAGACGAACCCGTCCAGCAGGGCCTGGGTCCCCGCGGGCATGCTCGGCGGGAAGAAGTAGATGATCGCGGGCGCCAGCACGATCACCGGCAGATAGATGTCGAACATGTCGACGAAGAAGCCGACCGAGGCGCCCACGAGGGCTCCGCGTGTCCTGCGAGGCAGCCGTGTCCGCCGTTCCGGCTCCACCTGTGCGGTGCTCATGTATGTTCTCCGATCTGGATCCGCACCTGTGGCGCGGAGGAGGGTCATCCACCGAGGCCGCGGATGATCACGCGGATGGGTTGAACCGTCTAGCGGGTCGGACGTTCCGCTGAGCAGTTCATGTCGGGGATGTTAAGCAGGGAAACATGACGACCCAACGCACGTCAACCCATTGTGCGGTCTCTTCGATTCACTTGATGGTTTAGACTGGTCCGCATGAGTGCGTCCGAGAGCACGGCGGCACGGAGCGAGACGGGTGTGCGCAGCATCGCGCGGGCCGTCGAGATGCTGGAACTGTTCGACGCGGCCCACCCGATCCGGCCGCTCCGTGAGCTGGTGGCGCTGACCGGCCTGCCGAAGACGACGGTGGTGCGCCTGCTCGCCACGCTCGAGTCGCTCCACCTGATCGTCGACCGCGGCGACTCCTCCTATGGCGTCGGACCGGGTTTCCTGCGCTGGGTCACCCTCGCGGACGCCCTGTGGGAGGTCAGCGACGAAACCCGGCAGATCATGTCCCGGCTCGTCGACACCTGCGGCGAGACGGTGAACATCTACATCCGTCAGGGGCTGAACCGGATCGCGGTCGCCCAGGTCGAAGGGACCACGACCGTACGCAGTGTCGTCGAGGTCGGCGCACCGTACCCGCTGGCCGCGGGCGCTTCCGCGAAGATCCTCCTCGGCGGGGTCGACGAGAAGGTGCTGAAGACTCTGGCCGCCCGCGACTCCGGCCTGACACTGGAGCGGCTGCGCCGCGAGGTCGCCGGCATCCGCGAAGCCGGCTACGCGGTGACCCACGGCGAACGCGAATGGGGCGCCTCCGCGGTGGCCGCCCCGATCGTCGCCGCCGACGGCCGGGTGATCGCGGCGCTGTCCGCGAGCGGGCCGACCTCGCGGTTCACCGCCGACCGGGTCGGGCGCTACGTCGACGCGGTGACCAAGGCGGCCCGCGAGATCAGCGCCGCGGGCCTGGGCAGTGTCGAGGTCTTCCTCTGACCTACCGGCTCCCCGCGGGGTCACGGCGGCGTCCACGTCACAGACGGGGCCGGTACGCCGGTCCGTCCCTTTCCAGCCGCATCGGAGCGCCGGACGCGAGGTGGCCGGCCAGGAGGTAGACGCCGTCCCGGGCGCTTTCCTCGAAGATGCGCTCGCGGGTGGCGACCGACTCCGCGTCGAGAGCGCTGAACCGTGAGGTCAGGCCGGGGTCGCCCACCTGGAGCAGATGATGGAAGGCGTCCCCGGTGACCAGGGCGAGCGTACGGTCGCCTGCCCGTACGCGGACCAGCAGATGCCCCGGGGTGTCGCCGGGACCGGGCTCCAGGTTCACCGAATCGGTGATCCGGTACGGCAGCGGGACGACCTCGGCGAGGCCGGCCTCGAAGACCGGATTGATCGAGTCACCCACGTAGTCGCCGTTCCGCTCCACGATCGCCGCCATCGCCGGCCCGCTGACAAACGTGCGCTCGACCTCGTTGAACAGGTACCGGGCCTTCGGGAACGTCGGCTCCCACGTACCCCGGACGAGCCTGGTGTTCCAGCCGACATGGTCGACGTGCAGATGCGTGGAGACCACGATGTCGACGTCACCGGGCGCCACGACCCGCGCCAGCCGGTCCAGCCAGTCGGTGCTCAGCCGCGCGTACATCTCCCGTACGCGCGGCTTGTCGTTGCCCACTCCTGTGTCGACCAGGATCGTCGCGCCGTCCGCCTTGATCACGTACGCGCACGAAGCCATGACGAGCATGTTCGTGGCGACGTCGTAATGCCCGTCCGGGAGCGCCTCCAGCCGGTGCCGCGCCGGGTCGAAGCCCGGGAACAGCTCGCCCGGGCCGAACATCGGAATGGTGAGCTCTTCGACGCGATGGATCTCCACCCCGTCGGCGTTCAGCAGGGGGGCAGGTGTCATCTCCGTAGTCCCTCCAGGGCGGTTCTGATGGCCATCGGGATCGGCGTCGGACGCCGCGTCGCGGCGTCGACATAGACGTGCACCCAACGGCCGAGTGCCACCGGCCCGGCGTTCCTCTCAGAGCCGGAGAACAGGGCCGGTTCGTAGCGGACACTGCTGCGCCCGAGATGGACCACCGCGATGCCGACCAGCAGCGGGGCCGGGAACGCCACCTCGCACAGGTACCGGCAGCCGGACTCGGCCACGAACGCCACGGCCGCGCCCGCCTCCTCCGACGGGGAAACCGCCTCAAGCAGCCACGCGTTGATCGCCGAGTCGAACAGCTGATAATGAACGGCATTGTTCAGGTGGCCGTACTGGTCGTTGTCGGACCACCGGCTGGCGAAGGCGCGCCGCGCCGGGAACTCGTCCGGCCGCATCTCGCGCAGTCGCTCGGCGGGCTGCTCCCAGAGGGTGGTCAACGGATCGGGCCCTCCGCGCCGGGAAGGATGATCTGCCGGATCGCGCTGCCGTCCGCCAGCGCCTCCATGGCCTCGTTCAGCCCTTCGAGCGGAACATGCCCGCTGATCAGCCGTTCGACGGGCAGCCTGCCGTCTCGCCACAGGCGGACCATCGCCGGGATGTCCTGGGCCGGACGGGTGGATCCCATGTACGAGCCCTTGATCGTGCGGCTCTCGGCAATGATGGGCAGGGCCGGGATGGTCAGCTCGGCGGACGGGTGGGGCAGCCCCATCGCCACGGTCGTGCCGCCGCGGCGGGTGAGCGCGAACGCCTGCCGCATGACCGGGGCGGAGCCCACGGCCTCGAAGACCCAGTTCGCACCGCCGCCCAGGACGTCGCGGATCCGCCCGGACATCTCGTCTGGAGCGAACGCGTGGGTCGCACCCAGTTCCCCGGCCCGCCGCCGCTTGGCCTCAACGGGATCAACGGCGACGATCGGACCGGCGCCCATCGCGTGCGCGGCCATGACGGCGGCCAGGCCGACGCCGCCGAGCCCGATCACCGCCACCGAGTCACCCGCACGCACCCCGGCCGTACGGGTCACCGCGCCGAAACCGGTCGACAACGCGCAGCCGAACAACGCCGCGACGTCGTAGGGCACGTCGTCCTCGATCACGACCACGGAGGATCGGTCCACCACCGCGAATTCCCCGAACGCCGACACACCGAGGTGGTGGTGGACCTCGGCCCCGTACGGGTCGCGCATCCGCCGGCCGCCACGCAGCAGCTCGCCGGTGCCGTTGCTCGCGGCCCCGGCCTCGCACATCGCCGGCTGATCGGCCGCGCAGAACGCGCACTCTCCACACGCCGGGACGTAGACCAGGACGACGTGATCGTCCACCCGCACGTCACCGACGCCTTCGCCGACCCGCGCGATACGCCCGGCCGCCTCGTGTCCGAGCGCCATCGGGAGCGGCCGCACCCGGTCGCCGTTGACCACCGACAGATCGGAATGGCACAGGCCCGCGGCCTCGATCTTGACAAGGACCTCGCCGGGCCCGGGCGGTGCCAGCCGGATGTCCTCGATGCCCAACGGTTCGGTGGCCGTGTACGGGCGGGCGGCCTCGGCGGCACGGAGAACGGCCTTACGGCTACGCATGGCGCGTCGCCTCGGTCGCGGAGCCAGGGCCGTCCACCGCGATGGCGACGCGCGCCGCGACCAGCTCCGCGATCTCGGCGTCGGTGAACCCCGCGTCGCGGAGCACCCGCACGGTGTCGGTGCCCTGCGCCTTCGGCGGCGAGGCGATGGACCCGGGTGTGCGATCGAGTTTCACCGGGATGCCCAGGGCCGTGAACGGCCCCGTCTCGACGACCATCTTGCGGTGCCGTACGTGCTCGTCGGCGACGACCTCGGGAACCGAGCGCACGCGGCTTGCCGGTACGCCCTCGGAGAGCATCTTCGTCGCCGCCTCGTCCAGGTCGATCTTCTCCATCAGCTCGTTGACGATCCCGGCGAGCTCGGACCTGTTCGCCATCCGGTCGCCGTTCGTACGGAAGCGGGGGTCGTCGGCGAGGTCCGGGCGGTCCAGGTAACGGCACAGTGCGGCGAACTGCCGGTCGTTGCCGCCGCCGACGAACAGCGACTGCCCGCTCGCGGTCGCGAACGTCTGGTACGGCGCCACGTTGGGATGACCGTTGCCCAAGCGGACCGGGGGCTCGCCGCTCATGAAGTAGTTGGCGGCGGATGGATGCAGGAGGCTCACCGCTCCGTCGAGCAGAGCCAGGTCCACCAACTGGCCCCGGCCGGAGCGGGTGCGCTCGTGCAGGGCCATGAGGATTCCCGACAACGCCAGCATTCCGGTGGTGAGGTCGACGATCGGCATGCTGACCTTGAGCGGACCGCCGTCGGGCTCACCGTTGATCGACATGATCCCGCCGGCCGCCTGCAGAACCGCGTCATATCCCGGCAGCCCGCCCATCGGGCCGTCCACGCCGAATCCGGTGATCCGGCAGTAGACGAGCGCGGGGAACTCCTCGCGCAGCTCCTCCGGTCCCATGCCCCAGCGCTCCATCGTCCCCGCTTTGAAGTTCTCGATGACGACGTCCGCGTCCGCGAGCAGGCGCCGCAGGACCGCGCGGCCCTGAGGGACGGCCAGGTTCAGGGAGACGTGCTCTTTGTTGCGGTTCAGTCCCGCGTAATAGGCGCTCACGTCCCCCTCGAAGGGCGGGCCCCACTCGCGGGTCATGTCTCCGGCGGGTGGTTCCACCTTGATGACCTCGGCACCGTGGTCACCCATCATCTGGCCGGCGTAAGGCCCGGCGAGGACGCGCGACAGGTCGATGACCCTGATCCCGGCCAGTGCGCCGCAGGCCCCGTGCCCGGCACGGGGCTCGGCGGATTCAACGGGTTCCACTCACAGCATCCCTTCACATATTTACGTTAACGACACGTAACGTATATCGCGCACATGCGACCACACAAGAGCGACGCCTGTCGAATGGGGGGTCAGCTCTGCGGGTTCAGCCCCTCGGTGAGAACGCTCACGACCCGCTCCTCCCAGTCCGCGTCGAGCGGGTCGCCGGCGATCCGGGCGGCGTAGTAGGCCCCGAGCAGTGCCTGGCCGACCACCTTGGGGTCGGTTCCGGCGCTGACCACTCCGTCGTCCAGACCCTTCTGCACGGCGGCCTCGATCGCCGTACGGCGCGGACCGATGACCACCCGCCGCCACGCCTCGAGGAATTCGGGATGCCGCCGCTCCTCCGCCAGCAGGGTCCCGACCATGCCGAGGTCGGTGATGGTCTCGTACATCCGGCGGACGTCGCGCAGCTGGGCCAGTAGATCCGCGCGCAGGTCACCGGTGGGCTGCCGCAGCCGCTCGCGACCGGCCCGGAACACCGCAGCCGACACCAGCTCGGCCTTGTCGCGCCACCTCCGGTACAGCGAGGGGATCGACACACCGCTCCGCTCGGCGATGTCCCGCAGGCTCATCGCCTGGTAACCCGTCTCCGCCATCAGCTCGAGCGCGGCGTCGAGGATGGCCTCGTCGTCGTGCACCCGGGGGCGGCCGCGCCGTTCCGAGGCGCCCGGTCGCGTGCGCTTCCCCGGCTCAGCAGAATCCATGCCACCAGCCATCCGTTCCGACCTGTCGGAGACCAACCCTAGGCCGTAACGGAGCCTTGGACGCGTGAGGCGACGCACGTCCACACCGCGGTGGCTCAGAAGATGGAGTAGGCGCCGTCCACGACGATCTCGTCGCCGGTGTGGAAGCCGCCCGTACCGGCGGCGAGATAGACCGCGAGACGGGCGAAGTCCGCGGGCTCACCCCAGCGACGGTGCGGCATCCGCTTCATCACGTTGCGTTCGAAGGTCGCGTTGTGCAGCGTGTCCGAGGTCAGCGGCGTCTCGGTCCAACCCGCGATGATCGAGTGCGCGTTGATCCCATAGCGCGCCAGCTCCACAGCACAGGCCCGGATCATCGCCGACAGGCCGGCCTTGCTCGCCGCGTACGCCTGGCCCCGCGGCGCCCCATGAATCGCCGAGACACTCGACGTACCGACAAGGACCCCGCCATCGCCGCGCTCCACCATGTGCGCCGCGGCCGCCCGCAACGTCAGGAACGCACCATCCAGGTTCACCCGCGTCACCCGGCGGAACTCCTCAAGACTCGTCTCGACGAACGAGGCACGGCCGTCACCCGAGATCCCGGCGTTGACGAAGCAGGAGTCGACCCGGCCGAACCGCTCCAGCGTCTCGGCGAACGCGTCGGCCACCTGACGCTCATCGCCGACGTCGCAACGCACCGCCGCGGCCTTGCCGCCAAGCTCTTCCAGCTCGGCCACGGAAGCCGCGTTGCGGTCGACGTTCGTACCCCAGACGCACACGTCCGCACCGTGCCGCGCCAGCCCGCGCGCCATCCCCAGCCCGATACCGGAGTTCCCACCGGTAACGAGCGCGACATGACCCGTCAGATCGAAGAGGTCGGTCATGTGTCTCCAATCGCCTCAGCCGCACCCTAATGGGACGGCGATCTTCACCGGCGAACCGAGGGGTGCGATCGTAGGGAGCCCCCTCCGTCGATGGGAGTGAGGCACGTGCGCATGGTGTGGCCGGCCGACGCGGCGGCCGACCTAGACGAGGCCGCACTCGAGCGCTTGTACGTGTTCCCCCGTGACGACGCCCGGGCGTGGGTCGCGGTGAACTGCGTGGCGAGCGTCGATGGCGCCGTTGCGGTGGACGGCCGGTCCGCCGACCTCTCCAACCCCGCGGACCGGATCGTGTACGGGCTGGGACGCGATCTGGCCGACGTCGTGCTGGTCGGGGCCGGCACCGCGGTCGCCGAGAACTATGGCGGCGTTCAGGACCACGCGGACCGTACGGAGCGGCGGGCGCGGCACGGGCTGGCGGACACGGCGCCGGTCGCCGTCGTCACCCAGAGCTGTTCGATCGCGCCGGACGCGCGGCTGTTCACCGACACCGAGGTGCCGCCCATCATCCTGACCTGCGAAAGCGCCCCGGCGTCACGGCGTGCCGCGCTGGCAGCGGTCGGCGCCGAGGTGATCGTCACCGGGGCAGACGACGTCGATCTTCGCGCGGCGGTCGCCGCGCTCACCGCACGCGGGCTGCGCCGGATCTGCTGCGAGGGCGGACCGCGGCTCTTCGCGACGATGCTCCGCGACGACCTGGTGGACGAGGTGCGGTTGACCGTCTCGCCGCTGCTGACCGCCGGCGACGCGGGGCGCATCGCCTCGGGTCCGGCACTGCCCGAGCCCGCACGGCTGAGGCTGGCTTCGCTTGTTCAGCACGAGGACGTGCTGCTGGCCCGGTACCTGATCGTCAGGTCCCGGTAAAGTCCGGCGGGCGCTTCGTCAGGAAGGCCCGGATTCCCTCCTTGAAGTCCGTGGAACGGATACTCAGCTCGACGTTGACGGCCTCGTTCGACAGGGCCTCGGGGAGGTCGGCGGTTGCGTGGTTGTGGATCATGGACTTGGCCAGGCCGAGGCTGAACGTGGGGCCGGTGGCCAGCTCGGCGGCCAAGTTCGCCGCCGTGTCGGCCAGTTCGTCATCGGGCGCCATTTCACTGATCAGGCCCCAGTCCAGGTGGTCCGCCGCCGCGGAAGTCGCTCCGGCCAGGCGCGGCCGTAGTCGTTGCCGTGTGGGGTGCGCAGGACGGTGTGGACGTGGAAGGGCTTGGGGGGACTCCGGGTTCGCCCAGGACTGCCACTCGACCGCGTCCACCGGGTACCTCAGCCGTTCCCGGCCGTCGTCGTCCAGCGCCGCCTGCACGTACGCGTACGCGTCCAGGCCCTTGATCGCGGTGATCCGGGGCGCGTCCGGTGGACCTTGGCGGGCCGCGCTTTCCCGCGCGTCCGCGGTTCGGCATGGCTCAATCTCCTGAACGCTCGT
>Ga0164243_10006134_pt1 | contig 18274 bp, 20 predicted proteins | sample OricompcompostOP_FD_108781 | JGI IMG/M metagenome (GOLD analysis project Ga0164243, IMG submission 108781) | Organic Plus compost microbial communities from Emeryville, California, USA - Original compost - Organic plus compost (OP) | ecosystem: Engineered > Solid waste > Mixed feedstock >... | reverse complement strand
TCGGTGATCTTGCCGTAGACCATCAGGTCGCCCATCGCGGTGACCGTTTGGCTGTATCCACCGGCCAGCCAGTGGATCACATCAAGATCGTGAGCGCCCTTCTGCAACAGCAGACCGGTGGATCGGCTGCGATCGGCGTGCCAGTCCTTGAAGTAGTAATCGCCGCCATTGCCGACGAAGTGCCGGCACCAGATCGTCTTGACCTCCCCGATCCGACCGCTGACGATCAGCTCCCGCATCTGGCGGACCATCGGCAGGTGCCGCATGTTGTGCCCGACGTAGAGCCGGGTGCCGGTCTGCATCGCGGTCTGCAACAGAGTGTCACAGTCCTCAATGGTGATCGCCAGCGGCTTCTCACAGAACACCGCAACACCGGCCCGCAACGCCTTCAGGGCAACCGGGAAATGTTGATCATCCGGGGTGGTCACCAGGACCGCGTCGATCCCCGAGGCGAGGACCCGATCAAGATCGTCGGTGATCTCGGCATCCGGCAGCGCCTTGGCCGCGTCGGCCCGACCCCGTTCGCCGACGTCACAGACGATGGTGACACGACTGGGCAGCGTCGGGTGGTCCGGCCGATGCGCGTAGCGCCACAGTCCGGCACGCATGCCGAAACCGACGACGCCGATGGACAGTTCGCGGGTACCAACGGATGTCGCTTGTTGGCTCATGGTCAACTTTCTGCTCGGTTCTCTGCTTGAGGTGAAGGTATCTGTTGGGATATGACGTGACCCGTTGAGTGTTTGATCATGGTCTCAGACTGCCCGCCGGATGCGTTGCCCAGTGTCGTCTCGCGGGCGAACAGCGACCAGCTGAAGTCGTACAGGGTGCCCGAACCGGGCGGTTCGCCGGTTGCCCGGGCCTTGAGGATCCCGGCAAGCCTGGTGAAGAAGTCGGTCGGGCCGACGCTGGACAGCGACGGCTCCATCCGCTCGCCTTCCAGGGTGTTCCCGACGCCGATGATTGCGACATCCTCCGGGATCCGCAGCCGCAACCGGAGAGCCGCCTGGACGGCACTCATTGCGGCGAAGTCGGAGATCGCGTAGATCGCGGTCGGCCGGTCCGGCCTGCTGAGCATCCGGACGGACGCGGTGTACGCGCTCGTCGGGTCGAGATCGATGGTCTCCACATAGTCCTCACGGACCTCGAGACCGGCGGCCCGGAGTTCCTCCCGATAGACCGCGTACCGGTTGTGCTCGAGATTCAGTCCCATCCGCGTCGTCAGACAGCCGATCCGGTCGTGGTTCTCCAGCAGGTGGCGTACGGCCAGCCGGCATCCCTCGGTTGCTTCGGACCGGATGACGTCGAAACCGTCCGGCTCGAGCTCGTCGTCGATCACCACCAGCCGGTAGCCGCTGCGGGCGAGCCGGCTGAGCGCCGCACGTTCCTCGCTGGTCCGGACGCTGTCGACGAGGGCGACATCGCAGGGCTGCCGGGTGATCGCGGTGGCCCAGTCCCCGTCGGCAAGGATCAGTGCGGTCAGGCCGACCGGGTTCACCGCGACGCTGACCGTCCGGCTGACCTCCTGGGCCCACGGATCGGACAACATGGTCAAGGACAGCAGAACCAGATTGGTCCGGCCCGTTCGGATCGCCCGGGCCGCCTGGTTGGGGTGGTAGTTCAGCTCCTGCGCGGCCTGCCGGACCCGCGCCATGGTGGCCTCGGAAACCCCGGTGCGTCCGCCCGTCCGGCCGGACAACACATACGAGACCGTCGCGGTGGACACGCCGGCCCGGTCGGCGACCATGCGCAACGTGGTGCGAGCCGGCCTTCCGGCGCTGTCTCGCATCGTCGCCTCCTCGCCGTCCGCCTCACCTGACAGACGCTTAATGGATTAACAACCTACGGCCTGCAGCACGTTTCGCAAAGGCGTTGCATCAAACTCGGCCGGAGCGCGGTGTCGCGGCGACGCCCCTGCCGCCGCCGCGAGCGGGCTGCCGGGCACACTGCTGCCATGCGTGCAATCACGGTGGAGCAACCCGGTGGACCGGAGGTTTTGCGTCTCGGCGAGGTGCCCGACCCGGTTCCCGGACCGGGCGAGGTGGTGGTCGACATCGTCGGCGCGGGCGTCAATCGCGCCGACCTGCAACAGCGGATCGGCGTCTACCCGCCCCCGCCGGGCGCTTCCGAAATCATCGGCCTGGAGTGCTCGGGCACGATCGCCGCTGTCGGTGCCGACGTCCAGGGTTGGCGGGTCGGTCAGCCCTGCGTCGCACTGCTGGCGGGTGGCGGGTACGCCGAGCGGGTCGCCGTCCCGGCAGGTCAGGTCGTCCGTCCTCCCGAGGGTGTCGATCTGATCACCGCCGGCGGTCTGCTCGAGGTCGCTGCAACGGTGGTCTCCAACATTGATCTGGCCCGGCTGACCGCAGGTGAGAGCTTCTTGGTGCACGGCGGAGCCGGCGGCATCGGGTCCTTCGCCATCCAGTACGCCAAGCAGCTCGGGGCAACCGTCATCGCGACCGCGGGGAGTCCGGAGAAGTTGGACCACTGCCGGTCGCTCGGCGCCGACCTTGCCGTCAGCTACCGCGACGACTGGGCGGCGGCGGTCGCCCACTTCACCGGTCGGGGCGTCGACGTGATCCTGGACAACATGGGGGCGAAGTATTTGGATGCCAATACCCGGGCCCTGGCTCCCGACGGTCGCTTGATGATCATCGGACTGCAGGGCGGCGCACGGGCCGAACTGGATCTCGGCCGGCTGCTCAGCAAGCGGTGCTCGGTCACCGCCACCTCGTTGCGCGGACGTCCGACGGAGCAGAAGGCCACCATCGTCGCCCGGGTCGCCGAGTCGATCTGGCCGATGTACGCCGCCGGACAGGTCCGGCCCGCCCCGGAGACCCGGTTCAGCCTGGCCGACGCCGCGCAGGCACACGCCAAGCTGGAGTCCGGGGACAATGTCGGGAAGATCCTGCTTCTCCCGTAGGATCACCCTCTGGTCCCATCACCTGTGATGGACCGCCCGGCGAGGTCGCATAGTGGACTAGTGCAGCCGCCTTGAAAGCGGCCGAGCGGCTCAAACCGTTCCGTGGGTTCGAATCCCACCCTCGCCGCCCATGTCAGGCCTGGGAGAAGGAGCCCCGTGACCGAGGAGTCGTACGTCCTGTCGCCGGCTTCGCCGGTCAGGACGTTCCGCATCGTCGCCGTGGCCGACGGGATCGGCGCCGTCCTCCTCGGGCTCGGCGTGGCACTGGGAAAGTGGTATCTGATCATTCCCGGCATCCTGGTGATGGTGATCGGTGCCGGCCTGATCGTCGCCACAGTCGTGCTCGGCAGGCGGGTGACCACCAAGGTGGTGCTCGACTGGGACCGGATCATGATCACCAGCGGCGGCCGGACGGCGTCCGCGGCCTGGTCGGAGATCAACGACGTCTCGGCGGCCGGTCAGACGATCTACCTGAACCGTCATGACCAGCAGCCGCCGCTCAAGATCGACAGTCCGAGGGGCGCCGGTGACCCGGTGCTCCAGCAACTCTCCGGCGCGCTGGTCGCCCGGCTGGATCAGAACCGCGGTTACCGCGACCTCTGATCCAAGGACGCGAGTAACCGGCGATCAGCGCGGGGGCTGAGCGTTCGCGGCCAGCTCCGGATCGAAGGCACAGGCGTCCGCCGCCGATTCGCTCTGCGGTGTTGGCGACGACTGGGACGAAGACCCACCCGACTGCTTGCCGGAACCGGACTTGGGTTTGCCGGGCTTGCCGGCCTTCTTGGGCGGGTGCACCGTCTCGTGGATCGCCTTCGCGACCTGGTGGCGTACCAGATCGAAATCCGGATCGGGGCTGGAGAACCCGTTGACCCCGTGCTTGAAGACCAGGCTGCGGACGTGGCCCTTCTTGGCCCGCATGCTCAGATCGACGAAGGCCGGCAGCGCCTCCTGAGGAATGTCTGTCTTGACGATCTCCTTGCCTGCCCGGGCGATCGCCTCGTAGCGGGTCAACACGTTGGCGGGGTTGGCCTGTTGAATGATCGCGTTCACCACGCAGCGCTGGCGGTCCATCCGCTGGTAGTCGTCGGCACCGTAGCGACCGCGGGCGAACCAGAGTGCCTTGGCGCCGTTGAGGTGCTGGTTGGGGCCGGGGTGCAGCCAGGAATCCGGCGGCCGGTGCTCGTCGGTGCTGCCGCCGATCGCGACGTAGGTGTTGATGTTGACGGTGATCCCGCCGAGGGCGTCGATCAACTTCTTGAACCCGGCAAGATCGATCAGTACGTAGTAGTCGATCTTGAGACCGGTCGCCTCGCCGGTCGACAGCTTGAGCACGTCCGCGCCGAGATTGTCCGTCTTGCCCAGGATGTTCTTCGGCACCGTCGCGGGCACGTTGTCGTACATCGCGTTGAGGAAGTATTCGGCGTTGTTGCCGTCACCGTTGGTGAATCCGTTCGGGTAGTACTTGGCCAGCGGGGACTTCGGCGGGAACGGCATCCGTGCGGTGTTGCGCGGCAAACTGATCAAGGTGGTGTCGCCGGTCGTGGTGTCGATGCTGGCGATCATCACGGTGTCGGTGCGGGTTCCGGTGCGGTCGGGCCCGGCGTCGCCACCCAGAAGCAGGATGTTGACGCGCGGCTTGTTCTTCCACGGGTCGGATTTCGCGGTGGGCTCCGCGCTCGGCCGGGTGGCGCTCTCGGAGTGCTTCTGCTGGTGGAAGACGGTGGACACCAGGCTGGCCTGGTCGTAGCTGTAGCGGGCGCCGACCGCAACCGGCGCGGCGATCACGAAGGTCAGCGCGCCGACCAGGATGCTGGCGCCCACCCGCTGGCTGCGGCGCAGCGGGCCGCGGGTCAGGCTGAGATGGCTGGCGATGATCACCAGCACCCAGACGACGCCGAGCACGATGAGGCCGACGGTGATCACCTTGAGCAGACCGGGATCGACCGCGGTCGCCACCAGGGAACGTGGATCCGCCAGCGCCCAGATCAGGCCGGCCAGCACCAGGGCGAGGAACGCCCCGAGGATGATGCCGCCGACCAGACGCCTGCGTGCGGCGATCAGCCCGAGTCCGGGGAGGAACGAGCCCAGGATGGTGAAGAGGACGCTCCGGTGGAAATTGCCGGGCTGGTTCTGGTCCTGTGCGGCGCGACGTGCTCGGCGCGGGTGGCGGGAGCGGGCCGGACCATGCTCCGGCGGCAGGGCGCGCCTGGGCAGCTCCCAGTTCCACTCGTCCTCGGCCACGTACGCTCCTCGCCGGTCGGCGCCACATCTTGAGTTCAGTCAGCCGGCCGGTGCCTGGTCACGGCAGGGCCGTCTCAACTGTAGGTGCACGGCGGGAGAGTCCGTACCTCGCGGACCCTACAACAGCGCGGATCCAGCCTGCAGTCGGCCCATTTTTGCTCAGGTGCGGTTCCAATCGGTAGTCTTGCCGGGCGTTCCATGCACCACCATCTGTGACTTCCCTGAGGGGGGTCGAGGTGTTGGCCATGGGCCACGGTCGGGAGGCGTCGCCTAGTCTGGTCTATGGCGCCCGCCTGCTAAGCGGGTTTGGGCCTTAAAGCCCATCGCGGGTTCAAATCCCGCCGCCTCCGCCCCTGACCAGGCCAAGTGCCGGGGGACTCCGACGAAAAGGAGTCTCCCGGCGAAGCCTCCCTCGATACGCTCGCCGCGTGATCTTGCTGCCCGCTGAGCGTGCCCACGGCGTACGGCCGTTGTTCGATGCGGAACACCAGCGCTTCATGCTCGAGGCGATCGTCACCGGAACCACCCCGGCACGGGTGTGGGTCGACGATGCCGCGGCCCCGGCGGCGGCGCTGGTCTTCGACGGCCACCACACCGTCCAGCTGGCTGGGGCGGTCACCGATGATGCGCGAGGCTGGCGTCAGCTCTTCGACCGGGAGATCGCGTCGTCGGAACCGGGATTCCTGAAGGTGTACGTCTCCGAGGTGGCTGCGGCGGCAGTCTTCTCCGATCTGCGGCTGGAACGCCGGGATCGAGTGCTCTATCGGCTGGGCGGCCCGGCGACTGGCGATCGGTCGGCCCGGCTTCCCGAGGGTTTCCACGTCGCTTCGATGGGCGACCGGTTCGCCGAAGTCTCGCCCCTGGCCGGCTTCTCCGAGGTGGTCGCCGAGATCGAATCGGGGTGGTCCTCGGTGGCGGACTTCTGCCGCCACGGTTTCGGCTACGTCGCGCACGACGGATCGAAGATCGTGAGTTGGTGCACCGCTGAATTCCTCAGCGCAGATCACTGCGGCACCGGCATCGAGACCAGGCCCGACCATCAGCGGCGCGGGCTGGCCACCGCCTGTGCGAGCGCGTTCGTTGCCGAGTGCGTACGCCGCGGGCTGGTCGCGTACTGGGACGCCTGGGCGACGAATCTGCCGTCGCTGACGGTTGCGGAGCGGGTGGGGTTCGAGCGCGTCGCGGACTATTCGATCCTTGTCGGCGACTTCTCCTGACCGGCGCTACTCACCGGGCAGGCCGGCGAACCGGCGGACGGCGGCCAGACCGGCCGGCGTGCCCGGCCAATGCTTGGTCAGCGCCTCCGGACCGGCCCGGCGGGTGACGGATCGGAGTGCGACCACGATGACGACCGCGTCGTCGGTGTAGCCGAGGACGGGGATGAAGTCGGGCACCAGGTCGAACGGCAACAACAAATAGGCCAACAACAAACCCATCCGGATCCGTACGCCTCGGGGCAGGTCGGGATCGGCAACCAGTCGGCGGATCAACCGGAGCAGGTCGGGCAACAGCCGCATGCCCTCACGGAGCCGTACCGGATCACCGGCACGCCGGGAGGCCAGCCACAACAGGCCGAGCAGGATCAGGTACGCGACCAGCAGCCCCGCTGCGATCCCGACGAGTGTGTGCCACCACATGCCGGGTCCTCCTGCTGCAGCAAGGCTGCCATGTCTCAGTGGAATGTCTCAGTGGAATTGCGGAATGATCAGGTAGAGGCCGATCAGCAACATCACGCCGATCAGTCCGAGCAGCACCCAGGCGCCGACGGTTGCGGGCATCGCCGCGCGGCTGTCGTCGGCGGCGCGGGCCACCGACAGCAGTCGGATCGCCGTGGACAGCAGCAGCGCGAAGAGGGCGGTGACGCCGACGGAGACGACGGCGACGATGAGCAGCGACAACCAGTCGATCATGACGCCTCGCTCCCGCGGTTCGCGTGCTGGGCGCGCTGGTCCTCGGTCGATTCCGGTTCGGAGGACAGGCCGCCGACATGCGCCGGTACGCGGCCGGCGTCCAGGGCCGCCTGCTTGGCGAGTCGCTTGGCGTACTTCCGCTGCGCCTTGGCGATCTTGTTCGGCTTGGCGGCATTCAGCACCAGCACCTCCGGGCTCTCGGTGACGTTGGTGCGGTCGACCGCGTTCCGCCGGGAGACCAGGTAGATCACCAGGCAGGCTGCACCGAGGCTGGCCAGCAGGATGATCGTGCCGACCAGCCCCTGGTCGGCCAGCAGCGAGGCGGCACCGCCGACGACAGCAGCGCCGGGCAGCGTCAGCAGCCAGGCGTACACCATCCTGCGGGCCACGCTCCAGCGGACATCGGATCCCTTGCGGCCGATGCCCGAGCCGATGATGCTGCCGGTGGAGACGTGGGTCGTGGACAGGCCGAACCCGAGGTGGGCCGAGGCCAGGATCGTCGCCGCGGTGGCCGATCCGGCGGCCGCGCCCTGCTCGGTGTCGATCTTGACGATGCCCTTGCCGAGAGTGCGCATGATCCGCCACCCGCCGGAGTAGGTGCCCAACCCGATCGCGAAGCCGGCCAGACCGATCACCCACCAGTGCGGGCCGGAGTCGGGCGCCTGCAGGTTTGCGGCGATCAGGACCAGGGTGATGACGCCCATCGTCTTCTGCCCGTCGGAGGTTCCGTGGGCCAGGGCGACGAGTGCGGCGGTGAACGCCTGGGCGTTGCGGAAACCCTTCTTGGCGGCCTTCTTCTTGGGCAGGTCCCGGGTGATCACGTCCGAGATCTTGATCGCGGCGGCAGCAGCGAGCCCGGCGACCACGGGAGCCGCCACGGCGGGCAGGAACACCTTGGAGATCACCACGCCGAAGTGCACCGTTCCGAGGCCGGCTCCGATGATCACGGCGCCGATGAGGCCGCCGAAGAGGGCGTGGGAGGAGCTGGACGGCAGGCCGAACAGCCAGGTGATCAGGTTCCAGATGATGGCGCCGGTCAGGCCGGCGAGCACGATCACCGGGGTGACCAGCTTCTCGTCGAAGAACCCGCCGGAAATGGTTTTGGCGACTTCGGTCGACAGGCAGGCCCCGACGACGTTGAGCACGGCGGCGAGGATGACGGCTGTCCGGGGCGTGAGAGCGCCGGTGGCGATCGGACCCGCCATCGCGTTGGCGCTGTCGTGGAAGCCGTTGGTGAAGTCGAAGATCAGTGCGACGGCGATCACGCAGATCACGACGAACAGCGCAACAGTCACATTTCCCCTTGGGACTGGGGTGGCGTACCAGTGCGGCCGCGGGCCGCCATGGACCGGAGCCGCTGGATTGAACAATAGGTGACCGTGGCCTGTGATGCACGATTCGGGAGGGCGGGACAGGCCGGTCCCGGTACGCATTTGGGCGCATCCGCACCTGCCCGCTAAGCTAAGTCGGCGTTGCCGGCTCCGATCGGCGACGAGCGCCCGTGGCTCAACGGATAGAGCATCTGACTACGGATCAGAAGGTTGGGGGTTCGAATCCCTCCGGGCGCGCCACCACCAACCTCGCCCTGACAAGGGCGAACGCCAGTCCGTCGGTTCATCTTCAGGCCGTATTCCTTCACTGCGCACCGCCGTGGGAGCCAAAGTGGGAGCCAAACTCCCCGAAAAGCGCATCGCTCATCGCCTTCGCCGCCTCCCGCTTGTGTCCCTCGACCAGGTGACCGTAGACGTCCTTCGTGATCGCAATGCTCGCGTGGCCGAGGACCTCCGACACCACGTACAGATCCGTCCCCTGCGCGAGCATCAGTGACGCACCGGAGTGGCGCAGGTCATGTGGATGCCAGTGTCCGAGGCCGGCCCTGGCGGTGAGCCGCGTGAAGACGTGGGAGAAGTTGTCGGGATCGAGCGGGGTGCCGACCTCGGTGGCGAAGATCAGGCCGTGGTCCTGCCACGCCGCACCGGCGGCCATCCTCTCGCCGGCCTGCCGAGCCCGATGCCGTTTCAAGAGTTCCACCAGTTCCGGAGTCAGGTACAACGTTCGGCGTGAGCGACGGGTCTTGAGGTCGCCGACCTCCAGGCGAGTCCGCCGATCCGATCCCGTCCGATCAGTCACTCGTTTCACCCCGTGGGTGACCCGGAGGGTCATCGCCTCCAGGTCCAATGCTGACCAGTGCAGCCCTAAGGCCTCGCCGCGACGTAGTCCGAAGGCCAGCATCACGGTGATCAGTGGTTCATGTCGGTGACCGCGAACGGCCTCCAGGAGTTCGCGCGCCTGGTCCACCGACAACGCCCGGCCCTCAGCCGCGTCGAGCCGCGGAGCACCCGACAGCGCAGCCACGTTGCGCAGGACCACGCCCTCGCGCTCCGCCTGGCCCAGAGCCCGCCGCAGCACCGATCGCATGATCCGAATGCTGTTGGCGCTGTAGCCGGCCGCACGCTTGCTGCGCCACAGTCCGTCAACCTGCGCGACGCTGAGCTTGCGCACGGCCACTCGACCCAGCCCGGGCCTCAGATGCAATCGCACGGTGTCGGAGTAGCTGTCCAAGGTCTTCGCTGACACCTGACCCTCAAGAGAGTCGACCCAACGATCCAGGAACGCGGCGACAGTCAGCCGCTCATCTGTTGGGGATACGCCGGCGTCCATTTCGCGATGGAGGTCGCGGAGCTTCCGTACGACTTCCGACCGCGATCGACCGCGCACCTTCTTCCGGATGCGCCGCCCGTCAGGCCCGTAACCCAGGTCGATGGCGCCCCGCCAGTGATCACCCTCCTGATAGACGGACGACTCGCCACGCCCTCGCCGACTCATGAGGCCTCCCGCAGGGCGACATATTCGCGCAGAGCTTCTGCCGTGATGCGACGACTCCCGCCCACCTTGAGCGAACGCAGCGCACCGGCTCTGATCAGTTCGAACACCTTGGTCCGGCTGACATGGAGATATCCGGCTGCTTCCTCGGCCGTGACCAGCATCGCCAAAGCATCCCGACCTTCACTTCCACTGACCTGCTGATGATGCCGTTCCATCATTGGATCCACACTCATCGCCATCTCCTCTGGGGCTGGGGCGGCCTCCCCGACTTCCGATCGTCTGGGTCCCCGGGCCCTGCCTCAAGGGCACGTCGTGTCCTTCGGATTCGCTGCGCTCACCCTTGACCCAGGACCCGGGGACCAAGTTGGGCTGGCTATCGGGGAGGCCGCGCTGTGGTCACGCGTGCCTGCATCACGGCGCCGGTCCTTCGTCGGGTCGACCCTCGGATCGAATTGCCGAATGGGTATCCAGCCTCTTGGCTGCCTCGTACTGCTCGCGCCAGCGGGATCGCTCAACCACGGACCGCATGATCACCATCGCGTAGGTCCACGGATCCGGCGCAACTTCCGACCACAGGAATCTCGGCCGCCCATCGGGCAAGGTGATGTCGGCGGCCATCCGCTCGATCTCCGGGGCGACGATGCCGGCGTTGAGCAACGTCTCGCGGACGACAGTGGCCCGGTCGGCTCGGTGTTCCTTCAACGTCTTGCCCGACCACTGCCGCGACACCAACACGCGGCGGCCGCCGATGCCGAGGTTCTCGCGGTCATGAGCATGGCTCGGACACATGCCGGGCTGCAGGCCGGGACCGGCATTCTTCAGTTGGATCCCGTAGCGAAGCCAGTTCGCACAGTGTTCCGAACACGGCAGCCAGATCAGTTCCCGGTGCATCCGATCGATGTGCGCCTCGACCTCCGGATCCTCGTCATCCTGGTCGGCGTAGGTGGCGGCAATGCTCTTGGCCAGATACTTCGTCAGGTAACGGATGGCGCGGTCGGCGTCCCGAGACGGAGCGATGATCCCCGCCATGTCGACCTGGGAACCGAACCGTTGCACATGCGCAGGCTGGTTCTCCGGCGTCAGCTCTAAATCGTCGAGCGCCTGGTCGAAGGTCGGCAGCACTTGCCCGGTGTCCGTATCGCAGTAGCCGGCACCATCCCAGACTGGCGTCCGATTGACATAGACCGGCCGGTCGAATCGCGGCCACCACACCTGCACATAGGTCGCGCGGACTACCTGCCGAATCGTCGCCCGCGGGATCGCCCCTCGGACGGCGGCATGCAGATGCGGGCCATGCGCTTCTGCGGCTCGACGGCTGCGAAGTACTGCACCCGGTAGCCGGCGCAGCGACGCAGGTTCTGCCAGAAGCGGTCGATCAGCTTGGGGAAGTGCAGGGCGTCCAGGGCTGCGCGGCGATAGTCATACGTCGATGGGTCGACCGGTGTCCCGTTGCTCTTAACGGGTCCGTAGGAGGGCAGCGTCAGAGTGAGGAACATCGACGGCCGGTACTCCCGGCCATCCGGCGTCGCGAAGGCCTTACCGACGGTCCGGTCCTCCGTCGGAATCCGGGGGAGATCAGTCGCATCCTGGCGCCGGCGCGTGGAGCGCACCCGCCGATCAGTGCTCTCGTCCTCGGCATCGTCGGCCTGGTCTTCTTGATCGTCAGCCACGGGTCGGGTCGATTCCGTTTCAGGTTCGTCGGTGCGGTGCCAGCCCTCGGCGCACTGCTGGATGCGCAGCCGGCGGGCCTTGTCCGCGCAGGACGGGCACACCGACTCGCGGGTGGAGCCGCACGGGATCGCGACCCGGGTCTCCTGGTTGGTGGCGTTGTCGATCACTCGACGCAGGATCGGCCGCACGCAGACCTTCTGCTCGACGGCCAGTTCGCGGGCCATCTGCGCGGACACATTCGGGATGGCGGCCCTGGCCTGGGTCGCTGTCGTCGTCATGCCGTCGCTCCACCCGTGCTTACCCTTGAGCGGCTTCGTGTCGGCGCCGGCGCACTAGGGACGATGATCGGTCGCGGTCGGGGTGCTGCGAACCGGCGGGCGGTCGCCACGATCGCGTCATCTGGCACGTAGCCGGCGATCAGGTGACGCCGTGGGCAGATTCTGGCCGATCCTGTTAACCACCGGGGTTAGGTGTCCGGCGTTAATCTCCCGAAGTACAAAGTCAATCTTGGGGGGCACATAACCGCCCTGGAGCTCCCTGACCGTCAGGACGGCGGTCGAGAGGATCTTATATCGGCCGCACATAGCCCGCACATCTTCGACGAGGCCGGCCACCGCATCGTCCTCACATACGAGCAATGTGTCAATGTCGCTCCAATCGTCTTGGAAGTCCCCGCGTGAAACGCTTCCGCACACGGTGGCCAATACAACATCCTCGGTCCACGAGGCATTCGCAATCATCGATTGCCACTCAGCTACCACGTCTGACGGCTGCACCACGATGTGCCCATCCTTCCGACCTCCTCGGCGAGGCCAACGTCATGTTGAAACTTTCTAGAAATCTCCGCTGATAACCTGCTCTCGCGACGGACCAGTTCCGATGCTTTGAATACGCACGTTACACAGTTCCTGAATGCGAGACAGATAGCGCCGAAGCGTTGCCGGAAGATCAGAAACACTTCGGCAATGCCCGATCGGCTGGTGCCAACCTTCAAACACCTCGTAGATCGGTTTCGCGCGCGTGAACTCCTCTACGGTCAGCGGCATCTTGTCGAACCGGCGCCCATCAACTTCATAAGCAACGCACAGCGGCACCTCAGACCAAGCCGACAATGTATCGAGCTTCGTCACGTAGAGCTCCGTGAACCCATTGATCAACGCGGCGTGCTCGACGAGCACTGCGTCAAACCATCCGCACCGTCGCGGACGCCCCGTTGTCACGCCATACTCGTCCCCAATCTTCCGGAGTCGCTCCTCTTCCGCACCCGTTAGCTCCGTGGGCATGGGACCCTGGCCAACTCTGGTCGTATAGGACTTCGCGACCCCAATTACCCGATCAATGCGCGTCGGCGCCACGCCGGTGCCAACTGACGCGTTACCAGCCGTCGGGTTCGATGACGTCACATATGGATAGGTTCCGTGATCAACATCCAGATGGTGCGCTTGGGCACTCTCGAACAAGACGGTCTTCCCTGCTATCAACTCCGCGGTGAGTAGCCGAGGCACATCCCTAACCATGGGCCGTATCGCGTCGGAGTAGGCCAACAAGTCTTCAGCGACCTGCCTCACACGCGCCTCCACTCGCGCACCATCCGCAGTTCCTAGTAGGGCCCGCTTAGCCAGAAGCGCACGCTCCAACTTCGGAAGTAGCGTTTGCGAATCAAGGAGATCTTGTACACGAACACCGAGCCTGCTGGCCTTGTCGGCGTACGCCGGCCCGATACCGCGTCCCGTTGTACCGAGCCGCTCATGACCAAGCGCCTCTTCGATATTTTTATCGGCCTCGACGTGATAATCGGTGACGATGTGCGCATTCGGCGATAAGATCAGTTCGCCGCGTAAGTCTCGTCCGGACTTGGAGGCTAGCAAATCGATCTCCCGGAACAGAACTCCGAGGTCGATAACAACGCCGTTGCCCAGCACTGGAATGACACTATCGTGCAATACTGAGGACGGCAGGAGATGTAAAGCATGGCGTTGACCATCGACTACGACAGTATGGCCTGCATTATTCCCTCCCGAATATCGGACGCCGTAGTCGACATCGCCGCTAAGAGCGTCGATAGCTTTCCCTTTTCCTTCATCGCCCCATTGGGATCCCATCACGACTAATCCGGGCACAGCAACTTCCTTCACGTTTGTTCGGCTTGGACTCCACCGTGGGCGCTCTTCTTGAGCGAAGAGGCGTGCCAACGCCCTGACGGCACCCGGTGATGGAGTCTAGCGGATGCGACTGTTACAGCCGTCAACTCGTCGCGGCAGCAGAAAGTTCTTCAATCGCTCGGCTTTGCTGCAAGGTTCTCTCACGTGAGGACAGTTCGATCAACTGTGCAGAAAACTCCGATGCACTCATTAACCCGTTCTGCCGAGCTAGCCATCTCGCATATGCGGCCTTGTAAATCGTATTCAATCGGCGCTCGATATCCTGCCTGAAACGACTCCCAAGCCCCGTCTTAGGGGACCGCGTCAGAGAATCTTCGGTCTTAACGCGATGGTAGAGCGGAGAATCGACATACCCCACGCTCCCCCACATCTTGATCAGAGCGACGACCAACATGTCGTAGCCGACCCGATACGCACCTGAGTAACCGCCGACGGCTCGTAGGCTGTCCACGCGGAACAGCCCGTGGTGCATGCCATGCGCTTCCCACCTCGGCCCTAGTGGTCGCGCGACCATCTCGTCATACCTGCGTTCGCTGCATTCGTCAGGAGCGGTGTGACGCCATTGACCCGAGTAGACGGCCGAGTGACCACCGGCCAAGGCCTCGTCGACGAGCGCCTCAATCCGATCCGGCTCGCTCCAATCGTCAGCGTCCTGTACGACGAAGTATGTGGAGCCACACGCATTCAAGACGCTCTGATGCGCGGCGTAGTAGCCGCCGTTCGCCTTCGCTCACACGTACTGCACACGCGAATCGTCTCGGAACCTGCGCAGTTCAGGACGAGGGTCATATTCGCCGCAGTCATCGACGACGATGACTCGCAGGTGCCGATACGTCTGGCTGGTGATACTTTCGACAGCTTTCGATACTCGTCCGCGATCGTTGTAGGTAGGTATCGAGACCGTCACCAACGGTTGATTATGGCCCACTGCGACAAGGTTGGGCCATCATCGAGGCCTTGGGCATCCTGTTTTCACAACGTGAGATTTAGGCTGAAGCCGTGCTGACGCTGCGGCTGGGGAATCCGTCGGCCTTACGAGCTCGGAGTCTTCTGGACTGCGCGACACCCCCGCCGAGACTCGCCAACTCGTTCCACAGGTCTTGAATGCGTGACCCCGATCGGCTTCGCATATGACTGGAAGGACGTTCTCGGTGCCAGGCCGGTGTCGCGGGAAGATCTGTCGCCGATGCCGTCTGGCCCGGCGCCGTTTCCATCGCCCACAGACGGTCGGAGCAAATGGTGAGACCTGCCCCGTGCCCGAGGCTGGCGTCTCGCTTGCATGGTCGGCTCACTTCGCACTTGAGGCCACCGCAGAGCCAATAGCCGACAGTGATCGCGTCTGTTGCCGACTCTGCCTCTATCGGATCAAGGCCGGCGCTTCGCGCCGGCACGGGGCCTGGTCGCACCCCAGGGGCCCGCTCGCTCCGCTCGCACCCTGGGGCCCCGCCACCAGGCCCCGGAGTCGCTCGCAGTGCACAATGCGGTCGTGGTGATCTTTCTGTCAAGCAAGGGCGGTCCTCCTTTGGACCAACACTTGTCGGACGCACTTCAGCTCCGGTCGCTCCGATCTTCTCCACCTGGACGGGCCCAGACGGGCGAGCGGCGAAAGGTCTTCGGCAGTGCGCTAGAGCAGGCAGAGCAGCTCTTGGGCGCGGCGAGCGTCTCCCCTCCTCATGTGAGGCCGATCCTCGTGTTCTACGGCCTCTCACAAGGAGTGCGGGCATTCGTTGCGTGTTCCTCTGAGCTCGACCGCGAACACTTCCGGACCCGAGGCCACGGCCTCACCGAAAAGAGGTTACGTGGTGTCGACGACGCTTGAAAACGAGGCCATAGCGACGGTCGAAAACGAGGCCACCCAGACAGATTGGATGGGTGATCTCAGTGGAGGATTGGGCTCTGATTCGGCGGCTGGTGGCAGATGGTGTTCCGCAGCGTCAGGTCGCGAGGGATCTTGGGGTCGGTAGGGCAACGGTTGCGCGGGCGTTGGCCTCGGACCGGCCGCCGAAGTATGAGCGGCCCGCGGTGTCGACGGCGTTCACGCCGTTCGAGCCGTCGGTGCGGCAGTTGTTGAACGACACTCCGGACATGCCGGCGACGGTGATCGCCGAGCGGGTGGGTTGGACCGGGTCGATCACGTGGTTTCGTGACAATGTTCGGCGGTTGCGTCCTGAGCATCGGCCGGTCGATCCCGCGGACCGGTTGACGTGGTTGCCGGGTGATGCGGCGCAGTGCGACCTGTGGTTTCCGCCGCGGAAGATCCCGCTTGAGGACGGTTCGAAGACGCTGCTGCCGGTCATGGTGATCACCGCCGCGCACTCGCGCTTCATGGTCGGCCGGATGATCCCTACCAGGAATACCGAGGATCTGTTGCTGGCGATGTGGGTGCTGCTGCAGTTGCTCGGCCGCGTCCCACGCCGGTTGATCTGGGACAACGAATCCGGGATCGGCCGCGGAAGGCGGCATGCTGAGGGAGTCGGCGCGTTCACCGGGACCCTGGCAGCGACGTTGCAGCGATTGAAGCCGTATGACCCTGAGTCGAAGGGTATGGTCGAGCGACGTAATGGGTTCTTCGAGACCTCCTTCATGCCCGGCCGGGAGTTCACATCGCCGGCCGACTTCAACGCCCAGTTCGCCGACTGGCTGACCATCGCGAACACCCGGGTGGTGCGCACGATCAAGGCCAGGCCGGTCGATCTGCTCGACGCCGACAAAGCAGCGATGCTGCCCCTGCCACCGGTGCCGCCGGAGGTTGGGTGGGTCAACCGGATCCGGCTGGGACGCGACTACTACGTGCGGGTCGATAGCAACGATTACTCCGTCGACCCGACGGTGATCGGCAGGTTCGTCGACGTCCGTGCCGACCTGACCGGCGTCGAGGTTCGCCACGAAGGCCGACTGGTCGCCGTCCATGACCGGGTCTGGGCCCGTGGCATGACGATCACCAACCCTGCTCATGTCGCGGCCGCGAAGGTTCTGCGTGAGCAGTTCCAGCGGCCACGACCCACGGCCGGTCCCGATGGTGGTTTGGCCCGTGACCTGGCTGACTACGATCGCGCCTTTGGCCTGGTCGACGGCAGCGTCGATGGCCAGGAGGTGGCCTGATGACCAGCAGCACGAGTAAGGCGAAGATCGATGCGACCCAGGCACTCAAGCAGCTGACATATCTGGCGTCGGCGTTGAAGGCGCCCCGGATCATCGAAGCAGCCGCCCGGCTTGCTGATCATGCCCGCGATGCCGGCTGGACCCACGAGGAATACCTGGCCGCCGTGCTGGAGCGTGAGGTCGCCGCCCGCAACGCATCCGGCGCCCAACTGCGGATCCGGGCCGCCGGCTTCCCCGCAAGGAAAACGATCGAGGAGTTCGACTTCGACGCCCAACCCGCGGTCCGGCAACAGATCGCAGCACTGGCATCGGGCGGGTTCCTGACCGAGGCCCGCAACGTCGTCCTGCTCGGCCCGCCCGGCACCGGCAAAACCCATCTCGCCACCGGCCTCGGCATCGCCGCCGCCCACCACGGCCACCGGGTCCTATTCGCCACCGCGACCGAGTGGGTCACCCGGCTCACCGATGCTCACCGGCAGGGGCGACTACCCCAAGAACTCACCAGGCTGCGCCGGTACCGGCTGATCATCATCGACGAGGTCGGCTACCTGCCCTTCGAACAAGACGCCGCAAACCTCTTCTTCCAGCTCGTGTCATCGCGTTACGAGCACGCCTCGCTGATCTTGACATCGAACCTGCCGTTCAGTGGCTGGGGAGGCGTCTTCGGTGACCAAGTCGTGGCCGCAGCGATGATCGACCGCGTCGTCCACCACGCCGACGTCCTCACCCTCAAAGGCGCCAGCTACCGACTACGCAACCGCGGCATCGACACCCTGCCCAGCATCACAGCTCAACACACGGCAAACTAGAAACACAACGAACCGGTGGCCCCGTTTTCGCCCGTCGAATCGGCCTCATTTCCGAGCGTCGCCGACACGTGGCAACCTCAGCCGGGTAGCAGTCGAATGTCGGCCCAGTGGAATGTTCATCGAGCTCTGCCGCCTGACGGGATTTGAACTCTTCAGTGAACCGGTGAGTGTCGGCCAACTGTGGGCCGCTAACCCTGATCTCTTTCAGCGCCGACTCGATCTCGACTCGAACGATCCATCGTGCGTCTCAGCGCACTGCTTAGCTGATCCGTTTGACCCAGCCCTCGGGGTGATCTCCCTGTCGTTCGTGCACCCAGGCGCCGTGTCTGACGTCGAGGAGCCAGAGGCTGTCGCTTCATACATCGAGGACACCTACGGCCCGTTCCCATGCCCAATCACTCCGGTGAAAACAGACTCAAGCTGGCGAGCTAGATACGCGCAGGGCGACTTCGTCAACCTCACCGGTCAGTTCCCAATATCAGGACTGGAGGTCCTGACGCAGCACCTGAATGTCGTCTGCCAGCGTGAAGGGACCACCGGTTTGCCATGAGGATGGGACCGGGTTGGGTCCCGGTGGTCGACCGTGGGTTGATGATCGCCGATGCTCGGGCTCAGGTCAATCCTGGGGGT
>Ga0164243_10006133_pt1 | contig 18277 bp, 16 predicted proteins | sample OricompcompostOP_FD_108781 | JGI IMG/M metagenome (GOLD analysis project Ga0164243, IMG submission 108781) | Organic Plus compost microbial communities from Emeryville, California, USA - Original compost - Organic plus compost (OP) | ecosystem: Engineered > Solid waste > Mixed feedstock >... | reverse complement strand
GCGATGCCAAGATCACCCAGATCTACGAAGGTACTTCCGAAGTACAGCGCATCGTCATCGCTCGTTCTATCTTAGCATAATCATATTCATATTCATATTCAAATTCATTACAAACATAACCAGCCCCGTACTAACCCTACGGGGCTTCCTCCTTCCAAGAACAACCCAAATCCCCATCCTCATCCCATCCTTTGCGCCCTTAGCCACCTTACGCCCCTTTGCGAGCAACCCCTCCCTTTGCGAGCAACCCCTCCCACTCCCCCACCAAAACTTTCCCTATTTTTGCCCCATGGCAATTAATCTGACCGCATATCAACAGGTACTCGCAGAACTGGTACCCTATAACGCACGACTGGTAGCTGTTTCAAAGACCAAGCCCGTAGAAGACATCCGGGAACTTTACCAACAGGGCCAACGCATCTTCGGCGAAAACTATGTGCAGGAACTGGTAGATAAACAGGCCTCCCTGCCCGCTGATATTGAATGGCATTTCATTGGCCACCTCCAATCCAACAAGGTAAAATATATCGCCCCGTTTGTACATACCATCCATGCTGTGGACAGCTTTAAACTGCTGGCGGAAATCAACAAACAGGCGCTCAAACATAACCGCACCGTCAACTGCCTGCTGCAACTCCACGTAGCTGCAGAAGAAACAAAATTCGGCATGGATGCCGCCGAACTCTATGCCTTGCTGGATGGCTGGAAACACGAGCAGGCCGCCTTCAGCGGCGTGCGCATCGCCGGACTCATGGCTATGGCCACCAATACCGATAATCAGCAACAGATCCGTAGAGAATTTCAGCAGGTAAAAGCTATCTTCGATACGGTAAAGCGTCAATATTTCAGCGAACAGGACTACTTTAAAGAACGCTCCACCGGTATGAGCGCCGACTATCATATCGCCCTCGAAGAAGGCAGCACTATGATCCGCATCGGCAGCCTGCTGTTTGGAGAAAGAAACTACCACAAATAACAAATAGGTTTTTGCTATGAAGAAATTATGGAGCTGCCTGTTGGCAGGACTATCCCTCGCCGCATGTAAAACGGCTGCCGTAAAGGATTTGAAAAACGGTACCTGGCAGGCGAAGCTGCACCGCGCCGATGGGGCGGACATCGTGTTCAACTTTGAAGTAAAGGATACCGCCGGCCAAAAGGTATGGTATATCCTCAATGCGAACGACCGCCTGCTGGTGGATAACGTAAAGCAGCAGGGCGACTCAATATTCGTCAAAATGCCTTTCTTCGATTCCGACTTTAAAGCGGTACTGAAAGAAGGCGGCAGGATGGAAGGCGCCTGGACCCGCCACCTGGCAGATAAAGACGTCAGCATTCCGTTTACCGCCAGCGCGGATACGCCGGAAAGATTCCCGGTATCCGCCGCGCCGGAAGGAAAGATCACCGGCCGCTGGTCAACCTGGTTTGTAGGGAAGGAGAAAAACGATTCCTCCTACGCCATCGGGGAGTTCAGGCAGGAAGCCGGCAACCGCGTGGTAGGTACCTTCCTCACCACTACCGGCGACTACCGCTTCCTCGACGGGGTACTGAATAAGGACACGCTGAAACTCTCCACCTTCGACGGGTCGCATGCCTACCTGTTTACCGCGCTGCTCCGTGGGGACAGCATCGTGGACGGTACCTTCTTCGCCGGCATCGGCGAAGGGAAGGAATCGTGGAGCGCCCACCGGGACGATTCCGCCCGCCTGCAGGACGAAACCACCCTCGCTACCGTGAAGCCCGGCGCCGGCCCGCTGACCTTCGCCTTCCCGGACCTGGACAGCCAGCTCGTAAGCCTGAAGGATGAACGCTTTAAGAACAAAGTCGTGGTGATCACCCTCATGGGCTCCTGGTGCCCCAACTGTATGGATGAAACCGGCTACCTGAGCGATTGGTATAAAAAGAATAAAGACAGGGGAGTGGAAGTGCTGGGCCTCGCCTATGAACGTACCACCGATTTCCAGAAATCCAAAAAAAGCCTCTCCGGCTTCCTGAAACGCTTTGATGTGCAGTACCCGGTACTGATCACCGGCGTGACCCCCGGCGACCCGGAAAAGGCCGCTAAAACCCTTCCGCAGCTGACCGGTATCAAAGGGTTCCCGACCACCATATTCGTGGACAAAAAAGGCAACGTAAGCGAGGTCCATACCGGGTTTAACGGCCCCGGTACCGGCGAGCATTACGAGGAATTCAAATACAACTTCAACCGATTGATTGATAAATTATTAGCCGAGTAGGAGGGAGGTGATAACGGCGCCAGGACTTTTTAAATTATTTTATTATTTTCGTTTCTTTCAAAAAGTTTTGAAAAACAAAAAATCCTGATTATTTTACTGCTCCGTTTGACTTTATAAATTCCATTATCTACTCGCTTATCTTATCCACATAGCCGGAACGATGTCAAAACGTTGATATTGTTCCGGCTGTTTTTTTGGTCTTTTTTTGACGATGAATTCCCGTTACTGAACTGAGAGCTGTAGAACTTTTTAGTAGGTCTTACCCAAAAGAAAAATATAACGTCAACGAGCAAACGTTCTTACTGGTTTAATAAAAATATATTTAGACGGTTTTTAATGTTGATTGAATCACTAATTCAGCCTATGTAGTCTATTGGGCCATTCTTGGCCTAATATTTGAAAATTTGGGGGTGCAGCACTACTGAACTAAGTGCTGGGATGATTTGTTAAACCATAAAAAACCAGTGTTTATGTCTACTACCAAATTTTTAGCAGGAGCATTGGCCGGACTGACTGCCGGCTTGATTATAGGCGTATTGACAGCCCCGGACAGTGGCGAAGGAACCCGCAACAAAATCAGGTACACCGCTGGAAAATGGCGCCGCAAAGTCAACAAACTTGTAGGTAAAGGCGCGGGCGACCTCGATGAACTGAAAGATATCTTCGATAAAGAAGTGACCGGCCTCAGTGAGGATGTGCGCGAAAAAGTACTGAAACTCATTAACGCCAGCAAAGACACCTACAACAACTTTAAGAAAGAAGCTAAGAAGGAAGCGCTCTCTTAATGGCTGCCGGCAACGGTACCCGGCGGGCTTCCGGCTTACGCCGGCAAACAGGAACAATCAAAACAATCTGCCATATACAGGTAAATAAAAAACGACTGATGCAAAAAGCGTCAGTCGTTTTTTTTATGCAAAATGACAGGCTCAACTTGCCGTTTCGCCGGTTTCCATAAAATATTTAAAGCGTTTGATATCATTCACAATCATGTTCTCAAAGGCGGGATTCAGCAACCAGGCCAGTCCGCTGCCCAGGTAGCCTGCCGGGGCGCGATAGGTCAGCATCACATCCACCGCGGTGCCGCCTCCCGGAATATCCATGAACGTTACCCGGCCGGCGGTGGCAATGCTGCTGCCCGGTAAGGACCTCCATCCCAGGAACTCGCCGGGATATTCTTTCACAATTTCCGCATCCCATTCCAGCGTACCAATGCCGCCAGGGCCTTTTACCACCCAGTGGGAATGCAGCGGGTCGTATTCCTCCACTGTTTGCAGGTGCTTCATAAATACGGGCAGGTTACTCAGCTGCCGCCAGAAATAATACACTTCTTCCCGTGGATTATCGATCATGATGGTGGTACGGATGTTCACCGCGCGGGTGTGCTTATCCGGTTTCCGCTTGCCCAGCAACCCGTTCACCAGGCTGTTGCCGGAAATACCGCGGTACAGTAAATAACCTGCGCCAATCAGTTTCAGCAGGCTCTTCACCGGCTTCTTATCCACCTTGCTAATGGCAGAGCCCAACAGCCACGCACCTGAAAATATAGATACCAAACGTCCTTCCGGACTTACATTAATAATACTTGAGCCTTTATACAACAGTCCTGCTTCTGGCTGAGCCTGACCATTCAACTGGTTATTTTTCATCATAAAGCATCGTTTGATGATACACCCCTCTAAAACCTTGCAATTATTTAACATTTTGATAATTACGGCGCTAGATATGCTATAATTTCTTCTTTATGTGGAAAGATGGGTACGTTGCGCAAAATATTACACAGTACGCCAGCGGGAATTTTTATTATCTTACCCATTACAAACTATGCACAGATGAAAAAATTTCTTACCACGTTATTGCTTTTTTCCGCTGTTGGCGGCTATGCTCAGACCGAAAAGGACATTGCGCCTTCCAAATGGGTGAAAATGTTCAATGGAAAGGATTTGAAGGATTGGGATATCAAAATCAAAGGCCATGATCTCAACGATAATTTTGGCAATACCTTCCGGGTGGAAAATGGTGAACTCCGTGTGAGATACGACCAATACACTGCTTTCGATGAACAGTACGGACACATTTTTTATAAGAAGCCATACGCTGCCTACCTCATCGTGGTGGACTACCAGTTTACCGGGGACCAGGTGAAAGGCGGGCCGGGATGGGCTTTCCGCAACAGCGGCATCATGCTGCACGGCCAGCCGGCCAATACCATGGGTAAGGACCAGGACTTCCCTATCTCCCTCGAAGAGCAACTGCTCGGCGGCAACGGTAAGGACCCGCGTACTACCGGTAACCTCTGCACGCCGGGTACCAATGTAGTCATGAATAAAAAACTCATTACCGATCACTGCATCAGTTCTACTTCCAAAACCTATGCGGGCGATCAGTGGGTACACGCGGAAGCTTTGGTGATCGGGGATTCGGTGATTAAGCATATAGCCGGTACCGATACCGTGATCGTATATAACAAGCCGCAAATCGGCGGTGGCAGCGTAAGTAACTATGATCCTAAAGTGAAGATAGATGGCAAGCCTCTAACGGAAGGCTCTATTTCCCTGCAGAGCGAAAGCCATCCTGTAGCCTTCCGGAAGGTAGAACTGTTCGACCTATCGCCATATGTACACGATCCTAAGAAGCTGGCGAAGGTGATTGAATTGCTGCAAAAAAGAAAGTTCAATAAATAATACTGCACTGGGGGTAAGGAAGGAGCGCTGCCGGTTTGGTGCATGGCAGTGATCCGGCAGGTTGCGCGGCGCGGCCGTTCCTGGTACGGGACTTTGTTCCTCCGCGGGATTAAATCTTCTCCCCAACAAATAAAAAAAACGACTGTCAAACGACAGTCGTTTTTTATTTCCGGGAAGGATAAGTTACTGCAACATCAGCTGCCGGATGTACATTACCGGCGCGCTGCCGTAGCTGAGGAATTTCTCGTTGAATGTTTTCAGTTTATAGTCGCTGCCCATTTTCTTTTTATAGGCTTCGCGGAGGTCGATGATCTCTTTGTAACCGGTATAATAAAACGTGAGCTGTACGCTGGAAACCGTTACCCGGCGCCACTTTCCTTCTGCCTCTGCCTGTTGCTGGAAGGCCTCTTTGGTCAGCAGGTGCAGCGCGTCTTCCCTGCTCATATTTTTCACATGCACGCTGTAATCGAGGATGGTATTGCAAACCGTGCGGAGGTTCCATTTGTACCACATCAGCCACATCTCAGGCGCATTGTTGCCATAGCCGTTTTCCAGCATCATTTGCTCGGTATATACGGCCCAGCCTTCGATCATCGCGCCGTTGCCCATGATGGATTTGATGAGGCTTGGCGACTGGTTGGCGTACACCAGCTGCGTGTAGTGGCCGGGGATAGCCTCGTGTATATCCAGGATTTGCATGATGTAATGATTGTATTCCCGCAGGTAACTTTCCGCCTGCGCGGCAGGCCAGCCTTCGAGGCTACCCACGTTGTAATACGTGTTGCCGCCCTTGTCGTACGGGCCAGGCGCGCTGATGGAAGCGCCGGCCACACCGGCCATATACGCCGGCTCTTTGCGCACTACCAGCGGTTTGGAAGGATCGAGGTAGAGCAGGTCCTTTTCCTTGATGAATTGTACCAGCTCCGGGATCTGTTTTTCTATGGCAGACTGGAACTCCGCAGGCTTAACGTGTTGCACGCTCAGGGTATCGATCATACGGCCGATCAATTCCAGGGAATCAGCCGGCATAGGCGCTTTGCCGAAATACTTAGGCCAGAGTTCGCGACTGATGCGCGTCATTTCCCCATGCACGTACTTTTTGCGCGCAATAGCGGAATCGTAGATCTGCTCCGCCGTGTAGGACGACTGTACGGCGTACCTGAACTTCTGGTCGTATAAAGTTTTGCCCAGGCGGAAGCTGCGCGGGTTGGCCGGTTTCAGCGCCGCCAGCCACCTGGCATAGTCCTTCATTGCAGCGGCGGCAGCCTGTGCGCTGGCCAGCATCGCTTTCTTTTCACCGGCGGAAAAGCTGGTGTTTTTGAGCGAGTCTGCAAAGTCCTTTTCAAAGATGGAAGCGCCTCCGCTATTCTGATCAACGGCCAGCTGCTGCAGTTCAGGCACCGGGTCCTTTACCTGCGCTTTGGCGGCCGCATAATAGGCCGGCACGTTTTTGAGCCGTGCATAAAAGCTGCGCAACCTGCTTTCCAGCGGCGCGTAATTTTCGTTGAGTATTGTTGCAAAACCGCCGCTGATATTGAATTCAGAAGGGTCCCATTCGTTGGACTTCAATTCCCTGATGGCCCATACGTTGGAATTAAGGTAGTCCTCCATCAAATGATAATCGATTTTATTGGCATCGGTCAGTTGATCGGGGTTGTATTTTTTCAGGGAATCCAGGTGGCGGGCGCTGAAGGCGAGGGTGGCCTGGGTGGCCGCTTCGTCGCGTACGACCAGCACGCTGTCATACTTGTGATAGCCCACACTGGTGGCCCATCCGGGATTCTCCTTCCAGAGGTCATCGATAAAATGTTGCTGATAAGCGGCAAATGCCTGGTTGACGGCACTGTCAGCCCCGGCGCCTTTGCCGGTGCTGTTGCCATTGTTGCAGGCAGCGAGGGATGCCGCTGCAGCTGCGCATAGTAAGATGTTTCTCATTGCAGTCTTTTAAACGTTGTGCCGTAAGATACTATTTTTGAGGCATGCGGCAGGGATTGTTATACATGGATGGTTATTTTATGTATTTTTGCACCGCATTTAAAACTTAAATCTGCAAAACTTTGCGCCATGTAATATCGCAGGCATATTAATTTCCAGCCTTAGTCGCTCCTCCGGAAGCGGCCTGTGATTTTATTGTTTACTCCAATCCATCATCATGGCAATTTCACAAAAGTACGGCCGTACCTGGCATTACCCGTTTTCTCCCGGGACTACCAGCGACGATCGTATTCAATATAACTACTGGGATGCGCTGAAGCAGCTCCCGCAAATTATTCATACGGAGAAACTGGATGGAGAGAATAACTGTCTTTCCCGGCACGGCGTTTTTGCGCGTTCGCATGCAGCGCCTACTACATCCGCGTGGACGGCCTCCATCCGCACTTACTGGAACCAGGTGCGCAACGACCTCGGCGACCTTGAGATTTTCCTGGAAAACCTGTACGCCGTACATTCTATTGAGTACAGGAACCTGGATCATCATTTTTACGTCTTCGCCATTCGTGAGCACGACCGCTGGCTCAGCTGGGAAGAGACGGTATTTTACGCCAATATGCTGGACCTGCCAACCGTGCCGGTAATAGCGGTGGTAACGCCGCCGCCTGTACGGGAAGATTTCGAAAAGGAAACGCTGGCGCTGGTGCAGGGCAGGGGAGCGTTTGACCCCTACGATACCGTTACCGGCCGGCCCACTACCATGGAAGGACTGGTGAGCCGTAACGCGAACGGCTACCCGGTAAGCGAATTTGCTAACAACGTGTTTAAATACGTCCGGAAAGGACACGTGAAAACAGACCAGCACTGGACCCGCCACTGGCGCAGGGCCCGGCTGAATTATGAAGGAGGTAATTATGTGGACCATCGATAAAAATAAATCCTGGGCGCACCTGCGCGATACCTATTACTGGGTGAGCCGCATGGAAGGCGTGCCGCAGAGTCCTGTCCACCACGCGGAAGGCGACGTGGCCACCCACACGCGCATGGTGGTGGAGGCGCTGGAGCAGCTGCCGGCCTGGCAGCAACTCCCGCCGCAGCAGCAGGAACTGCTCTGGGCGGCCGCCCTGCTGCACGACGTAGAGAAGTTCAGCACCACGGAAACCCTGGACGACGGCAGCATCGTATCCCCCGGGCATGCGCGCCGCGGCGCGATGACGGCCCGGAATATACTCTACGAAGAAATTCCCACGCCGTTTGAAATCCGCGAGCAGATTGTATGGCTGATACGGTATCATGGCCTGCCGCTCTGGGTATTTGATAAGCCCGATCCGGTGAAAGCATTGATCAGCGCCAGTTTGGACGTGGATACTTCCCTGCTGGCCACCCTCGCACGGGCGGATGTGCTGGGCCGTATTTGTAACGACCAGGAAGAGCTGCTGTACCGGATCGATTGCTTTGAGGCGCTGGCCCGGGAGCAGCAATGCTGGGGGCAGCCGAAGGCCTTTGCCACGCCGGCGGCGAAAATGAACTACCTGGAAAAAGAAGGCGTAGCGCCGGACTATGTACCGTTCCCCGCTGCGGGCAGCCAGGTGGTGCTGATGAGCGGGTTGCCGGGCGCCGGTAAGGATACCTATGTGCAGCGGCATTATAAGGACTGGGCCATGGTATCGCCGGATAACCTCCGCCGGGAAAAGAAAGTGGACCCGACGGATAAGAGCGCCAACGGCACCATCATCCAGGAAGCCAAAGAGCTGGCGCGCGGCTACCTGCGCGCGGGTAAAAACTTTGTGTGGAATGCGACCAACATTACCCGGCAGATGCGGCAGCAGCTGGTGAGCCTTTGTATGACGTACAGCGCGCAGGTAACGATCGTGTATGTGGAAGCGCCGGCGGATAAGCTGCTAAAACAGAATGCGCAGCGTAAGTATGCGATTCCGGAAAAGGCGTTGCGGCAACTGATGCGGAAGCTGGAAACGCCGGGGCAAACGGAGGCGCATGCTGTGGAGTATGTCGTGCAGTGAGTGGTTGTTTAGAAGGCTTTGGATGGTGCGATGGGTTGCTGACGCAAGGATATTTTCGTTAGCAGGCAGGGGCTGCGCCCGCAAGGTTACTCCTGTCAGCATGCAGGGGCTGCGCTCGCAAGGTTACTTCCATTAGCATGCAGACCCAGGTTACTCCTGTCTGCATGCAGCGCCTGCGCCCTATACGCATAAAAAAAGAGGTTGCCGTTACCCCGGCAACCTCTTTCATTTCCTATCTTAAAAAAATTAAAACTCGTTTTTCCACATCATGCTCTCCACGGGTCTTACCGTACGGCCATTGTATTTGGCGTTGCCTTTCTTGTTATAGAAAGTTTCCACATCGCCTTCCACGACGAAGTAGATCAGCTGGCCGATCGGCATGCCTGCGTACACGCGTACCGGTTGGGCGCAGGATATTTCCAGCGTCCAGGTGTTGCAGAAGCCCACATCTCCTTTTCCGGCGGTGGCGTGGATATCAATGCCCAGGCGGCCGGTACTGGATTTACCTTCCAGGAAGGGAACATGGGCGTGGGTTTCGGTGTATTCGAGGGTAACACCCAGGTAAAGGGTGCCTGGTTGCAGCACATAACCTTCTTCAGGAATCTCGAAATGTTCGATTTCATTGTGCTGGCGTGCATCCAATACGCGGTTCTTGTAGGTAGCGAGGTATTTGCCCAGGTGTACGTCGTAGGAATTGGTGCCCAGGTACTTCCGGTCGAACGGAGAAATCACGATTGTGCCTTTCTCAATTTCCTCCAAGATGCGTTTGTCTGACAAAATCATGTGCTAGGTGTTTGCTTTAGCTGTTAGTAATTCGGATTGGTGTTAAAAGCGGTTAAAGAAAAGCTAATACCGGCAGGGATTGCGCTTTTTTTCACCTTTTTTCTATTAATTTGGCAAGATATGCCATTAATACGTACCATACAAATTGATCCGGAGACCAGGCTGGGGTTGTGGAAAATTAGTGAACAAGAAGCCTTCTTTGAAGAGAAAATAACCATTAGCAGGGCCATACATCACCCCCACAAGCGTTTACAGCATTATGCCGGCCGCTTGTTACTCATCACCCTGTTTCCTGATTTCCCTTTGGAGGAAGTGGTAGTGGCCGATACCCGTAAGCCTTTGTTGCAGTGTGGCAGTTTTCATTTTTCGATTTCCCATTGCGGCGATTATGCCGCCGCCATTGTGAGCCGCCGTGCGGCCGTGGGGATTGACATCGAGGGCGTGCAGCCCAAGATTGGCCGCGTATCCGGCAAGTTCCTTTCGCCGGAAGAGCAGGCCTTTATTGACCCGGTGAATACCCTGAAGCACCAAACCATCTGCTGGAGCGCCAAAGAAGCGATGTTTAAATGGTACGGCCTCGGCAGCGTTGATTTCCGGGAGAATATGCGTTTACAACCATTTCCCTTTATGCCGGCCGGATTTATTACCGCCAATTTTGTGAAGCCGGATACAAATACGCAACTATATTTGCAATATATATTGGAAGACGACCTATGCCTGGCATGGACACATCCGGCTGCTGAAAGTCAAACTAATTCTTAACTGTACCGTTAATATGAAAATATTCTTACTCGGCTTTATGGGCGCCGGCAAATCCTATTGGGGTAAACAACTCGCCGAAGTCTGGAACCTGCCTTTTTACGACCTCGACGATGTGATCGTGGAAGCGGAAGAAATGGCCATCAGCGATATCTTTGCTACGAAGGGGGAAGACTACTTCCGGGAAAAGGAGAGTATGTTGTTACGCGAACTGTCCAAGCAGGATAAATTCCTGATTTCCTGCGGCGGCGGTACGCCCTGCTTCCAGGATAACATGGATTTTATGAACGAAAGGGGCGTAACCGTATGGATCAATCCTTCCGTGCCTACCATGGTGGAGCGGCTTTCGCGGAAAAAGTCCAAACGCCCGCTGATTCAGGACCTGGACGATGAAGAGCTGGCGGTATTCGTAGAGAGGAAGCTGGCGGAGCGCCTGCCGTTCTACCAGCAGTCGCAGCACATCATCGCTTCCGATGATATTACCCTGGAAACATTTACCAAAAATATAGACCATGCATAAGAGTTTTTTAGTTTGGGCGGCAGCTTTGGGAGCCCTGGCAGTAGTATTGGGCGCGTTTGGCGCACATAAGCTGAAAGAGCTGGTGCCTCCCGAAACTGTAGGAACCTTTCAGACAGGCGTTACCTATCAGTTCTATCACGTGTTTGCATTGCTCGTAACCGGTATCCTTTTTGCACATGCCCCCGGCGCGCAGCTGCTCTGGGCAGGAAGGTGCTTCATTACCGGTATTTTCCTTTTCTCCGGTTCGCTGTACCTGCTGACGATGATGAAGGCTACTGAAACGGTGGGACTTTCCAAACTCGGTATTATCACGCCTATCGGCGGGGTATTTTTTATCGTTGGCTGGGTGCTGTTGTTACTTGCTGTACTGAAGATTAAATCATAGGGTTTCAACCCGCTCCGGACAGCTCAGGGCCGCGGCCCTGAGCTGTCCACAAATAAAATCGCAAATCAACTAAAGGCTGGCCTGTGCTGCTTTGCGTGAAAAAATCAAATTCCTGACACCGCAGGTGTCCAGAAAACATTCAAGATGCAAAGACTTTTATTCGTGTGGATGATGATACTGGCGATGGCACAGGTATCTTTCGGCCAGGAGGCAGAAAAGATGACAGGCCGCTGGTATGGTGTGGTGAATGCCAACAACGAGCACCTCAGGGTGGCGATCCAAATTACCTCGCGGGCAGGCGTATTATCGGGTACCATTGCTTTCCCCGACAAATCGCCGGCAGTGAAGGCGCTGGATTCCGTCCGTTTAACCGCAGGCTTAATCACGTTGCACCTGGGGGAATCGGACCTGGTCTATATCGGACAAATGAAACCGGCAGGCGACACGGTCTTCGGACATCTTATCTGGGGAAATATTAATCAGGATCTTACGTTAACTCATAAAGAAATCAGCGCGGCGGAATTATATCCCCGTCCGCAGCAACCTAAACCGCCTTTCCCTTATCATTCGGAAGACGTGACGTTTCAAAACCAGGCGGACAGCGCATGGCTGTCTGGCAATTTCATCAGGCCGTCCGGCGTTGGGGCCAATTACCCGGTGATCGTAATGATTCCGGGGGAGGGGCTTACGAACAGGGATAATGAAGTGAGCCAGCATAAAATGTTCCTGGTCATGGCGGACTATTTTGCCAGGAACGGCATCGCCACCCTGCGCTTTGACAAACGCACTTTCCGCGGGGAAGACGGGATGCCAGCCGTGGAAGATATCCACGGCACCGCCAGGGATGCGGCAGCGGCCATCCGGTATCTGAAAACCAGGAAGGACATCAATCCGCATAGCATTGGCGTACTGGGATTTGGTTTCGGCGCCGCCTCGGCAGAAATCGTAGCCGCGGATAATCCCGCTGTCGCATTCGTGATTTCCATGGCCGGGCTGGGAATGGAAGGGATGCAATGGTCCGAACAGCAACAACAGGTGGCCGGTCGGGCTATGGGCATGACGGAAGAAGAAATCAGGGCCGCCAGCGAGCGGATGAAACCATACCGGGAGGCTTTGGGATCCGGCAAATCCTGGCTGGAAACCAGGGCAGATGCGCGAAAAGCCCTGGAAGAAATATATGATCACTCGCCGGAAGAGTTAAAAGCAGGGATGGATAAGGAGCAATTTTCGACGGCGGATATCGTTAGTCCGGAAATGTTATCTATATTACGTTATAAACCAGTATCATATCTTAAAAGAATCCGGTGCCCCTTCATGGCAATTCATGGCGCCATGGATGCGGAAGTGCCGGCAGAACCAAACCTGAAAGGATTGGAAAGAGGATTGACAGAGAATGGCAATATGATGGTGACCATCCGCAAATTTGCAGGCTTAAATCACCTGTTTCAGTCCTGCAAAACCTGCGACGCCAGCGAATATGCGACACTGGAGCAAACCATTGACCCCCTGGTACCTGCATTCATCGCGCACTGGATTTTACAGTTGCCGGCAGGTGGCAGGTAGTCACAACTTTTGATAGAAATTTATGTCCAAGAATAAACTGAAAACCGAAAAACCGGAGAGCAAAAAAGCCAAGGCCACCCCAGCCCCCAACCCTGAAGTGCTGAAGAAAGACAAGGAGGCGGATGTAAAGGTGAAGGAGCTGGTGAAGGACGAGCGTACCCATAAAGTGATGGGCGTGTTTTTTTTGCTGTTATCCATCTATTGTTTTATCGCCTTCACCTCCTATATTTTCAGTTGGGAGGAAGATTTTGATAAGGTTAACCGCTATTCCACCCACGAACTATTCTTCGGAGATATCAGTGTGGACAACCTGCTGGGCCGCCTGGGCGCATTCGTGTCACATGGCTTCTTCTACAATGGCTTCGGCATTGCCTCCTACCTGTTTTGTTACTTCTTTTTCATCATCGGCGTGAATTTTATCGTTGGCCGCCGCGTATTTCGTGTATGGCGCAACGTGAAGTATATTTTATTCGGCCTGCTGTTTATCAGCATGGCCATGTCCTTCCTGTCGTTTGGCGCGGAGTTCCCCTTTGGCGGGGCTGTAGGGAACGCGCTTACCAAATGGACGACGGGCTTTGTGGGCAAAACCGGCACCGCCCTGCTGTTGCTTGTACTGGGTTTCTCCTGGCTGATCTGGAAATTCAATTTCGATTTCAAATGGCCGGAAAGTAAGCCGAAGCCGCCAAAACCGGCGCCTGTGCCCGCGGCGGCAGCTGGCCCCGTTGCCCCGGTGGCAGAGCAGCCTTCAGCTGCTGCCCGGCAAAAAAGTAATGGACTGAAAGATAATACCGGCGTGATGGTGATACCGCCAACCGAAGAGGAAGAGGATGAACTGCCGCCGATGCAGCTCGTGGAAAAAGACGAGATCACCGTTATCCCGGCGCATCATACGCCGGTGGCGCCGCTTACCGCTCCGGAGCCTGACCCTGAACCGCTGATGCCGGAAGAGGAGGAGGAAGATTATACGGAAGAGGAACTGGCGGCCGCAGGGCCTATGCTCTACATCGACGAATCCGTGGAGAAGGCCCAGGACCTGGCCATGACCCAGGAGCCGGTAGCCAAAAAGAAGCACAACGCGGAGGAAGTGACGTTTGAAATCAAATCCACCTACAGCGATGCGGAAGAGGAAGCGGAAGAAATTGTGCCTGTGCGGGAAGCCGTGCCGGTAGACCCTTACGATCCTTCGCTGGACCTCAGCAATTACCGCTTCCCCGGCCTGGACCTGCTGGAAAACCACAACGCGGATAAAGTGATCGTGCAGGATACCACGGAGCTGGAAAAGAACAAGAACCAGATCATCGATACGCTGAAAAACTACGATATCTCTATCCAGAAGATCAGCGCTACCGTAGGGCCAACGGTAACCCTATACGAAATTGTGCCGGCGGCGGGGGTGCGTATTTCCAGGATTAAGAACCTGGAAGACGACATTGCCCTGAGCTTATCCGCCCTGGGTATCCGTATCATTGCGCCGATCCCAGGTAAGGGTACCATCGGTATCGAGGTGCCGAATGTGAAGAAGTCCATCGTATCGCTGAAAGCCCTCCTGGCCAGCGAAAAATTCCAGAACAGCACGATGGACCTGCCAATTGCCATCGGTAAAAAGATCGACAATGAAAACTTCATTGCCGACCTGGCCAAGATGCCGCACCTGCTCATGGCAGGGGCCACCGGCCAGGGTAAATCCGTGGGTATCAACACCCTGCTGGTTTCCCTGCTGTACAAGAAGCATCCTTCCCAGCTGAAGTTTGTACTGGTAGACCCCAAGAAGGTGGAGCTCTCCCTGTACAAGCTGATTGAAAAGCATTTCCTGGCCAAGTTGCCGGGAGAAGACGATGCCATTATTACCGATACCAAGAAAGTGATTCATACCCTCAATGCGTTGTGCATTGAGATGGATTTGCGTTACGACCTGCTGAAGGAAGCCGGTACCCGCAACATCCGCGAATACAACAGTAAATTCACGCAGCGCCGCCTGAACCCGCAGAAAGGCCACCGCTACCTGCCGTTTATCGTGCTGGTGGTGGACGAGTTTGCGGACCTGATCATGACGGCCGGCAAGGAGGTGGAAATGCCGATTGCGCGCCTGGCCCAGCTGGCCCGCGCCGTGGGTATCCACCTGATCATTGCTACCCAGCGCCCGTCTGTAAACATTATCACCGGTACCATCAAGGCCAACTTCCCGGCGCGTATAGCCTTTAAGGTATCCTCGAAGATCGACTCCCGCACCATCCTGGACATCGGGGGCGCGGAGCAGCTGATCGGCCAGGGGGATATGCTCGTATCCTTCAACGGGGAGCTGGTAAGGCTGCAGTGCGCCTTTGTGGATACGCCGGAGGTAGAGAGCGTGGCGGAATTTATCGGTAACCAGAAAGGCTACCCGGATGCGTTCCTGCTGCCGGAGTATGTGGATGATAAAGATCCAGACGGCCGTGAGCTGAGCCTGAGCGACCGGGATCCGCTGTTTGAGGAAGCCGCCCAGGTGATCGTACAAACGCAGCAGGGATCTACCTCTTTGCTGCAGCGGCGGATGAAGCTGGGGTACAACCGGGCGGGCCGCCTGATGGACCAGCTGGAAGCCGCCGGTATTGTGGGCCCTAACATGGGCAGCAAGGCCAGGGAGGTACTGATAAAAACCGAATCAGAATTACAGGAAATCCTTAATGATTTGTTATAATCATTATAAATAAATCAAATATGATGGTGCTTTTCGTAAGATTTTGCGAATTTTGGACCCTCAAATGACTCAACCAGCCCTGACGGCATAGCTTTTGACTATACGGGGGTAAATAAAAAACGAACTACGATGAAGAAATTTTTATTAACAGGATTGTTACTGAGCGGAATCATTTTCAGCGGTATGGCGCAGTCTAAGCAGGCGAGCGATCCTAAGGCCAAAACCGTACTGGATGGCGTAAGCTCCAAATTCAAAGCCCTGAAATCCGTAGTCGCCAATTTCGTGCTGAAGGTGGAAGGCGCCAACAACAGCGTGGCCGAATCCAAGAAAGGCACTGTATATATGAAAGGTTCCAAATACAAGGTAACCATGGAAGGCCAGGAAATTATCAGCGATAACAAGACCTCCTGGACCTATGCGAAGGATGTGAATGAGGTGACGATCAACAACGTGGACCAAAGCAGCGGCGCGATGACGCCGGCCAAGCTGTTTACCAATTTTTATGATAAGGACTTCCTGTACCGCCTGACACCGGAAACCACCGAAAAGGGGAAGGTGCTGCAAAACATCGAAATGACGCCTACTGACAAATCCAAGAACATCTTCAAGGTGATCGTGTCAGTGGACAAAAAAGCCCAGAATATCGCGAAAATGAAGGTTTTCGAGAAAAATGGCAACCGTTATACTTACGAAATCACCAACTTTACGCCAAATGCGGCCGTGAATGACGCAACTTTCGTGTTCGACCCTAAGAAATACCCGGGCGTGGAAGTGGTAGACCTCCGATAATTAATTCCGGATGTGGAATTCAATAATTAATTTCTACCTTTGGCAAGTTTTATAAAAATTAAACAATATGGCATACGACGTTATCGTAATTGGTAGTGGGCCCGGCGGATATGTGGCTGCTATCCGTGCTTCACAGCTGGGATTTAAGACCGCTATCGTGGAAAGAGAAAACCTGGGTGGTATCTGTTTAAACTGGGGCTGTATTCCTACTAAGGCATTACTGAAATCTGCACAGGTATTGGAATATATGCAGCACTCCAAGGACTATGGTATTACCGTTGCTGACGCACAGGTGGACTTCCCGGCAGTAATCAAACGTAGTCGTGGCGTTGCTGATAAAATGAGCAGGGGCGTACAGTTCCTGATGAAAAAGAACAAGATCGATGTGATCATGGGCAATGGTAAACTGAAAGCCAAAGGCCAGGTAGAAGTTACCGATAAAGATGGTAAAGCTACCGTATATGATGCAAAACACATCATCCTGGCTACAGGCGCCCGTGCGCGTGAACTGCCTAACCTGAAGATCGATGGTAAAAATGTGATCGGCTACCGCGAAGCACTCGCCCTGCCTACACAGCCTAAATCCATGATCGTTGTAGGTTCCGGCGCTATCGGCGTGGAATTCGCTTATTTCTACTCTACCCTGGGTACCAAAGTAACTATCGTTGAGTTCATGCCTCGCATCGTTCCGGTGGAAGATGAGGATATCTCCAAAGAACTGGAAAAGATCTACAAGAAGAAAGGTATCGAAATCATGACCAATTCTTCTGTAGAAGCGGTAGAAGCTACCGGTAACGGCGTGAAAGCGAAAGTTAAAACCGCTACCGGAGAAATCACCCTGGAAGCAGACGTGGTACTGAGCGCGGTAGGTATTGCTGCCAACATCGAGAACATCGGTCTGGAGCAACTGGGTATCAAAACTGACAAAGGTCGCGTTGTGGTAGACCAATACTACCAAACCAACGTTCCGGGCATCTATGCCATCGGCGACATGGTTCCTGGTCAGGCGCTGGCGCACGTAGCTTCCAAAGAAGCGATCGTTTGCGTGGAAGCACTGGCTTACAACGAGAAAAAATACGCGCACAAACCAGCTACTATCGACTACATGAACATTCCGGGCTGTACTTATTGCGCGCCTGAAGTAGCATCTGTAGGTTATACCGAGAAAGCTGCACGTGAAGCAGGTTACGAAGTGAAAGTGGGTAAATTCCCATTCTCCGCATCCGGAAAGGCAACTGCTGCCGGCGCTACAGACGGTTTCGTAAAAGTGATCTTCGACGCCAAATACGGCGAGTGGCTGGGTACGCACATGATTGGCGCCAACGTTACCGAGATCATCGCTGAAACCGTGGTGGCACGTAAACTGGAAACTACTTACCAGGAAGTGCTGGATTCTATCCACCCGCACCCAACTATGAGCGAGTCCGTAAAAGACGCGATCGAAGTTGCTTACGGCGAAGCAATTCACCTGTAACCGGTATTCATCCGAATTACTTTAATTAAGCATATAGATGAATAAGCCCTCGCATCAGCGAGGGCTTTTGTTATTTGTGGCGATGTGGCTTTCAGCTATTTGGCGGCGGTTTCTCAAGGATCCGCTTACTGCTTTATAAACTTCCTGTTGAATATCCGCTGCCCGTTGTAGTAAATCGTACAATTATAGATCCCTGCCGGCAGCCGGGATACCCCTATACCCTCCAAACTATCCGTTATCGTTACCCGCATGCGTTCCCGCCCGCTCATATCCGTGATCACTACCTGCCGCTCCCTTACCTGCGGGTCCATAATGCCCAGCGTATTTACCACGGGGTTAGGGAATACCATGATATTGTCTGATTTGAAAATCTGTACTGTAGACACGCCGGAGTAAAACGCCCGCCCATCGAAGGTATTGAGCTGCACCCGGTAGTGCATCAGGCCTTCCCAGGTATGG
>Ga0164243_10006131_pt1 | contig 18280 bp, 28 predicted proteins | sample OricompcompostOP_FD_108781 | JGI IMG/M metagenome (GOLD analysis project Ga0164243, IMG submission 108781) | Organic Plus compost microbial communities from Emeryville, California, USA - Original compost - Organic plus compost (OP) | ecosystem: Engineered > Solid waste > Mixed feedstock >... | reverse complement strand
CTAGGCCAGGCCAGCCAATACCACTACGGCGTAGCATCTTGGCGTATGCAATGTCCACGAGCAGAGAGTCTCTTGCAAGGGCTCCGGAATCAGGCCCGAAAAAGAAGAGCCGTTGTAGCGTACAGTACCCCTCTAGGACCCCAGGCCGAAGCGCGTCCGCTAGCCTGGCAAGCCCCGAACCTGGCATCAAGATCGGGAAGGGTTTGCTTCGATTAGCGTCGTTCGGGGTGTAGCGCCAGGCTTGGGAGCAACATTCGAGATCAATCTCATCAGCATCTCCCTTGCTAATCTCATCCTGTTTTGGTCCATTGTGAGATGGTGCAAAAAGGGTGCGACACACACAGGAAAAGCAGGGCAACCCCGACTCTACCCACTCAATTTCCTTCTTGCGACCTTTAATTTTCTACCTCGGTAGGTATCAGTGGCTTTTACGGGATAAGGTTAATATCAGTGGCCAATGTTGGTTGTCGTTCTAGAGGCCCTTTCTCGCCCTCCCCCATCCCCCCTCAAGAGCCATGCAACCTCTTCGTCCAACTTTGCTCATTCGAGTATTCGGCCCGTTCGGCACACTCAATGCCCAGTACCATGTCATCTATTTCCCTGTCCCACCTCGAATCAAATCACATTCTCTCGTTCCCATCAGAACAGCATGAGGTGCGTTGGCGCACGAAAAAGGGACGGCCAATATCGGAATAAGAAGAGAGCCTCCCTTCCAGAAGACAAAAACGTAGTATTGATTAATCCGTCTCGGGACTGGACATATGAACGAATGGGCCTCTCGACGAGGCCTTGTTGGTGCTTGGGCGATCCATCCCCGTCGACCGAGATGGATTTGATCCATCCATCCGCCTCTTGGGGCTTACTTCGTACTACTGCCAATACATTAATGCAGGTAAGTACCTACGGGAAGCAAATATAAAGTGCCAAAAATCCTCCAGATCCAACACGTGCCCTTGATCTTGCCAACACGAACCGAGTCCGGATTTGTAGATTATATTTGTATTTTTGATCCTGGTATCTATTTCCGATCCTTACTTCGTCAATGGCTGTATGTAAGAGAAGCAGAAAAACCCCAATATCGCAGGTGCAGGCTTAGAGGCCTCGCCAAATCCTCGCTTGCTGAGAATAGAATCATTGATGACCTGCCGACGGAACCCTGCCCTTCCTTCACCTCTATTCTTGTTTACCATTCTTTTCCTTTTCCAAACCCATTGAAGTTTTAATTATAGTTCCATGAATCGGCTCTGCATACTTTGAGCAATGGATCCCAAAATAACACAGTTTGGGGTGCTTCGCCGTGGTGTTGGGAGGACGGCACTTACAACTGAAGGTACCGCAGCTCCATAGAGAGCGGGAGGAGGCGGCCTTCCTGCATGTATGATATGCTATTACCAAGTAGCGCCTCATGTTGCCTGGCTTCGTGTTTCCAAGAGTGGCACCAAACCTTCACTTACAGTCCTGTTTCTCAAGGCGACATTACCCTTCGGCAAGTGGAAGGTAAGGGTCTATTAGATGACGGGCAGGCAGCATCCACTCGTCCTTAGCAGCCAATTATACACATAGAATCACGGCCACTCTAACAACTCAAAAGAGAGCGTACTTCTTATTATAGTCCCATATGAGCACTGTTATGATGGCGATAGGCTCGTAAAATGCAGGTACAGCGTGCCAGACCGGTCATGAGGACGGAATAGCAATAGCAGGCACTGGGCTATATCTTAAATGTGGGCTGAAGGTAAGCCGGAAGAATGAGGAAGGTGCTCAAAACTCGCGTCTTGACTGCCATTGAAACAAATGGGAGATCGCAAAGGTATCGATGGCTTGCTCTATCAAGGTCTGAAGCACGTATGAGTACCCCCGTACGTGCGAGCAACAGAAAAAGGAGAATCCAGAGCGATGGTTTCGACTGAGTCTTTCCTTGAAAGAAGGAAAAGAGAAATCGTCAATTTTGGTACTATCCCGTTCGAGGCTAGGCGTGTCGGATCCGCTTCCCGCCTGCGCTTTCAAGAGGGAGACACACGAACACCCCAAAGGCTAAATATTCAACACCTATCCTTCCATTTCCAGACGTCGTATCATTCCGGGAGTAACCCTTTGCCGTAAGATTAAGATTACTACGGAGCACGCCCGCTAGAAGCGAAAGCCTGCGAGCCACGTCTCTGGGAGTCTTCCCTTGCAAGGGTATTCGAGGGGAATCAGAGAACATCCCCATCTTTCAATCCCAAGGAGCCGCCAATCTCGGAACCCTGCTTTTCTGTGACAAAGGAAAAAGGGAAAAAGTGGAGTGGTCAAGAGACGAATGCAGCTTGAATGAGTGCGGCGTGTGGGAAAAGGCTGGCCTGGAGCGTTACATGGCATTTGCAGGCCCTGTGCACTCCACAGAGCTGGTCTTGGGACTAACAACAATATCAAATGGCTATGGCTATGGCTATGGCTATTCAGTCTCCGGAATACATCATAAAGAGAGAGGCTAACCTGAGTCTTGATAAATTGAGGCTACCCAAGGATGGCGGTGCTGACGACAATGGGAAATATCAGTAATTAGAATTCAATGTTACTCGGTGCTTCATCTACACGCAGTATCTCTGCAACCCCTCCCTCTCAAGCCATACATATCAAGTCTGAATACCAAGAAACCGTTGGATCCGAGGGCCCTCTCCGAAGTCCTGCATCCAATGAGACGCCAACAAAGCGTCCATTCACTCGTTCACGTCTTGGTTCTGTCATTTCATGACATGTTGAAAATTGGAAAGAGGGCACGGACCTCTGACCCCGTTGTTTCTCGCCACAGGTGTGTTCTGGTGGCCCCGGATGGTGTGGCTTTTCAAGGAGCAGGGTAACCAGTGGTGGAAGTATTGTCAGAGTCCCGGTCTTTTGCCTTGATATCCGACTTGGACCCTTTAAGGTCCAAGTACGAAAGGAGTAGTATGGGTGGCGGGCGGGGACCGGAGGCAACTGATATTATGGATCCGTCGAGGAAGGCTTGTTCTCGACTCTAAACTTCTCGGACACGGCGCTGGCGTTGACGTGAGGATCATTTACGGGAGGGTCCGTTTTTAAGAGATCCTTCATGCACGCCCTTAAGTGGAGATTCTATCCTCCTTCGTACGCTTAAATCAATTTCCATACAATTCGGGACTATTTACCAAATAATAGCCACTTAAGGCCAATGTCCGTACACGTACTCTTTTCTTGTAGCCCTTTCGACAGACAGGATCTGGAGATCATTATCTGGGGAAAAATGTGGAGAGATATCATGCTCGGGACTATGCTTCCATCTCACGGCCCCGCCCAAGGCGACGAGGAATGCCAATTAAATCTAGATTATTCATTTCGCCCACAGGGCTCCTTCAGAATCTGGTACTCTCCGTGGTGTGCAGGTGTGCAACATCTAGACCGTTTTCTAGATGTGATGTTATGGACGCCTAGAAATGAGAGGGTGTGAGGTGAGGGCGATGAGATGGAGCAGGAACCTTGATTTGGACTGTGCATGAAAGGACAGGACCCAGGTGGCCATCTCCACCGCACCACCTTGGAGACGTGTAATTCGTGTAGAATTCTTCGTCTCGAATTCCTCGGCGAACGGTAGATCTTGCGGCGCACCTCCTGGCTAGATCTGTTTTGGCTATGCTTCATCCAGATACGGTAGGAAAAATACCCACACCCTTAATAGACGAGCCAAGCTGTCGGCAATGGCATGAAGATATCATTCTGGGCATGGTAATATGAAAGTTCTTTTAAACATCAAGGTGTAAATCACACAGCTTGGGCAAACATACAAGGCAGGCCACCCATTTTACATTTGGCCCATCCCGACATAAGAGCGAAATGTAAAGGTGATTGGAGACCGCGCCTAGTACCCAGACAGCAGGCACAAGGCGTACCCCTTGGCCTTTTCCCCGCACTTTTTACCTTCTTGCTCTTCACTGCGAAGTACATTTCTTTGATGGACGTTGGGCTGCGAGCGTGCTACTGCAAGAGGATGGATCATCGGCATAATAAGATAGAGTATGAGGTAAGGTCAGCATGACAGGGGGCAGGCAGGGTCCTTGATAGGGAATCGGCGAACAAGAAAAACCACACCACATGGAGAACGGAGAACCCGACACCCTGTACGCTGAGGAGATGCAAATGCAAGCAATGATGTGAGAGGATGGCACAGCCAAAGGTGCGGCATAACTTGATCCGTCTGAATCGTTATTACTTGCAGAAAAAAAAGAAAAAGAAAAAAGCCACGAGAGCTTGAGTAACAAATGCTCGGCATGCCTTCGCGTGGCGCGCCAGGAGGAGCAGGTGGTGGCACGTCGTACGCAACAAATTTAATGGCATGAATCTCACTGGTGGTGCCGTACTCATCTATCCTTGATGCGAGGAATGACCGCACGAGCACGAGAGCTGTTAGCGAGCCATTTTCTCTCATCATTTTGGGGAGGTGGACGCCTCAACCGCCCTCCCATTGCGGTGGCTTGCATGAGTGGGAAAAGGCTCAGACCAGTCGGCTTCCATCCTTCTCGTGTAGGATATCTGGGGACACAGTTCTTGGGTGAGAGCTCTTGGTCTATTCGTAAACAAATTGTCCCCGTGAGCGATGATGCCCACTCTTAAGCCCACTGGCGACTGCACTGCCAGCTCGGTGACGATTCCCACTTTGTGTAGATTTTGCGTGGGAGGTCAGTGGCCTTGTCTTACTCCACAGTGATATTTCGTTGTTGGTTCTTCGGGCTTGCTGTCACAGATGTCGAGATCGGGATTGTCTGAGAAAATTACGGCGCCCCTGTCCTCGACCCTCTTATGTACATTGTATCTCAGTCTTTAGGGTCTCGACTGCGTCGCCGACCCTGACATTCCCTTTGCCCTTGTCCTGTGGAGGGCAAAGCCTGACTTGGAGGCTCGCCCGCTTTCTCCTCCCACTCGACCAAACTCGCCTCCATTCAGTCAAATTTTAGTGGCTACTCTGGTGGCCCCCGCATCTCTTCCCCATTCCCCATTCCCCATTCCCCATTTGACCTATCTAGAACTCAATTGGCACTCGTCTGAAGTTCCGTTGCAATACAGTACACTACTTCGTACACAGGTAGTGCGGTGTACTTTGTACGAAGTAGTTCTGGGGTGGTGTGGGTACGTGTGGGCGTTCATCCGCGATGTAACTAAAATGTACCCTCCAACGGTTCGTGCGGTATCACATCGGGTACGAGACCGTACCGCTACTTTGCCATCACGTATCTTACCCCGGAACTGCCCCCAACAGGACCTTGTCGTCCCCATCTCAGTTAATATAATACGACGGAGGAACCTATAGCAAAGTACCAAAGTACGGTTCAGGAACGAGAGAGCGACCCTTGTTCCATCACTTCTTTCCCCATCTTTTATTTCCCATTTCAATGATCCCACTAAAAACGATCACAGGTTGGTAGTGTATACAGGTACTTGGGAGGCAAGGCAATATATAGTAGAGCCAAGAAGTACTTCATGCTTGACGACTTGTAAACTGCATTTGAACTGGCGTGGCAGGCGCTCCACGCTCTCACCCACCACCCACTGCACCCCATATTTGATACCTCTGATCCTCCACATTTCTTCCAATATCCGGTCTCGTTTTGCCATAATAACACCTCGGCCCAGTGCTTACATCCAATTTGTAGCTTCCTCTCGTCTCATTCACTCTTGCTTCCCGTTTCCAACTCCACCATTTCACCTGAGGAAGTTGACATCTCTTGGACTGTTTCATCGCCAAAACTTATTTCGTCTCTAACCTCAATCTATCTCTTATCCCCTGTTTTTGTTATACTCGACACATCGTCGTCTGAACTCTACTTCTGTTTCTTGACCAAGCTCTTAGTGCTGTGCTATCTCCACGTCCCTCTTTTTTAACCCCCCCCCAAAAAAGAAGCCGACAGAACTGTGTAATCCGGGGTTGTGTTGTCGATCTCCCCCAAAACCAACCAACGGCTAGGAAAGTCTGCACACACAAGCTCACCTCGGGTCAGGGTTGCTCTGAACCTTCAGAGCAACAACGCCGTCGCCGTTGCCCACCACGTCTTCCACACAGCTTCACCTCCAAACCAAAATCATGTCCCCGTCCTCGACGGGCGACTCCCCTCGATCGGCCACAGCAGCAGCCACCGCCCGGTTTACCATGCCTACTCGTGACAACTTCACCATTGACATACCCTCCGGCGCCCTCAACTCAGTCACCAACGGTGCCGTAAATTCCATAAAATCCCCCGCCACCATCAAGACGCAGCGGGCTGCGAGCTTCAGCAGGGAAGGCATCCTTGGCGCCGCCCAGAAGGCGCGCAACCTCTCTTTGCCCACCGATACCCGATCCGAAAACATGGCCGCCGGAAACCAAAAGTCGCAGCAGGCCGACGATGGTCCTAGCAGCAACCCTCTGAAAAGGCGCAACCCAGACTCCACTCCTGATTACCCGAGGAGGAGGGCTACTATCGCTGTATGTTGCTAAATCTTGCTCTTCCATTTTCCCTCCCCTTTCTCTTTCTCCTTGTTCATGGGATTTGGAGCATCGAAGTGGTGGAGCTCCGTGGTTGTTAACGTAGCGGGAACAAAAACTGTAGTGCGAGGTTTGCCGATCCAGAAAGTCCCGATGCGATGGCACGAAGCCAAAATGCAAGCTCTGCACCGAGCTCGGCGCCGAGTGTATCTACCGCGAGCCCGGAATCAAGCTTGATGCTGGCGACAAGCTTATCCTGGAGCGCCTTGGCAGGATCGAAAATCTACTGCAAATGAACATTGTCAACAGCCAGGCTAACGGCGGCATAAATATTTCCCACGATTCCCCCTCGATGAGCAACGGAACTGCCCTGAGCGGTGCGGAAAACCTCATGGTTGGAAACGCCGCGAACAACTTTGTGTCTATCATTCCAAACGGCGGCCTTGGTACCTGGACGAGCCCCACCAATATCTCGACGATGCCCAAGGTGCACACGAATGCCGCGCTTCACCTCCTCCAGTGGCCCCTTATCCGTGATCTCGTTTCTCAACCCTACGACCCCCAGATTTTGCTCCAGCTCGAAATGGCGCGGGACCCTCTCCATTCGCTCACCAAAACTCCCTGCGTCGACTTGTCTAATACCCAAGCCTACATCGAGGCGTACTTTGAGCGAGTGAACGTGTGGTATGCCTGCGTCAACCCCTTCACTTGGAGGAGCCATTACCGAACCGCGCTCTCCAACGGTTTTAGGGAGGGTCCCGAGAGCTGCATTGTCTTGTTGGTCTTGGCCCTCGGCCAGGCGAGCTTGCGGGGCAGCATCTCACGTATTGTCCCTCAGGAGGATCCCCCCGGTCTTCAATACTTCACCGCGGCCTGGGCTTTGCTTCCCGGTATGATGACTTCGAACCACGTACTCGCAGCGCAGTGTCATCTCCTGGCGGCGGCCTATCTCTTCTATCTGGTTAGGCCTCTAGAGGCTTGGAATCTCTTGTGTACTACGAGTACGAAGCTACAACTTCTACTCATGTCACCGAACCGTGTCCCTCCTCAGCAGCGCGAGTTGACGGAGCGTATCTACTGGAATGCCCTTCTCTTCGAAAGCGACCTCCTTGCCGAGCTGGACCTCCCCCACTCGGGCGTGGTGCAGTTTGAAGAGAATGTCGGCCTCCCCGGCGGCTTTGAAGGAGAGGATAATCAAGAAGCCGTGGGACGCGATGACCTCTGGTACTTCTTGGCCGAGATTGCTCTCCGAAGGTTGTTGAACCGCGTCAGCCAGCTCATCTATTCCAAGGATTCCATGGCCTCGACAACGAGTCTGGAGCCGGTCGTGGCCGAGCTCGACTACCAGCTTACCCAGTGGTACGAGTCATTGCCTATGCCCTTGCAGTTCCCATTCGCGCGGACCATGCTCGTGGACCCGGTCCAAACGGTCCTACGATTCAGGTTCTTCGCATGCCGAACTATAATTTACCGGCCCTACATCTTGGCCGTTCTGGATAACGAAAACGCCGTATTGGATCCATCAGTACGGGAAAGCTGCCATAAATGCCTCGAAGCGGCAATCCGGCAATTGGAACATATCCAGGCACAGTAAGTTGAAACTTGCCCTCCCACTTTCCTTCCTTCCTCCTCCCTCCCCCCAAAAATAATTGAAGCCGTCGAGTGGTCCCCCCCTCGATTCTGCGGCGGGCCTTCATATTTCTCCCAGCTGCAGGTCGAGCAACCCCCGCACACTCTTCCCGCCTAATATAGATACCCATTTCCCCTTTATTACACCACATACTGCCCTGCCCACCACATCCATGTCTCATTCTTCTTTTTGAATGAGAGCCGAACATGCAGTTAATGAAACCAATCTAACAAATTCACCGCAGTCACGCCGGCCACATGCCTTATCTCTGGCAAGGAGCTCTGTCGATCGTATCGCAGACGCTGCTCGTAATGGGCGCAACTATGTCCCCTTCACTGATGAGCATCCTGCTTACGCTCGTCCACAGCCGAGAGACGATTGACCACATCATCAACGAGGTTGTTATGGAAATTGAGAGATATGCCGTGTTGGCGCCCAGCCTCAGCCTAGCGGCCGAAATTATCAAAGAAGCTGAGGTTCGAAGAAGGGCGTTCCTCAACGCTTGACGATGGTAACGAGTCGCGGGGGAAGAAAAAAAGAAGCTTCGACTTTTTTTCCCCACCTCTCATACTTTTCGTTTCTTTTGAAACAATTACTACCGGTTACAATGGTCTTAATGCCCTCTCATTATCATTTCCCAATGCCTTTGACCGACCCCCCGTTGACTTTTCGGCCCCGTCTTTGACGCTGGCCCTAGTTATTAGGGGAAGGGGGGGTGAAAAAAAGGCTGCAACAACTTACATTGGGTGTTCATCGAGACTGCTTCTTCAGGAATAGGAGAATATGCCAAGGCTATTCTCGACGATTCCAGTTTTTCGCGTCTACTGATCTGCCTTGGGGCCGATCGGACCGGGACCGGGACCTGGGAGTTCACGTCAACCGTCAACGTTCTTGTTTTGTCCGCAAAGCCTTGCTCTAGGCGGACTGCTACTGCAACGCCGCGCCCTCCACCGGCTCCGGAATATCCGCTTCCCGAGACCCATGGCTGGCGTAGGGTGCGTCTACATGATACGTTATTCCCCTCTTACCAACCGGGAGGATCTAAGTCGGGGTTGCCGCTACCTACCAGCGGGCGGGAAGCGGAACAGGCCTTTTGACTTTGGTCATTTTTTTCCCCCCACTACCCCAGTTCATGGGGATTGGAAGTGCTACTTTGGTGGGAATGAGTTTCGAGGTCGCTTCGTTTCGCCTTTGCGTGTATCAGCGGCGCAACCCAAAGCCCAACGTTTTAATACGGTCGTTAACCGCTTCACTTTTTCCAGCCCCCGTTCTATTTTGGCCGGGGATCTGCATCTGCGACCAAAGGAAAAGGCATTTCATGTCTTGGCTATTTCCCGTCTGCCCTCCTTTGGCTGGGGCTAGCCTCTCGAAACGGAAGTCTCCAAGGTCGGAATTAGTTCGATTTGACTATGGGGTATCACTTCCAACTTGGCCGAACATAAGGGCTTTATTAACGGCGATTACGAACTCTGAGAGCTCTTGGATCCAATTCTTTCAGAGGCTTGAACCGGTTGCATTTTTTCCGTCTCCAATTTACGACCCATTGAGAACCGGCCGCATCTTGCCTACAGCTCTGTTTCCGGGATTAACCAGTTCCCCACTTCACGTACGGCCTTTCCGCTTCGCTCTCGAGCCGCATATGGACCAGCACGCGCTAATGCAGTCATTCTTCTGGACTTTCATCCTTTCTGATCAGAAGGGAGGGAGGAAAGTGACTAACGAAACCACCTAGTATTCTATGGATGGTGTGTGCGATGCGGGATTAAGGGAACGACATCCGACGGAGACGAGATGACTATGTGATGAAGACGACGTCTTACCACAACATCGCCCGATGAAGATTTAGCAACTGGATAGTCAAAGGCAGCCTGTCACTGTACGTCGCAACTCCTCATGATGTCTTGGAATCCTCTACTAAGATGAGATGAGCTCCGTTTCTAGCCGAGTGTGGGGAAAGATACAGACGATGACGTACGACAACAGCAACATATTCTCGATTGGGACAACGCTTGCGGATGGAATCCGTCCTGCTTCATGACCTGGACAGGGTCTGAAAAGGGGGTGTCTGAGCTCAAAAGGCGAATGGACATTTTACAGGATTTTAGGCTTTTCGAAAATATCGACCGACGATACGACCGATTGGAATTGGATGCAACGCCGTTATGGACGACATATCAAAATGAGTGGAAAGTGACGTGGGAAAAAATCACAGCTCCGGCCGGGCGCCGGCGGCGACACCTGCGGGAGAAACGATACCCTAGAGATGGCAAAGTACGACTCCTACACCTCTTTTTTCTTCAGCAGCATCCGGCTTCTTTCGCTCCGCACAAACGCTGCAGGAAAACAACGCGGGGAGCATGGATTTCGTTGGAATTCCCCCTCTCTCTCAAACCCTCTTTCCCCTCCCCCCTTTCTTGTCAAAGCCCATATAGGCGCCAGATCTCATCCGTTCGCTGCAGTGTGTGGTTGGCGGGTAATAGTGAAGGTGTGAGGGGATTCGGGCCGAATATCCGGGAAAATACATTCAGCCAATCAGTTGTCGAGGGAGCCAACCACCCCGGGTCAACCTTGCTTCCCTCCTTCACGCGATCGATGTATTCCGTCGAGGAGACCATGACGACGACAATTGGAGGTACTCAGCTCTTCAATGGAGATCCGTGCCTTTTGAGGGAAATTTGCGACGAAATGAAAGGGGTGATGGAGGAGAAGGAGAGGGATAGTAGTGAGACAGGAACAGAGCGGCTTGCTCTTTCGCACTTCCTCTTCTTCCTCGTCTCGCGGCAGTGCGGAAAGTGTCCGGTTCTACCGGCCTGGCTACAGTTGTAGCTATCCCCTTCGCTGGTCGATCTTGCACCTGCTAAGATACCCGATACTTTCCCCGCTGCCGACTCCATATCGCCTTGCCGCTATCCGGAGATAGCGACAACTGAGTCCCGTGTGTCCGGGTGCGAAGTCTCTCGCCTGTCCCAGCATGGAACCAAGGCGCGGAGTGGAATTTTGGGATCCCGTGAAGGACGCACGGTGGGACTGTCCCTCCTTCCTGTTAGCGTTGTGATGGAATTCTTTTTATATCAATTGGGAGACCGTGAGATGTTCAATTCTTTCCACTCTGATTGGGGAACGATATTTTATATTTTTCTTACCAATTTTTGGCGAGGTGTTTTCTTCCTGTTTTCTTTCTCTTTTTACTCTTGTTATTCTGTCTGCTCTCTCTCTCATGACTTTGATGAACTTGGAACATGGGTGGTGCTTTATTATTCCTCAAGTCGGCCCCTTGGCGTGTCTAGGTTGCAACGTTTTTGTTTCCAAGGTTGATATTGAATCTTTGAAGGCCGTTTGAAACACGACATGTTTTTTGGGAGCATTTTATTCGTGAACCTCGTTTTCTCGGGGATGATGGGTGTCCCGCTGCGCTTGGGTGTAAGATGTATTATATATAATATAATAATAGCGCAACAGTGCTCTCGCCTCTCTTGCTATGTGAGTGTTCTTGATGGAGTGTTTCTCTTCTCCGTCTACGTCTATGCCGTGTATGCATTTAGTTTGGCATGTTTTTTTTTTTTAACCCTGCTGGCTCAAGAGGAATGGCATGTGGTTACTCTGAATCGAAAGCCTTGCATACTGGGATGATGTTTACGCCGTTCAGATACATGACCAAGTGTGACGAGGGAGATCAGCCGGCGGTCAGATTGCTCGGCGGCAGATGATTCCCTTTTCTCTTCCTCCTCCTCTTCTCCCTTACATCCAACCGTTGCGGTCTTGAGTAATTTTTACTCTTGGGTGTAACTTGTGAGGCCCTTAGTTTCGAGATGGATGGTTGATGGTTGTGGCTGGGTGGGCCCTGAAGAGAATTTTGAAAACCGGTTGGGCCTGCGTTTACATTTCAAGTTTCCCTTTTTTTTTTCTTTTTCGGGGCAATATTAACTCCAAAATGGCACAGGAAGAAAACGTAACTTCTTCCATTCTTCAAAGTGTTTAGCGAGATGTGGTCGAGGGGGTTTTTGGGGGGGGGCTATTTAGTGACGTCTACTTTGCTTCCTCTTGAAAAGGGAGTTGCGGCACTTCTACTAATTAGCCACTTTACCCTCCCTTGGCCTTGCTATTTTCTTCCCTTGCTCCGAAGCAGGTTTTCCTGAAATATTTTGCTGATTTGAGATTCTTCGAAGTGGGTGTCGAGATTTGTGTGTGGACAGGTAGATGGAGGTGGATATCGCTTCGGAGAGGGTTAGAGATGGCTTGCATGAGCTTTTAAGCAGGATGCTGTATGAGTTGCCATTCTTATTTCGTTCCAGTTCTACTTGCTGGGGAAAGGTAGCAGTGGAACTGGTTGTTTGTTTCGAGTGGTAACCGTGAGGGAGTGGTCATGATATCTAGGCTCGAAGAAGTGCAGGAACGACGCCCAGAATGAATGAACATTGCGCGGCTTCATGAGTGGGAGATGTTACTGGTATGACCTTTCTAGGGTAGATGAGGCTTTTCTTTGAGCTTGGAGGGCTCAGTTTTGCTTTCTTTTGCGTGAAGAATTAGGACTCTTGTTTAGGAAGGATATTGCTGGGGAAACTAGGGTGATGTATGAGTCCATGATGCGGAAGGGATCCTCTGGACAGCCCCATGCCGTTTCCCATGATACACATGTCAAGAGCCATTTCGTTTCGGGCGGGTTTGGCGGTTTCTTTAGTCGGGGGCGTCCTGCGTGGGTAGCTCGATCGAACTTCACTAGGTGATCCTCCCGGTCGACAACGATAGAAGTGTGCTGGGTTGGAAGATTCTACGCCTTGAGGAGCGTGTAATGCCCTGGCGCAATACTCACTAGGTCTTTCCTATTTGCTTGTCCTATATGTCTATTTGGTCCCGTATTTCGTGATAATCCCCAGTCCCTTCGAACTCGACTTGTTTCCAATACTCAGGTATGGGCAGAAAAGGATCTATCGACGGGCAGCCATTGACGCCCGCTTGTCACCAAAGCTGTTCCCTGTGCTCTGATATCGAGTTAGGGATGCTTCTAAGAATCAGATTTCCAGTAGAAATTCTGCCCTTGAGAACCTGTTGAACATCAGCAGCATCCATCTCAGGGATCCAACCTTGCTGAAGAGCGAATATCCATTTGTGCTAGCTAATTTATCTCTTTACAAGTCTGGCCTGGCTCTTCTTCAATCTGGAGGTCAGGAAATAGCTCTCCTGTAGCCTGGCACGGCAGCCATGGAGAACCATCGCTCTTGCCCTATGTTCACCAGCTGCACTTCATGACTCCATCACAAACTAGAATCTTCCACAACTCACCATGGCAACCACTCAAAGGGCTAGAAATGTGAAGAGAGACTTGGAAAGAGTCATCCTTCACAGTCTTCAGCCCTTGAGGTCCCTCATAGTACCTTCCTTTGCCCAATCCTAACCCTAAGAAGAGAGAGTCAAAGATCTTCACATCTGTCATGCCCGCAAAAACTTTCCTTCTCTCCCATCTCCAAAACCAAGTCTGGCACGGAGTCAAGACAGTGTTCTTTTCATCCACAAAAACCTGTTCACATCTCAGAAAAATACCACCACACTTCTATCAATCATGGCACTCGCATTGAAGGGAAAATTCGAAGGCATAGATGCCAGGTAAGTTCCACAGGCCATATCCTCCCAAATCAGTTTTCATGCAACTGCTCTCTTGTCAAAAGTGCGACAAACCTGACTTCGATAGCAGTGCGGACTATGAATTGAGTGAGATGTTTGTAAACAGCGGACTCTGCGTAGTCTGCAAGAACCCAAGAGCCCGCGCTTGCCCCGGCTGTGAGCTGGATGACCATAAAGGGCCCCAGTACTACTGTATGCCCCAGTCTTTCCCTCTCGACAACAAAGGCCATCGACACGTTTGCGAGTGGGCCTACATGAGGCTCTACCTCGCCCGGGCCGCGTACGTGTGCAAGGCCATGGTTCTCCAGGGTCGGCTGGGGTGGGCCCATGACCACACTGACAATGTGGCTGCCGAGGTCCATCATGCAGATTCGATCTTGTGGCCCCCCCTGGGCCGCATCCAATATCCCGGCCCCTTCAAAATGAGCCTTTTGGAAAGGGCTGAGAGCGATTTACATCTGCTGTATGCGCCATTCTTCTGGCAGCTCATGGCTTGTAAGTTTTCATCCCCCTTCACCACACCATTTTCCAGGGAGGGGAGAGAGGGAGACTGAAGTGCCTGGATTGGGACGACGAAAAGAATGGGTGGCTAATCTTTGTATGAGAAGGCTTTCCTATCCGATCCATCGAAATCGTCCACTTCGACGTCAACGATGCCAGCGTCCTCAAGTCCGAGAGAACCCTTGACTGGATTCCCACCAAGCACGTCGTATACAAGCTGGTCACAGACACCAAACCCAGCAAGACGTTGGCTTTCGACCCCGTTGGCTTGCGTGCTACCTGGACCACCACGGTACAGGACTGGGATGTGTACGAGGACCGAAAGATTCTCTCCATCGTCAAGCGAGAGCCCTGGGTCCAGGACATTGCCCAATTCGTCTTGAAACTCGGTCCGGGCCGTGACTTCCGTGAACAATTCCAGGAAGCAATGGACGTGGACTACGACGGTGTGTACCCCGACCTTGTGCGGGCTTGGGTCATTTCCCGAATCGGATGCCTGTCAGAGCTCTAGGGAGGCTCCATGGCAAACCTCGGCATCATGAGCGCGGAAAGGTTCACCAAGGGATACAGGAAGTATATGAAGATCTTCGATGCCTATTGCGGCGCGTATACACTCACCTCGCCCCTCTACCACGAGTGGCTGGACAGCCACCTGGCCGGCTGGCTCGACCTGATCGTCGAGCAGATTTGCTACAAGCCCAAGGAGGGCGAGCGTTGCGCTCCCAATTGTACGGGCTGTATCCGATGCACTTTTCCCTTGGCCCACAGGATCTGCCGTGCTACGGGTATACCCAAGGCCATGATTCATCCCCATAACCTGGTTCCTAGCCCATGTGTCATGCAGGACCGCAACAGGGGTTCGTCGTCTGGACCCTGCACTTGCGTGATGCCGCGCACGGGGAAGGGCAAGCGCAAGCTCTATCACTGTGGACATGAGTGAGGGTTCAAAGCACGATGCCTGCCGAACGGTGCAGATATGAGCGGATAGGCCAATGTTTGGTCAAGGCCAAGTCGAGTCGAGGGGGGTTGCCTGTTTGATGGGTTCAAAAGTCCTTCACCTTCGATGAGGGCTCTTTTCATTTTTGTTTCTTCTTCAGGTTCCATTTGAGATACTGAATGCGTTTCGCTCTTCTCTGGTTTCGCAATGGCGGTAGAGGCACGCAAATTCCCATCTGGCTGGGCTCCATCACCGAACTTCGTCTCGGCTCGTGAGGGAATTGGAATCACCCCATCGAAACTAGGTTATATAGAGCAAAGTCATGGACCGTTAGTTTGATATCGGTTTCCTTTAGCTCCAGCCCATTGTAGAGGCTGTATACAATCGAGCACCGTTTATAATCTAACCGCAAGGGGTGTACAACATCAAAGCTGTGAAAAGCGTAGGCTCTACTAAGAGCGCCCTAAAAAGACACTAGATGTAAATGCTATGTAGGCTCCCGAGTGTATCACAAGAAACATGGAGTGCTGGTGCCGTCTGAAGCGTAATCTCCGCTCCGGAGAATCGCTATTAGAAAATCAAGAGACGCTGTGCTACCGGAGAAAGTCACACACCACTGGTACAGCAGTAGGCACCTCGCCGGAGATGGAAGGTGTATCAACCTGAGGCTGGGATGCTACGTGCATCCTCGTTCTCAAGATACCAAGCTGGATATCGGGACCTGCGTTGTCATGTCTCTCGCTTGAGGAGCATGTTTGTAGGAAATACTGACGGGTACGGGCGGCTCAAAGCTTCAAATAACTCGAACTATCCTGACTATTTTGAAGATGGTTCTGTTTGCCGTATTGAAGCTATCTGTCTTGGGTTTGATCTTCCTTTTCTTTTTGCTTTCTTCTTCTTCGGGACAGACGAGCTGCTTATTGGGATGACAAAGGCAACGTGGTTCACTTTGTGCTACTGAGATGGAAAGGGAAAGGGAAATCCAAGTGTTGCGCCTGTTGCACCGCTTTAACTCGACGGCAGCATGATGGGCTTGGGTTCTCTCCAAGCCCTGCTGCGGCCTGCCGCTGTGCTTCCGCGTTTAAGACATTGTTCGTCAGCAGCGGACCCACGAGCTGAGATGTGCGGCGCTGCAGGAGGGCGATAAGAAAGATGGATGGATCGACTGGTTCTTGATCACTTGATGCAAGTGCAAAGGCTTGGGACATGGCGGATGGAAACACAAGACAATGATGGACAGAGGCAACATCTGATACGATGTGTGAAGTACCTCGTAAGCTGTGATTCTCGTGGGGTCACTTGATGTACCGAGGTATCGAGGTATCTTACGTTGTCTGGTTTGAGTGGTTGGCATCTCGCATGCAAGGAAGGAAGCTCTTGGGGTTGGAACGTTGGATGTTCCTTCTTCCCGATGCCAAGGGGATGGATACAAACCATACAGGTGCCGGAAACCCTGTTAGCGGGGCGGCAGGGCTGGCAAGATATCCTCCTAAGGTAGGGATGGTAGGTCGAGAGAAGACCTCTGATCTTTTTCGCCTCTGGTTTCTCATGCGGTCAGCTTGTGCATCTCGTCTCGGTTCGGAGCATGCTGCAGGAGTCACTTGGAAGGGATGGAGGCACGTTCCGGGATTGAGGCGGTGGGGGCTTGGAGAGCGGGGAATCGACATCGAGTCGTTTTTCGTCGTTGCAGGAGGAGGGTAATATGGGTCTGTTCAGGCTTGGTGATGGGGCATTAGATGAGGCAGTGCAGTGCAGAGAGGACGCCGGTCTAGACAAGATGGCTTGGTTCGATGTGCGGTTGATGAAGCAAGAGATCGGCCCGTGCTGTGTCTACCAACATCAATACCTATTCGGATGGGTCATTTCTGATAAGCTTAGTAGTAGATACTGAGCACTCTCGAGTTTCTCGGTCCGCCCGTGGGATACGAAATCAATACAAACTGAAAGAAGTGGTCATACTCGGTGGTGGTGCAACTCTCACCAACCGAAGCCAGGGGTCATGCCACGGCGGATGAGGGCAGCAGCAGCTTTAGCGGCCGACCCCGCTTTTAGCGCTCGGGCCGAGGCCGCCAGGCCTACACTGCACTACCTGGAAGCTGCACACTATGCCCAATGCTGGTGCTAAGAACGCAGGGTGGCACCCCCTAATGGCACTATTAACTTCGTCGCAGCCCGCTGGGTGAAACACACGGAGCCTGTGCCGTTGGAGGCCACCTGGTGCTTTCTTCAAGACTGGACCCTGGACCGGGGACCATCCGTCCGTTGCCTTCGTAAACTAAACCTAGATTAGGTCCATGCCTTTGTCGTTGATTTTGGTCAAGCAGAGAATAGAGTCGAGTGAGGAAACGAACGATCAATATCGTGAGGACAGGGGACTCTAACCTCAATACTTCATGTACTTGACCATTTCTTGATGGGCAAAGTAGAGGTACATGAATCAACTGTCAAGTACTTTCGTCCTTGAGCTCTAGAATTCTCGCTAGGGCTGGGAACTCCTTCCAAGATTGTCCGGGGCTGGTAGCACCAAGTTCTGTAGCGTACACGTGACTCAGGGGACTCTGGACACTGTGACACCTGAAGAATCAATTCCCTTTCCAGGTTTTGTGCAAGCTCATGCGGTTGAGTCTTAAGTGACTCGCCTATCAGCGACGTCTGTCCACTGCCCATCCACTTCCTATTCCCCTTTGTGACTGGTGCAGGTAAACGTCCCCTGTAGAGGGGCAGATGACAGCACGGACTCATCATCATCGAACGAAAACAGTGAGGCCCCAAGTTCAGCCTCCTGATTTCCCAAACTAACCTCCTCTGCTTGATGGCTTGGGGAAGAGGAAGAGACACTCTGCAGGCTCCCATTTGAGCCAAGCCAAATTCTCCCGCTTTTACGAAGCACGTCGTCATCGCCTTTCTCCGCCCAAGCACCCGAATATCCTTGAAAGAGCTGCTGGTTCATCTCTTGTCAACCTCCTGGTGTCACAACCACGACACCGCTTGTTCTCAAACTAAGCTACGACCTTGCCCATCGAATAATCCTTGCCCGGTCTGGACTCTCGCTTCCCCTCCTGATAATAAATCGGCCTCGTAGGACCGGTTCGACCAAGCTGCGAGTTGTGCTGGATCGACCAACAGAGGCTTGGTAGGCTCT
>Ga0164243_10006128_pt1 | contig 18293 bp, 14 predicted proteins | sample OricompcompostOP_FD_108781 | JGI IMG/M metagenome (GOLD analysis project Ga0164243, IMG submission 108781) | Organic Plus compost microbial communities from Emeryville, California, USA - Original compost - Organic plus compost (OP) | ecosystem: Engineered > Solid waste > Mixed feedstock >... | reverse complement strand
GTAGCATGAATGGGTCTATAGAAGGAAGCATGGCCATGACAGTAAAAATATATTTTAATACCCAGCTCAAACATTATTTTCTCCGTTCAATAACCAGGGGTATCCAGCAAGAAGCTCAGCTTCCAACGTCTATGCAACGCAAAAACTCAATGCCGATGCCATCAAACAATATCGAAGGAGAAGAAAGAAACACACGCAACCCCCAAGACTCCCGTCCACTCCTCTCCCAAGGCCCCTATCTGATAGATCAAAAAGAAGAAGAAAAGAAAAACACCTATTCATGCAAATGACCTGTGGTCATGACATACCAACCCATTCGCACGTATACTATACAGAACCGCCACCCTGCAATATTCCCACAATGCTTCAGTCTTCCCTGTTGATATACACAGGAATGCCATAAACACACATCGCCGCCGACGTAAGATACTTGAATCGGCAAGCCCCCCTCGCCCTCGCAACAGCTTCCACAAGCGAGCACCCTTCTCCCGACTCCTCATCATCGTCATCGTCATTAGACTCCAGAGCCCTGTCTTTACCCTTCTTGTCCTCCTTAAACGTCCCCGTCTTCATTAGTCCCCACTCTTCGAGGACTTTCCCAGCAAATCGATCCGCCTCTCGATCCGTGACGTCCCACAGAGCGCCGACTACGGCCGGGCAACCTGAGAGCATATAATTCCACACGGTCCCGTGACACTCAAACTCGCCCGCTGCCTCCAGGCTCGCCGAGCTACAACCCATGAGGAGGACCGTAGCACGGCACTTCTGCATGCGTCGGATTGTCTTGCCCCTAATGTATTGAGCACCGCTGCCGTGACCGAAGTACAGCACGATGTCTGACTTGGTGAGGGCGCGCTCGAACTCGGGTTCGGTGGGGGAGCGGCTCACGATGCCGGACCAGGCATCGCCGAGATCTTCCAGGGGCTTCTGGAATGCTGAGAGGGTGTTGCCGAGATCACCGGCAGGGTTGAGAATGTATGTTCCGGAGGTTGGCGATACGTGATGGCCTGGCCGTGAGTCGTTCTCGGCAGATGGACTCTCGGAGTCAAAGTCCATCTCAGCGGGGTTTAACGATCGTTGCTCGAGAATCAATCGCCTCAGGCAAGCCAAGGAAGGCACGCGAGAGACGGCAGCCCCTTGCATGCAGGGAAGGGATTCCCAAGGGAACCCATGAAGAGACTTATCTAGAACTAGAATCGTATGGGCATTCTCTTCAGTTTCCCCCTCGGCACTGACAGCCTGATGATACGCCGAAATCGCATCCATGGTCTCGACGACCAACGAGTCAAAGTCAATCTCATCGTAGGCATTCTGCTCGCCGTGGAACTGTAAGATATCAATCGTAAAGTACAGCAGGTCCGTAAGAGCTTCTTCGTAATCGAGGTCGTCAGGTGTCGGGTGTCCAAGTCCAATAAACAGCTCCAAGATTCGAGGGTCAAAGGTGATCTTAGGAGTCTTGGTAGAACGCTTGCCCCGAATCCGTCGCCGAGAGGGCAGATACTTATCGAGCATATTCTGGAAGGATTTTTGGAATCTCGCAAGGAGGTCTGTCCTTCTCTTGTGCTGAGAGAATACGCCCTTGAAGCCGCCGAGCCAGACCGACTCGATGTTATCGAGTAGCATCTTGAACCGGTCGTCGAGCATCTCTCGCTCCTCCCACCACGCTGCTTTGGCACCCTTGATTGTCATATCTCTTGCATCGTGAGAGTTCTTGTTCGCCAGCTTGATGAGCTCCTGCAACTCCTCAAGTCCGTGATGGAAATTGAAGACTTCAGTATCGGCATCTCTCGAATTGGCTCGCTCAAGCGGCAGGCGGAGCACAAATGGAGTATGACCTGCCTGCAGCCTCGTGATGCACAAATCCTCTCGGTTATCGCTAGGTGATATCGAGACTACCGTCCAGCTACTCGGTATAATATCGATGTAGTCTCGCTGGAACCTCGAGATATCAGTAGTAACTCCAAGGCTCGACCGGCTGGGGTCCATAGTGGGAAGTGATGCGGGCCATTCTATCTTAGCAGCGGAGCCGGTAACCTGCTGCGCCTTCCGCTCTCTTCTCCAGGTAACGTTTCTCGCAAGCTCTACTGCGCATGTCGCGTACCCAGGATGTCCAATGAGATTTGGCTTCGAAGTCGTGGCCGAGAGGAAGATGACTGTGCTCTGCAAGAGGGAAGAGATGCGATGGAGAAACCCGCCATCTCCGCGTACGACGGCCGCCGAGTTAGCTTCCAAAAGGTAATCCTGCGCTTCTTTGAGCGCATCCACGAAGTTAGTGGTCGCACGCGCCTTGGCACCCTTCCGCACAGGTGCAGGCTTAGCCGGGGTCGCTTTGTCATTGTCCGCTCGTTTGACTAGAGACACGGAGGGGAAGGAGATCGTGGAGTCCTGTACAACAGAGAACACAGGGTCATGAATCATATCATCGAGGCTCTGGCCGACAAGGCAGGCCGCCCGAATCATTTGCTCACGGGAGACATCTTCTAGGCCCCTGAGGCGCCCCTTAATCCCTTCAAGCACCGCTACAGCGGAGGCCCAATCCTTTTGATGTATGTATCCAAGAGCTCTATAGAGCAGGATCGATGCCTTCTTGAGGGAGATGTGGGCATCGTCCTCAACTGGCGCCGGCTTCGATGCGATAGCAGCTTTGCCCCTTGCTGGCGCTCTCTTCGTCGCAGTTGTCGTCTTCGCCATCGTCTTCTTCACTGCTGGAGCCCTGGCTCGCGTGCCCCGTGTTGTTCTCGTCTTGTTCGCGGTGAGGCTAAGCTTCTCCATCTCGTTTGCGATCTCATCGTCGAGCTGAGGTTTGATCGTTGCACCGGCATGGTGGACATTGGATTCCGCAAACTGGAGCATTTCTTCCTCAGATTCGGAGTCGCCAATCATGCGGTACAACTCGCTGAGGTGACAAGCTAATGTCACGGATTGGGATATATGGGGGTTCTCCGTGATGAAAGCACGGGCATTAGCCACATAGTCGAGACCCTTCTCCGGCTTTCCTCCCTTAATCCAGACGGAGCCACTCCACATCGCAGATTGGGCAATATAGAATGCGGACCCAGAGCTCTCAGCAACCTTGTAGGCTTGTTCAGCATAGTACAAAGTGTCCTGGAACATGCCCATGTGTGCGTAGAGGGACGAGAGTCGGTGGAGCGCCCGGATTAAGGGTGAAGCAAGCGCCCAGAAGTCGGAGCCCTGCACGACACGAGAAAGTGTGGCGGTTTCAAGGCTGCCTACTCCAGGACCTAGGCTATCCCCGAGCGCGCTATGGTTGGCGTCCGATCCCATCATAGTCTTGTCCTTCTTCTCGTACTTGGTCCAGTCGTGGAACATAATCTTCACGCTATCCTTGGCATAAGTGAGAGCTGATTGAGTCTCTCCTTTCTCTAGGGCGACGATCGAGTAGAGGAGGTTGGCCATAGCCATCAACGACGACCCCCGGGACCTAGATGCTTGGTTCGTAACAAGAGAGGTGAATGCCTGCTTGGCTTCGGCTAGGCGAAGTTCTCTGCTTAAAGGTTAGCGTATCATTTTGGGAAAAGAAAGAAAATACACGTCGTGACAGGGTTTAAACATACGCCTGATCGAAGCTTCCAGTAGTAATGCAGTAGTCCGCAACTGAAAGATGGAAATCAGCCAGGGTTGCTCCAGATAGCTTGTCTGTCTGTTCGGCGATCTCTTTCGTTGACTCGATGATTGCCTCCGCCTTGTCGGTGTACCCAAGGCTCGCGTATTGTGTAGCCAACAGGCTGTAGTTTGAGACTACGTCGTCTAGGAAAGACTCCTCTAGTTTCTTCGCCAAGTCGGCCAGTAGCTCTAAGAGAGCAACTACTAATGTGCCCTCTCCCTTCATGCTGGCAAGATCGGCTACGGCCTTGAGATGGGTTGTGAGAGTGGCAACATCGTCGATACGGCTGAGGACATCCTCCTTTGACTTTGAACTGTCAACTACGCCGCGCCAGTGGGAGATGGCGGCCTGAAGATTGGCATTATTCGGGGTCCAGTGCGTGAGAGAAGTTACGGATGATAGATAAGCAGTGAGGTGGGGGAGGTACCGAGTTAAACCACCATCCTCACCAAGGGATTTGGAGGATGCGGCTCTGACTGCGGCGTCAATGTGGCTTCGGATCGATGAAGAATAATCGGAGTTGGCGATGTGCATCGAATAGAGATAAAGGAGCGTCCTCAGCCGGCGGATCGGGAACTTCTCAAGAGAGTAAATCCGTAGGAGTGAGTCCGCCGGGGGGTCGGTTAACTTGAGCGGCTCCTTGGTCTTGGTGTTCTCTCCGGATGCAATAATATGCACCAGATGCTCCAAGACTGCGGCGCGTTCGACTTCAGGCATGAAGAACGTCCAGTCGTTCCACGACTTGTCGAGCTTGGAAATCGAACAAAGTGTCCGAGAGAGCAGCTCGGTCTTCTCGTCTGTAGACCATGCGACGGATGGAGGCTGGTCGTTGAGGAGCGAGGCAACATTTGATAGCACGCCTTCCTCGACCATTGTGGTGCAGATGGACTGTAGTGACTCTCTCGCCTCTTCGATTCGCCTAAACTTCGTGCAAATGTCCGCGAAGCGCTCAAGCTTGGCTACAAACTGGGCCGCCTCCTTCTCCTTCGGACTTCGATTTCGAACAGCATCCAGAGAGCGGCGAAGAGCTCTCAATGCGGTTAGGTCGTTCGCATTCTCGGGGTTCTGTCGCATCAAAGCATATTTCATGTAATACAGGTTCGAAATTTTGACGTGATACGTGTTGCCGTTGCTTCCGTTAAGTGATCCCTTCAAGTCACCCATTCTGTCAAGCAGATCTAGGCAATCTTGCAAAACAGCATCAGGTTTGGTCCAATCTACCTTGCCGGAACTGAGTAGACTCTTGGTGACGACAAGGGCAGAGTCGAGAACCTGGCCTAGAGTACCCTGGACGGCCTGTCTCCTGGTTTCGAACCGAAGAAAATCTTTGCCAGTGGCGCCGGCATCGCGAGATGGGGGCTTTCCGAGCCATCGTATCGTAAATCGGGGATACTGGATTATGAATGATTGTAGGAGTTCGGTAAGAGCGGATGAAAGTTTTGATTTTTTCTCGGAAGCACTCATCAGAAGACCGACTGCAGACCTGCGGGCTAGTGATAGGTCGACGAGTAGCTGATCCAACTCGGCGCTCTCCCCTCTCAAGGTGCCTTGCATCCCCTCGATTGTCTCCGCGAGGAGGTTTGTCACCTTTGGTTCGTCAAGTTTACATTTCAGGCACAACCCTAGAAGCTGGGCCGCAATAGAGCATCGCCTGGCGGCAGAGTCCTTCTCAGTGTCAAGGAAGCTGTATAGCTTCTCCACCCAGTTCTTCGCTTCAGCCACCCGCTTGAGGGAAATAGCGGATGTGCCTAGACTCTGATAGACTGTAGCGACTGGAGATTTTGATGTCTCAGACCAGGTGAGGCCCTGGTCTTTAATCATCTCTTGCAGGCCAAGGAACGTTTCTAGGCAGAGTTCGTAGAAATCGGGCGAGACATGTCTCAGGCGTCGGCCAAAGGCGGCAAGGTATCGGGAGAATGGAGTCAGGATTTCCTTGTCGATGTCTCCTGTACGCCTCGATATCTTCCAAAGATGCATTTTGGCTTTCAAGAAAAGGGCCTGCAGCTCGAACACACACGAAGGAGACGGATGAAGTCGCGGCTCCATGGCTTCTGCATCCTCGCGGTTTGAAGGGCTCGGTGTAAGTGAGAGAACGATACTCGCCAGAGATTCGACTTGACGCGCGACCTTTGTGATATCCTTGGGGTCATCGCGTAATGATTCGAGTAATAGGTTCAAGGGAGAGGTCTTGTTCGATTCGCGAAGGAATGGGGCGGCTGCTTCGATTTGCTCGGGCTTTTTCGAAAGCATCATAAGTCGAAGAACGTATAATTGGGTCGAGATAACTAATGCGCGTGTCGACGAAGATATGGCAGACTCCTTAAAATCCAAAAGGTCTGATAATACTCGGGCATTGCTAACTGAAGCCTCCGTTGTCGCCGCCGTCTTAGTTCCCTTCTTGGTGTTCCCAGCAAGAGCGCGCTCCTCAAGTCGCTTCTTCAGGATCCGCAACTCTCTTAACGCGTGGTCCTGGAAACCCAAAGCAAGCAGCTTCCCAACAAATGCAGATATGCCCATCTCCAGTTGCATACTCTTTTGAGATGAAGCTTCCGGGCCGTTCAACGATCTAAGGCACTGGAAAGCTACTCTCGCGCACTCAACCAAGGCAAAGCAGGCTCCATTCGCAGAACTAGTAGGGCATCTCGAAGGTTTAGACAAGGGCGGTTCTATTGTGGTGGCAGTTCGGTTTAGGGTTCGAGGCTGTAGGGGTGAAAGTGGTGTTGACAGAGATCTCCGTAAGGTTCCGCTCGGCGTCCATCTCGGGGTCGGCCCTGGTTCCGTCCGCTTCCGAGGCGTTTGTGGTGGCGGCGAAGCCTTCGCAGCCTCGGTCAAGGCCTTGAGTGAAGCATTTATTACATGCGTCGCCAATACCTCTTTGTCCTTCGCGGACAATCCGGCGTTCTTCCCGCCGGTCTGACTCTCAATCTTGGTGGATTCGGCGGCTTTTGTCCGCGTTCTAGAAGTTGTCGGCACGCGTTTCGAGATCGGCTTCGTTGTGGTACTCGTTGTGGGTGTCAAATCTATCTCCGATATGAGAAGTTCGCGTAATATGACTGTGGTTGCCGACGTGCAAGTCGTCGCCGACGACACTGCCGTCTTCACGGCTTCGACTTTGGAGTTGATGGATGTCATTGGGTCGGTGTTATAAGTTCGTCATTAAAACATATCATCACAAGCAGTATTCGGTCGTTCGCATAGCCCAAAAACAGACTAAAAGGAAGAAAACTGACGAGAATGCAAAAATGCTGCTGCGAACTTGCAATTGAAAACTTGAATAGCTAGAGTTGATGTCCACAGCTGAAGTTGCTGCTGCCACCAAAGAATGGTACGTGCGTTTTGAACAATGGCATTGATGTCGGCTGGCTAAACATCGGCAGTTGCCAGGGGTAACCAACCGCCACGCACTCGGGAACATCCGCCCACGAAGCCCGGAAGGCAGCGGAGGGTCTGATTTGAGGTCGAAAATTTGGGAAACTCACTTCGTTTCCTCGCAATTGTTCAAACAAAAGGTCTTTGGCTCTACCAAGTTCCATTTCACGTAACAGCCATGCACAGAATAGCGGCACGGAGGCTCCTGGTTCGGTCAGCGCCTTACCAGCTTTCAATCGCCGCATCGAGATCACCCTCCCTCATCCAAGTACGATGCGACAGTTCCCTCCCTTCCGTGACGCAGGCATCGTTCTGGACTTCTCTCATCCCGAAACCTTTCCGGAAAGAGAACCGAGCCCAGCTCGCCAAGACAAAGTCTAAGGAATGGAACCCGGCAACCTTCTTCATCGTGACCTTTCTCCTGATCGGATCCATGTCCATCAATATGATCGCCGTCAAGACTGGCCATGCCAATTTCGTGCGCCAATCTGATGTCAGGATTGGTCTATTGCGCGAAGTGGTTGAGAAACTACAGCGCGGAGAGAAGGTCGACGTGGAACAGGTTCTTGGAACAGGAGATCCTGCGAGGGAGAAGGAGTGGGAAGAGAGTAAGTCACACATGTTCGATTGCGGTTGCCCCAAGCCTGTTCATCGGGGCCTCTGGCATATACTTACTCAAACTGGCGATAGTGCTGCGTGATATCGAGAAGGATAATGCGCATCAAGACTCGCGGAAGGAAAAGGAATCGAAACCCGATGAGACTCCTAAAGTGGAAAACACCGTCGAGTCGAAACCAACACCCAACTCCGCGCCCTCGAGTTCCACCACAACAAAACCAAGCAAAATTAGCAGGTCGAGCTTCTATTGAGTCTTGTACCAGACGAATATACCAAAGATTTATTCGGGAGCGATCCTCAATCAACTATAATCTACGACAGCATATCCTTAAATACAGCAGAATTGTTCAACTCTAGTGTACACTTCTCGTGGGAACTTGCCAGGTCCGATCGTTGTTTTAACTGATCTACCAGGAGGGGCAACAGCTCGTCCGTCGCCAACTCCACTCTTACACCCTCATTACCAGGCTGCTGTCGATCCACCTCGGAAAAAAAGAACTCCTCACCTCGGATCCCGCCGATGTTAATAACTGCCATGGGCATTCCTCGTTGCTTGGCCCTCCGTGCCAACATCCATGCCGAGCCAGTAGCAAGCGACGTACCGAGGACGAGTAAACGCCCGGCCTTGTCAATAGCTTCTTCGGCCACGAGCTTCACTCTTTTGGGGATACTCTCGCCAAACATGATTACAGCTGGCTTTAAAATGCCCGCAGTGCTGCCCGGCTTCCAAGCACCGTCCTCGTCCGTTTCGATAAGCAAATTTTGACTGCGGAATAACCTAGGAGATTCTGCTAGACAGTTGGGACACGGAGGGTATCTAAAGGTGGTGTATGGGGCGTCGGCGAGGTCAACGTCGCCGTCTGGATTCGTTCTTAGACCTTTGGCCCTTGAGTGATGAGGAACCTCTGTATTTAGCGCTCCCGAAGCTACAGCTTCTATCAGGAAAGCATGCCACGCCGGATTAAGCCGCGCTAATTCGTGCTGGAAGTCGTCACGGGAAAACTCCTCGCGGCAAGTCATGCAGACTGTCGAGCGGAGGTAGCCATGTAACTCTACTGTTGGAAGATGAGGGTGTGCCGTAGAATGGAATGAATCGACATTTTGTGTAATAACATGCTTTACCAGGCCGAGCTGGCCCAGATCTCGAATTGCGTAGTGGCCGGCATTTGGTGTCGCCTTATGGAGCGAGGACCAGCCCAGGAAACTGCGAGCCCAATACCTCTGTCGAAACGCATGGTTCGCAATGAACTCATTATGGTAGATTGGCCGGTATGATTTGTTGACGCGATAGGTGCCGTTCACTCCGCGGTAGTCTGCCAGCCCGCTGGCTACAGAGAGTCCGGCCCCGGAGAGGACTACCGTTGAATCCGGGAGCCCATTGGGCGGCGGCGTATCGAGGAACTGCAGAAGAGCGGCGACGGCAGACTGTAATGTGGTGGCTGATCTTGGAATGATAGTCGGGGGTGGAAGGGGATCTCGATATGGAATCCGCATTGGCAGGCTCTTGGGGCAGGGGGCCGATAAGACCACTGCACGAGGCGGTCAAACGCTGGTTCTAAGAGGATGCCCGAAAGGTGCAGGAGATTGGCGGCAGGGTGAGAGAAGCTTGCAGCTGCTGAGAGACTGACTCAATGCGGCTGCAGTGGTGGTTGTGGGTGTGATCTTGAGCGTCGGGATAACACAAATCCGACCTTGAGGTTCGATATTCAATTCAAAAGTACTTCGTACTGACGTCTCAATGTACTTCGTACCAGTGATAGTGACTTTGACGTCTCCGAGGCAAAATGGCGCTTTGCTGTGGATTGATGTTGGACAGGAAGTTACAATGAACACTGCTCAATTACTAATGATATTTTGGGGACTTCAATTGTTACTCATCGACAGACAGACACTGGATGCTCAAGATCGAAAGCACCGAGGCGTACCTCTTCACGACACCGCCCGCAGGACCATTCAAGCCGCCCATGTGCTCTTGAGTCTAGACTCAAGCACCCCGCCCTCGAGGGTAATGCTGGTCTAACTCGAAATGGCACACAGGCGACGCCGCCCAAGCGCAACTCGAGTGTCCTCTGATGTACGAAGTATTAACAAATCTTGATGGTCGATGAGAGAATCTTTCCGAAAATCCGATCCGAGCCAATACTTGCGGCTACCATGAATCCAGGCGACTTTACATGCCCCGAATTGTACATCTTGAGTACAGCCCTTACGCAGAATCAGCATTTGTGCCGGCCGAAGCCTCCGGCTTCTGTCATTTGCTAACCGATGGGTTTCTAATCAAGAGCCCAAACATAAGACGAAAGATGATTGCGCTAGAGGGAGGAGCGAGGAAATTACCCCTCTGCAATAGTCGAGGCAAATTGTTGGGTTATTTACTCGCTGGATCCAGGGACAGAATGCCATGTCATACCTCGGACAGAACAGCATCTGTACAACGTCGATAAACATCTGGACGCCGAACGCCAAATCTCAAAATCTGGATCGGGCCTCACAGCTCTTTGGCATACAGCACATACAGCACAGGTAGTGGCACTGGATTGGGCACTGCCATTGTTTGACGTGGCCGATATCGTCTTGCTCCCTGACACTTCGGCCTGCTCAGCCCTTTCTGACCGGATTGCCCTAAGACTCATAAGTCCGACGCTGATCCCCCTCGCTCTCATCCTCGCACAATCACTTTCATTTTCTCGATTTCCAGAAAGTCCAAAAGGATATACTCTAAAATAAAGATTCTATCTTGTTAGACTCGAAGGGCTCGTTTGGAAGTTGACTCGTGGGGCAAGTCTATAGTTCAGACCCAGACTAGAAATTCTAGTGTCCATCTCTCTCCTCTCTTTTCTAGCCTTCACCGCCAGATCTCCTAATTTTCTTTTCCCGTCTCCATCTCCTAATACCAATACGAGACAGTCGGTAGATATTTCGGCATGGCTGACCTCACTGAACATCCCGTACTTGCCCGGGTGCACGACGATGATGGCTCGGCGCTGTCCAAGAAATTCGGCCCGGGACTAACAAACTATTATTCCGGGAGCCCCCTCAACAGGGTTTCCTTCCTCCGAGAGGACCACGGCTTTCTCTCTGCTGCGTTCGCCTCTGCCGATGCACAATTCATGGTCCTTGATGACTTTGCACCTCTTGTTCATGATTCGGCCACCATCAAGGCTGTTCGTCGGGATGATGTTCTTCCCATTACTGGACCTGATCCGTTTGGTTCTTCTGAGAAGGATCTGGTGAATGCATTTGACTCCACGGTGACTAAGCCCCTCATCATCTTTCTTGGAATTTGGGAGGATACCGAGTCCGAGTTTCGACATCGTATCTTCCGAGGCCGCCCGTGGTTCGCTGTCGATATCACTCCGCGCGGTTCATTTGCAGATGTCGCGCGAACCCTGGTCGACAGGCTCACCCAAGATGGGTCAACTTTCCTGCGAGCAACAAGGCAGAATACCATCCATGCCCACTTTGGTACGTCTTTTTTCTCTTTATTTTTTTTTTTTCTTTGACGTCTTGCCATTTTTAACTTTATATTCTAACTTCCAACACAGCGGCCATGTACGGACAGGCTAGGGGTATAGTGGATTGGAACCTACGAAACCAGTTTTGCGCCGGGTGCGGTTGCCCTACCATGCCCATCTATGGGGGTTATAAGCGTGTCTGTCCTCCCACGGATCGTAACGGCACCGGCGTTGCTCAAGCCCGAAAGGATTGCCCGACGCGAAACGGCATCACCAACATTAGTTTCCCTCGGTCAGACCCGACCATGATTGCAGCCGTTGTGTCCGCTGACGGCAAGAAAATGCTTCTCGGTCGCCAAAAACGCTGGCCACCCGGCTTCTACAGTACCCTTGCCGGGTTCTTGGAACCGGGCGAGTCTGTCGAAGAAGGTGTTCGCCGCGAAGTATGGGAGGAGAGTGGTGTCAAGGTTGGAAGAGTGGTCCTGCATTCTAGCCAGCCTTGGCCGTACCCGGCGAGTCTCATGATTGGCGCCGTGGCTTCCGCGCTACCTGATGGAGAGGATATTCACCTTGGCCATGATCCTGAGCTGGAGGATGCAAAGTGGATTCCATTGGAGGAAGTTCGCCAGGCGCTCAAGAGGCCTACTCGTCTCGATACCGTACATACGGCCAACGGCACTGGGAACAAGGAGTCCACTCTGCTTCTCCCTCCGCATACGGCTATTGCGAACAGGCTGATAGCTGCTATCTGTGATGGTTATGCGAGCCCTGAGTGAACGAGGCTTAGGATTACATACGTGACGGATTCGGGACTACGTTATTTCTAGATTGTTACAGTTCAATGTTCTTTTTGCTTAATTTCAGCCCTGGCGTACTGAGTTGAGTTAGTCAATAGATGAATCAATAGCCCTTCCCTGCACACTCTGTGATGATAATTTCTCCACCGGCAAGTTGAGGTGCGGCCGTCCTAACCCGACTTTTCGAATAGTTATTTAAATGGCAATTTTTCATTGTCAAAGTTCCCGGGCTCTGACTGAACTAAACGGTAACGGTGATTGATCTTGCCATGGCCTTGAAATTTGTTTCTCTAGATACGACTAGATGCGGACTTCCGAATCTGTTCTGCCTTCGTAGTGACAAGTCCTAGATAGCCGGACCGCTGGTAACATTGGTGATTGGTCGTGTAGAAGCTCATCGAGTCGTGGTCACCGAGCGCGCTGCACCGACAACTCGGGAGGTGAAGAAGTTGCAAAGGTGATGCGAAAGACATAAGTAAGTCTCCCAACGCCCATTTCGGCCACCCAATTCGGTTTCGTTTAGTTCCCAAACCACCACATCTAGCGACATTGGCCACACAAAAAATAGACCGAACAACTGTCTTTTAACCCTTTTCTTCAGAAATAACTTGATCAATCAAATCGCCATGGCTAAATACACGGAGGACGACGTGAAAAAAGCGCTCTTAGAGCTCTCTTCTGGCAAAGCGCTCCGCGCCACGGCTCATCGCTTCGGTATACCACGCACCACACTTCATAGCCGCCAAGCTGGCTCAAAGAGCCATCGGGAGGCTGCCGAGCCTCAGCAGCGCCTCTCGAAGGCCCAGGAGAAGCTTTTGGTTGATTGAGTCTTTGCCCAAAGCGCGTTAGGATGCGCCCCTACCCATGTCCAACCTTGAGACCTTGCTTCACGTATTGCGAGTCGAAATGGAGATAGTCGCCCGCTTGGCAAACACTGGCTGCCAAGCTTTCTAGACTGAAATCTAGGAGTCAAGACTCTCCGAGGCAAGGTCCTGGATTTTGATCGTACAAAAAAAGGCAGCAGCACTAAAGACATTAAGGACTTCTTTGCGCAGCTCCAGCACCGAGTAATCCAGGAGATCAAGCCATCGAATCAGTATGATACGGACGAAACAAGGCCAGGCTAATGGACGGCTTCGGCTATCGCAGGAAGAACATCACACCAGCCAGAAACGACTCTGGCAGCTTCGACTTTCTCTTCGCTTTCAGAAAGGCCCCCAATCGCACGATGCCTATAGCAGCGACGAAGAAAGGAAAGGTGGAGAGGACAAAGGGAGGTTGGAAATGTCATTTTACATCGAGCGGGCCTCCGACAGAAGCTCCGCCCAAGGTGCGTGCGGTATTAGGAGGCTTAAGCTCGAGCTCCTTCCCTGGGAGGCGAAATATAGCCTCGCAAGCACGACTTCCCCAAGACAAGAGCAATGGGACGAACATAGTAGTCCAGCGGCCAGTTACAACGGGATCATCTACGACCTCGGCCGGGCCGTTCTTTGGGCCTCAATGAAGAAGATGCCACAACTCGAAAATGCAGCCCAACAAGACGAAGTGCTGGCGGTAACATGTTTGTTGCTCTGCGAATTTTACTTCCGCGTGTTCTTTATATAAAGGTTTAGACACATGCATCAGCGCGCTTTCTCGTCTCCCTTTCAACCTCCTAGTAAGTAATCAATAGCAACACGCGTCTCACAAGGTAGCATTCTCTTTTCCAAAGTCCGAGGTTCTCGGCTCAGACCCCTACTTCTCCTCCGCAGGAGGGGGCGGGAACAAGCACTCGACGCAACTGAAGCTATAAAAGTGTGATTTGCGCAGAAAGTATGTTGAGACCACCCCACAGTCAAGAACCTGGGAAGACCAGACGTCAATGGCTGAATAGGAAGAGTGTTCACATGGCGTTTTCTCGAGGAGGCCGGGAACGGAGGGAGACTCTATTGTCGAAAGATAAATATCCCCGAAGACTACCCTCAGCAAGCCACCGTAGTGGAGCCCCCATAGGTTAAATTGGAACTCAACATTTGACGATGTCGAGAACCAACCCAACTGATGATGAGAGAGAAAAGGAAGAAAAAAGAGTCCAAAGCCTCGAGGCGGATTGAATATTTTTATATTGTGGTGATCGCGAGTGGTGGGGCTGAATCTGATTACATAAGAAAATTCGGGAACACTCCATTGTTCAATGCTGAACGCTCCATGCCAGCTGCACTATGCACGGGCCAATGCCAATGACGGAAGTTTATCGGTACAACTCGCTGAAAAGAACTTTTTTTTCTTCCTTCCTTCGGCCTCCGGGAACCTCACGTCGCGACGCAGATTTGAAGCTTCAAAGCTCTTCCCTCATCATTCGCAGGATCCCGACGACGGACAAGAGGTACCCATTGACCCCACCAAAGAATATACCCTAATATAACCTCAGCCAACATGTCCTCCTCGATCTGGGATACCTTCACGGGGCGCAAGTCCCAGCCAAAGCCGCAATCCCAGACCACTACACCTCCACCCCCCTCGTATCCCACGACGGCGGCATTCGATCCTACAGAAGGCCAGGGTGTCGAGGCCTTCCTCAAACCATCCGCCTTTGCCGACCCCTCTTCATTACATCCTCTCGCTGGTCTCGATAAGGATACCATTGAGTACCTCTCGTTGGATGACACTGCCCTTGCCGAGGGCCATACTGTCGTCCCTTCTCGAGGTTTCTTCGACGATCTTTGCTACGGTACCGGTGTCACATATGTAACCGCGCTAGGAATAGGAGGCGCGTGGGGTCTGCAAGAGGGTTTGAGGAGATCCCACGGCCAGCCTCCCAAGTTGCGGCTCAACTCAGTCCTTAACGCCGTCACGCGACGAGGTCCCTTCCTTGGAAACTCTTGCGGTGTAATAGCGATTGGATACAACTTCATCAACTCCTACATCGGATATCTACGGGGCAAGGATGATGCGGCGAACGTCGTTCTTGCCGGTGCTCTTAGCGGAATGGCGTTCCGCAGCACGAAGGGCATCAAGCCCATGTTGGTTTCTGGCGCTGTCGTCGGTACGGCCGCTGCTGGCTGGGCGGTATGTCTACACCTCACTCCTTGACTGAGTGCATTCACTCCTGCACTCCGCTGGTCGAACTGTGTGTCACTAACTGTGCGACTCTAGGTCGTGAGACAAATCTTCTCCCCCGAAGACGAGAAGAAGGCCGAAGTGGCCCTGTGATCAAAGCCAAGCAACATGGCGTATAATTTTACACATCAATATTGATGGCTTTCCCTCCGTCACACGTTTCGGTTCCAAGCGCAAAAGGGTGGTCCTATTCTCACCTCGGAGTGCGTTTTGGCACCCCCCAATCTTGGAATACGGCCCACGCTGCGCCAACATTCGGCAAGCAGTTACATTCTCTCTTATCCTCTCTACTCCCGTCATCTTGTACATTACGTTGGGTTGTGTATCATCTTAGACCGCATAGGCTGTGGGCGTTGAAGGATCTGTTTAAAAATTACCGGGGGCGGCTCCGTTCGGGCACTAACACGTACCTACTAATGGAACAAAAAAAATAGAGATTGCAACACGAAACACCTTGTTGTCTTTGTCTTTTATCTGCCCCCTTCTCCCTCATGATCTATTGTTTGTTCGTGTTAGTCTTCATGTTAGCCTGCTGTCTTTGCACACCAAAACAGCCTCCCACTCTCTCCCTCCCCTCCCCTGTCTCGCGAAACCCTTGAGCATCCGTATCCTTTCTGTGATTATGTCGTGCACTCCTTGCCCTATGTATAAAAACCTCCACCCTGTTCCCAGACCTTGTTTTGTTTTCCCTCGCGCTTCTTCGACATCTGTTTCTCAGACCCTCGATTCTCAATCCCGACGCGTTTTCCCCAGACCTTGGTTGAGTTCCACTCACAGGCTTTGCGCAGCCTGGTTAGCCAAGTCAAGCTTTATCCTCCGCGTATATCTGTCTATAGATATATACCTTTCACGCCCATTTGGCATCACATCGTTTCCTGAACTCGCATCCTCTCTATCGAGGGTTCCGTGTGGTACGCCCTCCCCTTCGACCTAGCACGCGGCGTCCGTCGAGCCAAGCCTAATCAATCCGGGAATGACAGTTTTCTCTACTGCACTCTGGCGTATTGCAAAAGCGATGGATTTCGTCAACGACCTCATGGAGGTGGAGGACGAGGTCTTCCAGAAATACAGGCGTGACATTCTCAAGGCACTCCAGGGTAAGCACTCTGTTTTCACTTGGTCTGCCCCTTCTTATTGTCTGCACCCGAGAAAACACGGGATATGCTAACCGTGGTAACCTCGACTAGGGGTGACACCCCCCGGTCCTCACCCTGTACCTACTGGATCGACCACCAACAGGTCTCTCCCTGCTGTCAAGGTGAAGCCCCTCGGGGAAATTCGTGACGATCAGATGCTCTTCTACGACACTCTCGTCAAGCATGTCACCGACGAGTATCGCGCTAGGTTATTCTACTCACTAGAGTAGGTCTTGACTGAGCAGTTTGACAACGCGCCCGCGGTGCATCTTACCGTGAATGGATTAGTATCCGCTCGTCTCGAGCAGCGCCTTGGTTGCATCGGCGTAGTTCGCACGCACCGACGCAAGAGGATTTTCATTCCCTTGCTCATCAAATCGCACAACCAGAATATCCTTCCGATACACCATGCGCAGCTGGCGGGACACCTAGACACCGTATTGGGCAAGGAGGTCGCGCGTCGTCGAGATGCTCTCTTGAATGCAGAGCCCATCCCACCCGCCATTGCGAACCCGATCTCCGCGTTTTGCCTTGACTATATTCAAGGGGCTGTGACTCGCCTCAACGAAGCCACGATCATTCAGGTAAACGACGATGCAGGCCCCGTGCTTGATATCCCCAAGAATTTCATTCTTGATAGTATCGCTTTGTATCAGGAGCGAATGACTCGGGCGGAGCCCGCATCATTGGTCAATGGTGTTATCAGTTCCACCGTTCTGGTCGGATACCCGGAGCCGGCGGAAATCAATCTCACGGAGCTGATACACATGGTGAGGAGCATGCCCACAAAGCCCTTCTATTTCGGAGCTAACCGAATTCGTTGCCACAGACGTCCATGATGATGACGGATCGGCTCATCTGGGCGCCAGATGATATCGATGTCCTCGAGCATGACTTTCTTGATTTCCACTTCAAAATCTTCTCCAGCAAGCCTACCATGATGGCGATTCACGGGTACGCGATTGGTCCTCCATCCGCACAGGTGGTAGATGACTCCTTCTCCCCTCATGATACAAGTTACCAGGACTTCCTGGATTATTTGAATGAATATCATGACCCTCCTCGTTCCAGGCTCGAACTTGACGGACATCACGAGCATCTCTACAACTTGTTGCTAGATTCTGGCGCGGCCCTCGAGGCTCCTCTCCCAGAGCCTGTCATCCAGACCCTGTCTGATATGAAGCAACGAGCTCTAGTCCACCTGTATCCGACCGAGAATCAGTGGATGTACTCGTATATGGAGGGCGATGAGCCCCTCGATCAGCTCGCGCGTAAGCACTTTTGGCCTCTGAATCGAGTTGTGGAGTATCACCGCCACATGTTGGAGATTTACCTACGGGGCCACACACTTGTTTTGGTTCGAGTAAGTCCTTTTTTCCCTCTTTTTTTTTTTAACTTTCTTCCAGTCTATGTCTGTTTGGATTTGTTGCAGCTAATGGGTGCATTGTTAACTACGCAGGCCACCGAGCTCGATGCCCACCGATTTGGCCTATATGCCTCGCACGCATCCGAGCTTATCCGCGACCTTTTGTTACGAAAGTACCAGCCCAACCGTGTCGGTGGAAATGCCGGTCAGGGCAGTGGCTTGTAGTCTCCCCCCGGTGTTTCTGGCTGCAGTGCCGTTGGAAGGTCGTGGGTGAGATCCTGACAAGCATGCGCACTTTTCTGTCGTCTAATGCATAACCAGTCCCCATTAGACTCGTTTCTGTTTGACCCTCTCGCGGTGTTGGAGGGCAAGTTGCCTATCGAAGTGGCAAGGCATTTCCCATCTCGACAGTAGCAGGCACGGACATCTCTGTTTCTTTTGAGACTGAGGCCTCTAGAAGCATCGACGCGTTCTCGAGGTCTCGTTCAGGTTATCGTTTTCATGAGTTCAATCCCCGGGCAGTTTTGGTAGTTTTCAATCAGAGACCAAGTTATAACCACGAACCCCCCAGAGTCCTCCTTCCTCAACTTTCGTGTGTTGGCCTTTCATCTCCTACTGTACCTTCGTGTTTCGTGCCTCGCGTAATCGCACAACTTCCCCATTCATCTGTAAATGTCGACCTCCCCATTCATCCTTAACTATCGTCATCCTCTACCACGATTCCATTGTTTCATTCCCACCCATAGCAATCTGTCGATCCATCCATTTTGATCACTGTTGTTTGTTCCGGACAAAACTATATTACCATGGGTCTCCTTGACGGCTTGC
>Ga0164243_10006127_pt1 | contig 18304 bp, 18 predicted proteins | sample OricompcompostOP_FD_108781 | JGI IMG/M metagenome (GOLD analysis project Ga0164243, IMG submission 108781) | Organic Plus compost microbial communities from Emeryville, California, USA - Original compost - Organic plus compost (OP) | ecosystem: Engineered > Solid waste > Mixed feedstock >... | reverse complement strand
GTGAGTCACTTCTCAAAGGGGATGTGCGATGGCAGGAAAAACTGTAACGCGGGCGCAGCTCAGTGAAGCCGTCTATCAGGAGGTGGGCCTGTCCCGCAACGAATCCGCGGAGCTTGTTGAAACGGTGTTGTCGGAGCTTTCTGACACGCTGGTTAAAGGTGAAACTGTAAAGATTTCATCCTTCGGCAGTTTTATCGTCCGGCAGAAGGGTGGCCGTGTGGGGCGCAACCCGAAGACCGGCGAGGAAGTGCCCATCGAGCCGCGCCGCGTCCTGGTGTTCAGGCCATCGCAGGTTCTCAAGGACCGTATCCGGGAATCGCTGGCCTGACGGGGCAAGGCGGTGGACTAGCGATCCCGAATCCAGCGCATAACATGGGGGACGCCGAGCGTGGGAAAGTCGGCACAGGCATTTCGGACGATCAGCGAGGTTTCTGAGGAACTGGGTGTGCAGCAGCATGTGCTGCGGTTTTGGGAAAGCCGTTTTTCGCAGGTGCGGCCGTTGAAGCGCGGCGGTGGCCGCCGTTATTACCGGCCGGACGATATCGATCTCCTGCGGGCCATCAAGTCGCTGCTGTACGACCATGGCTACACCATCAAGGGTGTGCAGAAGATCATGAAGGAGACCGGTCCGCGCCAGCTCATCGACAATGCGGCGGGCCTGACGGCGGGGGAGCCGGTGGCGGCACAGGCCCCCGTCCGCCAGAACGGCAGCTCCCTCAATTCCATCATCTCCGAGCTGGAAGACATCCGCGATCAGCTGCGCGATACCTGAGGGCCGACAGCCGGGGATCGTCATTGCGGGAAGGGCGCAGGACATACGGCTCTCCCGGAACCCCTGATGCGCTTCTTCCGCGTCACCACATCCCCTCATCAGAACAGCCCCACCCCTCACCCTTCGCGCTGAGCGTGTCGAAGCGCGGCCGCAACCTGAGCGCTGGGCCGCCCGCAGGCAAGCTCAGGGCGAACGGTTCTGCCCCCGTTCTCGCGAACCTCATCACGGAATATCCGTTTTGGGGGTCGCATTCTTGAAATCTTTGCCGTATAAACGCGGCCACGAATCGATCAACCCCCATTCAGGTCGATTCGGATCGAGAGTGTCGGAGCGTAGCGCAGCCTGGTAGCGCACCATACTGGGGGTGTGGGGGTCGTGGGTTCAAATCCCGCCGCTCCGACCATTTTTCCTTCAGAGGACATGGCCATTAATGATGTCGCGCGAGCGCGGCATTCGGGCGCATCGGGGTGCCATTGCTTGCCCTTTGGCCCGAGTGACGGTACATGAATGCGCATGAGCGACGATGTACTGATCCAGACGCCGGAGGGTCCGGCCACTGACATCCGGGCCAAGGCCGAGCGCGCGGCCATGGACCGGCGGGTGGCCACCTGGCTGTTCGTGGTGGCGGGGATGATCTTCCTCATGGTCTTGGTGGGCGGCGCCACGCGGCTCACCGGCTCGGGCCTGTCCATCGTGGAATGGCGGCCGGTGACGGGTGTCCTGCCGCCGCTGAACGAGGCGCAGTGGGCCGAGGAATTCGCCAAATACCAGCAGCATCCCGAGTTCCAGTATGTGAACAAGTGGATGTCGGTCCATGATTTCAAGCAGATATTCTGGCTGGAATATATCCACCGCCTCATCGGCCGCCTGATCGGCTTCGTCTTCTTCATTCCCTTCATCTGGTTCTGGTGGAGGGGATATCTGCGCAAAAACCTCATTGTGCCGCTGGCCGGCATATTCATCCTCGGCGGGCTGCAGGGCGCCATGGGCTGGTTCATGGTGATGAGCGGCCTGGTGGACGAGCCGGCGGTGAGCCATTTCCGCCTGGCGGCACATCTGGGCCTGGCGGTCATTCTCTACCTCTCCATCCTCTGGACGGGCTGGGGCCTCATCTCCCCGCGCTACGAGCTGCCGCGCCCCGCGAGGCTGTACAAGCCGGCGGTCGTCCTCACCTGCCTGATCTTCGCGCAGATCCTTCTCGGCGCCCTGGTGGCGGGGCTGGATGCGGGGTATATCCACAACACCTGGCCGTCGATGGACGGGCATTTCATCCCGCCCGGCGTGTGGGCCATGAGCCCCGGATGGCTGAACCTGGTGGACAATGGCTCGCTGGTGCAGTTCGAGCACCGCACCATGGCCTATATCATCACGGCCTTCGTCTTCTGGCTGATCTACCGGGCCGCCGGGTTGCGGCGGGGGCGGGCGCCCCGGGCCGTGCATTATGTGTTCCTGGCCTGCCTCCTGCAGGTGGGGCTGGGCATCCTGACGGTGATCTCCGGCACGCCGGTGATCCTCGGCGTGCTGCACCAGGCGGGTGCCATCCTCTTCCTCACCTGCGCGCTCTATCTGGTGCACCGCCTCAAGGCGGCGGACCGCACCGGGGCGCTGGCGTGACCGACTGCTGCACGATCTATATCACCACCGCCGATCAGGCCGAGGCCGACATGATCGCGCGCACGCTCCTGGAGGAAAACCTCATCGCCTGCGCCAACGTGCTGCCGGGCATGACCTCCCATTACCGCTGGCAGGGCGAGGTGCGCCAAGACCCGGAAGTGGCCGTGCTTCTGAAAACGCGCACCGACCTGGCCGACAGGGTGACCGAGCGCGTCAAGGCGCTGCACAGCTATGACTGCCCCTGCATCGTCGTCTGGCCCATCGCCGGGGGCAATGCGGACTTCCTGACCTGGATCGGCGAGGAGAGTCAGAAGCTGTAGGCGGCGCCGATACCTATGGTGCCCATATAGCGCTCATCGATGCCCGGATTGCGGCGGATCGCCTTGTCCAGCCGGGTGAGGTTGGCGAACCCCAGGAGCGCCCAGTTGCCGCCAAGCTGGTAGGCGGCGGACAGGCTGGCTTCCACATTGAGGACGGAGTCGGACACGGCATAGACGGGCAGCACCGTCTGGCCCTTGGCCAGCTTGCGGGCATGCTCCTTGGGCGTGACGCCCCAGAGGTAATCCGCCATGCCGCTGCTCTGGCGGATGAGGCTGACGCCCGGCGTGACCGACCAGCGGCCCTGCTGCACCTCGTAGCTGTAGCCGGCGATGATCTCGCTGCCGTCGCTGGTGTCCGTGACATCGTGCATGTAGCTGAGGTGGAAGACGCCGATGCCGCTGTCATAAGCCAGGCGCACGCCGGCGTCGGCGGTGACCTTGTGGCGGGACGAGCCGGGGCGGGTGCGCGCGGCAACCAGAATGTCGAAGGTCAGCGGTGATTGGGAAGCAGGGCCACCGGCCACATGGGCGCCGGCGCCGATACCATCCAGGAAGAACTTGTCTCCCCGGTAGGCGATGTAGGGAAAGCCGGTGATCCTCACCTCCTTCTCGTGGCGGGGCGAGCCGGCTTCCGCCTCGAAGGGCGAGGTGCTGGCCAGGCCCACGCCGCCGAGCGTCCAGCGGGGAACGTCCTGGGCCATGGCGAGGGAAGGGGCGAATGCCAGAATCAGGGCGAGGGGGAGGAAGCATTTGAGGGACATGGAGGGAATGGTCCTTGGACAGTGAAGGGCGAGCCATTTATATACTGCTCGGTTTCTGTGACCTACCGTATATTGCGGCCATAACAGAAATATTAACCGGAACAAGGGATTGAGGGAGAACGCAGAAGACCGCATTCGGAGATTCCGGATTTTGGGGTATTATACCACCCCATACTTAAGTAGCTGAAAAACCACGGCGCATTTTCGTTGACTTGGCGCAGAACTTTGACATACTCCGCCGCCAGAAACGCCGTGGAGGGCAGGAGCGCTTGCGCCTCCCTGCGGCCCATTGAGGAAGGACGATCATGAAAACCTATTCCGCCAAGCCCGGCGAGGTCGAGAAGAAGTGGTACGTCATCGACGCCGAAGGCGTGGTGCTCGGCCGCCTGGCGTCGACCGTCGCCAATATCCTGCGCGGCAAGCACAAGGCCAGCTATACGCCGCATATCGACTGCGGTGACCATGTGGTCATCATCAACGCCAAGAAAGTGGCGCTCACCGGCCGCAAGCGCAGCGACAAGGTGTATTACCGCCACACCGGCTATCCGGGCGGCATCAAGTCCGCCACTGCCGGCGAGATCCTGGACGGCCGTTTCCCGGAACGGGTCATCGAAAAGGCGGTGGAACGCATGGTGCCCAGAGGCCCGCTCGGCCGGCAGCAGCTGCGCAAGCTGAAGGTCTATCCCGGTTCCGAGCATCCGCATGAAGCCCAGCAGCCTGAGGTTCTGGATTTCGCCAGCCGCAACGCCAAGAACGTAAGGAACGCGTAACATGGCCGAAGACAAGAAGACACTCGAGGACCTGAAGGATCTGGGCGGCGCGACGGCTGCGGCTCAGGAGCCGGTTGAAGTGACCCGCGAGCGCGTTGTGGACGCCCAGGGGCGTTCCTACGCCACCGGCAAGCGCAAGAACGCCATCGCCCGCGTGTGGGTGAAGGCCGGTTCCGGCCGTGTGACGGTCAACGGCAAGGATCAGATGGAATATTTCGCCCGTCCGGTGCTGCGCATGATGATCGCCCAGCCCTTCGAGGTGACAGCCCGCAAGGACCAGTTCGACGTGTGGTGTACGGTGACCGGCGGCGGCCTGTCCGGCCAGGCCGGTGCGGTCCGCCAGGGCATCTCCAAGGCGCTGACCCTCTTCGAGCCGGACCTGCGTCCGGTGCTGAAGTCCGGCGGCTTCCTGACCCGCGACGCTCGCGTCGTGGAGCGCAAGAAGTACGGCCGCGCCAAGGCCCGCCGCAGCTTCCAGTTCTCCAAGCGCTGATCGCTTCGGACACGGGAACACGAAAAGGCGCTGCTCCGGCAGCGCCTTTTTCATGTCGTCACGGCTGGGGTTCGCGGGCCTCGCCGCTGTCCTCCGCCTTCTCGCCGTGGGTTGCCTTGTCGGAGCCGGATTGCTCCTCCTTCGGCTCCACGCGCAGCCACCCGCCGGCGCGCAGCAGGGCGCATGTGGCGGCGCATCCGGCCAGGGAGAAGAGGATGATGGCGCCGGCGCCCAGAAGCTGGACCAGCATCTGGCTCGCATCGCCGTAGAGGAGGCCGAGGCCCGGCGTTGGCCGGGGTTCGTACTGGGCGATGATGCTCGGGTCGGTGAACAGGCCGACGGCCAGCATGCCGAGCGCGCCGCCCACCAGGTTCATGGTGAGATATTCGGTCGGATCGTCGATCCGCAGCGCCGCCCACAGGCGGATGGACCCCAGTGTCGCAACCCCCGCCAGCGCGCCGATGGCCGCAGCGGCCCAGGGCGAGACGATGGCGGACGGGGAGGTGATGGCCACGTTCGCGGTGAGCAGGCCGATGATGGTCGCCCGCAGTTCGGCCTTGCGGGTGAGCAGCCAGGAGCCGGCCATGGTCACCACCGTTCCGAAGCCGCCGGCCAGCGCGGTATTGGCGATGACCAGCCCGATGGACCGTTCGGCGACCATGGCGAACCCGGCGTTGAAGCCGAAAAAGCCGAGCCAGAGGATGAACGCCCCCAGAAAGACCATGGGCATGGAGCTGGGCGCCAGGGCGCGCCTCTCCCCGTTCCTGAACCGTTTGTCCCGCGGGCCGAGGAAAAGGGCGGTGGCCAGGGCGCAACTGCCGCCGCACAGATGCACCAGGCCGGACCCGGCGTCGTAGATGGGGCGGGGCAGGGTGGCCAGCCAGCCGCCGCCCATGACCCAGTGGCCGACCACGGGGAATATGATGCCGGAGACGGCCAGCGTCAGGATCACCACCGCGGCGAGGCGGATGCGCTCGGCCCCGCTGCCGGCGATGAGCGTGGCCGGCGTGTCGGCGAAGGAGAGCGCGAAGGCGAAGACCACGGCCAGCGGCACCGGGTGGTTCTTCAGGATATCGAAATGCGCCACGTCGCTCTGCAGGAGGGAGGGTGCGAAGCCCGTCAGCCCCAGGAGGCCGTTGCCGTTGCCGAACATCAGGCCGAAGCCCACCAGCCAGTAGACGGCGAGGGTGAGGGCCAGGATGACGAGATTGTGGCTCAGCGCATCGACGCTGTTCTTGGCGCGCGTCATGCCGGCCTCGAAGAAGCCGAAGCCACCGTGCATGAAATAGACCAGCAGGGAGGCCGCCACCGTCCACACGGCATTGAGGTTGACCACCACTTCCGGAATGCTCACAGGCCGTTCCCCGCATAAGCGCTTTGATTCCTAAAGGCCCCGAGAACGAGAAGAGTTCCAGAGCGCGGGGGGAAAGCCCCTGTTAACCAACCGGCTGCTATGGTCAAGACGGCCTGAACCGGGAGCCGGGGCGGTACAGGTCCGACGGTCCTCAATGACCCGGCGGTGGGCCGAGATGACGACATTTGCCGATATCGGAATAGGCGAGGGCCGCAGGCCCTATGTGGTGGCCGAACTTTCGGGCAACCATAATGGCGATATCGAGCGCGCCAAGGCGATCATCCGGGCGGCGGCGGAAAACGGGGCGGACTGCGTGAAGCTCCAGACCTATACGGCGGATACCATGACCATTCGCAGCGACCGCCCGGAATTCAGGATCACCGGCGGCCTGTGGGACGGATACACCCTCTACGACCTCTACCAATGGGCGCATACGCCCTATGAATGGCACGGAGACCTGTTCGCTTATGCGGCCGAATGCGGCTTGCCCTGCATCTCCGCGCCTTTCGACGAGACGGCGGTGGACCTGCTGGAGAGCATCGGCTGCCCCTTCTACAAGGTGGCGTCCTTCGAGCTCCTGGACCTGCCGCTCGTGCGCTATATCGCCGAGACCGGCAAGCCCATGATCATGTCCACCGGCATGGCCTCGCTGCAGGAGGTGGCCAAGTCGGTGGAGACGGCGCTCAAGTACGGCTCGGGCGAGATCGTGCTCCTGCACTGCATCAGCGGCTATCCCACGCCGGTGGAGGAGGCGAACCTGAAGCGCATGGCGGCGCTGAAGGCCGAGTTCGGCTGCCTTGTCGGCCTGTCCGATCACACGATGGGCAGCATCGCCGCCATCACGGCTGCGGCGCTCGGCGCCGTGCTGATCGAAAAGCATTTCACCCTGGCCCGGGCCGATGGCGGGCCCGATGCCGAGTTCTCCATGGAGCCGGCGGAGCTGAAGGCGCTGACCCGCGACGTGGCGCTGGCCCATGCCGCCCTCGGCTCGGCCCAGCTTTCCGACCGTCCGTTCGAAGCGGCGAGCCTGCGCCACCGCCGCTCCGTCTATGTGGTGGCCGAGATGAAGGCGGGAGAGGTCTTCAGCCCGCAGAACCTGCGGCGCATCCGCCCCGGCAACGGCCTGGCGCCCGAATATTTCGAGGCGCTTCTGGGCACGCCCTGCACGCGGGACATTCCGGCGGGGACGCCGCTCGACCTCTCCGCGACCACGCTCGACGCCCGTTAAGTCGGTTCCTTCACTGCCCTTGATTCATTGTCTTCTCGCCTGATGTTGAGTAAGGAAGAGGGGCGTTCCCCGACGAACGCCCAACAGACGATGAGGATGACGCCATGAGCAGCATGAAACGGGTCGCTATTCTGGGAGCCAGCGGATATACGGGCGGCGAACTGGTGCGTCTGCTGGCCCGCCATCCCAATGTCGAGATTGCGCTCATGACCGCCGACCGCAAGGCCGGCCAGCCGCTTTCCAGCGTCTTTCCGCATCTCATGGCCGTCGACCTGCCGGGCCTCATCAGCCTGGACGAGGTGGAATGGCACGGGGTGGATGTGGACGTGGTGTTCTGCGCCCTGCCGCACGGCACCACGCAGGAGGTCATCAAGGCTCTCCTGCACAAGACGCGGCACAGCCTCACCGATGAGATGATCTATGAGGGGACGGACGATCTGGTCTCCGGCCTCACCAGCCCGGTGAAGGTCGTCGATCTCTCGGCGGATTTCCGGCTGGAGAATGTGGACACCTATGCCGAATGGTATGGCCATGAGCATCTGGCCCCCGAACTGCAGAAGGAGGCCGTCTACGGCCTGACCGAATGGCACCGGGAGGCCATCTCCAGGGCCACGCTGGTGGCCAATCCCGGCTGTTATACCACCACCTCTCTGCTGCCCCTGCTGCCGCTTTTGAAGAACGGGCTCATCGAGGTGAGCCCCATCACCATCGATGCCAAGTCGGGCGTCACCGGGGCGGGGCGCGCCGCCAAGGAAGCCAATCTCTTCACCGAGGTTTCGGAGGGCATGCATGCCTACGGCGTCGGCCATCACCGGCACGCCCCGGAGATCGAGCAGGAGCTGGCCAAGGCCGCGGGCACCGACGTGCTGGTGAGCTTCACCCCGCATCTGGTGCCCATGAACCGGGGCATCTTCTCCACCATCTATGTGCAGATGAAACCGGGCGTCACGGCGACCGACCTGCGCCAGGCGCTGATCGACCAGTATGCGCCCGAGCATTTCATCAGCATCATGCCCGAGGGGCAGGGCGTTGCCACGCGCAATGTCCGCGGCTCCAACCATTGCCACATGGCCGTGTTCGAGGACCGGGTGCCGGGAGGGGCCATCCTCCTCTCGGTCACCGACAATCTGGTCAAGGGTGCCTCCGGCCAGGCGGTGCAGAACATGAATGTGGTGCTGGGCCTGCCCGAGACCATGGGGCTGGACCAGGAGCCCCTGTTCCCATGAGCAGGCCAGTCATCAACTCATTTGAATGTGTCCGCCCGACCTACGTTCGCCCTGAGCCTGTCGAAGGGCGGCCGCAGGAAAGGGCTTCGACAGGTTCAGCCCGAACGGAATGCAGGAGCATCATTCGTTGAAAACACCAACCCGAACAGGTGGCACCGCTCGGGAGTGGATTTTGCTGACGCTGCCCTTCGGGTCGGATCAAATCCGGAATGCCACCAGCCGCATGGAGCGAAAGTTTGGCTGATCCGTTCTCCCATCTGCGCGGCACGCAGCTTTTCCCCCATAACGGCGTCTGGCCGAAGGTCGATCCGTCGGCCTTCATCGCGCCGGGCGCCATCATCATGGGCGATGTGGAAATCGGGCCGGAGGCCACCATATGGCCCGGCGTGGTGATCAGGGGCGATGTGAACTATGTGCGCATCGGCGCGCGCACCAACCTGCAGGACGGCACGGTGGTGCATGTGAGCCGCGATAAATATCCCTGCGTCCTGGGGGCGGGCATCACCGTGGGCCACAAGGCGCTTCTCCATGCCTGCCGGGTGGAGGACGGCGCCTTCATCGGCATGAGCTCCACCGTGATGGACGGCGCGGTTGTGGAAGGAGGCGGCATGGTGGCGGCGGGCGCGCTGGTGACGCCGGGCAAGCGGGTGAAATCGGGGGAAATCTGGGCCGGCTCTCCCGCAAGATTCATGCGGGATATCTCCGAGAGCGAAAAGGCCTATGCCCTGGAATCGGTGGAGGTCTATTGCCGGCTCGGCCGGGAATACAGGGACAGCATCGCCGCCGGCCAGAAGCCGCAGCCCGAAAAGCCGCAACCGAAGCAATTCCGCTCCCGCGGCTTCCGCGGCCGGCCGTGAACGTCGGTCAGGCCTCCAGGGAGACGGTGGACTGGCTGGCGCGCCACTCCTCGTAGCTGGGGAATTTGGTGTTGGTCAGCGTCGCCAGTTGATCCATCTCGCTCTGGTGGGCCTTCAGGAAATCCAGGATTTCGTCGGCCTGCGGGTGCAGGTGGTTGTCCAGTGAGCGGATGGGTTCCGAGAGATCGGACGGATTGAATATGCACTTGTCGAGCAGCCCGCCCGATTCCGCCCGCAACTTGTCCATGATGTCGAGTTTCTTCAGGCTCTGCTCCGTGGAGAACGCCGATCTGGCCTTGCGGTAATCCTTCTGCTCATTCAGATATGCCAAGGTTTCCTTGGAGAGGTTCAAGTGAATCCGGCCCGTCTCCGGGTCGACCTGGTCCGGCGAGATCTGGGTGATCTCCATGTCGGGCGACAATATCCCCATGAGGGTCCAGACTTCCTGTCTGCCGGTAATGGGATTGACCCGCCCCGTGACGACGAGATCGCCGATTTGGGGGCGATAAACCTGCTGCTCGTCCGATGGCTGATCCGTGCTTTCCGGGGCCTGTTGCGCGGTCTGGTTTTTCTGGCTGGCCATCAAGCCGTGTAGGCTGTAAAGGGCCTGCATAGCGGCAGGGCCGAGGCTCATGCTGGACATGTGACGGTCTCCCCTTTGTTGCTTCAATATTCTGTCCTGCCGTCAGAGAAGCAATAAAGGGGCCAAACCGGTTCCGTTATAAAACAAACCGTTATGCCTGCATTTCGGTGGATATGGGCGCCAGCGGCATATTTTGCCGGGCAGAAATGGCTCAGGCCAGGGCCCTCAGCCCCAGCTTTTCCTCGCAGCGTTTGATCCAGGCGCGAACGGCGGGGCGGTTCTCCAGGGAGAAACCGCCCTCATGGGAAAGGCGGGTATAGGCGAGCAGCGAGATGTCGGCCACCGTCATGTCGGTGCCCACCAGCCACGCTTTCTCCGACAATTGGCGCTCCAGATGGTCCAGCGCCTGCTCGCCCCATTCCACGCGCCACGGGTCCCGCTCGTCGAGGCTTTTGCCGTGGCGGATCATCTGCCGCCGGCAGCCGGCGATGCCCAGGTGATGGATGGCCTGTTCCCAGAAGAGCTGTTCCATCACGAAAGCGCGCAGTGCCCTGTCGGCGGGCAGGAGCGGTGTCCCTTCCGCCAGGAAGACCAGGATGGCGTTGGACTGGGCGAAGGCGCGGCCGTCGTCCAGTTGCAGCACCGGGGCCTGGCCATAGGGGCTGAGTGCCAGGAAGTCGGGCGTGCGCGATTCGCCCTTGATCAGGTCGATGGCCACCCATTCATAATCGACCCCCAGATAATCCGCCGCAAAGCGGACCTTCTGGCAATTGCCGGAGCGTATGTCGCCGTAGATTTTCATGGATGATTCTCTTGTCTGATCCCCTCTCCCTAACCCTCTCCCCAGAGGGGCGAGGAGACAAGAGGAAAACCTCACCGTCATTGCGAACCCGCAAGGCGGGTGAAGCAATCCAGGGGGCGGCGAGCTGGGAATCCGAGGTAAGACTCTGGATTGCCGCGTCGGCTTCGCCTCCTCGCAATGAGGAGACTATGTATAGCTCACCTTCACATAGGAGCCCGGTGCGTCCTCGATGGGCTTCAGCTTGCCCTCTCCGGGTTTGCGGGCGGGGACCATTTCGCCGGAATGCGATTTCTGCCAGGCATCCCAGTCCGGCCACCAGGAGCCGGGGGTCTCCTGCGCGCCGTCCATCCATTTGTCCAGGCTCTTGGGGTTCTTCGGGTTGGTCCAGTAGCAGTATTTCCTGGCCGCCGGCGGGTTGATGACGCCGGCGATATGGCCCGAGCCCGCCAGCATGAACTTCACCGGCCCCTGGAACAGTTCCACCGCCTTGAAGACGGAGGGGTAGGGGGCGATATGGTCTTCCTTGCCGGCCTGGAAATAGGAAGGGGTCTTGATGGTGGTCAGGTCGATGGGCACGCCCTTCATGGTGAGGGCGCCGGACTTGACCAGATTGTTGTTGTTGTACATCTCGCGCAGATAGAAGAGATGCGTCTCGCGGGGCAGGCGCGTCACATCGCTATTCCAGTAGAGAAGGTCGAAGGGGAACGGGTCCTTGCCCAGCAGGTAATTGTTGACCACGAAGAACCAGATGAGGTCGTTGGCGCGCAGCATGTTGAAGGTCGCCGCCATGTCGCGGCCTTCGAGATAGCCGCTTTCCATGCGGCTCTCCAGGTTCTTCAACTGCTCGTCGTCGATGAACAGGGTCAGTTCTCCCGCTTCCGAGAAATCCACCTGCGCCGTGAAGAAAGTGGCAGCCTTGATGCGTTTGTCGTCCGTGGCGTCCATGTAGGCCAGGGTGGCGGCCAGCAGCGTGCCGCCGATGCAATAGCCGATGGCGGTCACTTCGTCCTCGCCCGTGGCGTCCTTTATGGCGCCGATGGCGGCGAGCGGACCCTCCGCCATGTAATCGTCGAACCGCTTCTCGGCCAGCTTCTCGTCGGGGTTCACCCAGGAGGTCATGAAGACCGTATAGCCCTGGGCGACCGCCCAGCGCACGAAGGAATTCTGCTCCTTCAGGTCCAAGATATAGAACTTGTTGATCCAGGGCGGGATGATGAGGAGCGGCGTCTTGTACACCTGTTCGGTGGTCGGCTCATACTGGATGAGCTGGATGAGATCGTTCTGGTAGATCACCTTGCCCGGCGTCGTGGCGATGTTCTCGCCCACCCTGAAGGCGTCCATGTCCGTCATGCGGATGTTGAGCTGGCCGCCGCCGCGTTTCAGGTCATCCAGCAGGTTCTTCAGCCCGTCCGTCAGGTTCTTGCCGCCGGATTCGGCCGTGGCCTTCAGGACTTGCGGGTTGGTGAAGACGAAGTTGGAGGGGGAGGCGGCGTCGATGAACTGGCGGGTGTAGAAGTCGACCTTCTGCTTGGCCCTGGGGGACATGCCTTCCATGTCCTGCACATAGGACTGCATCCACTTGGCGGTCAGCAGGTAGGACTGCTTGATGAAGTCGAAGACCGTGTGCTCGTCCCAGGACTCGTCCTTGAAGCGGCGGTCGCCGGGCAGAGGCTCTATGACCGGGGTCATGGCCTCACCCCGGGCGAGGCTCTCCGACGCCTCCTGCCACAGGCGCATGTAATCCTGCCAGAGGCCGAGCTGCGCCTGCCACAGCCGGGCCGGGTTCTGCATCGCCTGGAAGGTGAATTCCAGGAAGGCGCCGCCGATATTGAGAGGGTCCAGGTTGGTGCCGCCGGGCAGCGCCTTCTGCTGCTCCAGGAAATCCTTCACCATCTGCTGGCTCTGGATCATCAAATCCTGCAGGACCTCGTTGGGGTCCATGTCGGCGCGCGGGCCGGAGGTCTTGGCATTCTGCTTCATGACGAACCTATGTTGCAATGCACAAATTGTTACAGGAACCGCGGGTTCCTTGCAATCCTGATTTAAGGCGCCAAGGGCAATTGTCATCCCCCTGAAACGAAAGCATCGCTGAACTGCAACCAACTGAGGGCACAACCGGGAAGGCGCGGCGGAGCCCCGGGGCTCATTCGCGTATGCAGCATGGCTGTGGAGGAAGTAACAGTGAGCGCAATACACAGTCTTTCCAGCCCCCAAGGGGTTATGCCGTCCCACCAGCACCTGCAGGTGCGGCTGGCGCGTTCTGCGCAAGAAGTGGATGCCGCCCAGGCGCTCCGCTATGCGGTGTTCTACGAGGAAATGGGCGCCAAACCGACGGAGACCGCCCGTCGGACCCGGCGGGATGCCGACCAACTGGACGAACGGTGCGACCATCTGGTGGTCTACGATCCTCTGGAGGAAGACCCGCTCAAGGCGGTGGTCGGCACCTACCGGCTGAACCGGCCGGCGCAAGGCCGGAATATCGAGGAATTCTATTCCGCCTGCGAATTCGACCTGTCGGCCTTCGCCGGTTACCGGGGCAACCTGCTGGAGCTGGGGCGGTCCTGCGTGGCGCCGGCCTATCGCTGCCGGTCGGTGATGCAGCTTCTCTGGCGCGGCGTCTCCGACTATGTGGTGCGGCACAATGTGGGGCTGATGTTCGGCTGCGCCAGCCTGCCGGGCGCCAATGCGGCCGATCACTGCGACGCGCTGGCCTATCTGCACCAGAACCACCTGGCGGCGGAGGAGATCCGGGTGAAAGCCTTGCCCGAGCGCCGGGTGGAGATGGCGGCGAGGGACGGGCAGGTGATCGACATGCGCCGGGCGCTGGCCGGCCTGCCGCCCCTCATCAAGGGATATCTGCGCGTCGGCGCCGTGGTCGGCGATGGCGCGGTGGAGGACCATCAGTTCGGCGTGACCGACATATGCATCATCGTGGAGACGGCGCGCATCACGGGCAAATACGCCCGGCGTTACGTGGAATCCTCTCCCGCCGCCCTGGCCATGGCGTAGGACCCGCATTGCGTTCAATCGGTTTCATATCCCGCCTGCGGCAGGGATTTCCCCCTCACTCAGCTACGGCTAAGGGACCGGCAGATCGCCGGCCCCCAAGCCTGCGCAACCCTCTCCCCAACGGGGCGAGGGCATCCTCTCGTTTTTCCCCTCCGTCTGGGGAGAGGGCATCCTCTTCTTTTTTCCCTCCCCCCTCTGGGGAGAGGGCAGGGAGAGGGGACAAAATCGATGACATACAGAACACTCCGACAGCGCATGCACGGGCCTTGGTCCGGTTCGCGGGATTCGTGGCCGTCACGCTTGCGCTGCTGCCGCCCTACATGGCGGCGCCGTCCCTGAAGCGGCGCATCGAGGCGCTGTGGTTCGCCGCCGTCCTGCATCTGATCGGGCTGCGGCTGACCGTGCATGGCCGGGCGGCCGAACAGGGGCCCGTTCTCTTTGCCGCCAATCATGTGTCCTATCTCGACATCATGGTGCTGGGCCGGCTGCTGGACGCGCGCTTCATCGCCAAGGAGGATGTGCGCTCCTGGCCGGGCATCGGCGTCCTGGCGAGGGTCAGCGGCACCTGCTTCATCCGGCGGGCGGCCAGCCAGGCCGCGGCGCAGGCCGGCGAACTGGCGGCCAGGCTGGAGCGGGGCCAGAGCCTCATTCTCTTCGCCGAGGGGACGAGCAGCGACGGCGCGCAGGTGCTGCCCTTCAAGTCCTCGCTGTTCGGCGTGGCGGAGCGCGTGGGCGGGCTCACGGTGCAGCCGGTGGCCATCCGCTACAGCCGGCTCAACGGCGCTCCCATCGCCGACGGCGCGGCCCGCGACGGGGTGGCATGGTACGGCGAGATGACGCTGATGCCCCATCTCTGGGCCTTCCTGGGCCAGCGGTCATGCGAGGTGGAGGTATGTTTCCTTGAGCCCATGGCCGGCCTGCCTGAAAATGGCCGCAAAGCGCTGGCAAAAGCGGCCGAACATTCCGTCCGGGATGTCCTGCAAACTCCCTGATTCGCTGATGCAGTTAGCGGTTTTCCCGCAAACTGAACTAGTATAGAACGAGGGTACTTTTCCCCGGCTCGAGCTGTTGGTCACATGGATTCCGAATTTTACCGCATCAAACGTCTGCCGCCCTATGTGTTCGCCGAAGTCAACGCCATGAAGGCGGCCGCGCGAGCTCGTTCGGAAGACATCATTGATCTGGGCATGGGCAATCCGGACCTGCCGACCCCCCAGCACATCATCGACAAGCTGGTCGAGACGGTGAACGACCCGAAAGCGCACCGCTATTCGACGTCGCGCGGCATTCCGGGGCTGCGGCGCGCCCAGGCGGCCTATTACCAGCGCCGCTTCGGCGTGGAACTGGATGTGGAGCGGGAGATCATCGTGACCTTGGGCTCCAAGGAAGGGCTGGCCAACCTGGCGCAGGCGATCACCGCGCCGGGCGACGTGGTGCTGGTGCCCAACCCCAGCTATCCGATCCATCATTTCGGCTTCATCATCGCGGGGGCCGGCGTGCGCCACCTGCCGGTGGGGCCGAACCTTGACTTCATGGACACGCTGGAACGCGCGGTGCGCCACAGCATCCCCAAGCCCGTGGCGCTGGTCCTCAACTACCCGGCCAATCCCACGGCGGAAGTGGTGGATGTCGAGTTCTACAAGCCCATCGTCGAGTTCTGCCGCGAGCACGGCATCTACATCCTCTCCGACCTGGCCTATGCCGAGGTCTATTTCGACGGCAATCCGCCGCCTTCCATCCTGGAGGTGCCGGGGGCGAAGGATATCGCGGTGGAGTTCACCTCCATGAGCAAGACCTACTCCATGGCGGGCTGGCGCATCGGCTTTGCCGCGGGTAACGCCAGGCTCATCAGCGCTCTGGCGCGTATCAAGTCATACCTGGATTATGGCGCCTTCACCCCCATCCAGGTGGCGGCGACGGCGGCGCTGAACGGTCCGCAGGATTGCGTGGAGATGGTGCGCAACACTTATCGCTCGCGCCGCGACGTGCTGGTGAACGGGCTCAAGGGCAGCGGCTGGGACATTCCCTCTCCCAAGGCCACCATGTTCGCCTGGGCACCCATTCCGCAGGCATTCAAGGGGCTGTCGTCGCTGGAGTTCTCCAAGCTCCTGCTGCAGCATGCCAAGGTGGCGGTCTCGCCCGGCGCGGGCTTCGGTGAATATGGCGACGAGCATGTGCGCATTGCGCTGGTGGAGAACGAGCATCGCATCCGCCAGGCGGTGCGCAATATCAAACGGTTCCTTGCCAACGCCGACCAGATCGTGTCGCGGGAAGGCATAAAACGGGCGGCGTCGTGACGAAAAGCATCAAGATCGGGGTGGCCGGCCTGGGCACGGTCGGCGGCGGTGTCACTGAAATATTGACGAGGAACGCGGACCTGCTGGCCGCCCGCGCCGGCGCGCGGCTGGAACTGGCGGCGGTCTCCGCCCGCGACCGGAGCCGCGCCCGGTCGGTGGACCTCTCCCATGTGGACTGGCACGCCGACGCCGAGCGCCTGGCGGATGTGGACGAGCTGGATATCATCGTCGAGACCATCGGCGGTGACGAGGGTGTGGCTCGCAGGCTGGTGGAGGCGGCACTCGCCAAAGGCAAGTCGGTGGTCACCGCCAACAAGGCGCTCATCGCCAAGCATGGCGCGGCCCTTGCGGCCTTGGCGGAAGAGAACGGCACGGCCCTGCGCTTTGAGGCGGCGGTGGCCGGCGGCATCCCCATCATCGAGGCCCTGCGCACCAATTTCGCCGCCAACCGCATCACCCGCGCCTATGGCATCCTCAACGGCACCTGCAATTACATCCTCTCCGAGATGGAGGAGACGGGGCAGAGCTTCGACGACGTGCTGGCCGAGGCGCAGCGGCTGGGCTACGCCGAGGCCGACCCGACCTTCGATGTGGACGGCATCGACGCCGCCCACAAGCTGGCCATCCTGGCGGGCATTGCTTTCGGCTCCCGGCCCAATTTCGCCGCCATGCATGTGGAGGGTATAAGGAGCCTGAGCGCCACCGAGCTCCAATATGCGGACGAATTGGGCTGCCGCATCAAGCTCTTGGCCTTCACCAGCCAGACGGACGAGGGGATTGAACTGCGGGTTCATCCCGCCATGGTGCCCAAGGCCAACCCCATCGCGCAGATTGCGGGCGCGCTCAACGGCGTCACCGTGGAAGGCGATTTCGTGAACAAATGCGTGCTGGAAGGGCCGGGCGCCGGCGCCGGGCCCACGGCCTCCGCCGTGGTGGGCGATATCATCTCCGTGGCCCGTGGCGACCGCAGTCCCGCCTTCGGCATTCCCGCCGCGGAACTGAAGGCACTGCCCGTCATTCCCATGGAGCGCCGTATCGGCGCCTACTACCTGCGCCTGCCGGTCATCGACCAGCCGGGTGTGCTGGCCGACATCAGTGCCATCCTGCGCGACGAGGGCGTGTCCATCGAATCCCTTCTCCAGCACGGGCGTGACCCCGGCGAGGAGGTGAGCGTGGTCATCACCACCCACGACGTGGAGGAAGGCCGCATGCGCCGGGTCTTGGCCAGGGTGGACCGATTGGATACGGTAGTGGCGTCGCCGGTTCTGGTGCGCATCGAACAGTTTTGACGATATTGAAAAGAAAAGAGGGACGAATGCTGGATCGCAAGCTGGTACTGGAACTGGTTCGTGTCACCGAGGCGGCAGCCGTCGCCGCCTATGACCTGGTGGGCAAGGGCGACGAGAAGGCCGCCGACCAGGCCGCGGTGGATGCCATGCGCAGTGCCTTCAACGAGCTGGATATCCGGGGCACCGTGGTCATCGGCGAAGGCGAGCGCGACGAGGCGCCCATGCTCTATATCGGCGAGGAAGTGGGCACCGGCAAAGGCCCCGAGATCGATATCGCCATCGATCCCCTGGAGGGCACCACGCTGACCGCCAAGGCCATGCCCAACGCGCTGGCCGTGGCCGCCATTTCCGAACGGGGCAAGATGCTGAATGCTCCCGACGTCTACATGGACAAGATCGCCATCGGCGGCGGCTACCCCAAGGGCACGGTGGACCTGGACCGGCCGGTCGCCGAGAACCTGCAGACTCTGGCCAAGGCCAAGGGGGTGGAGGTGAGCGATATCCGCGTCTGCATCCTCGACCGCACGCGCCATGAAAGCCTGATCGCCGATGTCCGGAAGGCCGGCGCCAAGGTGGTGCTGATCACCGACGGTGACGTGGCGGGCGTCATCAACACCACCGACGCGACGACAGGCATCGACATGTATGTCGGCTCCGGCGGCGCGCCCGAGGGGGTGCTGGCGGCGGCGGCACTGCGCTGCATCGGCGGGCAGATGCAGGGCCGGCTCCTCTTCCGCAACAATGACGAGAAGAGCCGGGCGGAGAAAGCCGGCATCAAGGACCTCGACCGCAAGTACGAGCTGGAAGAGCTGGCGGCGGGCGACGTCATCTTCTGCGCCACGGGCGTCACCGACGGCAGCATGCTCTCCGGCGTGAAATGCTCGAAGAACAAGCTGGAAACCCATACGGTGGTCATGCGCTCGGCCAGC
>Ga0164243_10006126_pt1 | contig 18305 bp, 15 predicted proteins | sample OricompcompostOP_FD_108781 | JGI IMG/M metagenome (GOLD analysis project Ga0164243, IMG submission 108781) | Organic Plus compost microbial communities from Emeryville, California, USA - Original compost - Organic plus compost (OP) | ecosystem: Engineered > Solid waste > Mixed feedstock >... | reverse complement strand
GCGATGTCGGCCCAGTCGAAGCGCAGCACGTGCTCGCTCGCCTCCGCGATCAGGCGGTCGCGCAGGGCGGCGTCGGAGAGGACCCGCTCCATCATCGTCGCCAGCGACTCGGGGTCGCGCGAGCGGAAGCGCAGGCCGACGTGCTCGTTGGGGACGACCTCGCGCAGGCCGCCGGTGTCGGCGACGATCGTCGGGCAGCCCGACGCCATCGCCTCCAGCGCGACGAGCCCGAACGGCTCGTAGATGCTCGGCACGACCGTCAGGTCGGCGATGCGGTAGAGCGAGTGCAGCACGTCGTCGCCGATCCAGCCCATGAAGGTGCCGTGGTCGAGCAGGCCGAGCGCGGCCGCCTGCTCGCGCAGCTCGGCCTCGGCCGTGCCGGAGCCGGCGACGAGGAAGCGCACGTCGCCGAGACGCTCGATCACGCCCGGCAGCGCCTCGAGCGCGATCTGGAAGCCCTTCTCGTAGACGAGCCGGCCGACCAGCAGCACGAGCCGCTCGTGCGGCTGCGCGAAGCGGGCGCGCAGCGCGTCGAGATCCTCGACCGGCTGCAGGTCGAGCGGGTCGATCCCGTTCGGGATCACGGCGACCCGCTGGTCGTCGAGGCCGTAGATGTCGGCGACGTGGTCGCGCATGTAGGCCGAGCAGGTGATGACGGCGTCGGCCCTGTTGGCCATCCACGTCTCGACGCCGTGGATGTGCGACTGCGGGTGCTTGTCGACCCAGCCCTGGTGACGGCCGTACTCGGTCGCGTGGATCGTCACGACCCACGGCGCGCGCAGCCTGCGCGACAGCTCCTCCCCCGCCGCCGCGACGAGCCAGTCGTGGCCGTGGACGAGGTCGAACGCCATCCGCGCGCCGAGCTCCAGCCCGGCGCCGACCATGTCGCCGTTCATCCGCTCGATCCAGCTGACGAAGGCGTCGAGGTCGGCCGGCTTGGCCGGCTCGCTGACGCGATGGACGTGGACGCCCTCCATCTCCTCCTCGGCCGGGCTGCGACCGTCGCTGCGCGTCAGCACGTGCACCTCGACGCCGCGCGCGACGAGCTGCTCGGAGAGCTTGCGCACGTGCCGCGCGAGACCGCCCTCGATCAGCGGGGGGTACTCCCAGGAGAGGATGAGGACGCGGGTGGAGGCCATGCGGACTGGCTCGCCGGCCAGGGGACGCCGGCGCCCGGCAGTCTAGTGGAGCGGGGCGGCGCCGACGCCGGCTCAGCGCGGCAGGTGCGGCGCGAGGCTGCGGACGGCGCCGTCGTCGGCCGGGTCGGGCGGCGCCGCGAGCGCCGCCTCGAGCGCGGCGGCGTGGCCGTCGGCGCGCTCGCGCGGGTAGGGGCCGGCCAGCTCGCGCGTGACCTGGAAGGCCCAGTCGCTCGACTGCAGCGCCAGCAGCTCGCGCAGTGCGCGCGGCGACGGCGGCGGCGCGCCGTGGGGCCGCTGGAGCGCGCGCAGCTCGAGCGCCCGGGCGCGCCATGCGAGGTCGGCGACCGGCGGGCCGTCCCAGGTCGAGAGGTCGCGCGGGGTGCCCCAGCTCGTCGCCGGCAGCTCGCCGGCGCGGACGGCGTCGGCGGCGCGCGCGGTCGCCGGACGGGCGTCGGCGAGCGCGTCGGCGACCGGGACGGCGCGGTGGCGCTGGAGCGCGTCGTCGAGGTGGGCGATCCGCAGGCCCTGCCGCTCGGCCTCGTCGAGCACCGCCTCCAGCCACGCTGTCCCCTCGTACCACCAGTGGCCGAACAGCTCGGTGTCGATCGCGCAGACGGCGAGCGCCGGGCGGCCGAGCGCGGCGCTGCCGGCGTCGAGCCGCGCGATCGCGCGCGCGACGAAGTCGGCCGCGTCGGCGCGCGCCTGCGCGAGCGCGGCGGCGTGGTCGTAGCTCTCCCCCGCGTTGCTCCAGACGCGGTGGTGGTGGACGGTGAAGGCGTGGTAGTCGCGGTAGGCGCCGTGGGCGGGGTAGCCGCCGTCGCTCCAGACCAGCTCGACCGTCGCGCGGTCGATCGGCACCAGCAGCGGCCCGTCGGCGCTCTGCAGCGGCGCCAGCTGCGCGGCAGCGCCGCGGCCGAGGACGTCGGTCAGGTCGACGCAGACGGCGTGCACGCCGGCCTCCTCCAGCAGCGGGTCGAGCCACGGTGCGTGCGCGCACTCCGGCAGCCAGAAGCCGCCGCGCCACTCGCGCGCGCCGGCGGCCTCCAGCCGCGCCCGCTGGGAGGCGATCCCGGTCTCGACCTGCAGCCGCACGCCGGCGTCGCCGGCCAGCAGCGGCAGCACCGCGTGCGTCGCCGACGAGGTCCAGGCGGCATGCCGCGCGAAGGCGGCCAGCAGCCCGTCGCCGGCCTCCAGCTCCAGCGCCCGCGCGAGCGCCCGCTCGTAGTCGCCGGCGGCCCGCTCCAGCTCAGCGGCCCAGTCGTCGTGGCCGCCGGCGCGGCAGCCGGCGGCGTCGATCCGGTGGGTCTCGCGGCGGGTCGTGCGCAGGAAGGCGGCGAAGCGGTCGACCAGCCCCGGCGCCGCCAGCTGGTCGGCGAGCACCGGCGTGAGCGAGAGGGTCACCTGCTCGCCGCGCGCGTCGAGCAGCTCCAGCAGCGGCAGGTAGCAGGTCGCGAGCGCCTCCCACAGCCACTCCTCGCCGAACGGCCAGGTGCCGTAGCCCTCGACGTAGGGCATGTGCGTGTGGAGGACGAGCGCCAGCTCGCCGCGGTCGCCGGCGGTCATCGTCAGACCCGGCAGACGGCGAGGAAGTCGAGCGCGCGATCGAGCTGCGAGTCGTCGCCGGCGCGCAGCGCGAAGTCGCGCGCGGAGATCGCCGGCGTGAAGCGGTCGTAGAACGCTCTCGTGATGCCGAGCCGTCTGTGGAGCGCGTCCCAGCCGAGCCGTCTGATCGCGAGCTCGTGGAGCGCCAGCTTGCGCGCGTGGAAGAGGCCGAGCAGCTCCACCTGGCCGAAGTGCTCGGCGCAGAGCGCGCGGAACTCGTGGGCGCGGTACTCCTTCACGTGCCACGGGTTCTCGGACTTCTCGGCGCCCTCCGGCGCGAGCGTCAGCAGGTTCGGCGTCGATATGTAGGCGACCCCGCCCGGCGCCAGCATCGCCTTGAAGTGCTCGAGGATCTCGCCCGGGTTGCGCACGTGCTCGATCGTCTGCAGGAAGACGACCGCGTCGCACTCCTCGCGGAAGCGCTCGACGAGGTCGCGCTCGAAGCGCAGGTGGGGGCGGACGTAGCGCAGGCGCGCGTGCTCGTGGGCCTCGGGGTTGGCGTCGACGCCGACGACCGCGCGCGCGGTGCGCGACAGCACCTCGCTGCCGTAGCCCTCGCCGCAGGCCATGTCGACCACGCGCAGCCCGGCCGTGCGCGCCGCGATCCACTCGTAGACGACGAGGTGGCGGCGGTACCAGTAGTTCTCCTCCGGCACGTCCGGCAGGGTGCGCTCGCCGGTCAGCGCCAGCGGCGGCACGCCCTCGGGCTGGTTCGACTGAACGTATGCGGTCTCCATGGCGAGCGACAGCGTAGACTCCCGCGGCCTATGGAGGCTCCAAGCACCGCCGAGGACATCCGCGACGTCAACGAGAAGTACCACGACGTCGCCGCCGAGACCTACGACGCCAAGTGGGGGATCGACTTCGGGGAGCCGGGCCAGCAGCAGGTGCTGATGAAGCTCCGCAAGGTGCTCGGCAAGCGGCTCGACGCGGGCTTCGAGCGCTCGCTGGAGATCGGCTCCGGCACCGGCTACTTCTCGCTCAACCTGCTGCAGGCGGGCGTGATCGGAGCGGCGACCTGCTCCGACATCTCGCCCGGCATGATCGCGACGCTGCGCGGCAACGCCGAGCGCCTCGGCCTCGACGTCGAGACGGTCGTCACCGGGGCGGAGCAGCTGCCGTTCGAGGACGCCTCCTTCGACCTCGTGCTCGGCCATGCGGTCCTCCACCACCTGCCCGACCTGGCGCAGGCCTTCGGCGAGTTCGCGCGCGTGCTGAGACCGGGCGGCACGGTCGTCTTCGCGGGCGAGCCGTCGCGCTACGGCGACCGCCTCGCGCAGATCCCCAAGCGCGGCGCCGGCGCCGTCGCCCCCGCCTGGCGGTGGCTGATGAGAGCGCGGCCGGCCGGCGCGCTCGGCAACGGCCACGGCGGCGCCAACGGCCATCACGAGGACCACGCGCTCGAGCGCTTCGTCGACATCCACGCCTTCTCCCCCGGCGACCTCGCCGACGTCGCGCGCGGCGCCGGCTTCGAGCAGGTCAACGTGCGCGGCGAGGAGCTGACCGCCAACTGGTTCGGCTGGACCAACCGCGTGCTGGAGGCGACCGCCGAGCCCCAGGACGTGCCGTGGGGCTGGCGGCAGTACGCCTACCGCGGCTACCTCGCCTTCCAGAAGCTCGACGAGACGCTGCTGGAGGGCCGGCTGCCGGCGGCGATCTTCTACAACCTGCTGATCTCCGCACGCAAGCCGGACTGAGCCGCGCGCCAGGCCGCGAGCGCGCCGGCCGCCGCCTCGCGCGCGCTCGCGATCCCGGCGTCGCTCAGCAGCCCCGGCGCGGCGACCGCGTCGCCGGCGAGGAAGCGCCCGTCGCCGCGGTCGACCGCCGGGCGGTCGCGCCAGCTCGTCCCCGGCAGGTCGACGGCGCCGCTGCGGTCGTCGAAGCGGGTGCGGCGGCGGAAGGTCGTGCGCGCCCGCCAGTCGTCGCCGAGCGCGCGGTCGAGCAGCGTCTCCAGCCGCGCCTCGGCCTGCTCGGTCGTCTCCCCCGGCCGGATCCCGCACTGCGCCTGCACCAGCTCCTCGCCGTCGGGCGCGAGCGAGCCGTCCTGCGTCGAGTAGCGCTCGACCCAGCCGGCGCCGTCGAGGTCCCAGACGACGAACGGGTCGCCGCGCCGTCTGCGCAGGCCGAGGTCGAGGCCGACGGCGAGGCCGCCGGGGTGGCTGAGCGCGTCGTCGCCGAGCAGGGCGCGCGCGTCGGCCAGCTCGAGCGCGACGATCGCGGGCGCCGGCGGCGGGGTCGTCACGCGCGCGCCGGTCTCGATCCGCACGCCGCGCTCGCGCGCCGCCGCCTCCATCCCCGCGACGATCGCGTTCCAGCCGCCGACCGGGAAGCGCGCCTTCGACGGCTGCTTGGCGAACGCCTGCCGCCAGCGCGCCCACACGAACGCGGCGGAGAGCGAGCCGGGATCGTGGTGGAAGCTGAAGACGCCGGCGCTGCTGCTGAGCTGCTCGGCGGCCGTCGCGCCGACGCGCTCGCCCGCCCAGTCGCGGAAGGAGCGGTCGTCGGGCGCCTGCTTGACGCGCCACAGCCGCACGACCGCTCGCGCGAACGGCGCCGGCGGGATCGCGCGTCGCCGACCGTCGGCGTGGAAACAGACGCGCGTCAGCGGCGGCTTGGCGAGCGGCGGCAGCAGGCCCCGCTCCGCGAGGAAGCCGTGCAGCGTGCCGTTGGAGTAGAGGGCGTGCGGCCCGAAGTTGGTCTTGTAGGGGCCGTCGTCGCTGCGCGCGCGGCCGCCGAGCCGTGAGCGCGCCTCCAGCAGCCGCACCGGCGCGCCGCCCTCCGCGCAGATGATCGCCGCCGCCAGCCCCGTCACGCCGCCCCCGACGACGGTGATCTCGTCCGTATCAGCCATCCCGTCCACCTCCGGATCGTTGGTCTGATCGATGCGGGCGCTACGGTACGCCCGGTGCGGACCGGTCGACAGGACCAAAGACGATGCCGTGAACAGGACCAGTCGTGGAGCTGCTGCTGACGCTCGACCGTCGCGGCGGCGCCGGCGCCGTCCCGTTGCACACGCAGCTGGAGCGGCAGCTGCGCGAGCGGATCCGCGCCGGCCGGCTGGAGCACGGCACGCGGCTGCCGGCGACGCGCGAGCTGGCGCAGCGGCTCGGCGTCTCGCGCGGGGTCGTCGTCGAGGCCTATGCGCAGCTGACGGCGGAGGGCTACCTGACGACGCGGCGCGGCGGCGGCACGCTCGTCGCGGCGGCGGCGCGGACGACGCGGCCGCCGGCGCCCGCGCCGGCGCGGCGCGGCGAGCCGGCCGACTTCCATCCCGGCCTGCCGGATCTCACGTCGTTCCCCCGCGTCGCCTGGGCGCGCTCGCTGCGGACGGTCGCGCGCGAGCTGCCCGACGCCGCCTTCGGCTATCCCGACCCGTGCGGCGCCGCCGCGCTGCGGAGCGCGCTGGCCGGCTACCTTGGGCGGGCGCGCGGGGTCGCGGCCGAGCCGGGGCGGCTGTTCGTCACGAGCGGGCTGACGCAGGGGCTGGCGCTGCTGGCGCGGGCGCTGGTGCGGCGGGGCGCGCGGCGGGTCGCGGTCGAGGACCCGGGCTTCTTCGTCCATCGCGTCGTGTTGGCGCACGCGGGGCTCGAGGTCGTGCCCGTGGCGGTCGACGAGCACGGCCTGCGGACCGACCTGCTGGCGCGGGTGGAGGCCGACGCGGTGCTCGTCACGCCGGCCCACCAGGCGCCGCTCGGCGGGGTGCTGAGAGCGGCGCGGCGCGACGCGCTGCTGCTGTGGGCCGAGCGCCGAGACGCGCTCGTGATCGAGGACGACTACGACGCCGAGTACCGCTACGACCGCGATCCGGTCGGCGCCGTGCAGGGGCTCGCGCCCGAGCGCGTCGCCTACCTCGGCTGCGCCTCGAAGGTGCTCTCGCCGGCGCTGCGGCTCGGCTGGATGGCGCTGCCGTCGGCGTGGTCGGAGCCGGTCGCGCTCGAGAAGACGCTCGACGACCTCGGCACGCCGCTGCTCGACCAGCACGCCTTCGCCGACTTCATCGAGCGCGGCGAGCTCGACCGCCACCTGCGGCGCATGCACCCCCGCTACCGCGCCCGCCGCGCGACGCTCGTCGCCGAGCTGGCACGCGAGCTGCCGGAGTGGCGCGTCGCCGGCGTCGCGGCCGGCTTCGGCGTCGTCGCGCTGCCGCCGCCGCAGACCGACGAGCGCGCGCTCGTCGCGGCCGCCGCCCGCCGCGGCCTGGTGCTCCACGGGCTCGCCGACTACCGCGTGAGAGCCGGCCCGCCGGGCGTCGTGCTCGGCATCGGCAACGTCACCGAGGCGGCGCTCGCCCGCGCCGTCAAGCAGATCGCGGGGGCGTACGAGGAGGCGGCGTGAAGAGCCGCCGCCCGCTCAGCAGGCGTCGGGCGCGCCGATGTCGACCGTCGAGCTCCCGCCCGGGATCTCGATCGACTGCCCGCCGATCGTGACGACGCTGCGCGACCAGCGCACGCGCGCCTTCGTGTACAGCGGCTGCCGCGGGCCGCAGACCGCGCTCGAGCGCCCGTAGAAGTCGATGCTGACCGGCAGGTGGCGGTCGTTCGCGAAGGCGCGCGAGTGGCGGGACCAGCCGCGACCGCGGGCGTGCTCGCCGCCCCAGCTGCGCCAGCGGATCCCGACCAGCCACAGCGATCCGGCGTTGCCGCCGACCGTCGTGCGGCAGGTGGCGGGGCGCACCCGCTTGACGGCCGCCAGCCCCCGCTCGCAGACGGCGGCGACCGGCTTGGGGACGACGCAGCTCGGCGCGAGGCTGCGCATCACCGCCTCGGGCACGCCGGTCGTGCGGCAGTAGATCGTCTTCCACGTCAGGTCGGCGACGATCCGCCAGCCGCCGCTCGCACGCGAGACGAGCAGCTGGCCCTCGCCGCAGGCGTCGCTGTCGGGCAGCGTCGCGCTCGCGAAGCGCTCGTCGCGCAACGAGACGCGCACCGTCCAGCACGACGCCGGGTAGCGCCCTCTGTAGAGCGAGCCCGCCAGCGCCGCGACCTCCGCCTCCGTCGCGCGCCGCCGCAGCGACGAGCGGCGGCAGTCGAGCAGCTCACGCGCGACCTCCTCCGCGATCTCGCCGGGAGCGTCGACGCAGACGCCGCGCACCGGCGCGATCCCGGCGCCGCTCCAGCTGCCGTCGGGCGCGCGCCGGAACAGCAGCTTGCGGCCGCGGTCGCAGCTGGTGCCCTCGCCGGCGACCGCCGCCGCCCAGCTCTCGTCGATCGTCGAGACCGTCACCGAGCAGTAGAAGAGCCCGCCGTTGGCGCGCTGCAGGGCGGCCCGCTCGGCCTCGGACGGCGGGCGGTCGGCGTGCGCCGGCGTCGCCGCCAGGCCCAGCAGCAGCGTCGTCAGGACGGCGAGAACGGTCTTCATCGGCAGCGGCTCCCCTCAGTCGTCTGGCGCGGAAACGCTACACCGTCGCACCGCCCTAGACTCCCACCCATGCCGTCTCGCCAGGTGCCCGAGTTCCCGCTCTTCCCGCTCGGCATCGTCGCGCTCCCGCACGAGATCGTGCCGCTGCACATCTTCGAGGAGCGGTACAAGACGATGATGGCGCGCTGCATCGAGCGCGAGGAGGAGTTCGGGATCGTCTGGCTCTCCGACGACGGGCTGCGGCCGATCGGCTGCGCCTGCGAGGTGACCGAGGTGCTGGAGCGGCTCGACGACGGCCGCATGAACCTGATCGCGCGCGGCACGCGGCCGTTCGCGATCGTCGAGCGCGAGGAGCGGCTCCCGTACCCGGCCGGCACGGTCGAGTTCCTCGACGACCGCGAGGAGGAGCTCGACGAGGAGGCGGCGCGGCTCGCGCGCGAGATCTACGCCGAGCTCGTAGAGCGGGCGACCGACAGACGGATCGACCCGCTCGAGCTGGCGGCGATGAACGCCTACGCGATGGCGGCGACCGTCGACTTCGGGCTCGACGCGAAGCAGGGCCTGCTCGACCTGCGCTCCGAGAACGCCCGCCTGCGGCTCGTCACGCGGCTCTTCCGCGCGGCGATGAAGCGGCTCGAGTTCGTCTCCAAGGCGCAGACGCGCGCGAGATCGAACGGCAAGGTCCACTTCACCTGACCGCCCCCCACCGCACCCGTCGAGCAGCACGGAAAGCCCCGCGATGCGGGGCTTTTCCATTTCCCGGGGCGGCCTTGTCGAGATCGAAGTTAGGTTACCCTAACAGGTGCTGAACAGGCGCCCGTCGCCGAATCGGACACGGGCGCGAACAACTCGATCAGGGACCCCCAATGCCCTCAGCACCGACCCGACGGCGCGGGCGGCGCGTCGCGCTCGCCGCCGCCGCGCTGCTCGCCATCCCCCTCCCCGCCTCCGCGCTCGCCGCCGGCGGCTGGTCGCCGGCGGTGGAGACCGTCGCCGACGGCCCCGCCGGCGAGGAGGTCGCGCTCGGCAAGCGGCCGCGCAGCGACCTCGCGCTCGACCGCGCCGGCACCGCCACGCTCGCGTGGACGCAGACGACCGACGAGACCGCCTCGATCGCCGACCCGGCGACCGAGTCGATCCGCGTCAGCCGCCGTCCGGCCGGCGGCGCCTGGCAGCCGCCGCAGCAGCTCGCCGCCGTCACGCGCGCGGCCGGCAGCGCCTACACGACGCTGATCGGGCCGCGCGTGGCCGTCGACGGACAGGGCCGCGCGACCGTCGTCTGGGGCGAGCGCACGAGCGCGACCGAGGTGACCGTCCGCGCCGCGAGCGCCGACGCCGCCGGCAGCTTCTCCGCCCCCGCGACGCTCGCGACCGTCACGATCGCCGGCTCGCTGCCGCTGACGCTCGACGTCGCCGCCGACGGCAGCGCCGCCGTCGCCTGGCAGGGCGCGACGGCGGTCGAGCTCGTCACCCGCGCCGGCGCGAGCGGCGCCTGGAGCGCGCCGCAGACGGTCGAGGCGACGACCGTCGACGTCGCCGACACGGTCGGCCTCGGCCGCGACCAGGACGGCACGCTGACCGTCGTCTGGCGCGGCGGCGCCGACAACGCCAGCCGCGTGCTGCGGGCGCGCACCGGCAGCGCCGCGCCGACGACGCTGACGACCGCGCCCGGCTTCGTCAGCCGCCCCGCCGTCGCCGTCGACGCCGGCGGCGCCGCCGTCGCGACGTGGGGCTCGGGCGACGGCCCGCGCGCCTCCGCGCGGACCGCCGACGGCGACTGGGGCGCGCCGGTCGTGCTCGCGAGCGGCAGCGCCAACGCCGCCACGACCGCCACCGGCGCCCCGGCCCGCATCCCCGGCGGCACCGGCATCCCCTCCGCCGCCTTCGACCTGCACGGCAACGCGACCGTCGCCTGGCCCGAGGCGCCCGACGCCGGCGCCGGCACGCCCGGCCGGGTGCGCGTGCGGCGGTTCGGCAACGACGGCGCCTGGGGCGCGCCCGAGACCGTCGCCGAGGAGCCCTCGGCGACCAACCCGCCGCTGTGGCCGCGCGTCGCGCTCGGCCCCGACGGCGCGGCGACGATCGCGTGGACGTCGAGAGTGCAGATCGCCTTCGTCGGCGGCGTGGCGGTGGCCAGCGGCGGCGCCGTCCGCGCCGCGACGCGCGCCCCCGGCGCGAGCGGCTGGTCGGCGCCGCAGACCTACACCAGCAGCTCGACGACGTACGGCGCGACGACCGCGCTCGGGCTGCCCGACGACGCCAACCTCTCGCTCGCCGGGGACGCGCTCGGCAACGCCGCGCTCGCCTGGTCGCCGTACCCGGCGGCGGTCGCGCCGGCGGCGCGCGCGAACGAGGCGGCGCGCTACGAGGCGGCGCAGACGCCGCGGCTCGACTGGACCGCGCGCGGCCTCTCCGGCGCCACCAACCTGCGCACCTGGATCAACTACCTCTACACGGCGTGGCCCGGCCCCGGTCCGAGCGGCGAGCGCGGCGTGCAGGTCGGCGGCGGCGCGTCGCAGCCCGACGCCGGCGACCGCGGCTCGTGGCGGCTGACGCAGCGGGACGCGCGCCGGGATCCCGCCAGCGGCAAGATCGTCGTCCGCTACGAGGGCACGATCCGCTGGGTCAACAGCGCCCACTTCATCGACAGCACGATCGTCGACCCGCGGCTGGAGATCGCCGCCGACGAGCAGAGCGCGCGGCTCTACGCGAGCGGCAGAGCGAGCGGCTCGATGGCCGACGCGCTCGCCGGCAGAGCGAGCTGGACCGCCGTCACGGACGCGCGCCTGCTCGACGTCGACCTGTCGGCGCTCCCGCCGCGCACGAGCGGCGACGGCGCGACGCGCACGTGGGTCGCGGCGCCGGCGAGAGCGTCGGCCGCGGGCGCCGCGGCATACGGGATCGACACCTACGCGGGGCGGCCGTTCGGCTTCCTCACGATCACGATTCCGGCCGACGTGCCGGTGCGCGGCGAGGACCCGGTCGTCGACCCGCCGGTCGATCCGCCCGTCGACCCGCCCGCCGGGCCGCCGACGCCGCCGACCACGCCCACGCCCCCGGCGAGACCGGGCCACCCCGTCAAGCCGGCGAGCAGAGCGCTGACCGGCGCGATCCGCGGCTCGAAGGCGGCGAAGCGGACGGTCGTCGCGACGCTCTCGGCGCGGCCCGGCAGGGTCGCCGGTCGCATCTACCGGGTCGAGCTGCGGCGCGGCCGCACCGTCGTCGCGCGCGGCACCGTGAAGAACCGCACGCTGCGGCTGACGGCGCTCGCGCTGCCGCGCAGAGGCGGCGCCAGAGCGCGCTACCGCAAGCTGACGGGCCGCTGGACGCTCGTCACGCCGGCGCGCTGGGACGGCAGACGCGTGCCGGCGGCGCGGCGGATCGCCGCCCGTCCGGTCACGCTGCGCTGAGCGGCCGCCGGGGCCGGGCGCGCCACGCGCCCGGCCCCGGCCCGCCCGTCCGGCCGCTAGTAGTCGAGCGAGCCGAACTCGGCGCCGGCTCTGTAGCTGCCGTTCGAGCCGCCGTTGAAGATCTCCGCGCCGGCAGCGGTCAGCTGCACCTGGTTCGGGACCCCGCTGACGGCGACGATCGTGCCGATCGCGATGTCGGCTCTGGAGACGGTCGAGCCGCCGAGCGGCACGTACGTCGCGTCACCGACGAGCGACTCGACGCCGCCCGAGGAGACGACCCGCAGGTCGCTCAGCGAGACGTCGATGCCGTGCGCGCTCATGTCGAAGTCGAGCCCGCCGGTCAGTCTCACCGTGCGCGGGCTGGCCGGGTGGTCGTCGGCGGCGGCGAACGCGTAGCTGTAGGCGTAGTTCGTCCAGCCGCTCCAGCTGGTCGTGGCGGAGCCGGGGGCGGCTCTCGCGCCGCCGGTCGGGGTGACCGTGCCCTGGTCGGTCCACAGGAACCAGGCGGGGTTGGTGACGTAGTTCACCCACGAGGTGCGGACGTTCCAGGTCACGCTCGACACGCTCGAGGAGGGCAGCGCGGCGGAGGAGACGGCGGGCACGGCGAGCATCAGCGTCGCGGCGAGCGCGGTCGCGAGAGCGAGCGCGCGCCGACGGTGCGGTCTGGCCATTTCGGTCCTTTCGGAGTCTTGGAGCTGCGAACGAAAGTAAAGGCGCCCTTACAAGACTTAGGCTACCCTAATTCGAGCGCTGCGGGTACACCCCTCGCCATGGGCATCGAGAGACCGGTTGACGACAGACCAGACGACGAGGCGGGCATCCACGCCTTCGAGCGCGGGCTCGACGATCAGGTGCGGGCGATGGAGCGCGAGTCGCGGCTCGTCGAGGACGACATCGAGGCGACGAGGAAGCACTGGGAGGAGCTGCGGGCCGACCCCGGGCAGCCCGGCGCGCGGCCGCGCGAGGACTCGCCCGAGCCGCTGGAGGAGATCGCCGGCGACTGGAGCGGGACCGCGCAGGCGGCCGACGAGGCGGGGCAGGACTGAGCGCGGCGAACGCGCCGCGCGCGGCTGGCGCGCGCCTCAGCGCGCCAGCCCGCACTCCCGCTGCGCGAGCTCCCGCACGAGCTGGATCATCCGCCCCAGCTCCGGCTCTCTGGCGGCGTCGACGTCGCTGAACGTGACGTCGCCGTAGCCGGTTCTCAGCTGGTAGCGCAGCTGCGAGCCCGGCGACGGCGGGTGGACGACGCCGAGCGCTCTCTCCTCGTCGAGCGCTCTGACGATGTCGCGCGCGCGCAGCAGCAGCTTGGAGTCGAGCTCTCTGCTCTCGCCTCTGTCGCAGGTGACGGTGCCGCCGTCGTTGACGACGACGTCGACGCGCGCGTCCGGCAGCACGCCGGTCCGTCTGACGAGGAAGAGGTCGTCGTAGTCGGCGCCGCAGCCGGCCAAGCCCACGCCGACGGCGGACAGCAGAGCCGCGAGGACGAGCCTGCGCGAAGCTCGGCTGCGGCCTCGCCTCGCCTCGCGCGTTCCCGCCCGCGATGCGGGGCGCCAGCCGAGCGTCACGCCAGCACCGCCGCCCCGCCGCGGCGCGGGTCGCCGCCGCCGCCGAGCGTCCCGTCGGCGGCCCGCTCGACCGCCTGCACGCCGCCGAAGAAGAGGTTGAGCGCTCTGAACGGCGCGAGCGCGTGCCCCTCGCGCTCCAGCGCCGCGATCTCCGCACCCGGCTCGGCGTAGACGATCCCGTCCTCGAAGTGCAGCCGCGGCGCGCGCACCGCCTCCTCGGCGGTCAGCCCGCGGTCGACGACGGCGACGATCGTCTGCAGCACCGCCGAGCGGATGCGGTTGGAGCCGGCGCTGCCGAGCACCAGCTCCGGCCGCCCGTCGCGCAGCACGACCGTCGGCGCCATCATGCTCGGCAGCCGCCGCCCGGGCGGGAAGCGGTGGAAGCCGAGCGGGTTGAGGTCCTGCTCGCCGAGCATGTTGTTGAGGTGGATGCCGGTGCCGGGCACGACGATGCCGGCGCCCTCGCCGTTGGAGCAGGTGACGCTGCAGGCGCCGCCCTCGCCGTCGAGCACGGAGACGTGGGTCGTCGAGCCCAGCCGCGCCGCCAGGAACCGCTCGAGGAAGCCCTCCTCCGCCAGCCCGTCGAGGAACTGCGGGGTGCGCTCCTGCTGCGCGGCGCCCATCGCGGCGACGAGCCGCTCCGGCGTCGGCGGGCCGTCGCCGCCGGCCTCCAGCAGCGCCAGCGCGTAGGCGATCAGCGTGCCGCCGGCCGACGGCGGCGGGTTGGAGAGCACCTCGCGGCCGCGGTAGGCGACCCGCACCGGCGTCCGCTCGACCGTCTCGTAGGCGGCCAGGTCGGCGCGCGTCAGCAGGCCGCCGTGGGCGCCGAGCAGGTCGGCCGCGGCGGCCGCGACCTCGCCCTCGTAGAAGGGCCGCGCGCCCTCGGCCGCGAGCAGCTCCAGCGTGCCGGCCAGCTCGGCCTGCACGAGCGTGTCGCCCTCGCCCAGCAGCCGCCCGCCGGGCGCGAAGATCGCCGCCACCTCGGGCGTCAGCCGGCATATGCCGTCGAGGATCTCGACGATGTACGCCTGCTCGGCGTTGAGCGCGACGCCCGCGCGCGCGAGCGCCGCCGCCGGCGCGACCAGCTCCGCCAGCGGGACGCGGCCGTAGCGCCGCGAGGCGGCGCAGATCCCGTGCGGCATCCCGTAGGTGCCGACCGCCGCCGCGCCGGCGTTGAAGACCTGGACGGCGTCGCCGAAGGAGACGCTGACCGGCACCAGCTCGGCGCGCGCGCCGTGGTCGGCGCCGCGGCCGGGGACCTCGACGAAGAAGTCGAGCAGCCGCGGCTCCTCGCCGGGCGGGGCGACCAGCATGTAGCCGCCGGCGCCGAGCCCGGTCAGCAGCGGCTCGGCCGCGAACGAGGTCAGCATCGCCGCCAGCGCGGCGTCGACGGCGTTGCCGCCGGCGCGCAGCACCTCGGCGCCGGCCTCGGCGCTGAGCGGGTGTCCCGCGGCGACGACGCCGCGCGGTCGCTCCTCCCCGGCCGTGCGGATGGTCACGGCCGGGAGGATGACACGGAGACGTCGCCGCGCGCTACCGGAACGGCATGAACTCGGGCACGTCGAGCTCGTCGCGCGCTGGACGCGCGGGACGGGGCTCGCTCGTGCGCGCGACGCGCAGCTCGCTCGCGGCCGGGTCGGCGAAGCGCGTCCGCGACGGCGCCGACGGCCGCTCCTCGGCAGCCCGCTGCTCGCGCGGGACGCCGATGTCGGAGCCGCGCTCGACGCGCACCGGGCGCGGCGGCTTCGCCTCGCCGTAGCCGGTCGCCACGACCGTCACCCACACCTGGTCGTCGAGCTTCTCGTCGACCATCGCGCCGAAGATGATGTTGGCGTCCGGGTGCGCGGCCTCGGAGACCGCCTTGGCGGCCTCGTTGACCTCCCACAGCGACAGGTCGCGCCCGCCGGTGATCGACAGCAGGATCGAGCGCGCGCCGTCCATGCTCGTCTCCAGCAGCGGCGAGGCGACGGCCTGCTCGGCGGCGTCGATCGCGCGCCGCTCGCCGGTGCCCATGCCGATGCCGAGCAGCGCGCTGCCGGCCTCGGCCATGATCGTGCGCACGTCGGCGAAGTCGAGGTTGATCAGGCCCGGCAGCGTGACGAGGTCGGAGATCCCCTGCACGCCCTGGCGCAGCACGTCGTCGGCGACGCGGAAGGCCTCGACCATCGAGGTGTTGCGGTCGAGCACCGACAGCAGCCGGTTGTTCGGCACGACGATCAGCGTGTCGACCTCGGCCGCCAGCGCCTCGACGCCGAGCTCGGCCTGCTCCTTGCGGCGCGAGCCCTCGAAGCCGAACGGCTTGGTCACGATCCCGACCGTCAGCGCGCCCAGCTCGCGCGCGATCCGCGCGACGACCGGGGCGGCGCCGGTGCCGGTGCCGCCGCCCTCGCCGGCGGTGATGAAGATCATGTCGCTGCCCTTCAGCAGCGCCTTGATCTTGTCGTACTCCTCCATCGCCGCCTGGTGGCCGAGCGACGGGTCCGAGCCGGAGCCGAGGCCGCGCGTGACGTTGGCGCCGATGTGCAGCGTCAGGTGCGCGGCCGACTGCTGCAGCGACTGCAGGTCGGTGTTGACGGCGAGGAACTCGACGCCGCTGACCTCCGCCTCGACCATCCGGTTGACGGCGTTGACGCCGCCGCCGCCGACGCCGACGACGCGCAGCACCGGGCCGCTCTGGCGGCCGAGGCCGTACGAGCTCGACGGCAGCGCCGGCTCGGCGTCGGCGCGCGCGTACGGGTCGCGCACGGGCTCGGGCGCGGGCGGCGCGGCCGGCGCGGGCATCTCCATCATGTTCTCGGGGATGTCGGCCGAGAAGGCGCGGCCGAGCCGCTCCTGCGGCGTCGGCGGCGCCGGGGCCTCCTGCCGCGCGGCCGGCGTCGCCGGCGCGGGAGCGGCGGGCGCCTGTGCCTGCGGCGCCTCCTGCTCGCGCGGAGCCGGCGTGATCGTCTCCTGCAGGCCCTCTTCCTCGGTTCTGCGGAAGAGCGCGGCCAGCGGGCCTTCCCTCATGCTCACGCGTCTACTTGCCATTCTCGAGGACCTCCTTCGCGAGCTGCCGGTAGGCGTGAGCTGCCATGCCGTCAGGGTCGTACTTCAAGACGGACATGCCCTGCACGGGCGCCTCCGCGAACCGGACGGTCTTGCGGATCCGGGATGCGAACACGCGATCCCCGAAGCTCTCCTCGAGCAGCTCGATCGCCTCCTTGGCGTGGAGCGTGCGAGTGTCGACCAGCGTCGGCAGGATGCCTTCGATGTCGACGTTCGGATTGAGGTTCTCGCGGATCATCTTGAGCGTGTTCTGGAGCTGGAGGAGCCCCCGCATCGACAGATACTCGCATTGGACGGGGACGATCACCTTGTCAGCGGCCGTGAGGGCGTTGATCGTGAGCAGCCCGAGGCTCGGCGGGGTGTCGATGAAGATGAAGTCGTAGTCGTCCTTGATCTCGCGGAAGGCCTTCTCGAGCGAGCGCTCGCGGCCGATCTGCGTCGACATCGCGATCTCCGCGCCGGCGAGGTCGATCGAGGCGCAGGCGACGTCGACCTCGCGCCGCCGGATCACCTCGCGGATCGAGGTGTGGTGGACGAGCACGTCGTACATCGAGGTCTCGACCGTGTCGGGGTCGATCCCCTGCGACATCGTCAGGTTGCCCTGCGGGTCCATGTCGCAGCAGAGCACCCGATGCCCCTCCTCCGCGAACGCGACGGCGAGGTTGAGGGTGGTCGTCGTCTTCGCCACGCCGCCCTTCTGGTTGGCGAAGGCGATCACCTTGGCCGTGCCGGTCACTGGCAGCTCCGATGAGGTCGGGAAACCCATACGCGCCTCTATTCGCAGCCGGGACGGCGTTTCCTCCCCCGCCGCCTCGTCTAGGCTCACCAGCGGTGTCCGGGCTCTCCGACAAGCGCCTGCTGTTCCTCACCGGAAAAGGGGGCGTCGGCAAGTCGACGGTCGCGATCGCGCTCGGGATCGCCGCCGCGCGGCGCGGCCTGCGGACCTGCGTCGCCGAGCTGACCGGGCAGGACCGCGCGGCGGTCGCGTTCGGACATCGCGACGGCTCCAGCGGCGCGCGCGAGCTGCGGCTGGCGCAGGACCTGTGGACGATCGCGATCGAGCCGCAGCACGCGCTCGAGGAGTACCTGTCGCAGAAGGCCGGCCCGTTCGGCGACGTGCTCGCCGGCTCGCGCACCTTCCACGGCTTCGTGCAGGCGACGCCCGGGATGCGCGAGCTGCTGACGCTCGGCAAGGCGTGGGAGCTGGCGCAGCCGCAGCGGCGCAGCGGCGGCGCGCGGCCGTACGACCTCGTGATCGTCGACGCCCCCGCGACCGGCCACGGGCTCGCGACGCTGCTGACCCCCCGCACCTTCGCCGAGATCGCGAAGGTCGGCCCGATCGCCTCGCAGGGCCGCACGCTCGACGCCTTCTTCACCGACCCGCGCGCGGTCGCCGTCGTCGCCGTCGCGCTGGCCGAGGAGATGCCGGTCAACGAGACGCTGAGACTGCGCGACCAGCTGCGCGACGAGCTCGGCGTCGCGCTCGCGGCGACGGTCGTCAACGCGCTCGTGCCCGACCGGCTCGGGCCGCGTCAGGGCGCGACGGTCGCCCGCGCCGAGCGGGAGGCCGGCGACCCGCTGGTGCGCGCCGCGCTGCGCGCCGCCCACTCCGAGCACCTGCGCGCGCGAGCGCAGCGGGCGCAGCTCGAGCGGCTCGCCGACGGCCTCGGCGGCGCCCCGTTCGAGCTGCCGTACCTGTTCACGCCGACGGTCGACATGAGCGGGCTGGAGCTGCTGTCGACGCACCTGGAGGAGCTGCTGTGACGGCGGAGCCGCTCGACCGGGGGCCTCGGGTTCCGGGCGAGGAGTCGCCAAGAGAGCCAAGCCCTCCGGGCGCAGGCTCCCCGGCTCCTTCTCGCGACGTCGCCGCATGGCTCGACGGCGTGCGCGTCTGCATCTGCGGCGGCTCCGGCGGCGTCGGCAAGACGACGACCTCGGCGGCGGTCGCGGCCGGGATGGCCGCGCGCGGCCTGCGGGTCTGCGTCGTGACGATCGACCCGGCGCGGCGGCTCGCCGACGCGCTCGGGCTCGACGCGCTCGGCAACGCGCCCCACCGGGTCGATCCGGCGCCGTTCGCCGCCGCCGGCCTGCCGTTCGCCGACGGCGGCGAGCTGTGGGCGCTGCAGCTCGACGCCAAGCGCACCTTCGACGACCTGATCGAGCGGCTCGCGCCCGACGCGCGCACG